>Ga0210410_10002828_pt1 | contig 15481 bp, 8 predicted proteins | sample IncBWC4MmetaG_FD_161058 | JGI IMG/M metagenome (GOLD analysis project Ga0210410, IMG submission 161058) | Forest soil microbial communities from Barre Woods Harvard Forest LTER site, Petersham, Massachusetts, United States - Inc-BW-C-4-M | ecosystem: Environmental > Terrestrial > Soil >... | reverse complement strand
ACAAAGAGCAGCGGGATGTTGGTGCGGGCCTTGCGGAACCACAGCAATTGCGGGGTCAGAATGTTGCAGAGAATCAGCGCGTAGTAGAAGTGGCTGTAGGGACCATGGAAGCGCATCTTCGTGAGGTACAGGTCGAATTTGTTTCCGCTGTAAACCGACATGAAATATTCGAAGTAGTAGCCGTAGGCAACGATCAGGCCAGTGGCGAGCATGACCTTGGCCATGTTTTCGAGGTGATGCATGGTAATGAAGTCCTCGAGGTCATAAGCCTTGCGAAGAGGAATGGCGATGGAGATCACCATGGCAAAACCGGAATAGATGGCGCCGGCGACGAAGTAGGGCGGGAAAATCGTAGTGTGCCAGCCAGGAACGATGGCGATCGCAAAGTCGAAGCTCACCACGGTGTGCACAGAGAGGACGAGAGGCGTCGCCAGGCCGGCTAGAAGTAAATACGCAGATTGATACCGGTGCCAGTGGCGCGCGGAACCGCGCCAGCCCATGGCCAACATGCCATAAATGATTTGCATGGGCTTTTTCAGCGCACGGTCGCGGAGGGTAGCGAGGTCCGGTATCAGACCCACGAACCAGAAGAGCAGTGAAACCGTGCCGTAAGTGGAGACAGCGAAAACGTCCCAGATGAGCGGGCTGCGGAATTGCGGCCACAAGTACATCGTGCTGGGATAAGGGAACATGTAGTACGCCATCCAGGGACGCCCCGTGTGGATGAGCGGGAAAATACCGGCGCAGGCCACAGCGAAGAGGGTCATGGCTTCCGCGAAGCGGTTGATGGACGTGCGCCATTTCTGGTTCAGCAAGAAGAGAATCGCCGAGATCAAAGTGCCGGCGTGGCCAATACCAATCCACCAGACAAAGTTGACGATGGCGAATCCCCAGCCGACGGGAATATTGATGCCCCAGATTCCGACGCCCTTGGTGATTAGCCAAGCGAGGGAGACGGTGAGCACCATTACCAATGTGAAGGTGAGAGCGAAACCCGCCACCCAGCCGAGAGAAGTCGGGCGCGTAAGAACGATGGCGCTGATTTTGTCGGTGACGGAGGCGTAGGTGTGCCCCGGCTCAAGGACCGGCGCCTGCACACTCTCGGAGTCGTAAGGCGGCCGCGTGCTCATGCCTGCTCCATTTCAGGATTAGGGTTGCGCACGGCGGCAAGGTATGTGGTGCGGGGGCGAGTGTTGAGCTCGCCGAGGACATTGTAGTTGCGCTGCTGGGCCTTAAGCTTGGCGACGCGGGTGCTGGGGTCGTTGGCGTTGCCAAAAACAATGGCGTCAGCAGGACAGGCCTGCGCGCACGCGGTTATGATTTCGCCGTCGCGAATCGGGCGATTCTGCTTTTCCGATTCGATGCGCGCGTTATTGATGCGCTGCACGCAATACGTGCACTTTTCCATGACGCCGCGGCTGCGCACGGTGACTTCCGGATTGCGCTGGAGCTTCAACTGAGGCGTTTCCCAATCTTGAAACCGCAAGAAATTGAAGCGGCGAACTTTGTAAGGGCAGTTGTTCGAGCAGTAGCGCGTACCGATGCAGCGGTTGTAGACCATGTCGTTCAGGCCTTCAGCGCTGTGTACCGTGGCGCCGACTGGGCAGACTTGCTCGCAAGGGGCGTTCTCGCATTGCATGCAGGGAACGGGCTGAAAGAAAGTTTCAGGGTTAGCGAGCGCGTCATTGTCGTTGGTGCGCGGGTCGCTGGTGCGCGTATTCGCGTTGTAATAGCGGTCGATGCGAATCCAATGCATTTCGCGGCCGCGCAGAACCTGATCCTTCCCGACCACGGGAATATTATTTTCGGCGACGCACGCTACAACGCAGGCGTTGCAGCCGTTGCAGGAGTTCAGGTCAATGGCCATGCCCCAGGCGTAGCCGGGATACTTGAATTCCTGATAAAGCGAAAGAGTCTTGGGAGGAGTCTCGTCGCCTTCGTGGGCGAAGCCGGGATTCTTCTTGTACTCCTCAAGGGTGCCGGTGCTGAGAATCTTGCGGCCCTCGATATTGAAATGATATTGGGTGCAGCCTAGCGAGTACTCTTCGCCCGTTTTCTTGACCGATTCGGAGCCGGCGGTCGCGCGCCATAGCGCGTTCGATGTGCGAACGACATAGGCGTTGAAGCCTTTGTTCGTGCCGGTGTAGCCGGCTTTCTTGCGGCCATAGCCGAGCGGCAGAACCACGACGCCTTCGGCTTGTCCGGGCATGATCCAGCCCGCTGCAGTTACTTTGCTATTCGACAGCGTAAGGTCGACAACCGTTGAAACGATTTGGCCGTGCTCACCACCGCGGGCGGCGACAGTGTGGGTTATCCCCAGATTCCAGGCAGTATTGGGGCCGACCAGCGCCGCGTTATCCCAGACTAATTTCGTGACGGGCTTAGGCAATTCCTGCAACCAGCCGTTGTTGGCGAAACGACCATCATAAACGGTTGGATCAGGCCGGAAGAGAAACTCAATCTCGCCGGGATTCAGGGCAGGAATTGGAGGCAGGCTGGCGGCGTTGAATTTGGGCGTGACGTTTAACGGCGGATAGGTTGTGTTCGCCACAACGCCATCATTCAAGGTCTTACGCCAGAATTTCTCGAAATCACCGGTGGGATTTGCGGCTTTCAGACGATTGCGCACCGCGTCGTAACCGCTCAAGCCGGGCTTGTCGCTGAATGCCGCGAGCACCTCGCTGGCCGAATGCGTGTGATACAGGGGAGCGATCAGGGGTTGAATAACCGTGACGGTACCGTCGAAGCAGCGCGCATCGCCCCAGCTTTCGAGGTAGTGGGATTCCGCCACATGCCACACACAATATTCGGAGGTCTCGTTGAAATGGGAGCTCAGATGTATGGTGTGGGGGACTTTGCGCAGCTTGGAGATGAAATCGAAATCGTGCGGCGCGTCGTAGACGGGATTGCTGCCGACAATCAGGAGCGTTGTGACCCTGCCCGCATCCATATCGGCGCAGAGGTCGCGCAGCGATTCGATATTGTTGACTGGATTGTCTTCGACCGGCTCCGTGTAGTAGACGGAGCTGCCGATGTTTCCTAGCGCGGCATTAATGGCGTGCACCAGTGCGTGTACTTCGGCGGGTTGCTGCTCCCCGGCGACCACGAGTGAGCGGCCATGATTCTTCTGAAGGTCTTTTGCTACTACATCGAGCCACTTTTCGGTTGAAGGCGAGAGCGATCCACTGCCACTGAGGCCGAGCTTGGCTGCAAGTGCGCGGGCGAACTGCTCTACCTCGACGAAGCGAAGCGGAAGCCGGTGGTCCGCGCTGGAGCCGGTTACCGATGGCGTCGGCTCGACCACATACAAGCGGTTCATCTCGGCGCCTGCGCGATCGGCGATTGCGAATTGGTCGAGCTTGCGGCGACGATAAAAATCTTTCATGTAGCGGACGTGACCTGGTCCGCTGGCGAGAAAATCAGAGTCAAGCGAGAGAATGACTTCTGCCTTTTCGACCCGGTACACGGTGTTGACGTAACGACCGAAGGCCAGCTTGGCACCGTCGCGCGTGCCATCGCTTCCCGCGGGCTCCCATTGATGCCATTTCGCTTGTGGGTAAAGCTTCAGCAAATATTGGAGTTGCTCGGCAACGGTCGGCGAAGCAATCGTCCCAGTCAATATGCGAAAGCCCGCGCCGCTTACCGCCTTCATTTCCACGGACATGACCTGCGCGGCATCCAGGAACGCGGACCAGGTGCGAATCTCACCGGCGAAGGTGACCGTTTGCGCGCGATCCGGATCGTACAGATTCAGCACCGAAGCTTGTGTGATGGCATCGGTGGTACCCAGGCTGGCCGGGTGATCGGGATTGCCTTCGATTTTGGTGGGACGCCCTTCGTGACTCTCCACGAGCACGCCGATGGCATCAGCGCCAAAGGGCATCGCCGTGGCGAAAAACAGCGGCTTGCCCAGAACCATCCCGTCAGGTTGCTTCACATAAGGCACGAGGTTGGTCTGTTCGTTGGACTTACAGCCGGAAAGACCCGCAAAGGCTAGAGATGCCGCCATCAACTTAAGGAAATCACGGCGATCGACGGCTTCGTCCCATTCCGAGGCTTGGCGGGGAAATTCGCGATGCAGCAAAGCCTCAAAGTGAGGATCTTCGGCGAGCTCCTCAATGGTGCGCCAATACTGCGGCCCGGTCTTGGATTGCAACTTCGCTCGTACCGCCGCGAGATCGAGCGGCCGCTCGCGCAGCGCCAAATCCTCGGACTGCTCGCTTTCATGCGAGTCGTGCTCGTGCGTTTCGTCGTGGTGCATGGAAGTGTCGATATCGTGATCGCTCATACCGTCCGCTAACGATGACATGTGGAACAGCTCTGGAGTTGGCCAACGCTCGGAATCTTATACTCCGCCGCCAAACGTTTTCCGATTTCCGCCTGATTCGACGGAGCCTTCCAATCCATGTTGAAAACCTGGTCGCGTGGCCTCAAAACCGCTTCCGGGTTGCGATGGCAGTCCAGGCACCACTGCATCAGCAGAGATCCCGCCTGAAAAACCAAAGGCATCTGGTTGACCTGGCCGTGACAAGACGAACAGCCAACCCCTTTGTTGACGTGAATGCTGTGGTTGAAATAGACGTAGTCAGCCAGCCGGTGCACGCGAATCCACTCAATGGACTTATCCGTTCGGTAACTTTCTCGCACCGGCTCCAAATATCCGGCGTTGTTGAACAGAACGGAATGGCAGTTCATGCAGGTCTTGGTAGGAGGGATTCCGGCGGTGGCAGAGGTTTCGACGCCGGTATGACAATACCGGCAGTCAATGCCATCATCGCCCACATGGTGTTTGTGGCTGAACTGGATGGGCTGCTCGCGCGTGACGTTTTGGTTCGTCAAATAAGGAGCGCGGGCCAAACCCATCACACCGCCAAGGGCCAGGGCCGCAAGCAGCGCGCCAAAAAAGACACTGACCTTGGAGATAAAATTCGTGCTGCGGTGAAAAATCTGGGCCATGTCAAGTTTGCACTTTTGCGGTGAGCGCAACCAAAAGGAGAGGCACTTGGCGTCCACCTTGTCCAGTGACCCGGGAGTGCAAGCCCGAGTCGTTATTGACGCGATAGTTTCCAACAAAACTTTCGCGAATGCAACTTGTTCCAGTGACTTGGAGTAAATTTTTGTTTTGACGAATTGTCAAAACTCAGGTAGTGCGGACACTGGTTTCGAAATTTTCAAAAAATCGGCCGAGCACGTTTCCGGACATACTGATCCTTTGAAAAAATCGCCCATTCGAAAGCGATTTCCTTCTGTCCAGCTTCATCCTCTGAGATGCGCGGGCGCGTACGGAGACACATTTTTTTTTGCGGACGCGTTGCGGAATCGCGACTCGGTCGTGCTATCTTAGAAAAACCCTTCGCCGCGCCCTATGCGGCGGAGCCTACCTAGTTTGTTCGGGCTGTAGGTCGGCCGCAAATGCTGCTGGGGCGTGGTCCAACCGGTAGGACACCACACTGTTAATGTGGATGGTGAAGGTTCGAATCCTTCCGCCCCAGCCAATACTTTTCCCGTTTAGAATTGCAACGGAATCACGCTCACTGAATTTTAATGTGTTCCCAGTGTTGGACTGCCCAGTCCGAGCGGTCAGTTCGATGGGGTAGCGTGAGAATTGACGATACAGGAGAACATTTCCTTTCGCGCCATGAACCAGAAACAAGGGAACCCTTGATCCAGCTGGCCGAATCGGCACGAGAGCTAACCGGGGAGGAAGAGGCGCTGCTTGCATATGCAACGCCTCTTTCCCGAGACATTCAGCTAATTGACTTACTGGCAGGGTTGCGAGGGTCCGGTGAGTTTGCTCGTATCCGGATAGCTATACGCCCCTCCAATAGCTGACGAAGGCACCTCGCGCGAGAACCACGGCAGAATCGCTTCAGTTTGCGGGTGATAAGTGAAGCCATTGATAGTCACTGGAAAATCCGGATGCGACAGCACTTCAAGCGGGTCGCCCGTCTCGAGATTTCCCTGGCAGGAACCGGGGATGCCGGGGAATTGCCACGGTGGAACGAAGTTGTGAATGAAAGGATCGTTCATCCATTCCGATATTTCATGGCTAAGCGGAAGCACATCCGCCCATCCCGGAGGAAAAATGTTCGGGTCCGTCCAAGCAGCAAAGGCGAACGTTTGAATTTGCTGATTGCCGTTCCCATTCACCGAAGAAAATGCTCCGTGATATCCCAGAATGCAGCAATTGCTGAGGCTGTGCTGGTAAAGAAACGTGTCGTACACAAGGATTATGGGCAGAGTTGTGGAACTGATATGGAGTTGGTTTATGGCCTGATGCAAGCGATCCGAGAACCAGCTGACGCTCATGAGCGCGAAGAGCCTGTGCGAGACGCTGCCAACCAGGAGCGTGGCCTGATCCTGTGGCACTTGAATGACTTGCGTCGGATAGACCGTGGGACTGGGAGAAATCAGGGTATGCCATGCCGAACTAGCGGACGACACGGCCGGCCAGAATTCCGCGCGTTGCACCGCGTCACCAAACTGCGTTATGCCGCTCGTGTAGCTTGCGTTTTGAAAGTTAGGCGAGCCGAGGACGTTGCTAACTTTACCGGTTGCATCCAGTGAATCGCCATTGGCGAACACGAAGTCGAAGGGAATGATCGCCACATCGAGGGTGGTCGTGGAATTGGTTACGGGATTTGTGCCCACCATCGTGTATGGATATGTCACGCCTTGATACGTAAACGACGAGGTCCAGTGCGGAACGGTTTTCGACGTTGCTGGAACGGTTGTGACCGCCGAATCCGTCGTAAATTTGGGAGTGCCAATGTTATCGGACTGCGCGTTCGACTGCGAGTTGGAAACCACCGGAACAACTAGGGCAAGCATCAGCAAGCAAACGAATACCACTATCGCTTTTTGCAAAGGAAGCTCCTTTCGGTCTACTCGGTTATGCAGGGCGGGGACGGACTGCGAACTTCAGGACTTCGCACTCGGGCAACATGAGCGCATCCAGAAGTGCCAAGCGGGGATGCTACACCCTTCTATTTAGCCCGGCAAGAAAAATGACTATGAAAATGAATTTCGCGCCGCGAGATTTACGTGAAAGAAATCTTAGTCCTTGGCTGTAGGTAGGCCAGCGTCAGTCCAGCCTTTCCAGCCGCCGTCCATCGATTCCACGTTTGTGTAGCCCATCTTCTGCAGATTCTCCGCCACCAGGGCCGAGCGGAAACCGCCGCCGCAATACAAAACCAGCTTCGACCCGGTATCCGGAATGCGCTGCTCGATGTCTCGCTCGATAATGCCTCGGCCAAGGTGCACGGCATTGGGGAGATGCCCTTTGGCCCACTCATTGTCCTCGCGAACATCGAGCAGCAAGAATTTCTCGCCTGCATCCATGCGGCGCTTTACTTCGGGAACATTGGTTTCCTTCACGCGCTTTTTTGCCTCTTGCACAAGCTTCAAAAATTGTGGTGAATGGGCCATCGGCGCCTCCGTTCCTTCTTAAAATGTCAGGAAAAGCGTAGCACAGCAGCTTGCTACGCGCAGACGGCGACAGGCTAACGGGTAGGTGTCGCGGCCGCGGATTTCTGCTCCCCGCCCTTTGCCGCCATTGCGCGCACCAGGTTCACCAAATTCCACCGCAGCTTTTCCCCCAGGCGGTCGCCTTCGGCCGTCATTTTCCCTTTGCCTTTGCTAATGATGTAGAAAATTTCGCCGTCGGTCACGTTCGCGAGCGTCGCCGGCTCTCGCCAGTCTCGCATCGTCAGTTTCATCGACTCCACCAGGTCGCCTTTGCCATCGCCTTTGGCTCCGTGGCACATCGCGCAGTCATACCCAAACACCTTGCGCGCTTCGGCAAGACCTTCTGGGCTGGACTTAACCGGGTTCACGCGTGCCACATCCTCCGGCGCTATTTTGTAATCGCCCGCCCCGGCTTTCGATTTGTCGGAGTTTTCTTGCGTGTCTTGTCCTGCCCAGGTAACGCTCAGGCTCGCGAACAGAATTGCACTTAGCAGAAGAAAAATTCGCCTCATACCGCCTCCTTACAAATACATATGCCGAAGGAGAGGTTCGGCTCCATTTGTGCGGATTCTACGCCCGCTAAAGGGTGCAGCGCCAGTAATAAGAAGCTCTAGTTGCTAAGCGATGGTTTGCGTAAAAGGGTCTTGCCTGGCGCCTCTGCGCAAGCGCCGCGTCGTCCTGAATCCCCGAATCCAGCCCGGAACCGGCTGGACTCCCGCACGCGCGTCCGCAAACCGTCAATAACCGGTGGAATTGCGTTGTGCGCCGCTCCTCGCACCACAAAAATCATCAGCGCCGCTTCTCCGGGAGCATCCAAGCTCGAGGTAATGCCCACGCCCTGCACGCCCGGCTGTCTCATTAGCTCCTCTGCGTGCGCAGCGTGCACCGGCTTCGCTCGTGCCATCTCCGCTTCCGAAACTGGATAGACTTCCGCCGCCGCTGCAGCTGCAACCGATTCCTCGAGCTGCGCGCTCTCTTTTGCAGACAATGCCCCGCGCTTCGCGAACAGCGTGCCTTCCACAATCCGCGTGCGCACACCATCCACCTGCGCGGGAATGTTTGTTCGCGGCTGCCCCGAGGTAACGAAAATCAAAATTGCCCCATCACGCGGATTGTCTCGGCTGGCGCCCACGCCAACCGCCTGCACCTCCGGGTGCGCCAGCAACTCTGGCGCGTGCGCATCTCCCGCCGCGGTAGCCTTCTGCATGGCCTCCGGAGTGACCATCATTGCCGCCTGTGTGCTGCTCGCGGACGCGGGTTTGTTCGGCAAGCTGCAACCAATCACTGCGTGTGTGCCACCACCGACAAACGTCACCGCATTGCCGCCGCTCGCGAAGAAACTCAATACCTGGCTCACGGGATTCCCAACCGTATCCGTATCCGATCCGGCAAACAGCAAAGCGACAGGATCGGCCGAGGCCTCCGAAACGATCAATGAACCGGAATCCCCTTCCGCGCTGAAACCGCCTTCCGCGCCCGCCTGATTCGCTATGTCTACCTGGTTCGTGTAATTCACGTTAAAAGTAGCGCCCGTGCCGCATCCCTTCTGATACTGCACCGCGTTCACATTCATAGCCACCGCCAGCACGGTCGAGCACGTCAATCCCGTCGACCTCCCACTCTTCGCCACCGGCATCCCGAGCGCCGCCGTAACACCCGTGCCCGCATGCGGCTGTCCGGGAACCGGCACTCCATTCGCATCCGCACTGGCGCCCAAATAAAGAATATTGCCACCGGGGTCGACGTCGCCCGGAATCACTTGCGCGATCGCCGCGTCGATCTTCGGCAGCGGTCCATTTTCCAGATCAAAAAACGCGCTGAGGTTTGCCACCGTCCGCGCTCCAGAAACAGTACACGTCGACGTATCGATCAAACCAGGCTCCACTATTGGATCGCCAATCTTCGCAATGTCACTGCGCGCAAGAATGTGTGTATTGCTGAGGATGAATTGCGTGCCGCCGCGCGTGACCAGCGAGCCTAGCGTTCCGCCGCAACACATGATCGTATGCGCGGCTGCATTCGTGCTCGAATCATTGGCATTCCCACCCGAAGCTCCCAGCAGGATTGCGCCGGACTGCGCATTTTCATTTCCCGGCTGGATCGTCACCATTGCCGAGCCAGAGTCTGTGCCGTTTGCCTGCGAGACCGCGCTCACCGTCGCTGTTGTCGTCACGCTGTTGCCCTTGCCATCCGACTTCGTGGGAACACCGCTGGGCGCCACGTACAAGCCGCTCGTCGAGATAAACCCGACAGACTGGTTTCCGCCGACGATTCCGTTGACTTCCCAATTGACCGCCATGCTTGGCGACCCGTTCACCGTCGCTGTGAATTGCTGCGTGCCGAAATTTGCAACGCTAACAGCGCTCGGCGATACGCTCACGGAGCTCGAAGCGGCTGCGGCAGTCACCGTAGCTATTGCCGATCCAGATTTTGTGCTGTTCGCATCTGAAGTGGCGGTCACGGTGACCTGCGGAGGGTTCGGTACGGTTGCTGGCGCGCTATAAAGACCGCTGTTCGAAACGGTTCCGTTCGCGGCTCCCCCGCCAACGCTCCAGGTCACGCCAGTATTCGATGTGCCCGTCACCGTCGCCGTGAATTGCTGTGTCTTGCTCACGACCACGCTCGCCGTTGCGGGAGTAACGGCAACGGCAACGGCGACTGAGGCTTGATGCGAAGTGCCCGCGCAACCTAAAAACAAAACACAAAGGCCACTCAAGCCACTCAGTAATGACGCACAGCGCATGAAGATCCTAACCGGAGGGCAGGGAATCCCACTTCAAAAACAGGAATCACAACGTGGATAGCACCGACAGCCTTTACCCATCGAATTGGACTATCTGGATGCCTAAAAAGATGCGTCGGAGGGTTTTTGCCGCGGGCGTCAGTGGCGATAGTAGCAAAGCGGATTGCGCTGGTTCACTCCATATCGCGCCAGTTGGGTCCGATACAAACCTCTACTTCCAGCGGTACGGAAAGCTTGTGCACGTTTTCCATCTCCTCGCGCACCAACTCGGCAAGTTCCTTGCTCTCGCTCGACGGCGCTTCGAAGAGCAGCTCGTCATGCACCTGCAGAATCATCCTAGCTTCGAATTTTTCAGCGGCAAGGCGACGCTCGATAGAGATCATAGCCAATTTGATTAGGTCTGCCGCCGTTCCCTGCAGCGGAGAATTTAGCGCCGTGCGTTCCGCGAAATTTCGAATCTGCACTTGCGGAGACGTAATATCCGGAATCGGGCGGATGCGACCGAAAAGTGTTTTGGCGACTCCGGTTTGCCGCGTTTCCGCCAGCACATTGTCCAAATACTGCTTCACGCCACGATAGCGCTCGAAGTACGAATTGATGAATTGCGCCGCTTCCTTCTGCGGCACTCCAATCTGCTGCGCCAGGCCGAACGGCGACAACCCGTAAATGATTCCGTAATTGATCGCTTTCGATGCGCGTCGATGCTCGGGCGTCTGCGCCATCGGCCCAACGCCGAAAACTTCCTGTGCAGTGCGCTCGTGGATGTCCTGTCCCGTCCGAAACGCGTCGAGCAAGACAGGGTCATTCGAAAAATGCGCCATAACACGCAATTCGATTTGCGAGTAGTCGGCAGCAAGCAGAATCATTCCAGGTTCAGCCACAAATGCCGCGCGAATCTGCCGCCCCAGCTCTGTCCGAATCGGAATATTCTGCAAATTCGGGTCGGACGAGCTCAGCCGCCCGGTGGCCGTCCCCGTTTGCGAAAAGCTCGTATGCAGCCGGCCGGTCTCGCGATTGATCAGCTTTGGCAAGGAATCGACGTACGTCGATTTCAATTTAGCAATCTCGCGATACTCGATGATCTTTGCAGGCAGCGGATGCTGCGACGCCAAATCCTCCAGTATGTCTACCGCCGTCGAGCGCACTCGTCCTCGGCCTCGTCGCATCGGCGCCTGCAGGTTCAGCTTGTCAAAAAGAATTTCCGCGAGCTGCGTAGGCGAGTTGACGTTGAACTCCGAGCCCGCCATCTCCCATATCTCTTTCTCCAGCCGCCGTACTTCCTTTTCCATCGCCAGAGACATTGCGTCCAGCGCCTTCGGGTCCACACGAATGCCCGCGCGCTCGATATCCGCCAGCACCGAGGCCACGGGCAAATCGATCTTTTCGTAGACGCTTTGCAACTCTTGCGCGTCGATTTGCGCGCGCAACGCTGGCGCCAGCCGATGCAGATAATCCGCGCGCTCGCCGGGAGCGCCGCTGAGCATCGCGTTGAACTGGCGCATCACTACGTCGGCAAAATTGTGATTTGCCGTGGTTGGCCGCAGCAAGTACGAATAGATCTGCGTAGCGTGTTGGATGTTCTCCACGTCCCCGCCCAGAATCTGCATCAATTTCGGATCGTGCACAATTTTCGGACGTTTGGCATCCGCGAGAAACGCCGACAGCTCACGTTGAGCTTCGCCGTTTTCATCGAACCATACAGAGCGGCCCTCGCCGGCCTTCGACGAAACCTCTATGGATGCAATGCGCGTCCCGAAGCCCTCCGCTTCGCGCTCGCCCGTTTGCAGGTTCAGCCACACCGATAAGGCCTGCCCCGCGGGAACGCCGTACAAATAGTCCCGAAATTCTGCAACCGAGCCGAGCTGCGCATAGTCGGTCTTAACCACCGGCTCGGCACTCGCCACCGCGGAAGCGGCCACCACTTCCGATCCCAGCTCGCGCAAAAGCGAATTGAATCCCAGCTCCCGGTACAGCGCCGAAAGCGCCGCGAAGTCAGGCTCGTGCCGCTCCAAGCTCGGCAGATCCAATTCGACTGGGACCTGTGTCGCCAGAGTCGCGAGTTGTTTAGACATCAGCACTTGCTCGCGCTGTTGCTGCAACGCCTCGCGATAGCGCTTGTTCGAAACTTCCGCGGCATGCTCCAGGGCATTTTCTACGCTGCCGTATTTCTGGATCAGCTCGGTCGCGCCTTTTTCGCCGATTCCTTTCGCCCCGGGAATGTTGTCAATCGTGTCGCCCATCAGCGACATCACATCAACGACTTTCTCCGGCGGCACGCCTAGAATCTCTTTGACCTTTTCCGCATCCACAATCACGTCGTTCTTCGCGCCCCCGGTTCCAGCGCGCAGCACGCGCACGTTGCCGTCGACCAACTGCATCATGTCCTTGTCGTTCGTCACGAGCAGGACGTCCAGGTTCTCCTTCGCGGCTTTCTGCGCCAGGCACCCGATAATGTCGTCCGCTTCATAGCCATCGAGTTCCAAAATTGGCAGGCGCATCGCTTCGCACAATCGCCGCACATACGGTAATTGCAGCGAAAGTTCGTCCGGCATAGGCTGGCGTTTCGCCTTGTATTCCTCAAAGAGTTTGTCGCGAAAGGTTGGCTGGCGCGTGTCAAACACGATAGCGACATAATCCGGCTTATAGTCGTTCAGCAAGCGCCGCAAAATTGTGTTGAAAAGAAATGTGACCTTGGTCGGAATCCCCGAAGGTGCGTTCATGCGGTTCATTGGCGCAAAAAATGCCCGATAAACGTGCGCCATAGCATCCACAAGAAACAGTTTTTTGCGAGCCGCCGCGCCGGGCAGCGTCAGATTTCGTTGCGATGAAGCCATCGTGTCGAGTATAGCAAAGCGCCCGCTGCGCGCCCTTCATGCTCGAAACAGGGTAGGGGCTGCTTACTCTTGGCGCAGGGCGCTCACCGGGTCCATCCGGCTTGCTCGACGCGCAGGAAGAAAACTTGCAAAGAGGGCGGCAACAACCAGCAGGAAAATCATAGCCGTGAAGGTCAATGGCTCCATGGAACGCACTCCAGACACAAGTCGCCCCAACAAACGCCCCGCTGCCAACGCGCCACCGACGCCCAGACCGACACCAACAAGAATCATGCTGAGGCTCTGCCGCAGCACCAGGTACATGACGTCGCGGCTGCGAGCCCCAAGTGCCATCCGCACGCCGAATTCCGGCACTCGTTGCCGAGCCAGGTAGGCCAGCACACCATAGATGCCAATACATGCCAGCAACAGAGCGAGAGCGCTGAAGACTCCGAACAAAAGTAAAAGGAACCGTTGCCGCGCGAGTGTGCCGCCGACGATCTGCTCCATCGTGCGAACATCGTAAAGAGCTTGATCGCGGGTGGCACCGCGTACTTCGCGTCTCGCTGCTTCCACGGCATTTAGCGGCGTCACGGTAGTCCTCATCACCAGCGAGACCGCGGAAGAGGCTAGCCGCAAGAATTGGTCGGGGCACTGCGCAAAGGGAAAATACATCTGCTCGCGAATTTTCGCCTGATCATCCGAATCGAGCCCCCAATGACGCACATGGCCGACAACTCCTATGATTTTCGCCGGGCCAAGAAACTGCACCCATAGCTGGCTGCCGACGGGATCACGGCCACCAAACGCCCGTTGCGCCAGCATTTCGTCAATCACAACAACAAGCTCGCTGCCGATCCGGTCTTGCTCGTCAAAGAATCGTCCGCGGCGTAACGGAATTCCTGTCGCCTTCAGATAGTCGGGGCTGACGGAAGTCAGCAGTGACAGACTTATTTGATTCGCGGGCGGTGTCGCGGCCGTAGTCGAGTAGCCAATCAAGTTTTCGTCGCTATCCATCGGGATGAGATCGGTGATCGCTGCGGACCGTATGCCTGGCACACTGCTGATTCGGCTCAGCAGGTCGCGCCAAGCCGCACGCGTTGCAGCGGGACTTGCGAGCACGCCAGGAGAGATCGCCACACGCGCGGTTAATAAATTATGCATGTCGACCCCTGGGTCGAGCGACGATAATCTCAGTAGTGTCCGCCCCAGCAAACCGGCCGCGACGAGGAGTACGACCGCCAAAGCGATTTCGCACATCACAAAACTACCGTGCAGACGTCGCGAGCTCCCAACGACAGTACGCCCTCCCGCACGGAGAGATTGCTCTAATTCCTGAGAAGGAGCGCGCAGAGCCGGCGCCAGCCCAAAAAGCAGACCGCTTAACAATGAGGCGGCTAGCGCAAACAGCAGCACGCGCCAATCGAGATGAATTTCCTCAGCGCGCGGCAAGTTGCCTGGCCAAAACGTCACAAATGGCCGAACACCAATCGCCGCCAGCAACACACCAAGTACGCCGCCGGAAAGCGCCAACACCGCGCTCTCGGTCAGGCATTGCCGCACCAGGCGTCCACGTCCAGCCCCAAGCGCCACGCGCATGGCAAGTTCACGTTCGCGCGAAATCGAACGCGCTAGCAGCAGACTCGCTACGTTCACGCACGCAATCAGCAGCACCACGCTGACCGCTCCGAGCAGCAGCCACAATGTGGATCGGACATCTCCAACGAGCTGCTGCTGGAGCAATTCTGCCGTAATCGTGTGGCCTTGATTGGACTCTGGGTATCGCTCAGCAAGTTGGCGGCCTATAAGTCCGAGCTCGGCTTGTGCCTGAGGTATCGTCACGCCCGGCCGCAGCCGAGCCAGCACGCGGATGCCCGGATGCATACCGCGATTCTGCATGATGGGTTCGGTATTCTGTCCGAGCGCAGTAAACAGATCAGCATCTCCCAATGCTTGCTGACCCGAAGGTACTATCCCCACGATGGTGTAAGACTTTCCGTTGAAAACAAGCGGCTGTCCAATGGCTCCGGAATCCCCGCCGTAGCGGTTCTGCCATAAGCGATAGCTGATAATCACGACGGGCGATGCGCCGGGGCGGTCCTCTTCAGGAAGAAAAGCTCGCCCGCGAAGAAGGCTGACCCCTAGAACTGAAAACAGTTCCGATGAGATTTGGCGGCCGGAAACATACTCCGGTTCCCCAGGTTCACTAACCGTGCCTCCGCCATTGCGAAACGCGGCCACCGGTGCCAGCGAGCGGCTCTCGCTCTCGCAGTCCACAAAGTCCAAATAGGAAAACGGCCATTCCGTCGCATCATCTTGTTCATGCAATGACAACAGGCGCTCCGGTTGGGGATAAGCCAGCGGTTTCAATAGAACGCCGTTGATTACGGTAAACATCGCGGTCGTTGCCCCGCTTCCGAGCGCAAGCGTCAAGAGAGCGATGGCCGCAAAGCCCGGT
>Ga0210410_10002827_pt1 | contig 15482 bp, 13 predicted proteins | sample IncBWC4MmetaG_FD_161058 | JGI IMG/M metagenome (GOLD analysis project Ga0210410, IMG submission 161058) | Forest soil microbial communities from Barre Woods Harvard Forest LTER site, Petersham, Massachusetts, United States - Inc-BW-C-4-M | ecosystem: Environmental > Terrestrial > Soil >... | reverse complement strand
TTGTGACCGTTGTATCGGCCGCCCATCCGGAAAAAGGAACCATCCGTTTTCATCTTGATACAGACGCTTTCGATCCATCGCCAGGCTCGACCAGCGCCGGCCGTCAAATCGCACCAGCGCGATCCCGCGCCAATGTTGATTCGCAAAGCGCGCTGGACCGCCTTCCACTTTCACGCGCATCACCACTTCGCTGCTTTTTTGAATTTGCCCAATTTGTCCCAGCTCAACATTTTCCGAAAAACCGGTCATCAGCTGCGGTCTCATGGAATAGGAGCCCAGGTAGCCGGCCGTAAATCGCGGCAACGTAAAGAATAAAAGTCCGCCCAGCACCAGCGCGGCAAGCGCGACAGTTCCGGATACGACTCCCAGCGCTCGAACCAGCGTTCGCGCCTGCGGGCTACCCGGAATAATCGGCGCCGCCGACGCGTTCTCCGCGCCGCGTTCCATTTCCAAAGCGACGAAAGTGGAAATTCCCAGCGTAAGAAAAACTAGAAAGAATGCCAGGTACGCGGTGTCCACCGTCAAAACCGCCGCAGCCAGCATGCATGCGAACGCGATCATCGCCAGAAAAAGGGAATCACGCCGCGTTCGCGCGCTGTATAACCGCACCATCATCGCGAACAGCAGCATATGCACGGTGGAAAGAAGCGCCGCGTACAGCGCCGGATTCGGCGCATCGCTCGCGCGATTGCGCGCCAAAATGTAATCCACTGGAGCGAAAAGAAAATATGCGGCGATGAAATATGTCGCCGTGCGTTGCGAAAATTCCGGCCCACTTCCGCGCCATCTGCGAAATCCTTTCCACACGAGCACCGTGGGCGCCACGATTGTAGTGAATAAGTCGAGCTTGCCCGTGGCCACCAGCGTGAGCACCGCTGTGTAAAGCATCAAGTACAGCGACGCCTCAAAATATCGCGAGAGCACCGACGCGATCGCGCCGTGGCTCTGCGCATCGGCGACGCGAGCCGATGTCGTGGCCTGCTTTGCTGTTGAAGTAGCGCGCATGTTTGCCTTTTAATTCTAGCAGCGCTTCGCCGCGCCCCGCAGGCGCCCGCGCGAACCAGTAACGATGGGTAGCACCGACACTCCTGTCGGTGCACTTCCGCCGCGATCCAGCCCGCCTAGCGGTTGGCGCGATCACTGCGCTCGTTATTCTTTAGGATTCGCAATCGCCTTCAATACGAGCGCTGCAATTTTGCGCGTAGCAGACGAAACTGCTAGTTTCGCGACGGCGCTTAGCGCAATTTGTTTTTTCGTCGCGCCAATTGCAGTCGGCAATTTCGCAATGCGAATCAGAAATGGTGCCAGCGTGATCTTGCGAAACGTAACCGTGTGATTTGCTTCTTCCAGCCGTTGCATCCTTAACTTCCGCTCAAACATTTTCGATTTGAAAATCCTCTTCAGCTCTTCGGAGATATCCATCCGCGCGTCGTCCTGCACAACAATTCCCGGGAATTGCCATAGATTAGAAAACAGCCCAGCCGATTCTGACTCCGCGTCCTCTTTTGCCGGTCTAACCAGCATGGTGCGATTCTCGGAGTCGAGCATTACCGCCGCAGCAAGCGTTACGTTTTCCGTCGCACGCTTCACTCGCTTCGCAGGCAAATCTTTCTGAATTCCCAGCGCGCGCGCCCGGCAGAATTCAGCCACGGGACATGCATGGCACTGCGGCCCGCGCGGAGTGCAAACCGTCGCGCCGAGTTCCATCATCGATTCGTTCCAGTCGCTCGGATTCTCCGCGTCCAGCAAAGTATTTGCCGCACCGCTCAATTCGCTCCAGCGCGTCGGTTCGCGCAAATCGCCATGAACCGCGCCCAGCCGCGCAAGAACTCGCGCCACGTTTCCATCCAGCACCGCCGCGGGAAATCCATAGGCAATGCTCAAAATTGCCGCCGATGTGTACGCGCCGATTCCAGGAAGCGTCAGCGCTGCTTCAATCGTGCGCGGAAATTCACCTTCATGTCGCGCAACAATTTCTTTTGCGGCCTGATGCAAATTCCTCGCGCGGCTGTAATAGCCAAGTCCGGCCCAATATTGCAAAACGCTTTCGATTTTCGCGCGCGCCAGCGCTTGAATCGTCGGAAAGCGCCTCATGAAACGCTCGTAATAGGGAATCACCGCGGTAACGCGCGTCTGCTGCAACATGATTTCGGAAATCCATATCCGATATGGATCGCGCCGTTCCCGCCACGGCAGCGCGCGCTTCTCGCGATGAAACCACGTCAGCAAATTAGCTCGGAATTGTTTCAGGTGCGACGCTTCAAGCGTCCATGGGGCGGCGGGGATTTTCGCAGCGCGAGGCACGCGGCATTCTCGCACAGACCACAGCTCCGTGCAGACTACAGCGAATCGAAGAACACCATGTACGCCGAATTCCACAGCGCCGTTGGAAACGAGCCGCGCGGCTGGCTGGTCAGCACAATTTTAAAAACCTGTGTTTCACGCGCCAGATCATTCAGAAAATTGTTTTCCGGTTCCGGGCTTTGCGGCTGCACCGCGGCCAGTTGTTGAAGGATGTCATAAATATTGTCTACCGCAGGCCCCAGGGCAACCTGGCCGCCCGCCGTACGAAATCCAATTACGGATTCCAGTTCCCGGAAATGCCACGCCAGACACGCGCAGAACGATACCGCGCGCTCAAATGTTCCCGCGGCTTCCACGGGATCGTGATCCTTCGCCGCCGCATCGACCGGCGCCACGAACGGATCAAATGCGATCAGCACCCGCCGCTCGTCTTCTCTCGCAAATTCTTTCACTTTCATCGACCCGGATTTCGCCGACGCCTTCCAGTCCACGAACCGCGCCCCGTCCGTCGAAACGAAATCCCGAATCGCGTAAAGGTCGTGGCCGCGCCCGCGCTGATAACTTTCCAGTTCGCCGCTCAGCAGCGGCAGAATTTCGTAAAATGTTTCGGTAGGCTCAATGCTTGGATAAACGCTGATCTCCGCACGCGCCGGAAGCTTGCGCGTTTTTTCCAGAAAGCCAAAAGGGAATCGCGATCGCAGCGCCAGCGTTTCCTGCCGATAAACTCCGCGCTTCGGAAAAAGTAACTCCACGCGATTCCGCACCGCTTGTCCGCGCGGCAAATATGGAAAATAAACCGGACGATCCAGCAACGCTGCGCCGTTTGCTGAATTCGCGCTTGCTGATTTCCGCGAAGCGCCCCCAACCTTCGGTCCCGTCACGCACAACGCAAATGACGGCAACATCCGCTTGAAGTTGGTCAGCTCCACGACCGCCGGCGCCGGCTCGCCCGCAAAAACATGCTCCGGCAATTCCAACTGAAGTTCAATTCCCGTCAAAGTGATTCGCGAAAGAATTCCAGACAGCACAATTCCCGCCAGCATGCATCCCAGCACCAGAAAAAGTAAATTGTTTCCAGTATTCAGCGCAGCGACCGCTACGATGAAAATTCCCGCGAGATAAACAATCCCTTCGCGCGTCACACGATAGCTCACATGATACGTCAGCCAGCGCAACGTACTTCGCCGCGCCAGCGCCGGCACAATCGTGATCGCAACCCAGCCCGCCAGTGCCAGCGCGGAAAGCGCGGTGATTCCCGCCACCCAACGCGCCCCGGTTTGCGCCGCCGCGCCAGAATAAATCGCCAGTCCAAATGCCAACGCCAGCGCAAACATCGCCACAATAAAATTCCACCAGCTCGCTCCGTCGGAACTTGGATTATTTGTCGCAGGTAAACTAGAAGCCGGCGGTTCTTTCGACAAGACAGCCATCAGAGCGGCACGCGTACCGAGTCTACAATTTCGCGCAAAATAATTTCTGCCTGCTCGGATTTCTTTTGCGTCGAAACGTATCGTGTGTTCACCACCACGCGATGCGCGAACGCCGGCGCGATCAGCCGCTTGAAGTCGTCCGGCACGCAGAAATCTCGTCCATGTAGAAACGCGTGCGCCTGTGCCGCGCGATGCAGCATAATCGCGCCGCGCGTGCTCACGCCCAGGCTCAACTGCTCCGTCTGCCGAGTGCGTTCCACAATTTCCAGCGCATAATCCAGTAAACTTTCTTCCACGCGAACATTTTCCGTGGCGTGTTGCAACGCCACCACGTCCGCCGCTTCCATCGCCGGCTCCAGCGATTCCACCGCCGCGCGCCCATTCGCGCGCAAAATATCCTTTTCACTCGCCCGCGCCGGATATCCCATTTTCACGCGCAGCAAAAATCGATCCAGCTGCGATTCAGGCAGCGGATACGTCCCGTGATGCTCGATCGGATTCTGCGTAGCCAGCACCATGAACGGTTGCAGCAGCGGATACGTGTGATTATCCACCGTCACCTGCGATTCGCTCATCGCTTCTAGTAGCGCAGACTGCGTCTTGGGCGTAGTCCGATTAATTTCATCCGCCAAAACAATATTCGCGAAAAGCGGCCCAGGCTTAAATTCAAATTGCTGGTCCGCCGGATTGAAAACGCTCACGCCGATAACATCCGAAGGCAAAAGGTCCGACGTAAATTGAATTCTGTGAAACGAGCAGTGAAATGATCGCGCCAGCGCCTGCGCCAAAGTTGTCTTGCCCACGCCCGGAACATCTTCGATCAGCAAATGTCCGCGCGCCAGCAGCGCCGTCAGCGCCATCTCGATTACTTCGTCTTTGCCTCTGATTACGCGCGCAATCGTTTGCTGAAGTTGGTTGATCTGCGCGGCGTGCGTTGCATTTCCTCGCGGCATGGATGTGGTGGCCATCAGTGAATGTTCGCCTTCGCTGTATGATTTCGTGTTCGTTTCAAAAAGTCGATTTCGTTCCAGAAATTCGTCCGCGTTTAAAATCCCGCGCCGTTCTGCTAAAGTATTCGCTTGCACCAGTCGCTTTGTGGGCGACTAGCTCAGTTGGTTAGAGCGCTCCCCTCACACGGGAGAGGTCCAAGGTTCAAGTCCTTGGTCGCCCACCATTTTTCCCACGCCGCCGGTTTCAGGAGCGCAGGTTTTATTCTAACGAATTCTCGCCATGTCAAACGCGCTACGAACAATTGAGTTTCTATGTTTGGGGGTATGGCTGGCCGGCGTCTGCCTGCTGAGTTTCGTGGTCGCGCCCGGCGCGTTCCGCATTCTGGGGAATCGCGACATGGCCGGCTCCATGGTCGCCTACACGCTTGGCCGCGCGCATCTTATCGGCATCGGCGCAGGAGTAATTTATTTAGTCGCGCAATTCCTGCATCCGCATGCGCTTCCAAACATCGCCCGGCTCGCTGCCATCGCCGTAATTCTAATGTTGTTGCTCACCGTGTTTTCTCAATTCTATGTTATCGCCCATCTGGCCGATTTGCGCACCCAAATGGGCTCCGTTGATCGCACACCCGCAACGGATCCGCTGCGCGTTCAGTTCGATAAACTTCATCAGTGGTCAGTCTGGCTCGAAAGCGCGGTACTCCTCCTCGGAATCGCCGCCGTTTATCTAACCGTCCGCGCTTCTTGAATTTCCCTCGGCAATAAAAATTTATTTCTTCGGCATATCCTTGAAGTGCGAAGCGATATACCACTCATTTCCAAACGCATCCGTCACGCCGCCCATGCGATCGCCGTAAGGCATGTCCGCAACCGGATAAAGCGAAGTAGCTCCCGCGCGAATTGCGCGTTCGTAAACTTCGTCCGCATTTTCCACGTACATGTAAACTCCCGCGGGCATCGGCTGATATCGCCCATGAGCTTCGCTCACCATCACGATCGAATCTCCGATCCGGATTCTTGAATGTCCAACTGTGCCGTCCGGCGTATCGTGCCGCATGATCACTTCGGCGCCGAACGCCGCCGTCAGGAAGTCGATGAATTGCGCCGCGCCCTTCGGCATGAAGCCCAATAGAATGTCACCGAAACCAGCCGGCGCGTACTCCGAGACTCGCCGCGTGGTGATATACCAATTATTTCCGGCGGCATCCGCAACGCTCCCCTCGCGATCGCCGTAAGGTTGCGTCACGGCTTCGTGAATTGAAGTTGCGCCCGCCTCCATCGCGCGGCGATAGGATTCATCCGCGTCGTCCACATAAATCAAAAGGCCTGCGGGGCGCGCCGGTCCCTGCCACGTTCCCCCACCGCCAATCATCAGCATCGATTCGCCAACTTTTATTTCCGTATGAATCCCGCCCGCTCCGCCCTGACTCCGGAATAATTCTTCGCCACCAAACGCCTGCTTCACAAACTGAATTACTTCTTCCACCTCCATCACTTGCAGATAAGGCGTAATCGTTCGGAATCCTTTGCGAACCGGATTCACTGTCGTAGTAGACATGGTTGTATTTCCTCCTAATTCAGATTGCTTCACTGGTTCGGATTGCTTCAGCAATTCTAATTTCAGCCGCGCCTTGAAATTCTCGCTCGGCAAATCGCGCAACTCCGCCGCCACGCGCACCAGCGTAGCTTGCCGCACGCCAGCCCGCGCTGCCGCATCTCGCGGACCGGCCAGCAGCGCATCTATCGCCAAATCCAGTTCTTCAATTGGACTGCGCTTATTCATGAGCGCCACTCATTCGCTCCCGCAAATTCTGCAACGCGCGGAACTGCAGCTGTTTTATGGCTCCTTCACTTTTTCGCAAAGCTTCCGCAATGTCTCGAATACTTTTTTCCTCAGCAAATCTCATTTGGATCACTCGACGTTGCTCGGCAGGAAGTGTTCTCACCGACCGAAACAATCGCGCGTGATGTTCCGCCGCGTCCATGTCTGATTTTCCCGCGTCAATTTCTTCCGCGGCGGCCCGAGCTTCGGAAGGAAGTCCGGTTTCCTTCGCCGCATGTTTCCATTTATCCGCAATGGCATTCGCCGCAATACGAAACAGCCACGCCGCGAATGGCACTCCGCGCGATTCGTACTTCCCAATATTCGCCAGCGCCCGATGAAAAACATCCGCCGTCAAATCCTGCGCCGCATCGCGATTGCCCACGCGCCGCGCAATGTACGCATAAACGCGATCGAAGTACCGCTCGTAAATATCGCCGAAGCGCGCAGGGTCCTTCTGCGCGGCCGCAATCAGAAGCAGCTCGTCGTTGCTAGATTCGACGTTGCCGGAATTCGCCTCGGTTTTGGGAGCCTTCAACTCGTTCTCCGCGTTACGCGCCTTCCATAACATAAACTGCGCTCACACGGAAAGGTTACGGTGAAATCTTGTGTGGAAGGGAATTGCTCCGTGGGGGACAGACGCCCGTTACTGAGGGTTGGTCGGTTTCAGCGTCACGCTCTTCGCATCGCCGGCTTTCACGCTCACTCGTTCCGCATACGCTTGATTCCGATCCGCGAAATCAATGCTGAAATATGATTGATCATCACTCGGAGGCACCGCAAATAAAAGATAATCGCCCGGAATCACGTCTGAAATTTGAAACTCGCCGTTCGCGTTTGTTTTTCGCATGAAAGTAAATCGTTCCAGGCGGCGCTTTGAAACCTCCTCGGGAATTCCCACCACCATTCGGCCCGCCACTGGTTTATCGCCGTCAAGAACCTTTCCTTTTAATACTCCCGTATCAGTTCCCAAAGTGAGCACGCAATCGTTAATGCTGGCGCCGCCTTCGATTGTAATCGGAGCGACCGTGTAATCTTTCCCGTTGCAGGCGGTCTGTTTCAAATACATTCCGGGATCCAAAGGAATTACGAAATCGAAACTTCCGGAGAAGACGTACATAATTTTGAAAGCTCCGTTTCGTTCCGTTGTGGCCCCCGGAGAATTGAGCCTGGGATTTGTAGCAACGCTATTTCGCGGCAAAAGCATTACGTTAAATCCCCCAAGAGATTTTCCACTCGAGTTTTCAATCGCGATTCTGCCGCTCACTTCAACTTCGGGGCTGACTTGAATATTCGCGCGCACGTCGCCATCAGAAATCCGCACAATCGCCGAACCGGAACTGCCTCGCTCTGAAACTCGCTCTGATTCCCCCTCCAGCTGTAGCGCATCGATCGAGTACGTGCCCGCGGGAAGACCGCTGAGCGTGAACGATCCACCTGCACCGGAAATCACTCTCGTTATTCGCCCTCCGTTATTCGCCACATCACTTGCATTCGTTGCTGTCAATTGGTAGCGGCTCTGCCCTCCGAAGCCAGAAGCGTCCACAACATTTCCGGTAACCGCATAAACCGCCAATGGTGAAACTGAAAAATTAATTCCACTGAGTTCGTTTCCGGGCGTGACCCTCAGCGCCTGCGCATTTTCAACTTCCGGCGTGCCGGGATAGTATGCGATTCGTGAAACCAGTGTGCCGGTTTTTGCGCTTATATTTCTAGCGTCGATGCGCACAAAATAATTTCCCGGCCGCAGACCGAACAGGCGGAAATTTCCCTGGTCGTCAGTCGATGCGCGGAATTGGCGGATTTGCTGTTGGCGGCCTCCGGGCGCGAAGAAAAGAAGAACCGCGTCAACATTTACTCCCGCGATCGGCTCGTTGTTCTCATCGGATACTTTCCCTGAAATTACCCCGGTAGGCTGAAGAAGGACTTCAACTTTATCGAGAACCTGCCCGGCACTCAGGTTTATTAATGCAGAGTCTTCAACGTTCTGTTCAAAAGAAGCAGCTACTGATATGAATCCGGAACGATCCACCAGCACGAAGTAAGTTCCCGGACGAATATTGTTAATTGTAAAAGCTCCATCGGCGTCTGTAATCGTGATGGATGGTGGGACATGTGTTCCACCTGGATTTGCCTTCGCCAAAGCTAATGTGACTTCGGCTTTGGCGATTGGTGCGCCTGTGTCCGCGCGACGCACGTGGCCCGAGATTTGTGCGGGTGTCGGCGATTCTTTCTGGGAATTGGAATTCGCGCTCTGCGTGGAACTGCCGGAGGCGCTGTGAGCGTCGATCGAAAACAGAATAAGGAACGGAATCACCGCGCAAATGCCGGTGAAGGAAAGTCGATGTCGTGTGAAGCAATTCAAGCCGGGCAACCTCGCGCGTGTGTTTCGCAATCGTGTTATTGAGATATGGCCGGTTTCAGCGTCACTATTTTCGTATCGCCGGATTTCACGCTCACGCGCTCCGCATCACGTTGATTGTGATCCGCAAAATCAATTTGGAAATAACTCTGCTCGTCATCTTTTGGTACGGCGAACACCAGATAATCGCCGGGAACCATCCCTGAAATCTGAAACGCTCCATTTACATCCGTCGTTCCCGTCACGGTGTAGCGCGCGATCCGCCGCAGCGCGATTGATTGAGGAATCGCGACAATCACCAGATTCGGCACCGGCCTATCGCTGTCATATACCTGCCCTTTCATAATGGCCGTGTCCGAGGCCAGCGTCAGCGCGCAATCGCCGATAGTAATTCCGGAATCGATCGTCAGTGGCGAATACGTGTAATCTCTTCCGTTGCAGACGATCTGCTTCAAATACATATCGGTTCTGCCCGCGATTGAAAAAACGTAGCTGCCCATTTGCACATTTTGAATTTTGAATGCGCCGCTCTGATCCGTTCCAGCTTGGCCATTAGCGCCGGCAAATCCGCCAAGCGGAGATTGCGATTGAAGTGTTACGCGGATACCGGCAGTTGATTGCCCGGTGGAATTTTCAATGACGATTTTTCCATCTACTTCGGCCGTGGCGTTGATTTGAACATTCGCGCGCGTGTCACTATCCGCAACTCGCACCAACGTAGTACCCGTGTACTGGCGCGGGGTGATTTGTACCGATCCGTTTGGTCCGGCGGTTTGTACCGGTGACCCGACCTGCATCGAGCGCGCCATCAACATGTATTCGCCGGAAGCAACTCCGCGAAGCGTGAATGTTCCGTCTGCGTTGGTCTGACCGCCTGAAGCAAAATTTGCTCCCGCCGCATTCTGCATTAAGGACACGTTGTAACGCTTCGGACCCGGCAAGTCTGTGTTATCGATTACGTTTCCCGTGATGGTGTACGTGCTCTGCGTTCCGACCGAAAAGCGTACGCCACTCGTATCCGCGCCGGCCGTTGCTTTCAGCTTTTGGGCGCTTTCGATCGTCGGCGTGCCGGGATAATACGCGGATCGAAGGCCTGCTTCGCCGTTCGGCACATTTCTACTATCCACGCGCACGTAATAGTTGCCTTCAGCTAGACCGTACAAACGGAAATTGCCGAGGTCGTCGGTAGTAACCTGTTGTGCCGGAGATTCCAGTTGCTGCCCGCCTTTTTGGTAGCGCATACGAATCGCCGCCACCTGCGCGCCTTCCAGCGGCTGATTATCTTCGTCAGTCACTGTTCCGGAGATTACCGCCGCCGCGAGCAGCCGGACGTCGATCTTGCTGACTGTCTCGCCGGCGGCAACCGTGATCGTTTCGGGAGCAATGCCGTTGATCGCGCGCTGGAATGCTTCATTGACGTAACCGGAATGTTGCGCGACGAGATTGTAATTTCCAGGTGTAACCGTCGTAAAAGTGTAAGCGCCGGTCGCGTCGGTGCGCGTGGTTAGCGGTCCGGTGGTTACAGTAACGCCTCGGCCGCCCATAGGATTCAGCGATACGATCGCGCGTGGAATTGGCTCGTTGTTGTCGGCGCGCAGGACGTGGCCGGTGACTGCACCCGGTTGCGGCGGCGTCGCGGAAGAATTGGATTGTGCGGCGACGCCCAGCGCGCTCATGGCTGCGCAAACGCCGAAACATAACGCGACGCCCAGCTTCACGAACTTCGCCCAGGTCATAATCCGGTTATTGCGGGGGCTGGTCACGGCGTGATTGTATGCCTCCCATGGCGGCGAATCTACGTCTGTGAATATAAGACGTAAACCGGCGCGATTCGGTTCTGTTGCATAGCCCGTGCTAAACTTTCCGCTCAATGCAAACAGGAATTATTGGACTCCCACAAGTCGGCAAGACCACGCTGTTCAAAATTCTGACCAAGGCGAGTTTGGACGCCCGCGGACAGGCCACCACGCACGTCGGAATTGCGCGCGTGCCGGAACCGCGTTTGCTGAAATTGGCGGAAATTTTCAAACCGAAGAAAGTTACCTACGCCACCATCGAATACGTGGACGTCGGTGGCCTCGCCAAAGAAAAAGCGCGCGAATCCGCGTCGCTCGCGCAACTTCGCGAAGTGGATGCGCTGGCGCACGTCGTGCGTGCGTTTGAAAATCCGGTCGTGCCGCATCCCGCAGGTTCCGTTGACCCTTTGCGTGATGCAGAGGACTTGAATCTGGAGTTGATGCTCGCGGACTTGGATCAAATCACGCGGCGCTTGGAGCGGTTGGAAAAAGATCTGAAAAAGAAAAAGGAAACCAATCTCGAGTTCGAGCAAGCCGTACTCTTGAAATGCAAGACTGCGCTCGAAGCCACACAAGCGCTGCGTGAATTGGAATTTACGAACGACGAACGCAAAGCGCTTCTGGGATTCAAATTTCTTTCGCAACGGCCCATGCTTTATGTGTTGAATGTGGGCGACGATGAAGTGGGTGAGCTGGAAGGCGCGGTGAAAAAACATGGACTCGGCGCCATCGCCGGGAAACCAAATACTGCCGTCGTCGCAATTTGTGGACGCATCGAAGCGGAGCTTTCAGAATTGGACGATGTCGCCGCCGCGGAATTGCTTGGCGCGTATGGATTGAAATCGCCGGGACTCGATCGCGTGATCGAAGCGAGCTACAAGTTGCTTGGCCTGACTTCATTTTTTACGGCAGGCGAACCGGAAGTTCGCGCCTGGACAATCAAGCAGGGAATGAACGCGCAGAAGGCCGCCGGCACAATTCATTCCGATATTGAACGCGGATTTATAAAGGCGGAAGTTGTGCGCTGGGATCAGTTAACAGAAGCAGGAAGTTGGGCCGGCGCTCGCGAACGTGCCTGGCTTCGTTTGGAAGGGAAGGAATACATCGTGCAGGAAGGCGACGTAATTCTTTTCCGTCATAGCGGCTAACACCCGCACCCTCATACTTTCGTCATTATGGATGCCACTCGCATCGCACTTGCCCTCGGACTTGGGCTTACGGCCGCGCTCGCCAATGTGCTCGGCGGACTTTTCGTGGTGCGCCGCAACTGGTCACGCCAATACCTGAAATATTTTCTGGCACTCGGATCAGGATTTATGCTCGGCGTAGTTTTTCTGGATATCGTTCCTGAATCCACTCGTCTGGTTGGAATTGATTCGGCAATGTTGTGCCTCCTCGCCGGATATTTTCTGATTCATCTGTTTGAACACACACTCGTTCCGCATTTTCATTTCGGCGAAGAAATTCACGCCCATGAATTGGAGCACGAAACCGGGCTCGCGCCGCATCACGCCGGCATGTCCGCGCTTTTTGGATTGATCATCCACACATTTTTCGACGGAGTCGCGATTGCGTCCGGCTTTTTGGTTTCCAGCTGGCTGGGCTGGGTAATTTTTCTCGCAATAATTCTGCACAAACTTCCCGAAGGTTTTGCGATTTCCTCCCTGATGATGGCAACGGGACGCAGCAAAGGCAGTTCACTTTGGGCGGCGGTTATTTTGGGAGCAGCCACCATTGCAGGAGTTTTGTTGATGGGCGCGATGCGCAGCGAAGTACAATACGCGCTGCCGATTTCGGGCGGTGTCACACTTTATGTGGCGGCTTCGGACTTAATCCCCGAGGTGAACCGCGAACCGGGCGTGCGCATCGCGATTCTTGTATTTTTCGGCCTTGCTCTGGTGTTCCTCGTTCATCGACTTTTCCACGTCTAATCTCACGTAAGTCGCTTATTAGCACACACATGCTGACCAGATCGCTGTAAGTCCTTTATTAGCACACACATCGTTAACGACCCCCTGGGGTGGGGGTAAGCGATTTTCGTGAAATAATGCGATAAGTCATTTGTAACCGGGTTCTTACAGGGGCGAGGCGAAGGACACACGAACACATCGATACTGCGATCATGTCGGTACTGGAGCCTGCTGGAAGCACACAGCCAGGAATGGCTGTGCTACGAAAACCGGGGGCTTGTGCGAGTGGAAGTGAGGGCGTAGATTAGGCAAACGAGGAGGAATCCACTAACGGTGAAACCCTCGCAACTTTTTGATACTACAAGGGTTCTACCTACTGTGGAGGTCATGGCCAGGTCGGACGTTCAGCTAATGCTGGCGGTAAAAGAGGGGGACGAACTGTCCTTCGAGCTTTTACTGCGGCGTTATCGGAGTCCCTTGGTCAACTTCCTGAACCGGATGGTGCGCGATTCCGGTTTGGCGGAAGATTTGGCGCAGGAAGTTTTTATGCGCGTGTATCGCGCGCGAAAAGAATACGAACCGAACGCGAAATTTACGACCTGGCTTTTCCGCATCGCGACAAATTTGGCGTTGAACGCTTTGCGCGATGGGCGACATCGCATGATGGAAATTTCCATCGACGAGAAATTGGACGATGGAGAACAAGAACAAGCGCGGCTCGATGTCGCGGACAAAACTCCCAACATCGAGAATCGTTTGTTGGAACGGGATCGCGCGGCGGTGATTCGCAACGCGGTGGAATCATTGCCGGATAAACAGCGAGCAGCGGTTTTGCTGCATAAATATGTGGAGCTGGATTATTCCGAAATTGCGCGCACGTTACAATGTTCGGAAAGCGCGTTGAAATCGCTTTTGTTCCGCGCGTACGAAACGTTGCGCGTACAACTGGCGCCGCTGATGCACGGCGGGATACTGAGATCTGAGGACGAAGGCGTTTGAAAGACAGAACGAAGCTGATGCGTCCTGAGAGAGCGCGTCAGTGATGGTTAAGAATAGTATTGAGAAAACTTGGGTTGTGATGAGAGGGCTATATGAGCTGCAAACGAATTGAAGGGAAATTGATCGCGTTCATGGATGGCCGTGCGAGTGATGCGGATCGACGCGTGGTTGAATCTCACCTGGCCGAATGTGCCGCATGCAAAGCGCGCGTGGAAGGATTCAGCGGCGTGTGGTCGATGCTGAATGAAATGCCGGTGGTGGAACCTTCGCATGCATTTGAAGCGCGCCTGCGCGCTCGTATGGCCGCGGAACCCCAACGTGTGAGCTTCTGGACCGGCATGGTGGCGATGCTGCCATCGCCGCGTTTGGCGCTGGCCGTGGCGTTGCTTGGCATATTTTCGCTGTGGCAATCCTCGCGTCCAGTGGCGGTGAACGAAACTGCGACGCCGGTATCCAGTGACGCGGAGTTCCGCATGATTCAGGATTTGCCGGTGCTGGAAAATTACGACTTGCTGACCAGCCTTGACGCGCTTACGCAGCCCGTTGGGCAGGGCCAGTCTGTGCCGGAAAAGAATTAAGCGCGACAATTAAGCGAGTGGGATAAGCTTTCGCGCGTTGGATTTGGAACGAATATTCCTGAATGATATGTTCTTGGGCGCGGTTCAGTTGGACATGAATTTTTAATCATGAAAGTTTTCCGCAAATTCGCGTATGCGTTCGCCTCGTTGCTGGTGGTGTGCGCGCTCGCGTTGCCGGTGGTAGCGCAGAAGGGCGGAAAGAATGCGCCTCCTCCGCCACAAAATAAAAATAATCAGGGCAAGCCGCCGGGGAATCAGCCGAATAATCAGAATGCGCGGCCAAACAATCAAAACAGCAAACCCGCTAATGCGGGACAGAGGCAGAATCTTCCGCCGAAGTTTATTGAAAATCTGCAGGACATGTCGCCGGAGCAACAAGAACGTTTCATGCAGAATAATGAGCGCTTCAAGAGCATGAGTCCGCAGCAGCAGGCGCAGATCAGGCAGATAGTTCAGAACTGGAATAACAAGACGCCGCAGCAACGCATTCAATGGCGCCAACGTACTGAAATATTGCAGAGCATGACGCCCCGTGAACGGCAGTACGTTCAGCAACAAGTAATTCCGATGTGGAACAACATGCCTCCTGCCAGACGGCAGGTGATGCTGCAACATTTGCATCAGCTGGATGGACTGAGCGACGCCGAGCGACAAAACAATTTGAACGATCCTGCGTTCACGCAAAATCTGAATCCAGATGAACGAGTGATGCTTCCTTATCTCAGCCGCCTTCGCATCGGAAGCGCTCCGGAACCGCCGCCCGGCCCGCCGGAATATTGATCCTCCGAGCTTCACTCCGAAGCTGCCGTTGTTATCCATTCAGCCACTAGCTCAAATCTCGGGGATTAGTCGATAGTTGAGAGCCTAGAGTCGAGAGTTAAGGGCAAGTCACGGGAAAAACACGGGTAAAAAGGTAACAAACTGCATTATAATGCAGTTTTTGGCGGGGAATTGAAAAATGGGGGAATTGGGGATTTTGGGGAGTTAGAGGCAGCGTTGGTAGATAGTTATTATTGATTAATAAGTAGTAATATCGTTAGACGGAGTTGAGTGTTGGGCGCTCAAGGAATGGCCGACAGATTTAGGTGTGCGACGTAAGTCGTACGAAAGTACGACAAGAACCGCCCTGGTGAACGTCAAGGGGATTCGGCACCCAACTGTAACTTCCAGATAAAAACATAACTGAGGGAGCCACCTGCCTGGATGCTGAATGTGTTAGGGGATGAAAGGACTGTCGTTGCGGATTTGCTTGATTTAATCTGTGAGGATGGAAAGAGGTTTGCAATGGTAATGAAATCTTTTGTTGACGAGAGCGGCACACATAAAGGCTC
>Ga0210410_10002826_pt1 | contig 15483 bp, 13 predicted proteins | sample IncBWC4MmetaG_FD_161058 | JGI IMG/M metagenome (GOLD analysis project Ga0210410, IMG submission 161058) | Forest soil microbial communities from Barre Woods Harvard Forest LTER site, Petersham, Massachusetts, United States - Inc-BW-C-4-M | ecosystem: Environmental > Terrestrial > Soil >... | reverse complement strand
GTCCACGCGCGCGAGTCCGTCCACGCCGTCGAGCCGGCGGCGCTGCGATGACGACCTCCTCCGACGGCACGACGACGCCCGAGGGGCCCGTGTTCGCCGCCGAGCGCCAGGCACGCATCGCCGAGCTGGTGTCGGTGCGCGGGCGCGCGCGCATCGGCGAGCTGGCGGAGCTGTTCGGCGTCACCGAGACGACGATCCGCAAGGACCTCACGACGCTCCACGAGCAGGGCCTCGTCAAGCGCACGCACGGCGGCGCGCTCGCGCTGCGCCCGGTCGTCGAGCGCGAGTTCGAGCGGCGCGTCGGCTCGTTCCCCGACGAGAAGCGCGCGATCGCGGCCGCTTGCCTGCGGCTGATCGAGACCGGCGACTCGATCTTCCTCGACACCGGCACGAGCGTCGACGCGATCGCCCAGGCGCTCGCCACGGCGGCCGACCGCGGCAGCCGCATGCGGCTCGCCGTCGTGACGACGTCGCTGACCGTCGCCCAGCACCTCGCGAGCGTGAACGGGATCGAGTGCCTGCTGCTCGGCGGCTACGTGCGGCAAGCGGAGGACTCGGTCGTCGGCGCGTTGACGCTCGAGAACCTCCAGCGCTTCACGTTCGGCACGGCCTTCATGGGCGTCAGCGGATTCTCGGAGGCGGGCATCAGCGTCGGCAGCCTGTCCGAGGCGGCGATCAAGGCCGCGGTGATCGAGCGCGCACGGCGCGTCGTCGTGCCGATCGACCACAGCAAGGTCGGCACGACCGACCACGCGCTCATCTGCGAGCTCGACGCGCTCGACGTCGTTGTCACCGACGACACCACGCCCGGACTGCGCGAGCTGTGCGAGAACGTCCAGATCGAGCTCGTCGCGGCGCAGCAGCGCCCCGTCTAGTCGGACGGGGGAGCGCGTCGCCGGCCGCGCGCCCGTCGTCCGGCGACGGATGCTGTGCTACCCCACGGCCCCAGTCGCGACGCCCTCGCGCGACAGCTCGTGCAGCCAGGACACGACCGCGCGCCGGTCCTGCTCGCCGAAGACGAGCGAGCCGGGCACGACGCCGTCCGCCCCGGCGGCAGCGAGCCGCGGGACCGTCTCGCGCCGGATCCCGCCGTCGACGACGATCTCGGGCTTGCGCTCGCTCGCGTCGCGCAACGCGACGAGCCGCTCGACCCGCTCGCAGGCGCCCGCGTCGAGGCCGACGCCCTTGACGCCGATCTCGGTGCCCATCAGCAGCACGCGGTCGACCTGCTCGAGCAGCGCGCCGGCGCGCTCGAGCGGCTGGTCGAGCGACAGCGCGAGCGCAGGGCGCACCCCGCGCCGCTCGATCGCCCGCAGCGTCGCGGCGACGTCGGCGCACGACTCCGGATGCACCGTGAGCATGTCCGCGCCGGCCCGGACGAAGCGCTCGATCCAGGCGTCCGCGTCGGCCACGAGCAGGTGGACGTCGACCGGCGACTTCGCCGACCGGTCCGCCACCGCACCCACGAGGTCGGGCCCGTAGAGCAGCTCCGCGACGAAGTGCCCGTCCATCACGTCGATGTGGAAGCCGTCGGCGTGCCCGTCGAGCGTCGCGAGTGCCTCGCCGAGCGCGAGCTGGTCGGCCGACCACAGGGAAACCGAGGCCTTCACGTCATCCTCCGATTTGAATCGCTTTGAACACACACATATCGCGCTTGTCTTTGCCGCTTTTCGCTTCGTTTGGTTTGTGATACTAGCGCGAAAGCGCGCTTGCACCCGAATGCGCGATGGCGCAAGCCCGTCGGAGGTGATCGACGCGGAGGAGTACACGAGCGGCCCCGGCGGCTGCGTGGGGGAACGGGGTCGCCGGGGCCGCTGCGTGTGAGGGATGGCCCGTGATGCCTCGCTTGGATGGGGGATTCGGCGAGGCGGCGCGCGCGGCGACGGATCTTGCGAACCGTCGGCCGCGAAGCCGACACAGGACCATCGGCCTCCCATCCTGGCTGCTCAGTCAGGAATCCGGTAGTCGGCCTTCCGAACGTTCTAATCGCGAGTATCGAGCTGGAGGGCGCGCCGGGCCGCACCACCTTCGGGTTGCCTTGGACAGCGCTCCTTCATTAGTCTCGGGAGACACACGCATTTTTCGCAGGTCTGGGGGGAGCCCTCCCTCCAGAGAGGAGAGGACGCAGATGGGGAGCGGGGAAGCCGCAGACGTGCCGAAGCGCGGCGGTTGACGGAATGTCCGTGCTCGCGTTCGACCGCGTCACGCGCCGCCGTCGCGTCGGGCGCGAGCGCGTCGCCGTACTGGACGCGGCGTGCTTCGAGGCCTGGCCCGGCGAGCTCGTCGCGATCCTCGGCCCGCACCGCAGCGGCAAGACGACCGTGCTGCGCATCGCCGCCGGCGTCGAGGTGCCGGACGCCGGCAGCGTGCGGCTCGACGGCGAGCCGCTGGGCGAGCTGAAGCCGACCGTGCGCACGCGCCGCCTGCGCGCCGTCGGCTTCGCGCCGAAGGCGTGGCGCGTCGCGCGCGGCAAGCCGGTGCTCGACCACGTCGCGCTGCCGCTGCTCGCCGAAGGGCGACCGCTGATGACCGCGCTCGCGAAGGCGCACGAGACGATCGAACGCGTCGGCGCCGCCCACTGCGCCGGGGCGACCGCGGACGAGCTGGCGCCCGGCGACGAGACGCGCGTCGCGCTCGCGCAGGCGCTCGTGCGCGAGCCGCGGCTGCTGCTCGTCGACGAGCCGGGCGCGCTGGCGCCGCCCGACGAGCGCGACGAGCTGCTGCGCCTGCTGCGCGCGATCGTCGCCGAGCGCCCACAGCTCGCGCTCGTCGTGACCGCCCGCGACGTCGCCGGCGTGGCGGGCGCCGGGCGCGTGCTGACGCTCGGCGACGGCGCGTTGCGCGGGGCGCGCGAGCCGGCGAGCGCCGAGGTGGTCCCCTTCCCCGGCCACGGCGCCGAGGCGATCCCGATTCGATGAGCACGCTCGAGCTCCACCGCGTCGTCAAGCACTACGAGAGCGGCGGCGAGGTCGTGCGCGCCGCCGACGGCGTCTCGCTGACGATCGAGCCCGGCGAGATCGTCGCGCTCTACGGCCCGAGCGGCTCGGGCAAGACGACGCTGCTGCTGCTCGCCGCCGGCCTCCTCTCCCCCGACGCCGGCGAGATCCGCTTCGGCGGGCAGCGCGTCGCCGACCTGTCGCGCGATGCCGGCGCCCAGTACCGCCGCGGGCTCGGCTTCGTGTTCCAGTCCTTCCACCTGATGCCGGCGGTGCCCGCGATCGACAACGCGACGCTGAAGCTGCTCGCCGAAGGGATCAGCCCGGCCCGCGCGCGCAAGCAGGCGACGACGTGGCTCGCGCGGCTCGGCCTCGCCGACCGCGCCCACCACCCGCCGGAGCGCCTCTCGATGGGCGAGCGCCAGCGCGTCGCGATCGCCCGCGCGCTCGCGAACGACCCGCGGCTGATCCTCGCCGACGAGCCGACCGGCAACCTCGACAGCGTCCGCAGCCGCCAGACGCTGGGAATGCTCGCGCGCCTCTGCCGCGAACGCTCCGTCGGGATGCTGCTCGTGACGCACGATCGCGACGCAGCCCACTTCGCCGACCGCGTCTACGACCTGCGCGACGGCTGCCTCGCCCAACGCGAGGACCACGTGGGCGTCTCGCTGATCAGCCTGCCCCCGGGCGACGAAGCGGAGCCGGCGTGAGCCTCCGCACGCTCGTCTACCTCTACGGCTGGCGCCTGCGCGCCCACCCGTTCCAGGAGCTGCTCGCCGGCGCCGGCATCGCGATCGGCGTCGCGCTGCTGTTCGCGGTGCAGGTGGCGAACACGAGCATGACCGGGTCGGCCGCGCAGACGGTCGGCGCGATCACCGGCGGCGCACAGCTCGAGCTGGCCGCGCGCGACGACCAGGGATTCGACGCTCGGCTCACGCGCGCCGTGCGAGCCCTCGACGGGGTGCGCGTCGCCGCGCCGGTGCTCGACCGCCGCAGCGTCCTTGTCGGGCCACGCGGCGAGCGCGCCGTGACGCTCGTGGGCGTCGACGCGACACTCGCGGCCCTCGGCGGCCCGATCACGCACGACTTCGGCCCGAACGGCCTGCAGCTCCCGACGCTCGGCATCGTGGCGCCCGACGAGATCGCGCAGCAGATCGGCGCCACCGCAGGCGAGTCCGTCCGCGTCTTCGTGGCCGGGCGGGCGCGCACGACGCCGCTGTCGGCCGCGCTCGACCGCGGCGAGATCGGGTCGCTCGTCGGCAGCCAGGTCGCGATCTCGTCGCTGCCGTACGTGCAGCGGCTGACAGGCATGCCGAACCGCGTCTCACGCATCTTCGTCGAGGCGAAGCGTGGCCAGGAGCGGCTCGTGCGCGGCGAGCTGCGGCAGCTCGCCCACAATCGGCTCGACGTCGGTCCCGCCGACTCGGTCGTGCGCCGGCTGCGCGTCGCCGCCGCGCCGAGCGACCAGTCCTCCGCCCTCTTCGCGGCGATCAGCGCGATGGTGGGGCTGCTGTTCGCGTTCAACGCGATGCTGCTGACGATGCCCGATCGGCGCGCGTTCATCGCCGAGCTGCGGATGCAGGGCTTCACGGGGCGCCAGGTCGTCGGCGTGGTCGTGTTCCAGGCGCTGCTGCTCGGGTTCGCAGCGTCGGCGGCCGGGCTGGCCCTCGGGGACGTGCTGTCGCGCACGGTGTTCGACTCGCTGCCGGCGTACCTCGCGTTCACGTTCCCGATCGGCACGCAGCGGATCATCACCGCGGCGACGCTCGCGATCGCGTTCGGCGCCGGGGTCGCTGCCGCCCTCCTGGCGGCGAGCCGTCCGTTGCTCGACCTGCTCGTGAGACGACCGCTCGACGCCGTGCACGACGAGCGTGGCGAGCTCGGCGAGGGGCTCGGCCAGACGATGCGCCGGCGCATGCTGGTCGTCGCCGTCGTGCTCGTGGCCGCGACCACGCTCGCGGTGGTGCTCGCCCCGCAGCTGACCGTCGTCGGCCTGCTCGCGCTGTCGCTCGCGGCGCTGCTGGCAATGCCGGCGACGTTCGCGGCGACGATGCCGTTGACCGACCGCCTCGCGCGGCGGCTGCACCGCAACATGCTGCTCGTCGCCGTCATGGGCGCGCGGTCGGCGATGACGCGCTCCGTCGCCGTCGCGGCGATCGCGGCGATCGCCGTGTACGGGAACGTCGCGATCGGCGGCGCTCGCGACGACCTGATCCGCGGCCTCGAGGCCGGCTACGCCGACCACCTCAGCACCGCGGACGTGTGGGTGACGACGGCCGGGCAGAGCCTCACCACGGACGGCTTCCAGGTGAGCGCGCGGCAGCTCGCGCGCGTGCGGCATGCACCGGGCGTCACCGACGTGCGCGTCTATCAGGGCGGGATGCTCGACGCCGGTGACCAGCGCACCTGGATCATCGCCCGGCCGCCCGGCGATCGCCGCATCATCCCTCCGTCGCAGCTCGTCGGCGGGGATCTCGCGTCGGCGGAGCGGCACCTGCACACCGGCGGCTGGGCGGCCGTCTCACGCACGATCGTGGACCAGCGGCACCTGCGCATCGGGGACGCGTTCGACGTTCCGACGCCCGCCGGGCCGCTGCGGCTGCGGCTCGCGGCGATCGTGACGAACCTCAGCTGGGGGCCGGGCGCGATCATCGTGAGCACGACCGACTACCAGCGCGGCTTCCGGACGCACGAGGCCACCGCGCTCGAGGTCAACCTGCGGCGCGGCGTCTCGCCGGCGGCGGGGCGGCGTGCCGTCGCGGCGGCGCTCGGCGACAACCCGGCGCTCGACGTTCAGACGCGAGCGGAGCTCGACGCCGAGTTCCGCAGCCTGCTGCATCAGGGCCTCGCGCGCCTGAGCCAGATCGCGACGCTGATGCTGATCGCAGCGATCCTCGCGCTCGCGGCCGCGATGAGCGCCTCCGTCTGGCAGCGTCGTCGCCGCCTCGCCGCGTACAAGGTGCAGGGCTTCAAGGAGCGGCAACTGCGGCGCATCCTGCTGCTCGAGACCGTGCTCGTGCTCGTGCTCGGCTGCACCCTCGGCGTGGTGGCGGGCACGTACGCCCACCTGCTCGGCAACCGCTGGCTCGAGCTCAACACGGGCTTCCCCGCGCCCTTCTCCGCGCAGGTCGGTCAGGCGGTCACGACGCTCCTGCTGATCACCGTCGGCGCTGCGGCCGTGGTGGCGTTCACCGGCTTCCTCGCGACCCGCGTGTCGGCGCGGATCAGCTTCGGCGAATGACCAGGGTGTCGCCGCCTAAGGGTGGTGCGTCGCCGTGCCGAGACACACTCGCATGGGTGGACGGGTCGCACAGGCGTCATGGCGCCTGCGCATCGGCTTGGCGTTCGCCGGCGTCGTGCCGCTGTACTGGCTCATGCTGTTTCCGCAGGCACGGCGCGAGCTGCGCGCATGGGAGCGACGCGCGCGGCGGATCCCGAGCCCGGCGTTGCGCGCGCACGCGCTGCGCAAGCTGCAGACGGAGGGGATGACCGCCGAGGGGGCGGCGGCGTTCGCGATCCTCGCCACCGCGCGCTCGTGTCGTCACGTCGTGCGCGCGTGCGTCGCGTTCGAGGTGATGTACGACTACCTCGACGCGCTTGCGGAGGAGCCCGTCGCGGACGTGCTGGGGAGCAACCGCCTGCTGTACGCCGCGCTCGGGGCGGCATACGCGCCCGGCACGCCAAGCGCGAACTGGTACGCCCTTTGCCCGTGGAGCGACGACGGCGGGTACCTCGACGCGCTGGTCGAGACGTGCCACGACGCGTTACTGCGGCTGCCGGCCCACGCCGGCGTCGTCGCCGGGCTGGGTCGCCTCGCCGATCGCGCCGGCGAGGCGCAGAGCCTCCATCACGCGGCCGCGGACGCCGAGGGCGAGCGAGCGCTCGCGCGCTGGGCGGCGACGCAGCAGCCGCCGGAATGCGCGCTGCACTGGTGGGAGCTGGCGGCGGCGGCCGGCTCGCCGCTCGGCTTCTTCGCGCTCGTGGCGGCGGCCGCGCATCGCGACACGGACGCTGCCGCGGCACTCGCCGTCGAGCGCGCGTACTTCCCTTGGATCGCCGCGCTCTCGTGGCTGCTGGAGAGCCTGGTCGACCAGGAGGAGGACGCAGACGGCGATGCGCACAGCTACGTGGCGCACTACGGCCCGCCGCAGAGCGCCGCGCGACGACTGGCGACGATCGCCGAGCACGCCGGAGCCGACGCGCGACAGCTGCCGCAAGGCGCCCGGCACACGCTGCTGCTCGCGGGGATGGTCGGCATGTACCTCTCGCACGCCGGCGCGACGAGCGGCGCGGCGAGCGAGGCGGCCGCGGCGGTCCGCCAGGCGATCGGCGGCCCGGTCGCAGCGCTGCTGTGGATCCTGCGGGTGCGGCGGCGGCTGACGCGGCGGTGAGGCGGCGCCGCTGGTGTCTTGAGTCGGAAGTTTCGTGAGCGGTTTCTCGAACGGCGAGGCGCCGAGAAACCGCCACCGAACTAAGGACTCACGACACTAGCGCGCGTCCCCGCCGCCCGAGCGCGAGCCGCGCAAGGCGACGACGTTGCCCCCGTCCGCGGCGGCCTCCGCCCGCAGCACGCCGCCGCTGATCGTCAGCGCACGGTCGACGCCGGAGACGCCCATCGCTTCGCCGGTCGTCATCAGGACGGCGACCTCGCCGTCGGCGATCGAGCGGACGAGCAGCAGGACGGCCTCGCGCTCGAGCAGGTCGACGTGGCGCGTCGGGTCGTCGACGAGCAGCAGGCGCGGCGTCGTCACGAGCGCCTGGGCGATCGCGACGCGCACGTGCTCGGTCGGCTCCAGCTCGCGTGACTGGAGGCCGGCGCAGCCGGCCGCGCCGACGCGCTCGAGCTGCAGCATCGCGCGCTCGCGCGCCAGCTCGGGCGCCTCGCCGCGCGCGAGCAGCGGCATCGCGACGTGGTCGAGGATCGACTCGCCGCCGACGGCCGTGAGGTCGACCTGCACGAAGCCGACCCCGGGCGCGAGCCCCTCGTCGTGGCCGCCCGGCAGCACGCGCCCACCGAACTGCACGGCGCCGCCGTCGGGCTGCTCGAGCCCGGCCGCGATCCGCAGCAGGGTCGTGCGGCCGGAGCGCGGGACGCCCCAGATCGCGACGAGCTCGCCCGCGTCGATCGTGAGCGACACGTCGTCGAGCGCGACGACGTCGCGACGGCCGCGGCGGTAGCGCTTGCTGACGCGCTCAAGCCTCAGCAGGCTCATCGAGCTGTCCCGTGCGCGTCCGCTCGAACGCCTCGATCTCCGTGCGCGCGTAGGCGATCCATGCGAAATGGGCGTCGAGCAGGCCGCGGCGCGCAGCGAGCACGAGCCGCTCGACCAGCTCTCCCGCGGCGACCGCCGGCGTCGAGCCGCTGCGCGCCGGCGGGAGCGGCAGCAGGCTCGCCTCCTCGACGCAGGCGCGCTCGTAGGCGTCGACGAGCTCGCGCATCGTGCCGCTGCGGTCGATCCCGGGCGCCGCGGCGCCGGCGATCCGCCGCAGCAGCTCGACGTGCTGCGGGTCGCCGCGCATCTGCTCCGCGACCCATTCTCGGAACGCGCGCGCGCCGCTCGCGGTCGCGCGGTAGTGGACCTTCGGCTGGCGCCTCGCGGACGGCCGCGGCGCCTCCTCCGGCTCCGTCAGCAGCTGCTCGACCGGCAGCGGCTCGATCAGCGCGGCGCGCTCGAGCGCGTTGAGCGCGGCGTATATCTGCGAGATCGGCGGCTCGAGCACGCCGCCGTAGCGCCGTTCCAGGCGCTGGAACAGCTCGTAGCCGTAGCTCGGCCGCTCGATCACCAGTCCGAGCACCGCCCAGTTCACAGCTGACCTCATCCTCACCGAAGCACCCACCCGACCCCCGTCCGTCGCATCGAGAAACGGTGTGTGCACGCTATTCCACCAGGCCACCCGAACGCAACCGTTCAACTCGCTAGCAGCGATTTGAACCTTCCACTTGACATGTGACCTTTCAGTCACCTATTGTCTTCGCCATGGACACGGACGAGGTCTTCAGAGCGCTCGCGGACCCGACGCGCCGCAGCCTGCTCGACGAGCTGTTCCGCGACGACGGCCAGACGCTGAGCGCCCTCGAGGGGCGCCTGCCGATGACGCGCTTCGGCGTGATGAAGCACCTGCGGGTGCTGGAGCATGCGGGTCTGGTGGTCACGCAGCGGCGCGGTCGCGAGAAGCTGCACTTCCTGAACCCCGTCCCGATCCGGCTCGTCCACGACCGCTGGGTGAGCAAGTACGCAGAGCCGTGGGCCGCCGGACTGAGCGACCTCAAGCACGACCTGGAGGGCAGGACGATGGAGAAGGTGTTCGAGATCTACATCAAGGCGACGCCGGAGCGGCTGTGGGAGGCGATCACGAATCCCGAGCAGCGGCGCGTCTACAACTTCGGCATGGGCATCGAGTCCGACTGGACCCCCGGCTCGCGCTACGAGGCGCGCAACCCGCACGCGCCCGACGCGCTCGCGGCCGGAGAGAACCTCGAGGTCGAGCCGCCGCGGCGGCTCGTGCAGAGCTTCGACGCGCTGTGGGGAGACGACGTGAAGGCCGAGGCGACATCGCGCGTCACATGGGAGATCGAGCCGGTCGGCGACTCGTGCCGGCTGACCGTCGTCCACGACCAGCTCCGGGAGGGCGCCAACGACCAACTGTTCGGCGGCTGGCCGATGATCCTCTCCGGCCTCAAGACCCTGCTGGAGACGGGCGAGCCGCTCACGACGCCCGGCTCGCTGATGTACCTGCCGGCCTCATAGACCGGCCGGCCCGTCGCGCAGACGCCGCTCAGCTCAGCGGCGTCTGCGTCTGCCTCTGGACGGCCACTTGCGATGCCGATCGGCGCCCGCGGCGCGCGAGCGCCGGTAGCCTCGGACGCCGTGCGGGCGCTGGTCACCGGAGCGAGCGGCTTCCTCGGCGGGTTCGCCTGCCGCGAGCTGCACGCGCGCGGCCACGCCGTGACGGCGCTCGTGCGCCGCCCCGGGTCGGCGCCGCCAGACTGCGAGGAGGTGCGCGCCGACCTCGCCGGCGATCCCGCCTCGCTGACGGCCGCGCTCGCCGCCGCGCGGCCCGACTGCGCGCTGCACCTCGCGGCCGAGATCGCGACCCAGCGCGACGCCGCGAAGCTCGCGGCGGTGAACGTCGCCGGCACCGCGCGGCTGCTGGAGGCGTGCGCCGCCGCCGGGTCGCCGAAGGTCGTCTTCGCCTCGACCGTCGTCACCGGCGACGCGCACGGCGCGCTGCTCGACGAGGACACCGCGCTGCCCGTCGAGACGGCCTACGGGCGCTCGAAGCAGGAGGGCGAGCGGCTGCTGCGCGCGTGCGGCCTGCCGGGCGTCGTCGTGCGCCCCTCGCACGTCTACGGCCCCGGCGGCTGGTTCGCGCACGAGCTGGTGGCCCGGCTGCGCCAGCCGGGCCGCTTCGCCGTCGTCGGGCGCGGCGAGAACTGGTGGGACGTCGTCCACGTCGCCGACGTCGCGCGCGCCCTCTGCGACGCGGCCGAGTCCGCCCCCGCCGGCGCGACCTACCACGTCGCCGACGACGCGCCGATCCGCCTCGCCGACTTCGCCGCCACGATCGCCGCGGCGCTCGGGACCGGGCCGCCGCGCCACGTGCCCGTGTGGCTCGCGCGGCTCGCCGCCGGCCGCGACCCGGTCGCCGCCGTCACCCGCTCCGCGCGCTCGAGCAACGCCCGCATCAAGCGCGAGCTCGGCTGGTCGCCGCAGTACCCGACGGCCGCCGACGGCGTCCCGGCGGCCGTCGCGGCGCTCGCCTGAACCGCACCTGCTTGTAGTAGATCGTGAGATCTGAGAGGGTCCGCCACGTATGCGGAAGAAACTTCGACGCATTTGGGACCGGCTGCCTGTGCACCGCGCGCACAAGCTGCCTCACGTCGCGGCGCCGCCGCAGGGCGAGGAAGGCAGATCGTCGGACAGCGGGACGCAGTCCAGCCTGGGCCAGCCCGGCACGATGAAGATCGTCGCGGTGCTCGCCCTCCCGGCCGCCGGCGCGATCGTCTTCTACACGATCGTCGGCGGGTCGCTGTCGGACTTCGGCGTGGCGACGATGGTCGCGGCCGGCGCGTTCGCGCTCGGCGCATCGCTCGGCTTCCTGTTCGGCATCCCGCGCACGCTGGCCGCCGGCGGGCGCGTCCAGCATGTCGCCGCTCCCGGAGCCGAGACGGGCAACGCAGCCGACGCCGCACCCGCGAACGACGGCCGGCTGCACTACCAGCCGAACACGAACCTCGAGGACATCTCGGACTGGCTCACGAAGATCCTCGTGGGCGCAGGGCTCGTCGGGCTGACGCGCGTCGTCCACTCGGTCGGCCGCCTCGCCGACCAGATCGCCACGGCGTTCGGCGCCAGAGCGGGAGAGCACGGCGCGGCGTGGGCGTTCTCGCTCGGACTGCTGGTGGCGTTCGGCGTGACCGGCTTCCTGTCCGGCTACCTCTACACGCGGCTGCGGCTGCAGGCGAGCTTCGCGCGCGCCGACGACATCAACACGCTCACGCAGGCCGTCATCGAGCGAGTCGACGCGGACAAGATCAGAGACGCCGAGGCGCTCGCGCTCGTCGGCAGCCAGCTCAACCCGATCGACACGCCGCCCACCGCGCGCGAGCTCGACGCGGCCGTCGCCGCCGCGTCCGACGGGATGCGCAAGCAGATCTTCAACCGCGCGCGCGACCAGCGCCGCGCGAGCCGCGGGAAGGTCGACGACGAGAGCAAGCAGAAGGTGGCGCGGACGATCCCCGTCTTCCGCGCGCTGATCGCCGCCGATCCGGACGAGCGCTACTTCCGCAACCATGCCGAGCTCGGGTTCGCGCTGCACGACCAGACGCCGCCGGACGACGCCGCCGCGGAGGCCAGCCTGAGCAAGGCGATCGAGATCCGCGATCGGCTCAAGAAGCCCGGCTACCTGCGCTACGAGTGGACCCGCGCGCTCTGCCGCATGGCCGTTCCCGCAGGCGATCAGGCGTCGAGGAACGAGCTGATCCTCGCCGACCTGCGGCGCGCCGCGAGCGATCCCAAGGTCGCCGCGCTGATACGCAGCGACGCAACGGTGGTCGCGTGGTGCCAGAGCAACAACCTGGCGCTCGACGACGTCGTGCCGCCACCGCCACCGTCACCGCCACCGCCACCGCCGGCGACGTAGCGCGAGCCGCTCCGACGCCCGGCCTCGCTACACGTCGATCCGCGAGCCCATGATCACGGTGCGTTCGCGCGGCAGGCCGAAGTACTCGGCGGCGTCGGCGGTGATGCGCGCGGTCGCGACGAACAGGCGCTTGCGCCAGCGCGTCATGCCGGGTGCGTCGCCGACGCGCAGCTCGATCGTCGAGAGGAAGTAGGACGCCTCGTCGACCTCGAGCGGGCACTCGAGGCCGGCGTCCGCGGCGAGGCGCAGGACGCGCGGCACGTTCGGCTCGTCCATGTAGCCGAAGCGCGCCTCGACGTGGCTGATGCCGTCGTCGGTGTAGCCGAGGTCGTCGATCGCGAGGCGCTCCTCGACCGCGACGTGCGGGACCGGCAGCGTCTCGATCGTGAGGATCACGACGTGCTCGTGGAGGATGTGGTTGTGCTGAACGTTGGCCCGCATCGCCAGCGGCGTCGTGACCTTCGCGCGGTTGAGGAAGACGGCCGTGCCGGGGACTCGCTGCAGCGGCAGGCGCCGCCCGTGCAGCTCGTCCACGAACGCCCGCAGCGACCCCTCGTCGTGCTCGCGCAGCCTGGTGACGAGCTCGCGGCCGCGCTGCCAGGTCGTCATCACGGTGAACACCGCGAGGCCGATCAGCAGCGGCAGCCACGCCCCGTGCGCGATCTTCGTCAGGTTCGCGGCGAGGAACAGGACGTCGAACAGCAGGAACGCGCCGCCCCCGGCCAGCACGAGCCACAGCGGCGTGCGCCACTGATGGCGCGCGATGTAGAAGAACAGCAGCGTCGTGATCGTGATCGTGCCGGTGACCGCGACGCCGTAGGCGAACGCGAGCGCCGCCGACGACTCGAACGCGAGCACGAGCCCGAGCACCGAGATCATCAGCGCCCAGTTGATCCACGGCACGTAGATCTGGCCGATCGTCGCCTCCGACGTGTGCAAGATGCGCACGCGCGGCAGGTAGCCGAGCTGCACCGCCTGGTGCGCGACCGAGAACGCACCGGTGATGACCGCCTGCGAGGCGATCACCGTCGCCCCCGTCGCGAGGAAGACCATCGGCAGCCGCGCCCACTCGGGCACCAGCAGGAAGAACGGGCTGGCGATGTTCGCGCTCGGGTCGCCGAGCACGAGCGCGCCCTGTCCCATGTAGTTGAGGATCAACGCCGGGAACACGAGCAGCAGCCACGCACGCGTGATCGGCGCGCGCCCGAAGTGGCCCATGTCGGCGTACAGCGCCTCCGCGCCCGTGATCGACAGCACGACCGCGGCCAGCGCGAAGAAGGCCGTCGAGAAGTGGCCGATCAGGAAGCCGAGCGCGTACGTCGGCGACAGCGCCCGCAGGATCTCCGGGTGGTCGGCGATGCCCGAGATGCCGCAGGCGCCGATCACGACGAACCAGACGATCATCACCGGGCCGAACAGGCGCCCGACCGCCGCCGTGCCGAGTCGCTGCGTCGCGAACAGCACGACGATCACCGCCGCCGTGATCGGCACGACCAGCTGGCCGAGCGAGGACGAGACGACCTTCAGCCCCTCGACCGCCGACAGCACCGAGATCGCCGGCGTGATCATGCTGTCGCCGAAGAACAGCGACGCGCCGAAGATCCCCAGCGCCGCGAGCACGAGCTTCGTGCGCGTGCCGCCGGGCAACTGCCGTCGGCGGATCAGCGTGATGAGCGCCATGATGCCGCCCTCGCCGTCGTTGTCGGCGCGCATCACGAGCAGCACGTACAGCAGCGTGACGACGATCGTCACCGACCAGAAGATCAGCGAGATCACGCCGTAGATGCTGTCGGTCGTCGCCGCGACCGGATGCGGGTCGCCCGGGTTGAAGACCGTCTGGACGGTGTAGAGCGGGCTCGTGCCGATGTCGCCGAAGACGACCCCGAGCGCGCCGACGACGAGGGCGGCCTGCGCGGGGGTGCGCGTGCTCGCGCTGCGGGTGTGGGTGCTGCGGCTCACGGGGGGCGCGCGGGACCGTACACCCGATCGCGCACGTGCCGTCGGCGGGGGGGCGTCAGTCCGGCGCGGCGAGCACGAACAGCTCGATCTCGAGATCGGGACCGACGTGGTGGTTGGAGATGAAGGCGAGCACGCGCCGGCCGCTGAGGCGCTCGACCGCGGCGATGAATCTGTGCTGCATCGCAGTCTGGAAGGCGCTGCGCGTCTCTTGGACGATCGCGCTGCGCTCGAGCTCGATCATCGTCTTCTCGACTTCGGTGTAGACGCCGCCGAGCACGCACGCCAGCAGGTCGTCGCCCATCATGCGACTCTTCACGTTCACCGGCGTGCGACCGTAGTAGCGCTCGTGCAACGCGCCCATCGCCACGCTCACCGCGTCGAGCAGCTCATCGCCGTCCAGACAGCTGTCCAGCACCATTTGTGGCCTGCGCGTTTCCCACCCTCGGTTCGAGGCGTGCGTGCGCGAGGCGGAGAGCGAGAGCCGTGCGGACGCCGATCAGTGACCGGACCTTTTACCGAATGGTAGAGCTAAGCTGGGCCGATGAGCGAGCGCGGCCACGACACGCCGCCGACAGCAGGCCACGAGACGCCTCGCGGGGGGCGCGGCGAGATTCTCACCGCCGTCTCCGACGGGATCGTCGCGCTCTTCAAGGAGTTCTACGGCAGGGGTCCGACGCGCGCGAAGACCTACTACGAGGACGATCTCGTCGTCTGCCTGCTGCGCGGCGGCTTCACGCGCGTCGAGGAGACGCTGCGCGACGCCGGCCGCGGCCATGAGGTGATCCTCCAGCGGATGGCGTTCCAGGAGGTCATGCGCGACCGCTTCGAGGCCGTCATCCAGGAGGCCACGGGCCGGCGCGTGATCGGGTTCATGAGCGGCAACCAGCAGGACCCCGACATGCTCTGCGAGATCTTCGTCTCGCGCCGAGCGACCTCGTCGACGAGCACCCGTCCGCGACGTCATAGGCAGCCGTTTGCACGCCGGCGACGGCGAGCGTACGCTGGTGCACCAGGAGGGCATCCGCGACGGGGCGCGGCCCACGCTGGGGACTGCGCAGCGCCGCCTGACTTCCGAGCTTCGCCAACCACAGCGACTCGAGGAGTCCGGCATGACCAAGCACCATGCCGTCGCGCCAGCTGCATCCCCGCCACTCGCCGACGACGGCCCCGGCCTCGAGCCGAGCAGCGGCCAGGACCTGATCGCCCCGCTCGCGCGCGGGTTCGTCGAGGCGTTCAACGGTCGCGACGCCGACGCGCTCGTCGCGCTGGCGCACCCGCGCATCGTGTTCCGACCGACCTCGCTCGTCGGTCGGCGCAGGACCTACGACGGACATGCCGGGCTGCGGCGATGGATCGCCGAGCTCGACGCCATGGGCATGGACCTGCAACTGCAGACCCGCGAGATACGCCCGCTGACGCCCAGCGGCTTCCTCGTGCTGTCGAA
>Ga0210410_10002825_pt1 | contig 15483 bp, 10 predicted proteins | sample IncBWC4MmetaG_FD_161058 | JGI IMG/M metagenome (GOLD analysis project Ga0210410, IMG submission 161058) | Forest soil microbial communities from Barre Woods Harvard Forest LTER site, Petersham, Massachusetts, United States - Inc-BW-C-4-M | ecosystem: Environmental > Terrestrial > Soil >... | reverse complement strand
CGCAAACATTGCCGAAGGCTGTGGCCGAAAGTCAGATGGTGAAATGGCCCGATTTCTTCACATTGCGCGTGGCTCAGCTGTCGAGTTGGAGTACCACCTCCTACTGGCTCGGGATCTGGAGTTCTTACCAGCAGCGAGTTTCGGGTTTTTGCAGCGTGAGGTTGACGAAATACAGCGGATGCTGACGAGTCTGATCCAGCGGATACAAGGGGATCGTTGTAGTGGCCGAACAGGAGTATTTAAGGTTCTCAAGCCAGGCTCGTAGCTCGAGGCTCGAAGCTCGCAGCTTTCCCCGTAACTTGTACCCTTCCCCAGCTTCGTGCTAGCTTCGAGACCAGAAAAACACCAAAAGAGGAAACATTGTCAAAAGGTTTAGTCATCGTTGAGTCGCCCGCCAAGGCGAAAACCATTCAGAAATATCTTGGCAAAGGGTTCACGGTCGAGGCCTCTCTGGGCCACGTGAAGGACCTACCCAAGAGCACGCTAGGCGTCGATATCGAGAACGAATTCGATACCGAATACATCGTCATCCCAGGCAAAGAGAAGGTTCTCACTAAGCTGAAGAAGCTTGCTGAATCGGCCGATCACATCTTCCTGGCGCCTGACCCGGACCGCGAAGGCGAAGCCATCGCGTCCCATCTCGCCGACGAACTCGATACCAACGGCACCAAAAAGAAAAAGGCTAAAAAGAGCGCCAAAGATAAGAATAAGGATAAGAATGGCGACGCGCCCCGCATCCAGCGCGTGACCTTCAACGAGATCACGCAGCGCGCCGTGCGCGAGGCCTTCGAGCACCCGCGGCAAATTGATCAGAATCTGGTGGACGCGCAGCAGGCGCGCCGCGTTCTCGATCGCCTGGTCGGTTACCAGGTTTCCCCGCTGCTCTGGGATAAGGTCCGCCGCGGCCTTTCCGCCGGACGTGTCCAGACTGTTGCTCTCCGCCTCATCGTCGAGCGCGAGCGCGAAATCAAGGCCTTCGAGAAAAAAGAATACTGGACCATCGACGCCCATCTTGCCGCTGCCAAGCCGCCCGCTTTCGATGCTCGTTTCGTCGGCAAAGGCGAGGAGAAGGTCGAAGTCGGCAACGCCGAAGACGCCGAAAAGATTCGTGCCTTCGTTGAAAAAGCCGACTGGCTGGTTCGCTCGGTCGATCGCAAAGAGCGCCGCCGCAATGCTGCCCCGCCCTTTACTACCAGCAAACTTCAGCAGGATTCCGCACGCAAGCTCCGCTTCAGCGTGAAGCGCACCATGATGATCGCCCAGCGTCTGTATGAAGGCGTGGAACTGGGCGAAGAAGGCCTGGTCGGCCTCATTACTTATATGCGTACCGATTCGACGCGCGTTTCAAACGAAGCGCTGACCGAAGTACGCGACCTGGTAGGCAAAGAGTACGGTCCCCAATACCTGCCCGAGCAGCCGAATACCTTCAAGTCGAAGAAAGGCGCGCAGGAAGCGCACGAAGCCATCCGCCCGACCTCGGCAGTTCGCAATCCGGACTCGGTCAAGCAGTATCTGAAAGAAGATGAGTTCAAGGTCTACAAACTGATCTGGCAGCGTTTCGTCGCCTCGCAGATCAATCCCGCAGTCTTCGATCAGACCACCGTCGACATCGATGCCAAGCAGGGCAACGACACCTATTGGTTCCGCGTAACCGGATCCATCCTCAAGTTCGACGGCTTCCTGAAAGTCTACGAAGAGTCCAAGGAAGGCAAGGACGAAGAAGACGAGGAACTCAAGCACAAGCTCCCGCCGCTCGAGCCCGGCCAGAAACTGACCCTGCGCGAACTCAAGCCCGAGCAGCACTTTACCGAGCCGCCGCCGCGCTACAACGAGGCCTCGTTGGTCAAGGAATTGGAAGAGCGCGGCATTGGTCGCCCCTCGACCTACGCCACCATCCTGGGCACGATTCAGGAGCGCCAGTACGTCACCAAGATGGGCGGAAAATTTGCGCCCACCGAGATCGGCCTGGTCGTCACCGACCTCCTCGTGGACAACTTCCGTGACATCTTCGACGTGGCTTACACCGCCCGACTCGAGGAAGAACTCGACGAGATCGAGGAAGGCAAGGAGAAGTGGACCGATGCCATGGCGGAGTTCTATAAACGCTTCGCCAAGGACCTCAAATACGCTGAGAAGCACATGGAGAACATCAAGCGTATGGAGAAGCCCACCGACGAGAAGTGTGAGCGCTGCGGCTCGCCACTCGTCATCAAGTGGGGCAAGCACGGGTCCTTCTACGCTTGCAGTTCCTACGACAAGGACAATCCCGAAAGCTGCACCTTCACCAAGGAAAATCCCATCAACCTGCCCGATCTTGACTCCGCCGATGTGCAGGAGACGGCGCAGGAGGAATACTGCGAAAACTGCGGTCGCGTGATGGTGCTCAAGCGCGGCCGGTTCGGCCAGTTCATGGCCTGCACGGGTTATCCCGACTGCAAAACCACACGTCGGCTGGACCAGGGCAAGCGCGTGCCAGACATCCCGCTGGACGAACCCTGCCCGAAATGCGGACGCAATCTGATGATCCGTCACGGCCGCTATGGCGAGTTCACCGCCTGTTCCGGCTATCCCGATTGCAAGTACGTGAAGCAGAACTTTATCGGCGTGAAGTGCCCGCTGTGCAAGGACGGCGAACTGGTCGAGAAGAAGGCGCGCAAGGGCAACACATTCTACGGGTGCTCGAACTATCCGAAGTGCAAGTTCACGTCCGCCAACAAGCCGATTGCCGAAAAGTGCTCCAAGTGCGGAAGTGAATTCCTGGTCGAAAAGAATCTCAAAGCCGGCCCGGTAATCGCGTGTCCAAACAAAGAATGCGATTACGAGCGCCCAGCCCCAGCCGAAGCCGCCGGAGCCGCGGGATAAGAAAAGTAGCGCCGGCGTCCCGCCGGCCATCCCGAAGTCGCGCCCTCAGTTGGTCGAGCGCGCCTCGTACCCCAGCCGATGCCGCCGGAGCCAATGGGACGGTGCCGCTACAAACACCCCCCAACCTTTTGCCGCCTCCAATCGCATCCTGTCATCTAATGCCGCAGCCGTTCAATCCAACCTTCTTGGAGGCTTTTCCCATGCCGCAAGCCACTCACGCCGACGCCGAACTCATCCTCAAGCTCTACGACGCTCGCCGCGAAGCCGAAATTCGCAAAGCTCGCCATTGGTGGGCCACCACCTTCTGGCCCGAGAGCGCCGACGACGTCGTCAAGGTCATGCGCTCGATAGGCGCGCAGGAAAATGCCTGGCTTCGCCAGGTGCTCGGCTACTGGAGTATGGCGAGCTCGTTCGTCAGTCACGGCGTGCTCAACGAAGATCTCTTCTTCGAGCCCAGTTTCAGTGGCGAAATGTTTTTCATCTACGCAAAGATCGAGCCTTTCTTGCCCGAGCTGCGTGAAAAACTCCAAAACCCTCTTCTCCTCGCAAACCTCGAAAAACTCATCCACTCCCCGAAAGGACAGGAGCGCTACAAAGTCATCTCGAAGAACGTGGAGAACTTGCGCAAAACCCGCGCGGAGAGCATGGCGAAAGCCAGCTAACCAGTTCTTGGAATCCGTCCGTGGTTTGGAGTGCGCGGACGGTGATCCGAACGAGATTCCTCAGCCGCGTTCGGCGTCGGAATGACAAGACAAGGTATCTGGCGCTCTCTTATTTTTTTGTCATTCCGACGCCGAACGGCGGAGGAATCTGCTACACCAGCGCAGCCGACAAGCGCAACGACTGGTTGAGGATTCGTGGCTCCGAGCCCATCTACGAAATGTATTCCCGGATGTACTCGTCCCGCGAACTCACGAGTTCATGGAGCTCGCCGTCAAAAATCACTTTGCCGTCCCGCAAAATCAGGAACGTCAGGGGAACTTCCACCCGGCCACCCGGCGGCACCGGTTGCATGTGATTGCTCTTCGCATCGAAGCAGTGTGTCGCCATGGTGAAAGCGTCCTGCAAGCGATGGGTTACGAGCAGGGAACTCGTTTTGTAGACGTCACGTTGCTTCACAATCAATTCGATAATGGTGGTCGAGGTGACCGGGTCAAGGCCGCCCGTGGGTGAGTCGTACAGTAGCGTTTCCGGTTGTGTGATGATGGCGCGCGCAATCGCCACCCGCCGCCGCATGCCGCCCGAGAGTTCCGAAGGGAACATATTGAGGGTATGCTCCAGTTCGACGAAACGTAATGCCTCCCGCACGCGCCGCTCGATTTCCTCGGGCGAGATCTCTCCCTCTTCCATCAGCCGGAAAGCGACGTTGTCACGCACGGTGAGGGAATCGAACAGCGCGCTCTCTTGAAACACAATGCCCACCTTGCGGCGAAGCTCGAACAATGCTTCTTCGGACATCTGCGTCACGTCTTCGCCTAAGGTGTAAATGTGCCCGCTGTCGGGCTTCACCAGTCCGATTGCCATCTTGAGAATAGTGCTCTTGCCTGACCCAGCCACTCCGAAGATAGCTTTAGTCTCGCCGCGAGGCAGCTGGAAGGAGATCCCGTCGAGAACCATCTTGTCTTCAAATGAAATGGAAACATCATCGAATACGATGGCCGCGCCGGACGGATGCTCGGCGGTTGCGGCGGAGACCTGGAGCGGCAGGGAAGGAGTCGCCATCGTTCAGGATCCCAGAATCACCATCAAGAACCGCGTGACAAACACGTCGACCACGATAATCAGAATCATCGCCGCCACCACGGCTTCGGTGGTAGAACGCCCCACACCCTGCGTGCCGCCCTTGGTCGAAAGCCCGTAATAACACCCAATCGTCGCGACGATGAACCCGAAGACCAGCGGCTTCATCAGCCCCATGAACACATCGGAGAACACCAGGGTCTGCCAGGCATTGCTCCAGTACTCGTGCGCATCCAGGCCCAGCAGAAGGGCAGCCACGAAGCTTCCGCCCAGCAGGCCCATGAAGTCGCCCAGGATGGTGAGGAAGAAAAGCATGAACACCGTCGCAGCCACCCGCGGTGTCACCAGCTTCTTCATGGGATCGGTGCCGAGCGCCCTCATGGCGTCGATCTGCTCGGTCACAATCATGGAGCCCAACTCGCTGGCCATGCCCGACGAATTACGCCCCGCGACGACCAGCCCAGCCAGCACCGGCCCCAGTTCCCGGACGATGCCAATCGAGACCAACTGTCCAATGACCGTCGTCGCGCCAAACCGGCTCAGGGTGGTGGCGCTGTTCAGCGCCAGCGCCGCGCCCGTAAAGAACACAGAAGCCAGGACAATCTGCAGCGATCCGAAACCGATCAGATCCATCTGCTGGACCGTATCGGCCCAATAATGAGGCGCCCGGAACAAGTTGAACACCGACTGGGCCGCAAGGATCGAGTAGTCCTGAACGGACTGGATCTTCTTCTTGGCGAATTCCGTAGGTGAGATGAACTCGATGCCGCTTAGAAAATCTCCGGCTGCCATTCCTCGCTCCGTCGGACCTTAACGGAAATATACAGGAGCGACGAGCCGCGAGCTATGAGCTTCGAGCTACGTACCCTTCAGGCTCTGGGCTCTAGGCTCTAGCTGGCTGCGGAAAAATTAGGTTTGGACATTGTTTTGAAAGGGCGCGGCTTCAGCCGCGCCGAACAAGTCCTTTTGTTTTTGTCATTCCGAGCGGGCCTCAGCCCGCGAGGAATCTGCTTTTCAGACTTTTTGCGGCAACCTCCCAGGCTCCAACCAGGCCCCAGCAAGATTTGGCAGGAATTCCTTCGAGGTTGAGATTATCGAAAGCTGGAACCAGAACGGAATAACGTAAATTGGGTAAATTGTAAAAGGAGAGCAGATTGTCTTGGCAAGCGAGAGTCTGAAAGCGAGAGCCTAGAGCCTAGAGCCTAGAGCCTAGAGCCTAGAGCCTAGAGCCTAGAGCCTAGAGCCTAGAGCCTAGAGCCCGCCCCTACTCCCTCGTCTTCTTCTTGATCTCGATATTCAACCGCTTGATCTTCTGATTGAGCGTCGAGAGCGGCACTCGGAACCGTTCGGCCGCTTCGGTCTGGTTCCAGTTGCACTTCTCCAGCATGTCAGTGATGATGCGTCGCTCGCAGTCTTCCAGGATGTCGAACAACGACGCGTCCGGCCGATGTTCCATGACTGGCATCGTCGAGCCGCGACCCACCATGTGATCGGGAAGAAGTTCGCTCCCGATCTCGATCCCGGACGACAAAACTACCGCGCGTTCCACTACATTCTCGAGCTCCCGAACGTTCCCGGGCCACGAGTAGGCGACTAAGGGCCGGAGGGCTTCGGGCGTGATGTGGCGCGCGTCGCGTTCGTTCTCCTGCGAATATTTGTGGAGGAAGTGCTCCACCAGTAACGGAATGTCTTCCTTGCGCTGCCGTAGCGGCGGCAGGTCGATCGTGATCACGTTTAGCCGGTAGAAGAGATCTTCGCGGAACTTGCCCTCGCGCACCATTTGCCGCAAGTCGACGTTGGTTGCGGCGATAATCCGCACATCCACCTGCAGCTCATGGATTCCACCCAGGTGCATGAACTTGCGGTCCTGGAGCACACGCAGGATTTTGCTCTGCGTGTCGAGGCTCATGGTGCCGATTTCGTCGAGGAACAGCGTGCCCTTGTCGGCGACTTCGAACAGGCCTTTCTTGGAGGCAATCGCGCTCGTGAACGCGCCTTTGACGTGGCCGAACAGGGTCGACTCGAGCAGGTCCGGCGGCATCGAGCCGGTGTTCACGGGAACAAAGGGCCGATCACGCCTCTGCGAGTTCAAGTGGATCGCCTTGGCGATCAATTCCTTGCCCGTGCCGCTCTCGCCCTGCAACAGCACGGTCGAGCGGCTGGGCGCCACCTGTGCGACCAGGTCGAAAATCTTCAGCATCGGCTCACTCTTGCCGATGATGTGCTCGAAGTTGTAGCGCTGCTTCAGCGCGCGCTTCAGCTGGATGTTTTCTTCTTCCGCGCGATGCCGGGCCACGGCGGCGCGCACATCCGCCAGCAGCTTTTCATTGTCCCAGGGTTTCTGAACGAAGTTGGCCGCGCCCGATTGCATGGCCCGCACTGCGTTTTCGACCGTGCCGTAAGCGGTGATCATGATCACCGAGACTCCGGGGTCCTGCGCCCGAAGCTCCGCCAGAATATCGAGCCCATTGCGGTCGGGAAGCGCGAGATCCAGAAGAATCAGATCGAAGGTCCGCTGGCTCAGCCGATTGAGGCCCTGCTGTCCGGTTGCGGCGGTTTCGACGTCGTAGCCCTCCAGCTCCAGCAGCGTTTGCAGGGACTCCCGGATCCCGGCTTCGTCGTCGATGATCAGCACAGTCCCCGAAATAGCAGCCGGCTCGCCATCGTTAAATTTGCGCGCAATGACGGCGGCTTCAGACATTGACGGCCTTCCTGGTCAGCGGAAAATCCAGGTAGAACGTCGTGCCCTCGCCCGGGCGGCTCTCCACTCGAATCTTGCCCGCATGCTCCTGGATAATGCCGTAAGTTACCGACAGGCCCAGCCCGGTACCACGCTTCTGGCCTGCATCCGATGTAGTTTTGGTGGTGAAGAATGGATCGTAAATGCGCGCGATGTGTTCCGGCGCGATGCCGCTTCCGCTGTCGCTTACGCAGACGCTCACGCCGTTGCCGTTCGCGGTGGCGACGCGCAGAGTTCCGCCCGTCGGCATCGCATCCTTCGCGTTCAGGAATAAATTGAGGAACACCTGTTGCAAGCGTCCGGTATTGCCCTGGATGGGCGGCAGGTAGGGAGCCAGTTCGCTCTCGACTGTGATGTGCGAGGTGCGGAACTGGTGCTCGAGCAATGCCAGCGTGTCGGTGACGATCCGGTTCACATCGACGTTGGTGAACTCGGTGCCGCTGGTACGCGAGAAATTCAGCAGATTGCTGACGATCTCCGATGCGCGGAACGTCTGGCGCGTGATCTTCTCCAGAAGGTTGGCCTTCTGCGGATCGGACTTCAACTGCTTTGCCAGCATCTGCGTGTACGAGGAAATCACCGCCAGCGGCGTATTTACCTCGTGCGCCACGCCCGCCGCCAGCAAGCCAATGGAAGAAAGCTTGTCCGCTTGCGACAGTTGCGCTTCCAGTTCCGTGCGCTCGGTGATGTCGTCCATGATGATCAGCCGCCCGATGACGTTGAATTTCTTGGTCACCAGCGGAGCAATGGCCGCATTGATCGTGCGCACTTCACCGGCCGGCGTGCTCAAGCGGAACTTATACAGGTTGTGAATGCCGGGATTTTGTCGCACCCGATAGAATTCTTCCACGAACTCCGCCGGGAAAACTTCGCTCAACGGACGGGTCAGCGCCTGCCAGCGGGGCAGGGCATACATCACTTCCATCTGCGAGTTCCACGATTCGATCCGGTCCGCCAGATCGACCGCCAGCACGCCCACGTTGATCGACTCGACGATATTCTCGTTGAAGTCCTTGAGCCGCTCGTACTCCGAAACTTTCTGCTCGAGCGAAGCGTACAAGCGCGCATTCTGGATTGCGATTCCGATGTAGCCTGCGAGTGTCTCCAGCAACTCGACATCTTCGCTGGTCAGGAAGTCGCCTTCCATGGTCTTGCCGAGACCGAGCACCGCGATCGCTTTCCGCTGAGCGCGGCACGGAATGTAATAGTTCAAATCCAGCCGCGCGATGCTGTTTTGCGCGCTCGGATTTTCCCGCGGCACCTGGTGCGTGTTGTCGAAGAACAGGTGCCCGGCTTCCATCTCCGGACGCTGCGCACTCAGGAAGCTCAGGTCGAGCCCGCTGGTCTGCGACATCCCGAACGATTTGGCGATGACAAAGTGATCGCCCTGATCACCAGTCGCCAGAAAGATCGCCATGCGATCCACCAGCAAGGTCCGCGAGAGCCGGTCGACCACCGAGGTGAGCATTTCGTCCAGATCGGTTTCCGAACTCAACTCACGCCCAAACTCAATCAGCGTCTTGCGATAGTCGTAGCGGGTTCGGTAGAAGAACTGATCGACCCCGTCCTGAATCCACTTGCGCAGCGGATCAAACAGCAGCGCCGTGACGACCATCGCCAGAATCAGTCCATACGGTCCGCTGCTGGGAATGCGCGTGTGCACCAGTTCTGCGACGCCCGCGACCAGCGCGAAATAAAGCATGACCACGGCCGCCGCGGCCAGCGTGTACACCATGCCCCGCTTGAAAATCAGGTCCACATCCATCAACCGGTAACGGAAGATGGCATATCCGAAAGTCAGCGGCAGCAATCCGAGCGACAGGACCGACACCTGCATCCCGATCGAGGGCACGGAGCCATACAAGTACGGCAGGATGTACAAGAGCGTGAAGGGCGCGATTGCCACGATCGTGCCGCGCGTCACCCACTTCAATTGCTGGCGCAGGATCGGCGTGCTCGCCCGCACGTAGCTGTACCACAGCACAGTAGCTGCCGCGGCGAAGTACAGCGCCAGGTACGACCACCACAACCGGTCAAGATTCCAGCGTCGCAACTCATTCGCCTGCACGAACCGCAACGTCAGAATGTGGACGCCCAGCAGGAGTACCCCAGGCACATACACCAGCGGCAAGGCCCAGCGATGCTTCCTGACGAAATAACGCCTCTCTGGGAAGGTCAGAACGAAGTGCAGGAACAGCGCCGGCTGCAACATCCACGCGACCACGTTCGACCAGTAGATGCTCCAGTCAAACGCATTCAACTTCCCGGTGTAGTGGAACGAGTAGAAGATGAACGAGACCAGGCAGAAAATGTAGAAGTGCGTGGAGCTGGGCGCCGTCCAGCGGCGCAGCAGCACGTAAATCCCGATCCCCAGGTAGATCAGCGCGATCAGCCGCAGCCAGTCGTTTAAGGGCCGCTCCGCCGGAACCAGGATGACCACCGAGTCCACCGGCACCGTGTGCCGAATCACGGAATAAGTTGCCCGCGACCAGACACCGGTCGTATACAGCTGCCGCTCCAGGGCCGGCGTGTTCTTTACTTCGTGGCCGTTGACGGTGGCAAGCTGGTCTCCTTGCCGGATGCCAGCCTTGTCCGCAGGCCCGTTGTGCTCGACGCGATCGGCAACCAGGTGCCCGCCACGTTCCACCCACCAGGCACCGTCATAAGGAATCTGGAATTCGTGTTCTTTTTGGAAATTGATCCATGCAAAAACACAGGCCGCGACCGTGATCAGGAAGAGGAATCCTGCGGTAAAACGAATTTGGAATTCCTTGTTCATGGACCCGTGGGGAGACACCACGACGTCTGGCCACAATGAGCCCTTGCTTCCCCGCGAAGACCATAGCAACTTCGCTGCCATGCCGAAAAACTTCCACAAGCTGCTAAACTACTAATCCCACACGACTTCCATCATTATAGGCGGTTAGCGGACAATCGAATACAGGTTTTGGAAGGTTTCTCTGCGTTTACGTATCTCTATGTTGAATTTGGTATTTATACAATAGCGGACACATCTGCCTCAGGAATTCCCACGTCCACAGCCCACTCGGGTAAAATCCTGTTTTCCATGACAAACTTCGAACAGATTGCTGATCTCGAGCGCCGCTACCTTCTCCAGACCTATAACCGTTACGCGGTCGCCTTCGAACGCGGCAAGGGTGTGTTCCTCTACGACACAGAAGGCAAGAAGTATCTCGATTTCGTCTCCGGCCTGGGCGTGAACGCGCTGGGTCATGCCCATCCCCGCATCGTGAAGACCATTCGCGAGCAGTCCACCCGCCTGCTCCACATCTCGAACCTCTACTACCACGAGTACCAGGGCCGCCTCGCCGAAAAGCTAGCCACGCTCTCCGGTCTCGACCGCGTTTTCTTTTCCAACAGCGGCACCGAGGCGATCGAAGGCTCCATCAAGCTGGCTCGCCTCGCCAGCCACCGCATCGGAGGCCTCGAGAAAAGCCGCCTCATCGGATTGGAGGGTTCCTACCATGGTCGAACTTTCGGCGCGATGTCGCTGACAGGGCAGGACAAATATCGCAAGGGATTTGAGCCGCTGCTGGAAGAAGTCACCTTCGTTCCGCGCAACGATGTCGAAGCCTTGCGCGCCGCCGTCAATGACCAGACCTGCGCCATCGTGCTCGAGCCCATTTTCGGAGAGGGCGGAATCATGGAGTGCTCGGTCGAGTTTCTCCAGGAATGCCGCGCTCTCGCCGACCGCTGCAAGGCAGCCCTCATCTTCGACGAAATCCAATGCGGTCTGGGCCGAACCGGCCACCTCTTTGCCTTCCAGACATTTGGCGTGAAGCCCGACATCGTCGCCATCGCCAAGCCAATTGCGGCCGGACTTCCGCTGGGCGCATTTCTCGCGCGCGAAGAATTCGCAAGCGCGATTTCCGCCGGCCAGCATGGCACCACCTTCGGCGGCGGGCCGCTCGCCACGCGAGTCGCCCTGGAATTTCTGGCCATTGTCGAAGAAGAAAATCTGCTGGCCAATGTCAATAAAGTCGGAGCATATCTTCAACATGAACTTCAACAACTCGTAGACGGTTACGCCGCCGCCAAGGAAGTACGCGGGCGCGGCTTCATTCAGGGCATCGACCTCGACATTCCCTCGCTCCCGATCGTCGAGCAAGGACTCGCGCAAGGAGTGCTGTTCAACAGCACGCAAGACACGGTCGTGCGTTTTCTCCCACCGTTCCTCTTGCAAGAACAACACGTAGACAAGGGAATCCGCGTTCTTCGCAAATTTCTAGGCAAAAAAAGGCCAAAGGCAGCATAAATCTGGGCTAGCGCCGGTTCGAGTAGCGCCGGCGTCTCGCCGGCTGTCCAGGCGGGCGTCTCGCCCGCCGTTATTGAAGCAGCAAAAATGCCGGCAGGATGCCGGCGCTACCTAAAAGAAACGGGGAGCCGAAGCTCCCCATTATTCAGAAGCGACAGAGGCGATATCACATACATAGACTCCCGCGCATGCTAAAAAGTTGTCTGTACATCCAAAGAAACCATCGTGCCATCGAAAATCGCCGAGAAACATTCGTCCCTGTCCCCGCTCAAGGTAGAAGAGCGCTTTGCTGAAATTGACGGCGCTCGCATGCGCTACCTGCAGGCCGGTTCCGGGCCCGCTCTCATTCTCCTTCATGGTCTGATGGGCTATTCCTTTTCCTGGCGCTTCAACATTCCAGTGCTGTCTCGTCACTTCACGGTGTATGCGCCGGACTTACTAGGGACAGGTTTTTCCGATCGGCCCGCACATCTCGACTGCCGCCTTTGCGCAGTTGCGGAACGCGTTCTGAAATTTCTCCAAGCCATTGGAGTTTCGACCTTCGACCTGCTCGGAACCTCCCACGGCGGCGCCACCGCGATGATGACTGCTTCCCTCTGCCGGCAGCACCCTGAGCTTCATCTTCGAAAACTTGTACTGGTAGCCCCCGTGAATCCCTGGTCCGCGCATGGCCGCCGGCTCGCGCCGTTTATTGGCAGCCCGCTTGGATCCGTGCTCTTTCTGCGCAGCATGAATTACATGCGCTGGGCATTTAAGTACTTATTGGCGCGGCTTTATGGCGATCCCCAGCGCATTCGCGAAGGCACGCTGGAGGGCTATGCAGCCCCGGTCTTGTCGATCCCCGGCAGCTTTGAATATGGAGTCAACATTGTGCGCAGTTGGACCGAAGATCTGCGCCAGCTGGAACAAACCATCCCGCAACTCGCCGATATTCCCACGCTGCTGATCTGGGGAAGCGCCGACGTCGCCGTGTACGCGCAATCGGCTGAACAACTCCGCCGTCATTTCAAGCATTGCGAAGTGGTCGTCTATCCAGGCGTCGGACATCTCCCCTACGAAGAGACGCCAGAACAATTCAACGCCACCCTGCTCGAATTTCTCAGACGTCCGCGGCCTGACCGAGAGCTCAGCCCACCATGATCGCGCGATGATACTTCGGTGTCGAGTGTGAGGCTCGACCACGCGTTAAGATGAAAGCTGCAGTCCCTAGAAGGAGCAAGCCATCCTCGATTTCCTGCGCAACCTGATCGCGCAGTATGGCTACTGGGCCGTCGGCGTGGCGTTGCTTCTCGAAAATGCCGGCATGCCCGTACCCGGCGAAACCGTCCTGCTGCTGGCCAGCCTGCTTGCGTATTCCCGCGAGGAACTGCAACTCCCCTACATCATCGTGGTCGGCGTGTCCGCGGCCACCTTGGGCGACAACCTGGGCTACCTGATCGGCTATCGCGGAGGTCGCCGCCTCTTTGATCGTTACCGCAGCGCATTTCGCATCAAGCCGGAAACCATTGCGCGCGGCGAGCGACTGTTCGACCACTTCGGCGCCGTTACGATTCTTTTCGCGCGCTTCATTTTCGGCCTGCGCGTGATCGCCGGCCCGCTCGCAGGCGTTCTGCGCATGCCCTGGAAGCGCTTCGCGGTCTTCAACTTCCTGGGCGCGCTGCTGTGGGTCACCGTCATTTCCTTCGTTGGCTACAAGTTCGGCAAGCACTGGGATGTGCTGACGGAATATATCGAGCGGTTCAACATCGCCCTCGTGATCGCGGCTGTCATCGTGGTGTTCGTCCTGTGGCGATGGCGTAAAGCGCACGTCGCAAAGCGTTAAACGCCCAATGGAGCGGCGGGCGTCCCCGCCCGCCAGACGGGTGAGACGCCCGTCCCTCCACGTTAGAGCCCAGAGCCTTTTTCCCGAGGTTACGAAAGCTTCGCCCTCGCCTGTCCCTGCATTGCTCGCCATCCCGTGCAGTGCTAGGCTCGAACTGGTTTCCCTCTTGTGAGTCGCTCTGATAACAACCAAGCGCCTGGTCCAGTCGCGCGCCTCGTCGCGCTTGCCCAGCTGGAGCATGCCGACCTCTGGCTGAAATTCCTGCTCGCGCTGGTAGGGCTGGCGCTGGCCTTCGCGGCTGCCCTCTTCTCCACCGTTTCCCGCGAGTCGGGGAACGTCTGGGCAACGCTCATCCTGGCTTCCGCTGCATTGATCCTCGCCACCCTCGTCGGATTGACCACCGTCCCGCATCTCGCGCGCCGGGTAGCGGTCAAAACCTTGCGCGATGCAGTCGATTACGAAGTAACGCGCGCGGGCATCATCTACGTTATTGGAACATTGCTGATCGGGATTGCCGCGCTGAACACGGGCAACAACCTGCTCTACATCGTGGTCGCCGCCATGCTCGCGGCCATTCTGGTCTCGGGCATCGTATCCGCTCTGGTTCTGCGCGACCTGCAACTCGACGTGCGCCTGCCCGAGCACGTGTTCGCCGGTCGGCCCGTTCTCGGCCGCATCCTGCTGCGCAATCCGCGCACGCGTTTGCCCTCGTTCTCGATTCATGTTGTCCCTTCGAAGCGCAAGAAAGCCGTCAGCCAATGGCTCTGGGAGCCGGCCACCTTCGGCTTCCCCCCGAAGCGTCCACCCGAGCAGCAGTGGGTGCGGCTGCCCGACCGCCGCGTCCGCCGCATTGTGCACGACGGTTCGACTCCCGGCATCTTCGACGGCTCCGCTTACTTTCCCTATGTCGCGCCCCAGACCGAGCTCTCGGCCGACCTCGAATTGCGTTTCCAGCGCCGCGGGCGCTTCGCCGAAAACAGCTTCGGCCTCGCCACCCGCTTTCCCTTTGCCTTTCTCACCAAGACCCGGCGTGTCCCGCTGACCCGCACCGTGCTGGTGTATCCACGGGTCGAGCCTACCGACCAGTTCCTCGATATCCTTCCGATGATCACCGGCGAAGTGGAAGCCTTCGTGCGCGGACGAGGATACGATCTTTACCGCATTCGCGAATACATGCCGGAAGATACGGCCCGGCACGTGGACTGGAAAGCAACCGCCAAGTCCGGTTCCCTCAAGGTGCGCGAGTTCAGCCGTGAGGACGAACGCAAGGTGCGCCTGGTATTCGATAATCCCGCACCCGGCGTGCTCGCGCCCGACGCTTATGAACGCGCGGTCGCCCTCGCCGCTTCTCTGGCCTGGCACTTCGCCAACGAGGATGCCGACTTGTCGTTCGCTGCGCAGGGCTACCAGGGGGAACGCGATATTTACAAGTTTCTCTCCTACCTCGCGCTGCTGGAACCACAGCCGCAGGCTTCAATCATCGATACCCTGGCCGTCACCGGCGATTACAACATCGTGCTCACCACGCGTGCTCGAGGCACGGTTCCGACGGCCCTATGGAACTGCTCCTACCTGATCTTTTTGGCCGACAATGTCGCGCCACCGCGGGTCCCGAAAACCGGGGTTCCCGAAAAATTGCTGCGCGCACGCTCCTGACTCGGTAGATCCCAGGCACGATTCGGTATCTGCTATTCGCCGAGGAAGATGTACCAAATGTTTACGAAAAAGCTGGTGCGATGTTTTGTACGCACCGGCTCGGATGCGCTGCCCACTGTTTAAGAAATTTGCCGGTCAGCAAAGCATTAGCCGCGGCGGCAGTGGCGCAACCGCGCAAAACGCGCATCCCATGCATGGGGAAGCGGGAGCGCAATGGGCTCAACCCTCTTTATATTTCCCTGAGATTTCTCCAGTAGATACCTGATAACTTGCTTTTCTTCCCCATTTTCGTCGTATACTCCCGCACGCGAGCGCTCTTCGCCCAGGGCAGTTGCATCTGACCTTTGTCTTTGGAGGTGGAGCATGGCGTGCATCCACGATCTCGTG
>Ga0210410_10002824_pt1 | contig 15486 bp, 16 predicted proteins | sample IncBWC4MmetaG_FD_161058 | JGI IMG/M metagenome (GOLD analysis project Ga0210410, IMG submission 161058) | Forest soil microbial communities from Barre Woods Harvard Forest LTER site, Petersham, Massachusetts, United States - Inc-BW-C-4-M | ecosystem: Environmental > Terrestrial > Soil >... | reverse complement strand
CATCAGGTTCGCACCGCGCAACTCCGTGCCTAGCAAGTTGGTATCGCGCAGATCGGCTTGCACTAGAGATGCGCCGCGGAGATTAGCCAAAGAAAGGTCAGCACCGCGAAAGTTCGCCTTGTTCAGGAAGGCAGCTTGCAGATTGACCCCCGTCAAATCTGCGTGCGCGAGGTTCACACCGCATAAATCCGCTTTCGTACCGGACTCTCCGCCCGATTCCACCCAAATTTTATGTTGGTCCAGGACCTCCGCGAGATCGAGCAGCGTAATCCCGCGAGATTCATCTGCCGGCGAAATTTCCGCGGGCATAGATTTAAGTTCCGATGCCATTCGGATTGCTCCCCCCGTAAACGCCGCCAGAGCCGCGACGGTAGCCGCGCGACCCTTCTGACCGATGCAATGTTGGGCTGGGGCCCGACCGGTGCTTAAATTCTCTGCAATTTAGTGACGCCACTGAGCAACTTCATCGTCACCCAAAAACACTGTGGAAATCTCCTGCTCCGTGGGACAGGGCTGCGAAGAGGTAACCTTGGCCCAGTCGCAGATTTTCTCTGGCTTTTGCTTGGATTTTTTGCTGTTACAGATTTTCGAAGGAGGGGTACGTGGACGTCACCGCAAAAAATTAGAGCCGGGGTCTCCGCTGAGGGGCCGAGGAACCCCGGCTTATCCTGCCCGCCTCCGCAGTGAGCGAGCAAGAAACTTGGAAAATTATTGTTTGTCTTCGTCGCCGCGCACGAACTCGTAGCGCTCGATGGCCGCCACAACGCCGATCGCGCCTTGGTCGCGCGGTTCCGTTCGCTGGATGCGTCCGAGGCAACGGACGCGGACAGGCCCTGCGAGTGTAATTTCGTTTGGTAAGGTTAAGAGGATTTCGACTGGCGAGCCTTCCTTTACATCTTTGGCCAAGAAGAAATAGACCCCACGGGAACTGACGTCCCGCGATTCCGTGCTGGTTTCCCCTACGGCCGCACCAGTTGTCCAACGGACGGTGAGCGGAAGGCGCATCTGAAATCTTTGCGTAGTACGGCGTTCGGACCCGGTCAAGGCGGAGCCTCCTCAAGCGAAGCAAGAGTCTATCTGGGTGCAACCAGACCGACAATAGGACTGAAGGCACAAAAATAAATTAGCCCAGCGAAGTACCGACGTACTAGGAGGGGCCGGGACGAAAGGGCTGCCACAATGCGGGGTCGACGATCGAACGGTTTTGAACCGTCGCGGTGGTACCTATAAGCCGCGTAGGGATAAGGACTTAGGAAGACCCCGTGACATTATCTCAAGGATTCCGAGTGCCTGTCCTCGCTCGCTCTACTGGGCCCCAAGGCCAGTTCCCGGCAACCACTGTTTCTCAGGCGGGCAGCGATTCGGCGAACTTGACCAGTTCCGTGCAGCGTGTGCAGTGGTTGAATAAATCTTCGTATTTCTAAACGACAGCTCGCCCGACCGCCCTTTTTTGGTCAGATACGCAACCTGCGCATCAGCGCCGCAAACTTTTGGCGATCCTGCTCTGTGACGGCCGTGAACTTGAGTCCCAAGCCTCGGCCCGGCACCACGTGCCGAACCACTGCATCAGCGCGAATCTGGCCTTCGGCGACCAGGAAATCGATCTTCGTGGGTGAGCCGATAGGCCGAAGCGACGGAGTCTTGAGGAACAGGCCACCGAGGCTCAAATCGAGCACTCGAGAAACGTCGTCCCGACCGTTACTTTGCCAACACACCCAAACGTCTTGTGTCGCAGCAATACGAGAATTGAACCTTCGCGAGGGAGTAGCTAGTTTAGGTAACATGGCCCGTGACTTTCTGTGAAGGATGTATCTTTTGCGCGACTTGAGCGGAGCGGCTGTCGGAACAAGAGCTAGGCACAAAAGCACTGCGCCCGAGCGACATCAGGGCTAGATTGAACCTGGGCTACAGTATGGAAGTGATGTTGCTCTGCGGACTTACCCGAATCAATCAAGCAAAACCTGTACGCCGCCTCAGAACGATATGTGGATCTAAGAAAGAAATCAGGCCGACTGATCGATCAGGCGGTGGTGGATGGCATACAAAGCGAGTTCAAGCCGATCTGAAACGCCGAGCTTATCGAAGATGTTGTGAAGGTGATTTTTCACCGTCTGCTCGCTGATAAAAAGCTTTTCGCCGATTTCCTTATTGCGGAAACCTTGAGCCACCAGTTGCACAATTTCCTTTTCCCGATCGCTCAGCAGCGGCTTTTCGCGCCGCGGACCTGATTCCGAAGACTTGGAAAAAGCCTTCATCACTTCGGCGGTCATGCGATTATCCAGCCAGATTTCGCCCGCATGGACGCGGTGGATACTCTTCACCAGCAAGTCCGTAGCGGACTGCTTCAGCACCACTCCGCGGGCGCCCAAACGCATCGCGCGAACCACATCGCGATCGTCTTCGGCGGCGGTAAGCACCACTACGCGCGTGGGGAGCGTGTCAAAATTCACTTCTTCGAGCACGGCGAGCCCGTCTTTATCCGGCATGCGCAGGTCTAGCAGCAGGATATCCGGCTTGAGCTTGGCGAGCATTTTGATACATTCGGCGCCATTCTGCGCTTCACCGACAATGGTGATATCTTCGTCGGAATCAAGGAGTTTGCGGAGGCCATCGCGAAAAATCGCGTGGTCGTCCGCAAGAAGGACGCGAATCTGTTGTTTAGTCTTGGCCATGTCAACCGAGCGGAACCTCGATGGTCAGACGCGCTCCATGGCCGGGATTGGACTCCACGGTCAACACGCCCCCCACAGTACGCGTACGCTCCTTGATGGAAATCGGACCCAGCCGCAGACGATCCAGTTCATCCCCGGTGAACCGGCCTGCGAAACTAAAACCTTCACCGTTGTCGTCCACCACCAAAACGAGTCGGCTGTCGTCCTGCGACAGTTTTACCACGACATGGGAAGCCTTCGCATGCTTTTTTATGTTGTTGAGTGCTTCACGGTAAATCTGGAAAATCTCGCGGCAGACGCGGTCCGGAGCGTGTAATTCGACCGAATTTATTAGCACATCCAGCGCGAGGGTCGATTCGTTCCGGTAGCGTTCCGCGAAACCTCGCATTAAATCGATTAAATCCGCGCTTTGCACGCGCAGCGGCCGTAAATCTGTGACCATGTGGCGCAGCTCCGCCGACTCGTTCTTCACCGTTTGCTGCAGATTGGCCAGGCCGGTCACAGCGTGGTCCGGCGAAACGGCCGCCTGCCGGCGCAAGACATCGAGCTGGATTTCGATGCTCAGCAGCGTCTGCAGAATGCCATCGTGCAGGTCGCGGGAGATCCGGCTGCGTTCCCCTTCGATGGCCCGGGCTCGCAAGTGGCGCAGTAGAAAGATATTCTCCACCGAAGGCCCGACGTGGCGGGCGACTCGTTCGAACCACATCAGATCCTCGCGCCGGAATGGCCGCCTGCCATTTAACAAAAATAGCCGACCTGCCGGCTGACCCATCTGATCGAAAGAAACCGATAGGAACGAACGTAGCGCGAGTACTTGTTGCGTGGCGGCGGGCAGCCGCGGCAATGTTTTTAACGGGCGGCCATCGCGCCGATCCCAGCCGAAGCCCGACCCGGCGCCCACCAGGCTATTCCAGCAAATCGTCGCGTCCAAGTCGTCCAGCAGAAAGCCGTCCGCGCGCGTCAATGGCAGGTTTTCCGGAATGAGCCGCTCGCTTTCGCCCGATTTCAATTGCCATACAAATATGCGCTCCAGGTCAGAATCGCGATACACCAGCATCGCTCCGTCCGTGTGGAACGCCTGCGTCAGTTCCTCCAGAAGCAAACGCAAGGACTCTGAAAGTCCTTGGTCCACCTGCATCGTGGAGCTGAGTCGCGCCAACAATTCGTTTTGTGCGGCGAAGCTCCGGCTAAGATCCCCCAAAAAAGCACTGCCGCCGCCCGCTGCCAACGTCGCGCCTACCAGGCCCATCCAGGCAACCACGCGCATCCATTGGATTTCACCTTTTACCGCCGTGATCATGACCAGCAGCAGCGCAAGCCCGCTGGCTAGGGGAAACGCAACGCGCAGCCCCCAGCGGATTCCCGCGGCATAGCAGACGAATAGGTATGGAAACCAAGCCGGCACGGTCGTCGGGCTCAAGTACATGAAGAAACCGAGCGCCAGGAGATCGCAAGCCAGCGGCAGATGCCACGTCACGCCACTCAGCAGCTGCTCGAAGAGCAGCGCAAGCACTGCGATGAAGAAATAGCCGATTAGAAAATAGATGGTGCGGTGAGCGTGGCTATAAGTGATCTGTTCCAGCAGCGCGATAAGCGCCAGCAGCGCAACGATTGGGCGCGCGTAAGCAATCTGGCGCTCGATGTGCCTGCGGTCCGATTCATGGGGGCTCATGCGCGGGGACAAATTTCCTATGCGCCTAGTCTATCAGCGCGCGCGATTCCTGCGGCGCAGCTTGATGGGAGTGTTTTCTAGTCTGCAATGGCAGGACGTTATGCTGGCGGTCGGCGAATGTTCAGGGAACTCTGGAACAGCTAAAACCGCGACTTGAGGCGCCAACCGTACGCCCTGCAAACACTGCGGAGGGTGCAGTCTCGGAATTGCTTTTCCAGCTGTCAGGCGCCGTAATCGCTCGCCGAATCGCCGCTAAGGGCGCATCGTCGATAAAGCGAACACTCTTCCCGTCCGCCGCGATTCCCAAATCCTTCCACATCGCGGCCAGATCGACCTGGACCGGCTTGTCCTTCCATTTCGCATACTGCTCGCTCAGCACCGTCGTTCCCGTAGCGCGATCGCCAATCTTGAACGCCTCGGTCATCTCCCAATCGTGCGTGATGTTGCCTCCCGCCTCGAGTATTCCCCGCAGCGCATCCTGCAACCCCTTCTTGTTCTGAGTCTGTTTGCGGATCTCTGCGTCCGCCACAAAACAAAAGAGCGCGCCACCCCAATACGTGCGCCCCCACGTGTGCGTGTGATCCAAGCCTTCGTCACCGTCCCCCGGCAATCCCTTCGGCATGTCGCGGACAAGGTCGGCCCACATCTGCTCCGCGCTCATTTGCTTCGCCTGAATACGCGCGATCGGCTCGACGTAAACCGCGATTCCTTCTTCAATCCAGTGGTGCTCGTCAGCCATCGACGGAAATGACAGGTGCACCATCTCATGCGTCAGCATCCAGTCGTTTCCCAACTCCCTCATTTCCGTTTGCTTCCCCACGCGAATCTTGATCAGCCCGCCGTCGTAACCAAACGTTTGTCCGTGCCGCACTCCTGAGCCATCCGCGGGAATAATGCGAAGCTGCACACGAGGCACTGGGTACCGGCCGTAGTACGCGGCGACGGCCTCCGCTGCGGATTGCACCCAATGCAGCAGCTCCGTCTGCGACAGCTTCATCTGGCCAGACTCGATGGTCACATCGATCTTCGAGCCACCAATGATCAGGGTCGAAGTCATTCCGCCCGCCTGAGAAGTGAAATTCCGAATAAACAAGAGGAGCGCGCACAGACAAAGTGCTGCGAATACGAAGGTTCGCTTGCCAAGAAGCATCACTTCCTTATTACCGATCGCAGACTCGAAAGTTCCTGGACGACAATAAATCAAGCGTTCGTGCGGCTTTGCTGGGCGGCCTGCCTGTCTAGCAAACGATTGAATAATGCGTCGAGCGAAGACTTGCCCGCACCAAAAATCAGCACGATCAGCGAAGCGATCAGGAAGGTGTATGGCGCCGCGGCATAGAACTTGTCCGGATCGGAAAAAATCGAGAATAGCGCTTCCCGGTCTGCCGTGACGTACGCCGTGATCAAGTTGATCGTCAGCACTAACGCCGTCAGCCGCGACAATAAGCCCAACGCCAGGAAAATACCCCCGAAAAACTCCACGCACGATATGAATACCGCCGTCTGTGCCGGCATCGGCAATCCCAAGCTGGTGAAGAACTCTGTCACCTTTTCAAGGTTATGCAGCTTCCCCCACCCGCTCTGGACCAGTTGCCATCCCCAATAAAGACGTATCAGCAGCAAGAATGGTGATTGCAAATAGTCGAACGCTGAAAAAAAACGCTTGTACAAATGTCTCAGGCGAAAAAAGAGTGACTTCATAGCCGGGTAGATTCACGCCTTTCCCATAAATTCAGAAAGTTTCGCGCTGAAAGCAGAAAGCCACGCGGTAACGCCGCCATTGCCGGCGGCCAATCCGATGGCCAGTCAGAAGCCGGCGGTAAACGTGAGAAGTCCTCGACTCAGCGGCAAAACCAGCCCAGCGTCGACCAATTCAGAAACCACTGCTGCACCATTCCCGCGCGCTCGCCCTCAGCAACCCGGCTCTTTCGGAACGCCCCGTCGATTGCTGGTGCAAGCGATTTTCCGTCTCGCAGCGCGCTCAGAATAACGAACTCTTCCCGCGCAATGTGCCGGAAATACACCGAATCATCCACCCGATGCACCGCCAGAAAAATATTCGCGGGCTTCAATTTCGCCACCGCCTGCACACGTTTGCGTTTGTGCCGCTCTTGAAACGCGTTGCTAGCAAAATCCGTGTCTTCGTCTTCTTTGCGCACTTCCAGAAGCAAGTCGTCGACCGGATATTTCAAGTCCAGCAACCGCACGTACGGCTGCAATTTCAACTTCAGCGTCGTCCCAGCCCCCGTGCCGAGATCTTCCGCCCGCAGCGCAGGCTCCGCTTTTCCATCGAACGCCTCGATGTCCGCCCATTCCAACCGTGCAATATCAATGGCCAACGACTGTTTCGGCCCAGCGAATTTCGGGTGTTTGCGCAGCCAACCTTCCAATCGCGCACCAAGGTTCCGCAGCGTAAACGAGCGCGAGGGACAATCCATCAGGTACGCCTTGCTCATGGCCTCAAAACGCTTGTCACCCAACACCGCGCGAAGCCCCGGAAAATCCTCAACCATGCTCGAAAGCACGCGAAACCAATATTGCCGGTTATAAATTTCCAGCCGCTCGAAGGACGTCAGCCGGTCGTTTGGCTTGATAAAGCGCGAAGCATATACGCGCATGGACTTCCCGTCCGGTGCCCGATTCTGCATGCGCTCGTCCGGCGTCAGCGGTTGCATCACCGCGCGCGCCATCGTTCGTTGTAATGCGGCGAGTTTCATACCGCCGTCGCCAGCAAAGTGGAAGACAAAAACTTGTTAGCCTTAAGCGCCTCGTCGTGCACTTCATCAAACGAAGGAATGCTGTCGTCCCACTCCAATAAAGTCGCCGTGTGCCCCACGCGTTGAATCGCCCGCTCGTATAACTTCCACACCGGATCGATCACCGGATGATCGTGCGTATCCAAAATATACTTCCGGTACTTCGAATGCCCCGCAATGTGAATCTGCGCCACACGCTCCGACGGGACGCTATTCACATAATCAAACGGATTGAAGCTATGATTCTGCGAGGAAACATAAATATTGTTCACATCCAGCAAGATCCCGCAGTCCGCTTGTTCCACCACTTCGTTCAAGAACTCCCACTCCGTCATTTCCGAAACGTGAAACTCCGCATAGCTGCTCACATTCTCGACCGCCACCGGAATTTCCAGAGAATCGCGCACTTCGCGCACTTTCTGCGCGGTTAGTTTCGCAGCCTCGAACGTATACGGCATTGGCAGCAAATCGTGCGTGTACCGCCCATCCACGCTGCCCCAGCACAAATGATCCGAAAGCCACGGCGTCTTCGTCCGCTTCACCAATTCTTTCAATCGCCGCAAGTGGTCGCGATTCGGCTTCTCCGCCGAGCCGAAGTACATCGATACCCCGTGCTGCACGACCTTGTACTGCTCCAGAATCTCATCGAGAATCCGCAGCGGCCGCCCACCGTCAATCATGAAATTTTCAGAAATAATCTCGAACCAGTCGCATACCGGCTTCCGCGTCAAAATGTGAGTGTAATGGGGCGCGCGCAGCCCAATCCCAATTCCGTACTCCGTAAATCCGTTAAATCGATTTGCAGGCATTCCCTTGGACTCCAGCCGAAGTAAACATGAAGGAGGGCCAGCGATGCTCACCAGCCCTCCAACAAGCGAGAACTATTATTGGGGTAACTTGCTTAGGACGGGCTCTTCTCGTCGGGCATCTTCGACCCGTCGGTTGCGCAACCGCCCTTGCCCTTGCAAGAGTTCTTGCCTTTGCAGCCATTGTCACTGGACTTGCAGCCGCCCTTGCCCTTGCAGGAGTTTTGGCCCTTACAAGCGTGCTTTTCCTTTACCTTCTTCTCAGACTTCTGTTCTGTGTCCTGAGCGGAAGCGGAAGCGGAAGCCTTCGCCCCGGGGAGCAGATTGGAAGCCTGGATGCTGGCGCTGGTGCCCGCGAGCAAGCCCGCGACCGCCGCACCCGTGAGTAGTAGCCGATTTGACTTTGTCATTTTCCCCAACGACCTCCTGATCAGATTTACTGCCTTCACCTTCAGGCAAACTTTCTTGCCCAAAGACCGTTAAACCTTTAAGCGCAATGGTCGGGACGTAACCATTACAGAGCACGTGGCTTGGCCAGGACCTGGGCCTAGGGATTCAACGGAATCCCAACATACCCCCAACTTGCTGCCCGTGCCACTAAAACCTTTTTGACGGCCATGTAAAATCTTTGTCACCAGCGCTGCCACCTTCGATTACCAACTCCCCGCGGCTTTCGGTGCCTTGCCTGAGAACGCCTGCTTGAGACGCTGCCATAGCCCTCAAGACAAACTACGGCACCCACATGCTTTTGGATTTAGTCCTCTGCTGGGATGATCGAAACTTGGATATGTTCCGCTACTTTGGTCGTTTCCGACCAAAATCGGAGTAAGCGGCCGAAAGGGTCCCTCAGCGTCCTGCTTTTCCACCCGCGCAAACTAGCGTAAACTTGTGTCCTCTGCGGTGGGAGTAGCTCAGCTGGTAGAGCGTCGGACTGTGGCTCCGAAAGTCGCGGGTTCAAATCCCGTCTCCCACCCCAACTTTACACTTTGTCGCCTAGGCCGAACTCGCAGTGCGCGCTGAGCAGCGCCTGCTTCATCGCGTCGTCTTCCACAACAAACGAAATGTTGGTCTCCGAAGAGCCTTGCGCGATGGCGATGATGTTCACATTATCGCGCCCCATGGCCGCAAATGTGCGCCCGGCAACGCCGCGGGTACCGCGCATATTCTCTCCGACCACCGCCACAATAGCGATCTTCGGATCAACCGTGATGTGATCAACCACTTCATGCGAAAGGTCCTGCGCAAATTCCCGTCGCAGCGCCTCCACCGTGCGCGGCGCATCGGTCGCAGTCACAATGAAGCAAATATCGTTCTGCGAGGAAGACTGCGAAATCAACAGTACATTCGCGCGCAATTCCGCCGTAGTGGAAAATGTCCTCCCCACCACATCCGGCACACCGACAATCCCCGGCCCGCCCACGCTGATCAACGCAACATCCCGGATCGCCGTCAAGGCTTTGACTCCGCCACCAATGCTGCGCCCCTGCTGCGATATCTTCGTGCCGGTCTGCTCAGGCATAAAGCTGTTGCGAATCCAAACCGGAATCCCCGCCGGCATCACCGCGCGCAGCGTTTTCGGATGCAGCACCTTCGCCCCGAAATACGCCAGCTCCGCCGCCTCGCGGTAGGAAATCTCCGGAATCGTGCGCGCATCCGGGACAAGCCGCGGATCCGCCGTCAGTACACCATTAACGTCAGTCCAGATAATTACCTCATCCGCTCCCAGCGCCGCACCCAGAATCGTCGCCGAATAATCAGACCCACCCCGCCCCAGCGTCGTCAGCGTCCCATCGCGAGTCGCGCCAATGAAACCGGTCGCGACCGGCACAGCATCGTCTTTCAGTAGCGGCCGCAACCGCGCCTCGCAGCGTTCGCGCGTCGCATCCATCAGCGGCTCCGCGCCCCCGTGATACGAATCCGTAAGAATCAGGTCCGTAGCCTCGATGGCCGCCCCACGCACGCCAAGCTCGCTCAAAGCCGCCGCAAAGATCGGCGCGCAAAGCCGCTCACCCAAGCTCGAAATAGTGTCGAGCGCGCGCGGTGTCAACTCCCGCAACAGAGCCGTGCCGTCGAAAAGCCGCCGGCCCTCCGCCAGGATTTCGTCTATGCGGCTAGTAACCACAGACCGCCCGTTCTCGCTCGGAACCAGCGCAGCCAGCGCCGCATGATGTTGTTCGCGCAACCCATCGGTAAGCGCAGCGCCGGCTTGTGCGTCGCCACTCCCGGCGCGGTGAGCCGCCTCCACCAGGCGATTCGTGACCCCGCTCATCGCGGAAACGACTGCCACAACAGAGTTCTCGCGCGCCGCCTCCGCCACAATCTGCGTCGCCCGCGCGATGCAAGAAGCATCGCCCACAGACGTGCCGCCAAATTTCATAACCTGCAATTTCGATTTCATCTTTACCCTGAGCTCCGAAGAGATACCAATAACGTGTACCGCAGCATAGCAACTTAGCAGTGCGGTAGCCTGCTACTGTTTTTCCGTTTACACGTAACACAGCGCCGGCACGCGCAATCCCACGACGAAACTCGGTATCATCGAACGATGAAAATTCACTGCAGCGGTGTGCTCTTCGATCTAGACGGCGTCCTCGTGGACTCCACCCCCGCCGTAGCCCGCGTCTGGACCATCTGGGCCAACAAACACGGCTTCGTCCCTGACGACGTCGTCCGCCAGGCTCACGGCCGCCCTAGCCTCACCACCATCCGCGAACTTCTCCCCCACTCGGACCATGACGCCGAAAATCGCGAGGTTGAGCGCGGTGAAATCGAAGACGTCGAAGGCGTGATTCCCCTCCCCGGCGCTCTCGAAATCTTGCAAGCGCTCCCGCCAAATCGCTGGACCATCGCCACCTCCTGCACCCGCCGGTTAGCCGAAGTCCGCATCCGCGCCGCAGGCCTTCCCATGCCAAAGCACTTGATCACTTCGGACGACGTGCAGCACGGCAAGCCCAATCCCGAGCCTTACATCAAAGCCGCAAAGACTCTCGGCCTCGCAACCGCCGACTGCATCGTAGTGGAAGACGCCCCCGCCGGCATTCGCGCCGGCAAATCCGCAGGTGCCCGCGTCCTGGCTCTCCGCACCACAGCTCCCGATGCCGAGTTGACCCAAGCCGGCGCCGACTGGATCGTCAACGATCTAGCCTCTCTCCGCCTCAACTCCTCCGACTCGCAAGATCGATTAGAACTGATCCTCGACCACCAACAACGCACAGGCCACGTGTGATCCGTCCCGGCAGATGCATCTTCGGCACTGGTCGCGCCTCAACGCTCCGTTTCTCGCCACATCGAATCTGCCAGCACCACCGATGTTTCAATCTGCCGTTCGGGAATACTCCAATACTTTCGGAGCAATCGGTTTTTCTCCTCTGGCCCAACCATCTGAAATCCATTCCTCTCGTAAAATCGAATCGCCCACACCGCATCCGCCCACGTTCCGATCAATACCGGACCAATCGCCATCTCCCGCAAATGAGACAGCAACTGTGCACCGATCCCGCGCTTCTGGCTGCTGCCGCGAACATAAGCGTGGCGAATCAGCGTCACGTCCTGCACGGGCTGAATGCCCATTACGCCGACCAGCGTCCCCGCCTCCTCGTAGCCCCAAAACACAACGCCATCCTCGATCTCATGCTGCAATTTCTCTTTCGACATATACGGTTCTGTCCAGCGGTCCGCAGGAATGATTCCCTTATAAGCTTGCGCGCCATCGTTGATGATGGCCCAAATCAGCTCAAGATCGCGTTCGTCACACCGACGAATCATGCGTTTGAATCTCCCACTTCGAGCACAACGCCAAGACGCCTGCCGCGCGCCGCTGCATCACACGGCGCGGGCATAAACTTCCACTGGCTCCAGCACGCCTTCCTTCATCATCGCCAAAATATTCTTAATCATCATCGGCGCCTTTTCACCCATCAACAGGTGCAGTCCCAGCGCGGGAGGTCCGCCTTGCGCCATCCGCGCCATCACGCGCTCCGTAAACGCAATCCCAAACGGCCCGCGTCCGCGCTCTTGCTCAACTCGGAATTCCGCGTTCTGCAGCGCCTCGCGATACTTGTTCGGCGCCCAGACAAAGCTAGTCTCCTCGCTCAAAGCCCATGGCACCGGATAGCGCATCGCGCCATCGCCGACGCGCAAAATGTCGAAAACGGTGAACAGTCCGCCCGCCTTCAACACGCGTCGCACCTCGCGAAAGATCCCCGCCTTATCAGCAATGTTCATGCCCACGTGAATCATATAAGCGCCTTCGAAGCTCCCCGCTTCGAACGGCATCTCCAAAGCGCTGCCCTGCCGAAATTCCACTAAACCATCCAGCTTGGTGCGCGCCGTCAAGCTGCGAGCCACGCGCACAAAATCCTCCGTCAAATCGATCCCCGTAACCCTGCACTCATGTTCCGCGGCAAAGTAACGCGCAGGCCCGCCGATCCCGCTCCCCACGTCGAGCAGTCGCAATCCAGCACGCAATTCCATGTGCTTAGCCAATTCCTGCGTAGCCTCAATCCCGCCCACATGAAATTCGTCGACCGCCGCCAGATCCGCAGCCGCAAGCTTCTCCGGATCCTTTCCTTCCCGCGCCACCGCCGCCAGAATCGATTCCTCCAGCCGCCCCCGCCCATAATGCCCAGCAACCGCCGCCTCTGTGCTCATAATCTCAGCCCCCGCACAGCTCACCATCGACTGTTCATTGCTCCTGCAAAAAACACTCTCACACTATATCCGAAGCATCCATCTAGATATCTCAGCCGTACAAAAGTCGCTGGGACCAATCTATGAGGCCGAATAATCTCTGTGTTGGACCCATTTTTCTGTGCGCCCGCATTCCCCGAAAATGTAAACTACTCCCCCCATGACTCGCACCCAACAAATCGCCGATGCCTACCGCGCTGCCACAGTCAAAGACGCTTGGTACGGACCATCACTCGCCGAACTTCTAGCACAGACTTCGCCGCAACTCGCCACGACACCACCCGTTCCCGGCGCGCATTCCATTTCGCAACTCCTTCAGCATCTGCTCCTCTGGAACGAACGAGTGCGCAACACCTCCGATTCAAATCCGCTCCCCCATTGGCAAGGCGAAAAGGATTGGGACGAGCCACCGATTCCCTGGAACGATCTCGTCGCCCGCTGGAACCAAAGCCGCGATCTCCTCGAAGCCCGCCTTCGCAATTTTCCCCTCGAAGATTTGAGCAAACAGGTTCCCGGCCGCGGCTATCCCTACGAAACTATGCTCGACGGCATCGTCCAACACACTATCTGGCACGCCGGCCAAATCGCGATGATCTCCAGCATTCTCCGCTCGCGACACCTGTAGCAACACCGTGGTTTTACGGCGGGCCTCATCTTGCCGTTGAATTCGTCTGTCTAGCGCCCGCTCTCTGAAGCGCGCTCTGGAACTTTGATGCTGTACCGGTGGCCATGTTCACCCTCGCGACACTGTGGGCCAGCGTACGAATTGTTTGTTTGCGTATCCGTCGCTACTCTGAACTTGGCCCCGTCCACTTCGAGGAGAGATTCATGAAACCATGGCAACTCGTTCCTGCGGCTCTGTTGGGCATCCTCTTGCTCTCAGGTAGCCCGGCTATTGCCCAGGGCAACAGCCAGGGTCATGGCCACGGCAAGGGACATGACAAGCACCACGATGACGACCGCGGGGATGACCACGACGCGTATCGCTACGATGACAAGAAAGAAGCAATCCGCGGTTGGTACTCTGAACGTGGAAGCGGTCTTCCTCCAGGCCTCGCCAAGAAGGACCGCCTGCCTCCCGGGCTCGAAAAACAATTGGTTCGCAACGGAACGCTTCCGCCAGGCCTGCAAAAACGTTTGTATCCTGTCCCTGTCGAGTTGGAGCGCCGTTTACCTCCGCCTCCACCGGATTGCGCGCACCGCTTGATCAGCGGACACATCGTTCTGCTGAACCGCAAAACGAATCTCATCGTCGATGTTTTCGCTTTCTAACTAGAGCCGACTCATATTGTTCTTCGATCCAAAGTTCTGAGCTAGTCGATCGCGCGCTGAAATCTTCATCCCGAGCTTAGCGATAGACCTGCTTTTCGCCATAGCCCTACCGCTTACTGCTTCACTCGTTGTTGACGCGTTGTGTAAACTAATTCGCGGAGACACGGGTGCCATGGGCGATGAGAGCACGAAGCGGGCGGCAGAGGAATACCTGGCCGCCAGGCTTGCGGAAGAAGGGCAGAGCTACGAAGACAAACTCAATCGGGAAGCGGCGGTTGCGCTTGCTCCTCGCGTATGGAAGAGCGTCGCGGAAACTGTTCTCGCAAAATGTAACGAATGGAATGCCATAACCAAAGAACAGACCCTCACGTGCAAGGAAACCGCGCTTGGAGATCTCCGGGTCTGGTGCGCAAGCAAACCGCACGTGATGACGGTGCATTACGACTCCAGGACGCGTTCGATCACATTGAAGAATACAGCGCGTCCCGAACATGAGAAGGACATGGTTCTTAGCATCGAAGGATACTCAACCGGCGCCAGCCGGGCCGCTCGCCTGATGCGGAATAATCAACCCGCGAACCTCGACGTGGTGATTCTGGGCGAGCTCCGTGTATTAGTCGGACTGAATCGCCAAACGAACGGTTAATTCCCCTCCCCTGCGTCACCAACCAAATCAGGGTAGCCTCTGCAGCGTAATGGAATTAAGATTTCGAACCCATCGCGCCGGACGCTTATCTTAAACTCGAATTTATCGATTCTTGCGTAGCTCGGTGACAGTACCTTTCGCGTCATTCGTCACCCACAAACTCACATTTCACACGCTGTCTTATTCGGACAATAGGATAGGAGGCCATTTTGCGCTCGCGTCGCTTACTTGTGCTTTGCGTATTCCTGGCAGTGCTCGTAGTCGGCTGGCTCGCGTCGCGGGACTCTTCATCGCGACCGCAGCTCGGGGAACCTCTCGTGCCGACAATCAACAAGCTGCCCGTTGCTTTCGTGAACCGCACCTTTGACCCAGCCGCGCCGCCTGCCGATATACCACCCCTCGCTCCCGGGGAAATCGCCGTGTGCGACTCCAATTTCGTGTCCAACGCCACTGTCGGCGGGCAGCCTCACCGGACAGATGCCACACACGCGACTGTCACCATCACCAAGGTCAATGTGACGCTGCAGCTCAATATCAACATCTGGGTGCCCGTCGGCGTAACCCCACACGTCATCGAACATGAGGAAGGCCATCGCCAGATCTCGGAATACTACTACCAGACCGCCGACAGACTCGTCCAGCAAATCGCCGCGAAATATCTCGGCAAACGGGTCGAGATCACCGGCACGGATCTCAGTGCCGAATCCACCAAGCTGCTCCAACAAATGGCCGCCGAGGTCACCGCTGAGTACAACAAGGAATTAAATCCCGGACCGGCGCAGTTGCTTTACGACGACATCACTGACCACGGCCGTAATGACGTCGTCGTTCAGGATGCCGTCGCTCACGCCATCAAGAACGTCATAATCGAATCACCGCAGTCGACAACAAAGCCGCCCGAATCGAGTGCGCAGCCCTTCTGTTTTGCGCCCTTTGAGGAAAATTACTGCAGCGATGCCCACAACAGATCGGA
>Ga0210410_10002823_pt1 | contig 15488 bp, 8 predicted proteins | sample IncBWC4MmetaG_FD_161058 | JGI IMG/M metagenome (GOLD analysis project Ga0210410, IMG submission 161058) | Forest soil microbial communities from Barre Woods Harvard Forest LTER site, Petersham, Massachusetts, United States - Inc-BW-C-4-M | ecosystem: Environmental > Terrestrial > Soil >... | reverse complement strand
CTGGTTTAAGCGGCTTCGGAGGTCGGATAGATAACGGTCGCTGGCGCCGTCTGCTTTCTTTACCTTCAGTAATTCTAAAACAAGTTCTGCCGCGGTGCATGTGCGGTTCGTTGCCTGAAGGTGAGGCAAGTAAAACGCAACCGCGTCGCGGAGCGTTACGTTGAACGGCCGAAGTTGATCGCGGCACTCCAAGTATTCAGCTCGCTGCCTCTCGTCGAATGCCAACCCGGCCGTCCCAAAGTTTTCCTGCTCGATGAGTTTTTGTCCAAGGAATGTTTCGGCATCCGATTTGCTTTTGAAGTGTTGACGGTTTCGGCCCTTGCCTCTCTTAGGCCATGTCACACAGTAAAGGCGTCGACCGTTGATCTTTACTTTCGTCAGCTTCGTCGCAGTCTTGCGCATGATGTGGAAAGACTACCAAGGAGGGTGTCAGACGTCAAGTATTTGACAACTTAGCGTATTCTACTAGGTAATGTGACGGACTTAAAATCCGTTGGGCTGAACAGGCCCGTGTGGGTTCGAGTCCCGCCATCGGCACTTCTCAAAATCTGAAACGCTGAAAATCTGAAAAACTGAATCGAGCGAATGGGATGAGCGACATAGAAGGTAAAGCGACGAGGGTAGGAGCGAGCGAACGCGGAAAGTGAGCGAGTTTCAAATGGCCGCCGACCGCCCGCTTTTCATCCCAGTGATCCTCGGCACCGCCCGGCAGGGCCGGGAAAGCGAACACGCCGCGCGGTTCGTCTTTGAACAAACCAAGAAACGCTCCGGCGTGGAATCGGAATTCATCGATGTCCGCACACTCTCGATGAAGCTCGATGACGCGGGTGAACAGATGAAGGACCCGAAATTCTCGGCGACGATCGAGCGTTGCGACGGTCTCATCATTGTCACGCCCGAGTACAATCATAGTTTCCCGGGACTGCTGAAGCACGCCCTCGACATGAACTTGAAGGAATACATCCACAAAGCGGTTGGGATTTGCGGCGTGTCGGCAGGCGCTGTCGGTGGCGCTCGCGTGATCGAAACTTTGCTTCCGGTGATGCGCGAGCTCGGATTGGTGACCATCTTCGAAGATGTGAACTTCGGTAAGATCGGTTCGCTCTTCGACGAACGCGGGCAACTACTGGACGAAAATTTCGTCCGCCGCATGGATATGTTTTTGAATGAGCTAATCTGGATGTGTCGGGTCCTCAGGCATGGACGTGAGAGTATCGCGCCGGTTTGAGCTCTGATTCGCCTCAACCCTCAACCTCTCAACTCCTCAACGTCTGCAAGACCTGGATGTCGCGGGTTCTCCGCCACGGGCGTGAAAATATCGCCCCGGTGTGATTTGGCGAAGAAGTGAGAGCGAACGGCGCCGAAGCGCTGCTTAGGCGCTTCGTGATGGCAAAGGGCGTTGGCTGCAAACCAATCAGCAATTGTCTTATTTGAACGCCTGATATGTATAGTCCTTCGTAAACCAGGTTCCGTTAACTTCAGAACCTAACGTCACATAAATCGTGCGTCCGTCGGTAGGGATGTTGTTTACGGTCTTCGAAAGCACCGTCACTGTTCCAGAGTTGTAGATATCGGCCTTGTGTAGAGAATTGCCGACGAAAAGAAAATAAGAGGTCGCGCTACCAGCACTCCAGGTGAAAGTTACTGTGGACGAGCTAAAGGTGGATCCTGGCGGCGGGCTAACCATCTCCGCAGCTCCGCTGGGTGTAGGTGTGGGGGTCGGAGTCGCGGTCGGGGTTGGAGTCGGCGTGGCTGTTGGCCTAGGTGTCGGCGTTGGAGTCGCCGTCGGTCTTGGAGTAGGAGTTGGGCTAGCGGTAGGAGTTGGAGTCGGAGTTGGCCTTGGCGTCGCGGTTGGTGTGGCTGTTGGAGTAGGACTCGGTGTTGGCGTTGGGCTACCAGACGAATTGAAAGCTTTATAAGTATAGTTACTTGTTGTCCACGACCCATTAACGTTGGAACCTAGAGTTACGTATATGGTACGGCCATCGGTAGGAATGTTGTTTACGGTCGCCGAGTGTGCGGTCGTCTGGCCTGAGTTGTAAATATCGCTCTTGTTCTGTGAGCTACCAACGAAAAGGAAATAGCTCGTTGCGCTACCCGCACTCCAACTAAAAGTGACGGTCGACGATGTAAATGTGGAGCCCGGTGGCGGACTGAGCATTATCGCAGGGCCGGTTGTGGGCGTGGGAGTGGGTGTCGGGGTCGGAGTCGCGGTTGGGGTTGCAGTCGGAGTAGGGCTCGGCGTTGGTGTCGGATTTGGCGTTGCGGTCGCCGTTGGCGTCGGTGTGACCGTTGGAGTCGGCGTGATAGTTGCGGTGGGTGTGGGAGTTGGACTTGGTTGGATGGGGGTGGAGCCGCTCGCAACGATGAGGTTCGACGTTTTAGATGTTAGATCAACTAATCGAACTCCGCTCGGCGTAGTAAGCGCGAGATATCGACCATCCTGACTTGCCACCAAATTACCAACATCAAACTGATCTGTCATCTGCGGAACATCTTCGCCGATACTGATACGGAATTGCTCAAGGAAAAGCGTCGTATCGTAGGCAATTATCTGATCGCTACTACTGTCGACACCATAAAAAAGATCACTCTTCGCGTCGAAAGCGACTCCACCGTCCAACGTCGTCAGGGTCCTTGCATTGGTAAAGTTTGGCGCCAGATCGATGTAAGTGTTTCGAAGAACGCGTGTAGCAACAAGACTTCCGACGCGGTCCAAGGCACCACCAGCACCCTGCAAAAAATAGCCTGTGTCATGAACTGGGCCGAAACTATCCCCGGATGTGCTGTAGGTAAACTCCGCACCACTTGACGTATCGGTTTCGTAAAAGCACAAACGGCTTCTATCGGCGCTTCGATGAATCATGGTGTTATCCGAAACGTCACCGCCTAAATCCGGAGTATCATTGCGGACACTGATCGTGTTTGAGGTCAAATCGATTTGGCGCACCGGAAAGAGTCCCGAGCCTCCGCCCGCGTTTGCGGTGAAAAAAGCCCGAGTCCCAGATGCAATCGACACATCCCATGATCCCTGTTCCTGCTGGAGGGGATAATTGATGTTCTCAATTGCGCCAGTGTATAGATTGAGCTTTTGAATGGAGCCCTCGTTTACGCCGCGATAATATTGAGCAAGAAGGAGAAATGAGTCGTCCGGGGCAATGTCCGCTCCAAAGAGTACACCATCGACGGTGAATGGATTTTCCATGCTTTGTGTATTCAGATTGTAGGGCCAGACTTGTCCTAGGAAGGTAACAATATACAAGTGGTTTCCGGCGTGATTGAAAACCATTTGCGTCGCTGTATCGAATGTCGAGGCGCCTAATGGTGGCGGAAGGGATGGAATTGTGATTACGCGCACGCCGGAAGGAGTCGGCAAAGCGAGGTGGCTCCCATCTGAACTGATGCGCAGCGTCCCATCAAACTCATGGGGAATCGAGTCGATCTGTTCGCCGATATCGAGACGAAATTTCATTTCAAACGTGTTCGAGTCGTAAGCAATAATCTGGTTCGTGAAGACCGAGACGACGTACAGAATATCTTTCATGGGATCGAAAACGATGCCGCTACCAAGATGACCGAAAACGTGTTGCAAGTGGTATCCTTGAATCGTGTCGATCGGAACACTATTGATCAATCCAGTCGCTAGCAGCGTTCCAGTTCGATTGATTGCCGCTCTCGCGGACCCCGCCTTAGCCCGTACGCTGAACGTATTCGTCACACTGCCGTACGTAAAAGCATCGGAAAAATAGACGACATTTCCATTCGCAGTGCGCTGAATCATCGTTCCTCCGCGAACCCGGCCACCAGGGCCGCTACCTGGTGCATCTGAGCGGATGGTAGTTGTGTTTGTGAGATAATTGATCTGACGCAAAGGCGTCCAACCGGATCCTGAAAAGTTGGTGGTCCCAAATGCGGAACCTGTCGCAAAAATCTTTACGTCCCATGCCCCCGATTCGCCGCCTGACTCCGGCGTGTAGAGAATGTTTGTCACTAAGCCAGTTATTAAATCGATCTTATGGAAAACCCCCGATCCATTCGAGAGTGTCGCTTGAGCAACCAGAAGCACGGAATCATCTGGTGCGATGTCTAAACCATTTAGCGATCCACCAAGATTATAAGAAGCATCGATCTGGTTTGTCGCTAGATTGTAACGTTGGACGTAACCATCCGTGGTACTGATGTAAACGTATTTCCCCGCATGATCGAAAACCATATCACGGCGGGTCGTGCTAGGTATAAGCGTGCTTTGGGCGGGCAAATTCGTTGCGGATGACAAGATGGCGAGCGCGAAGCAGACCGTAACGCGGAGATAGAAAAAGCCTTTGTCGGGAAGGCGATTTGTTCCTGTAGCGGTTGGATTTAGGAGGGAACTAAACATCGATGGTCTGAATCGAGGCGTGAGGCTCGGTCGGATGCCTGACGGCGCGAAAATTTGTCCAGCACCGAGGCGTGTTTACAGCGCCGGTTCCGATGGTAGATTTTCCGGCGCGACCCCGCCTTCGCCAAGGCTACGGCGTGGCAGGCGTGTTTTTGAACGTAGATGCAGCGTTGACGGTCATTAAACCGCCAGACAGAGGCCAAATTAATGGAGCAAAATCCACCGCCACCACCGTTTCCTTCACCCGAGGAGCTGAAGACGAAGATCACGGAGTTCATGAAACAGAACTTCGGCGATCGGGTCTCGGTCGCGGCGTTTCCTGCACCCGAGCCGGCCGAAGCCGAGCCCGAGGAAAAGCCGGAGAAGATCGATCCCGCGGCCGCGGGATTCGAGTTCAATTTTCTGCCGCGCGATATCAAGGCGCACTTGGACAGGTTCGTGATCAAGCAGGACGAAGCGAAGAAGGTGCTGGCGATCGCGGTTTGCGATCATTACAACCACGCCAAATATCTGCGTCAGCTCGAGAAGGAAAATCCGGAGCGGGCCGAGCAAACCGAATACGCCAAACAAAACGTGATCCTGGTCGGACCGACCGGCGTCGGAAAGACCTACCTGATCAAGCACATCGCCGATTTGATCAAGGTGCCGTTCGTGAAAGCGGATGCGACCAAGTTCAGCGAGACCGGTTACGTCGGCGGCGACGTGGAAGATTTGGTGCGCGAGCTGGTGCACAAGGCAAACGGCGACGTCAACCTCGCGCAGTTCGGCATCATTTACATCGACGAGGTCGATAAGATTGCGTCCGCCGGAAATTTAATCGGACGCGACGTGAGCGGTCGGGGTGTGCAAACGACGCTTCTCAAATTGATGGAGGAAACGGAAGTGCCGGTCCGGAGCATGAACGATCTGCAGTCGCAATTGCAGGCGGCGTTCGAATTTCAACGGAAGGGCAAAGCGAAACGCGAGACAATCAACACGCGCCACATTCTTTTCGTGGTCAGCGGCGCGTTCGAAAAATTGAAGGAGCAGGTGGCGCGACGCGTGCGTCAGGGGCAGATCGGTTTCCGGGCCGAAACGGTCGAGGTGATGGACAACGAATTGTTTCAACACGTCACGACGAGGGATTTTGTCGAGTACGGTTTCGAGCCGGAATTTATCGGGCGCTTGCCCGTGCGCGTGGTCTGTCTCGATCTCGACCCTGACGACCTGTTCAAGATCATGAAATTTTCGGAAGGCAGTTTGCTGCGCCAATACGAGCGCGCCTTCCGCGCTTACGGGATCGACATCAGTTTCGACGACGAAGCGTTGCGCTTGATCGCCGAGGCGGCGGCCGCGGAGAAAACCGGCGCGCGCGGGTTACTCACCGTGTTCGAGAAATTGTTCCGCGATTACAAATATTTTCTTGCCGGATCGGGCCTGAGTCAGCTGCGGGTCACGGCCGAACTGGTGCGTGAACCGAAGCGCGTCCTCGATCGCCTGATGGCTGAGGGCGAAAAGCAGGAAGCTAAGATGCTGGAAGCGGCCGCCCGGCAGTTTGCGGAGGCCTTTGGCAAGGAACACGGCATTGAAATTGTTTTTGACGACTCGGCCTTACGGCGTTTGGTGGAACGCGCCCAAGCCGAGCGGATGAACATGAACGATCTCTGCGCCCATTTGTTTAAGGATTATCAATTTGGATTGAGCCTGGTGAAAAAGAACACCGGCCGGACAAAATTTATTCTTGGGGCAGAGGCGGTTGATGCGCCGGACAGTTGTTTGAGCGAGTTGGTGGTACAATCGTATTACCCGGCAGCCGCGAATGCGAAAAGCTAATGTAATGTCCAATGTTTAAGCGCAACGGGCGACAGCTATTAATCTACAACATTCGAAAGAAGGCGTGTGCTGAGGATGCTGGCCATTACTTTCGCTCGCCCGGCGTCCCTAGCCGCATTCGCTGTCGCTCAGCGGCTCCGGCCGCAAAGTTGGCACACTTGTTTGCTAGTCCAGAACGACTTAAAGGAAGTGTGCCAACGCCTGATTCCTTTTCATGAAACGACCGCTCCTCGCCACTTTGATCATTGGGATCTTCGTCGTGGTCGGCGTTGCCGCAATGCATCTCAGTTCGCAAGTGCTGCAGTTTGAATCGCGGGCCGCGGATTACATTTCTCCGTACAGCGCCGCGACTCACGTTGTGCCGAAGCAATGGCAATACGTGTTCATGTCGATCATCTCTTTCGGTGTGGCGGCGTTAACAGTCACAAGTTTGCGACGGCGCCGGATCGCTTTACTCGGTTTGGGATTATTGGTCGAGCTCGTGGCCGTTTCCTGGATTTGCTCGCTTTACAAAGTGTTCTTCCAACCGTTGCCTTCGATGTTCGCCGTCGTGATCGCGTTCGTCGTGGCCGATCGCTACACCGCGATCGCCCAACGCGGCCGCGCCGTCACCGCGCGCGCATTTTTCAGCGATCGCCTGTCGAAAGAACAAGTGCAACGCGTGATCGCGGGTGATATTGCGTTTGATCCGGAAGCGAAGACTTACGAGACCACGGTTGTCGTTTGCGACGTGGCCAACAAATACGATCTCGCGGAAGATTGTGAACCGCCCGTGTTCGGCAAAATCACGGAGGAGTTCATTCGCCGCGCGAGCGACGTTTTCCTGCAAGCGGGTGCTTACATTCAAACCGCCGACGCCGAGGGCGTGGTTGCGCTCTTTGGTTTTCCGGAAACGGACGCGCACCATGGGGACAAAGCGGTGCGCGTAGCGTTGGACGCAGTCGAGCAATTTCAAAAGTCGCGTGTCGCCAACGGCGAAGCGAAATGCGATGTGCATCTCGGCGTGAGCTCGGGAACGATGATTGTCGCACCTCTTCAGGACGGTGAGCGGCCGGGATTGATCACCAGCGGCGAACCCGTGGAGCTCGCGCGGCGTTTTTGTGTCGCGAACCGCTTTTATGGTTCGCGAGTTTTGATCGGGCCGCGCACGTTTGAGCTGGCGAGCCGATACATCGTCGCGCGGCCAATCGATTTTCTCAGCGGCGTAAATTCGCGCGAGCGCCACGAAATTTACGAACCGCTCTGGCCGGCAGCGGACGCGAAACCGGAACAGTTGGCGCGGCGCGACTGTTTCTGGAATGGCGTCGTCTTTTATCGCGAGAAACGCTGGGCCGAAGCGTATTCCGAATTTCAAAAGGCGCGCGGGCCTAACGAGGAAGAAGACGCGCCGTTACAATTGTATCTCCGTCGCCTCGAGCCGCTCGCGCTGAATCTGGCCGAGGTGCCGATGAGACAGGCGTGAGCAGGGCGCGGGTCCGAGGTGCGAGGTCCGAGGTGCGAGCCGCACTGGCATTGGACTGGCGTCGCACGGGCGTTGGACTGGCGATATGAGAAAGACAGAATATCCACCGGCGCTGCGGGATTTGGTGGCGCAGCTTCGGCAAATGCCGGGAGTCGGGCCGCGCTCGGCCGAACGGATCGCGCTCTGGATAGTGCAAGCGCGCGGCGATCAGCCCGAACAAATTGCGCGCGCCATTTCCGAAACGCGACGCGGAATTCATCCGTGCAAACTTTGCGGCTACTTCACGACGAACCAACTTTGCGACATCTGCTCCGATTCGTCGCGCGCGGTGGAGTTGCTCTGCGTGGTCGAACAACCAACCGATATTTTGCCGCTTGAAAAAACCGGCGCGTTTCGCGGGCGATATCACTCGTTAGGTGGCCGCATTTCGCCGCTGGATCATATCGGGCCGGAGGATTTGCGGATCAAAGAGCTGCTCGAGCGCATCGAGAAAGAGAAATTCAGTGAAATTATTTTTGCGCTCGCTTCTGATGTCGAAGGCGAGGCGACCACGAATTATCTGGTAGATCTTCTGAAGGACAAGTCGGTCGCGCTCACGCGCATTGCGCGCGGTTTGCCCGCGGGCGCGGGTTTGGAATCAGCCGACGAACTGACGCTGCAACAAGCATTGTCAGGACGCACAAAATTGTAGCTGCTTCGCTGTGCGAAGCGCGCGCGTCGCCCACAGGGCGACGGCTACAAGAAATGTCGATCTTATCGATCCGCTTCATCGTTCTTCGGCGGTTTCCGTTTCAGGCATCAATAATAGAATCGCACCAGCGCAGCCCGGCGAGTGTCGCAACTGATTGTCGATCTTGCCGTTGCGCTGTAGGGGCAACCGTGTCGGCTGGCAACCTAACTTCCGCGGCCGGTACGGCCGCCACTACACTCGTTACGCTGTCTTGGACCAGGCGCGCAAAACTTCCGCCACACTCCAGGCCTGCGCGATGCAGCCGCCGGCGTGGTGCGGCTCGCTCGCGTCAAAAACTTCGCTGATCGTACCAATGCCGTTGTCGCTGAGATGGACCGGGAAAGTTTCAAGAAATTTGCGGCCGGCCGCCCGATCAAGAGGATGAACTTTCAGCCAAGAGTCGATGAATGGCCCGATGAGCCAGGCCCAAACCGTGCCCTGATGATATGCGCCGTCGCGCGAACGCAAATCGCCCGAATAAATCGGTTTGTAATCGGGACTGTCCGGCGAAAGCGTGCGCAGGCCGACCGGCGTGACCAATTTTTTTTCTACAACCTCGACAACGGATTTCCAGTGTTTTGCATCGAGCACCGGGTGATCGAGGGAAATGGCGAAGAGTTGGTTTGGCCGGCAAGAAGGATCGGAATCGGAACCACCGTCAACATCGACAACGTCGTAAAGATAACCGCCCTCTGAATACCAGAATCGATTATTAAAGGAAACGCGCGCGCGCTCGGCGTGTTGATCGTAGGTTTGCGCGGAAGCGTCATCGCCATTTTCGCGCAACCAATTCGCGAGCAGGCAAAGTGCGTTGTACCAAAGCGCGTTGATCTCCACCGCCTTGCCGCGGCGCGGTGTGACCACCCAGTCCCCCATCTTGGCGTCCATCCAGGTCAGTTGATAACCATCCTCGCCTTGTGCGAGCAGACCGTCGTTTGGGTCGACATGAATGTTGAACCGCGTGCCGCGCAAATGATGTTCGGCGATGTCGATCAACGTCGGGAGAAGAAGCTGCAATGTTGTGCGGTCGGCGGTTCGCTCGAAATAACGGCCGAGCGCGTGAAAGAACCAAAGCGTTGCGTCGGCGGTGTTGTATTTGCCTTCCTTGGCGCCATCGGGAAACATGTTCGGAATCAGACCGTCCCGGACGTAATGCACGAACGTGCGCAGGATGTAACCGGCCTCGAGCAATCTCCCCGTGATCAAAGTCAGGCCTTCGAGGCTGATCATTGTGTCGCGTCCCCAGTCGGTGAACCAGTGATATCCGGCGATGACGGTGCGGACTTCGTCGCCGGCGGCGTGTGCGCGCGCGGCTTCTTCGAACCGCCCCGCCGGCGTGATGACAAATTGATCCGCGGCAAAAACCAGCTCGGCTGGAAAACTTTGGCGCACCTTTGGAATCGCGCCGTGAAGCAAGCGGGCGCGGCGCTCGCGCTCAGCCGCGAGAACATCTTCGGGGCTCAGGACGTTGACGATATCCCACGGCTCGGTTGAGCCCACTAACGTCGCCGTGCTTTGCTCGGTCAGATCGACACGAAAGAATCCCGGGCTCCAGAGCTCGCCTTCGAAGGCATAACCACGCTGCTGCTCAATCCGATAAGCGACCTGAGGAATTTTGGCTGGAGCAATGGTGAACGCAGTTTCCCGGCCGTGCAGCTGCATGCGAAGCGGCGGTAGTTTTCGGCGGGCCGCGGCGATTTCGTAACGACCATCAACCGCCGTAAGTTTGTAAGGCGCGGCCAGCTCCGAATCGACCGGCGCTTCATGATGCCGAAAATGAAACGCCGGACGCAACTCGAGTCGCGGTGGCTTTCCTTTCGAGATCACTTGATAGCTGACATGGACCGTGTTCTGCAAGTGAGGCAGCAACACGCGTTTCTCGACCACGACATTGCGAACATGATAAGTCCAAACGGGGAGCCCATCTTCGAGGCGGAACTCAGTTAAAAAATCGGCAGCTTTCAAATCGAGCTGTCCGCCGGCGCGTTCCTCCGCGCCGAGCGAAACGACGTCATCGTCACTGAAGCGGAGAAATTCAGATACGTGATTCCACATCACGATCCGTCCGAGCGGAGCCGGCAGCGCCGCGATGAGCAATCCATGATAGCGACGCGTGACTGCGCCGGAAACGGTGCCGGACGCGTACCCGCCAAGTCCGTTGGTCACGAGCCATTCGCGAGTTAGCAAAAGCTCGCGGGACATTCGCGTTCCGTCCCACGGCATCGAACGGATGACGGGCCCGATCGTTTCAAATTGCTTGTTCATCGATGCTTGCGGTCGATTGGAAACTGGATCATCCGAACTTCCTTCGCGCCGGTTGCTTTCTCGGCTCTTTCTCGGGCACCAAACGCAACGCCACCGTCGCCTCCGCCGGTACGGTCCATTTGTCTTGCGTGGCCACGGTTGCGGTTCCAGACCCGCCGTAGCGCGCCGATTCGCTCGACCAAATAGTTTCCCATTCCAAACCGAGTGGCGGTGCGAGCAATGGCTCGGGAATCGGGTTCAGTTCGCGACTTTCGCCAAAGTTGACCACCAAAAGTCGATCGTCCCGGTTATCCTCGCTGAAGTAACGCAGGAGAAAACTGGCCGGACCGAGGACCGCCCCGTCCGCGCCGTTTGTTTTCTGTTCGCGAAAACGCGAGTCTTCGCGGCGCAGCCCCAAAAGATCGACATGGAGATCGTAAAGCTCCTGGTTTTTTTGGCGCTCGCTAAAATCAAGCTTGCAGCTGACAAACGATGTCGGATCGGAAGGTACCGGTAAACGTTCCTGCACTTCCTTTGTTGCCAGGGAAGGGAACTGCGCCAGAAATGCGAAGCGCCCTTTGCGAATTGACTCGCGCATCTGACCATCGCCCACATCGGTGAAAAATATGAACGGGGTGGAGGCGCCGAACTCCTGGCCTTGAAAAAGGAGCGGCGTCCATGGCCCGAGCAAAAGCAGCGCCGTCATGGCGCGGTAGCGGCCAGGCGAGCTTTGAAATCGCAGGCGTTCGCCCGTCGCCGTGTTTGAAACTTGATCGTGGTTCTCAATGAAGGCGACGAACGCCTGAGGGGGAGAACCGAAAGTCGGCGTGCCGCGCGGTGCTTCTTGCCAGAAATAGGGTTGTCCTTGAAACAAATAACCGTATTTGGCTGCGGAAATAAATTCCTGCGGCGTGCCGAGAAAATCGCTGTAGTACGCTTCCCGCCTTCCGGTCAGCGCGACGACGGCGCTGTGATGGAAATCGTCGTTCCAAACCGCATCGAGATCGTCGCCGCCTTCACTGCGCGGACGGATGAGCTTGGTAACCTGCCGCTCGTTTTCGGCGATTAAAATGATCGAGCGCGGAGCAGCGGCTTTGCGGGCGGCCCGGCCAACCGCGCCGATGATATATTGGTCCGATTTATCATGGATCGCATCGGTCGCGTCGAAGCGGAAGCCGTCAAAGTGGAATTCGTCGATCCAGTAACGGCCATTGGTGATGTAAAATTCGCGGACCGGTGTCGAGTTCGGCCCATCGAAATTAATTGAATCGCCCCAGTCGGTTTCCTGTTCGCGGATGAGGTAATCGTCCGAATAAATCGCAAGATAATTTCCGTCCGGACCGAAATGGTTGTAGACAACGTCGAGAATAACAGCCAGGCCTAACGAGTGCGCGCGATCCACGAAGGCGCGCAGATCATCCGGCGTTCCGTAGAGGTGAAATGGCGCGAAAAGATTAACTCCATCGTAGCCCCATCCGAAATTTCCCGGGAAATCGGCGATTGGCATCATTTCAACAACGGTGATTCCGATGCGTGCCAGTTCGGCCAGTTGTTCCGACGCTGCGTGCCACGTTCCTTCTTTGGTGAAGGTGCCAACGTGCATTTCGTAAATGATTTGCCCCTTCATTTTCACACCGCGCCATTTTGAATCCGTCCACGCGAACTGCGCGGGATCGACAATGCACGAAGACCCGTGTGGACCGTGGGGTTGAAATCGCGACGCCGGATCGGGATGAAAATGCTCGGCGTTGTTTACGCGAAAGCGGTAGAGGCCTCCGGCGCCAACCTTCGCACTGCCCGAAAAATAGCCGCCCTCTTCGCGGACGAGCGGATGAAATGTGCGCTTTGCATCCTTTTTCGCGCTTTCTTCCAACACAACATCGACAGCCTGGGCTTTCGGCGCCCAGAGACGGAAATGTGTTTGGTTTGGGCCGATTAGTTCGGCCCCAATCGGATATCTGCGAGAAATCCCGCGCTCCATGGCTGCACCCTACACAAAATGCGCGGACGCGCAGTGAGAGCTTGATCAAAATTTCTTAACCCGCTCAAATCGTGGCGTGAACGGCGGCGAACCGAAGATCGAGATCCTCAAACCATTCGGCGAAGCGTTCGAGCTGACAAAGAAAATCCTGTTTCAGCCATTCAGCTTCGAAAAATGGCTCGTGATTGGTTTCGCCGCGTTTCTGTCCGGGCATTTTGCCGGTATGGGTTTCAATTTTCCAGTGGGCGGTTTTCCGCCGCGCCGGGCGAATCCAAACTTTGGCTCGGCTGATTGGGACCAATGGAAGCCGTGGCTGGCAATCGTGATTGTTGCCGGTGGTATCGTGGTGGTCGCCTTGATCGTCGTCTTCTCATGGGTAAAAGCGCGCGGCAGTTTTATTTTTACTGACTGCGTTGTTCGAAATCGCGCGGCAATCGCCGGACCGTGGCGCGAGTATCGCCGCGAAGGAAATAGTTATTTTCTTTTTCTTCTCGTCGTGATGCTCGTCTCGTTCGTCTTTTTTGGATTACTCTTCTTGTTGGTTTGGGTTCCCTTTCAACTGTTCAGCCAGAGTCATGGCAGCCACACAATGATCGCTCTGTTGGTAATTTTTTTCATTTTCCTTTTCATCTTGTGGATTTGCTTCGCACTCTTTTTCGGTGTGACCAGCTATTTCATGGTGCCGGTGATGTACATTCGCCGTTGTCGGGCGGTGGAAGCCTTTCCTCAAGTTGCCCGATTGGTTTTGGACAACGGCGGCTACTTCGTCTTGTTTTGTTTGTTTTCGATTTGTCTTTTCCTAGGAGCGGGGATGATTGGCGGAATCGCGACATGCGCGACCTGCTGCCTTGCATCGCTGCCGTATGTCGGGACGGTGATTTTGCTGCCCATCTTTGTCTTCTTCCGCTCTTTTGGCCTGCGTTTCATTCGGCAATTCGGTCCAGATTATGATGTCTGGGCTGCTATGCCTGAGTCGTCGCCAACGCCGCCCTCAATTCCGCCGCCGTTGCCGAGTTAAATTATACTTCGGTCGCCGCCCAGAATTTCCGAAAGGCGTTCGGCCAGGTGCGATTGATGACGCTTTCGCGAGCGACGTTGCCCATACGCTTTCGTCGCTCCGGATCGGCAACGAGTTCTCGAATTGCGCGGGTCAGATCTTCGACGTCGTGCGATTTCGTGATTAAACCGTTGCGATCGTTCTCGACCAATTCTTTTGGCCCGCCCGAATCGGAGACGATCACCGGGACGCCGGAGGCTTGCGCTTCAATGATCACGTTGCCGAACGTGTCGGTGGTGCTCGGAAAAACGAAGATATCGGCCGAGGCGTAAGCGGCAGCCAGTTCTTGGCCGGTCAAATATCCGGTGAACAGAGCTTCCGGAAGCGATTCGGAAAACTCACGCGAATATGGTCCGTGGCCGACGACGCAAAGTTGGATCGACAATCCTTCGTCGCGCAAACGCCGGTAAGCTTCCGCTAAAAGATCGAGATCCTTCTCCCGCGAAACGCGACCCACATAAAGCAATCGGATCTGTCCGTTCTTGGCGCCGAACTTTTCGAAGAACGCGGGATCACGCCGGGTGGGGTGAAACAGTTGGGTGTCGAGTCCGCGCGGGAAGATTTTTAATTTATCCGGATCAAATCCGCGCTTGACCCAGCTGTCCCGATATTCCTCCGAGTTCACGAAGACGGTATCGAGCTGGTTATAGAACCAGTGCATGTAACGCCAGGTCACGCTTTCGAGAAAACTGTCTTCCGTTAGAATGCGGACGTATTGCGGAAAATCCGTGTGATAGATCCCGCTCGTCCGGAGGTTGAGCATTTTGGCCGCGAGCAGCGCCGTCAGACCGATCGGTCCGGGCGTGCTGATGATGACTTCGCTGAATCGTTCCCGCTGGATGTAATCGAGCATTTGCAAAATCGGTGGGAAACTCAGCTTTTGCAGCTCGTACTCGGGCAACTCAAATTCGCCGATCGGCTTGAAATTCTTGATCGGGATATCGTCAACCGTCAGTTCGTTGCGCGACGTGATGACGATCAACTCTTTTCCGGCGACCGCGCTGGCTGCGGTCATTTTGCGAATGGTCGTGGCCACGCCGTTGACGTCTTCGAGCGTGTCGGTGAACCAGGCGCGCTTGTTGTTTTGCAAAGCGTCCGGGATTTTTCCGGTCAGCTCCTGGAAAATTTTTTGCAACCATTTGCGTGAGGGCGCCTGGCTGTGAAAGCCGTAGATGTAGGGCCCGAGGACGATCAGGATCGGCGCGATCGCAGTCAGCGCCTGCACGCTTTCGAGCATGTTTCCCGTGCTGATTTGCTGGACGAATTTTTGGAAAAAACGAAAGGCGAGCTGTTCGGCTACGAGATTCGCCATCAAAAAAGTCCGTCGCTCCGGCCCCGACCCACCCTGGAGCTCGGATGCGAGATTCGCTTTCACTTCCGCCTGCTGGAACTGGCTCGAGAGTTCGTTCCAGAGCGACATGTTCGCTGGCTTCATCATCTCGAATATTTTTCCGGAGAGTACTCCTTGCGCGAACACGCTCGCTTTGTCCTTCAGCGTCAACTCCGTTGGGTCGCGGCCTTCCATAAATCGCGAGAACATTTGCTCGATCAGCGCGCCGCTTGGCCCGAGCTTTTCGTGGAAATGGTCCTGAATGAAACAAGCGAGGGTGTTGTAAAATCCGTGCGAGAGCGCGAGCGGCGTGCCGCCTTCACCGCGGGCCTGGCAAGCGCCGGTCCGGATGTGAGTCAAAAATTTTTCGATTGAATCCGCTGGCGGTGTCTCGGTAAAAGCCGAGGCGATGAATTGTCCGCCGTGATCGTCCGAGCCTCCGACCAAAATCTTTTTCCATGGCTCGCGATGGGTCGGCTCGAGATTGTGTCGCT
>Ga0210410_10002822_pt1 | contig 15489 bp, 10 predicted proteins | sample IncBWC4MmetaG_FD_161058 | JGI IMG/M metagenome (GOLD analysis project Ga0210410, IMG submission 161058) | Forest soil microbial communities from Barre Woods Harvard Forest LTER site, Petersham, Massachusetts, United States - Inc-BW-C-4-M | ecosystem: Environmental > Terrestrial > Soil >... | reverse complement strand
GCGAGTAGTGGCTAATGCGATAGCGACGCCGAGCGCGATCCCAATCATGGACATCCGAAGTCCCTGCCACAGCACTGCGCGGAGAATCGAAGCAGGCGGAGCGCCAAGCGCCATTCGGATGCCAATTTCGGGCGTGCGCCGCGCGACGGAGTACGCCACTACGCTGTAGATCCCAACTCCGCCGAGCGCCAGTGCGAGCGACGCGAATAACGCAAGCAGGACCATCGAGAGTTGACGTGATGCCAAACGCGAAGACAAGAGTTGATCGACCGTGGCAATATCTGCGACGGCCTGATCCTTATCTATCCTGGCAATCGCCTGACGGAGAGCCGGAGTGATCGAGAGTGGATCACCTGCCGAAGTGCGAATTACCAGATTCATGAACAGGCCCGGAGTGCCGGTTTGAGAAAGAGGTGTGTACACGGTAGAGACGGTGCGATCGTCGAGTCCGTATTGCTTCACATTTCCAATGACTCCGACGATGGTCTGCCATGGCGAGCGCGGTGAATCGGGTCCGCTCAAAGACTTGGGGTCGCCAATGCGGATGCGTTTGCCAATCGGATCCTGCCCGGCGCAGAAGCGGCGCACGAATTCCTGATTCACAACGGCAACGGGCAACGATTCAGGAGTGTCCGCGTCGGTGAAGGCGCGTCCGGCTAGAATCGGAATGCGCATGGCGGCTGGGTAGTCCGGGCCGAAGTAGCCGATCTCGCTGTTCGGAAACTGCTGAGTGTTTTGAGATTGTGCGCCTTCGAGAAGGAAATCCGTGTCCCATTCATTCCCAGTCATGGGCATGGGTGACACAGCCGACGCCGCGATGACGCCCGGAATCGCGCGAACGTTCGCCAGCGACGCCTCATAGAAGCGCTGAGCATCGGCGACTGTCTTGTAGGTCTGCGCGGGCACATTGATATTTGCGGTCAGCAATTGATGCGTGGCGAAACCGGTATCAACCTGCATCACGCGTTGGAAACTGCGAATCAGAAGTCCCGCGCCGAGCAATAGGGCCATGGAGAGCGCAATTTGGAGAACGATAAGCGCGCCGCGAAGACGTTGTTGCGCACGGCTGGGCGCACCGCGTTCCGTTTCCTTCAGAACCAGTTGTTCGCTGCCAACGGGTATCTGTAATGCGGGAGCGATCCCGAAAATAATTCCCGTCAACATCGCGACTGCGAATGCGAATATCAAAACTCCGGCGCTCAAGTGAATCTCGGCAACACGCGGCAGAGCTTTTGGCGCTGCCGCTACCAGCATTGACGTTCCCCAATACGACAACATGACTCCCGCTGCTCCGCCCAGAAACGCCAGAAACGTGCTTTCCGTCAGCAGTTGCCGCAGCAGGCGAGTACGCGAAGCGCCCACGGCGGCGCGGATCACCAATTCACGTGCGCGCGCAGAGCCTTTCGCGAGAAGCAAGTTGGCCGTGTTTCCACAAGCGATAAGCAAGAGCATGCCGACAGCGGCAAGCAGAATGAGCAGCGGTGTGCGAACGTCACCTATGACCCACTCGCTGAGTGGCACGATTCCAACCCAGTTATGTCCGTTGGTCGCCGGGTGATCATGCTGAAGTACCAACGCCACGCGGTCCAAATCGCTGCGGGCGCTCGCGATGCTGACCCCGGGCTTCAGACGCGCAACGGCGAAACATCCAGAATGGAAAAAACGGTTCTGCCAAAACGAATCGTCTTTCACAAGTCCGAATGAAATGAAAACGTCTGGAGTCTTATTGATGTAAGAAAATCCCTGCGGCAGTACACCGATTACCGTGTGCGATACCCCGTCAAGGGCGATACCGCGCCCGACGATGCTAGGATCGCCGTTAAACCGGCGCTGCCACAACTGATAACTCAATATCGCAACCGGGGGCGCGGAACGCTGGTCGTCGGAGTCCGAGAAATCACGTCCCAGCAAGGGCCGAACGCCGAGCACGCCGAAAAATCCATGGGACACTTGGCGTCCTTCAAGTTGTTCGGCGGTTCCCGCACCGGTCAAAGTCCTTCCCGCATTACGGATCGCGCCAATTTCGGAAAAGCTCCTGTTCATGACCTGCCAATCCAGGAAATTGGCGTAGGCGATGGACATCGTGCCCTCATGATTTGTGTTTTCGGCGAGATGAACGATCTCCTGCGAGTGCGGATAGGGCAGCGGCCGGATAAGCACAGCGTCCACCACCGCGAACATCGTCGTGGTCGCGCCGATGCCAAGTGCGAGCGTGAGGACGGCCACAACGGTAAAGCCGGCAGCCTTGCGCAGCATTCGTGAGCCGAACCGCAAATCCTGGAGAAACGTCTCGAGCATGGGCAGTCCCCTTCGTTCGCGATAGGTTTCTTTAATTTGCTCCACGTCGCCGAATTCGCGGCGCGCGGCATAACGGGCTTCTTCGCGCGTCATTCCACGGCGAATATTTTCTTGGGTAAGCAGATCGAGATGGGCAGCGAATTCGTCGTCGAGGTCGGCATCAATGTGGTGCTTTGCGAACAGGCCGCGAATCCGGGCAACGATTTCGCGAAGAGTAGTGGTTAGCCTCGACATGGAATTTAGGCTCCCTGAGTTTGCCCGAGCATTCGCGCGATAATTCCTGCGACGCGCTCCCAGTTTTCCGTTTCCGCGGCGAGCTGACGCTGTCCGGCTCGAGTGATGGAATAAAACTTCGCCCGGCGATTGTTTTCGGATAGTCCCCACTTGGAACTGATCCAACCCCGTTGCTCCAGACGCAGCACAGCAGGGTAGAGCGTGCCCTGATTCATGCGCAGCAAGTCATTGGAAAGCTGCTCGATGCGCCGGGCGATGCCGTAACCGTGCAGCGCGCCCATGGAGTCGAGCGTTTTCAGGATCATCAGGTCCAAAGTGCCTTGCAGAACTTCTGTGCGTGGGTCGGAAATGGCCGGCCTCCTTCTGAAAATCAACACCTGTTGAAATTCAACAGGAGAGTACGCGCGGTTCTGTTGAATGTCAACAGGTAAGACGCTGCCGATTGGATTTGGTCACGGATAAAATGGACTTCGCTTCGCGAATTAGAAGTATGCAGGAATTATTTCGGCGTAAAAAGCAGAGAGCCCGCTCGTTAGAGCAGGCTCTCGGGAGGGGAGAATCGTTCCGGCCTATGCGCGGAAGGCACAGAACTAATTTCCTCGAGGGGAGTGTAAAAGAGCGCCAGTTTGAGCGTCAAGCGAATAAAGCATTGAAATCAATGGACTTAAACCTGTTTATTTCCAATAGGTTACGCCGAAATCCACAGAAATACTGCGTTTTTGCACCGATTCTCCACAGCCCGGAAATCGGAGGACTAGTAGAAATCCTTCATGTTTACAGGGCGGTTCGACAATCCCAATTGAATCACTTCCATGGTCTTGCGACGGTCGAAAACTTTATCCGGGAAGAACCTTTTCACCACAATGCGAACCAGCGCGAAGCCCAGTCCGCTGAAAATTGCCAGCAACATGATCGCGCCTGCACCAACGAACGCACCCACAATGTAAACCGGCATGCTAAGTTCCGTTGCTTTGAACTTTCCTTCGTTCGAGGTGACGTAATGGCCGAAATTAATCTCTCGCAACAGTCCGTCCGGGAATGCGCCGGCGCGCGGAGCAAACGCCAGAGCGATCAGGTCGGCTTCCCGCAATGATCCCACCACACGATTCACAGTCTCTGGCGTCGGCGGGTCCGGATGAACGACTGGCTTCATCGCCTCAAAGCGCTTCGCTGCAATTTGCTGCGTGGGATACTCCGCGATGAGCACGGCAACTTCCTGCCCGCCTTTGCGATAACGAGCCAGCACCGCTTCCGCGCCTTGAGAAAAGCCAATCCAATCGCCGCTGCCGAATGACAAATATTTCTGCATCGCAAGCGGACCTAACGCATAGCGTTCCGAACCCGGAATCAACCCGTTTGGCGGAAGATGTTCGGCGATGCTTGGATAGGGCCGCGGGTCTGCTTTCGGCTTCACCGCGTCTACAAACGGTCGAAGAGCTGTCGCCGACTGCGGCGCTCTCTTGCCGGTGATATCCAAGACGAAGTTTCCGACTACTATTATCGTTCGATTAGTTGAAACGGCGGCGTACTGGGCGACTTTGGAACCGACCGCGTTTGCGGGACGCAAGTACGTGAACACGCCATATGCCGCAGTGGGATCCACCATTTGATAAAGCGTGAGCGTGAATGAATCTGGGCCTTTGACGAGAGCGTACTCTCGCTGTTCCACAGATTTGAATCCGAATTCTTGTATCACCGGAGCGTCCAGTCCGGCAGCCTGGTCGAGAGTGATTGATGGTTGGGTGGATGGTCGGCTGGACCAATTACCGGCTACTGCCGGAAGCACTCCCTGCGCCGAAGCGCCCTGGAAGGGAATCAGCACCGCGACCGCGAGGAAACACACAAATAGGGTTCTGCGCACGGTAACCTCTCACTACATTAGACACACTAATCTTATCTTTGGTTCCCGGAATGCGCCAGTGCGGAGGAAGTTCCATTAGGCAGGGGCTTGGTCTGATTCGCGGCAAGGCTGTTCGTGCTCTGCAAATACGCTTCAATCCCTTTGTAGAGCCCTTCGGCCACATGTTCACGCCCGTCGGGTTTGGCGAGCGCAACTTCGTCGGCCGGATTGCTGATGAACGAGATTTCCGCCAGCACCGACGGCATGTTCGCGCCAATCAGCACCACGAATGGCGCCTTACGCACGCCGCGATCGCGAATGCTCTTGTTGGTGCGCTGCAGGCGCCGGGCAAGAGATTCCTGAATATCGGACGCCAGTTCGCGGGATTCTTCAATTTTTTCATTGCGCGCGATTCGTTGTACCAGACTCTCTAAATCTCGAACATTGTTTTGTGCGGTCGCGTTCTCGCGTGCGGCCACTGCCATCGCTTCGGGCGACGGCGAGAAATTCAGGTAGTAAGTCTCCACTCCGCGCGCGCTGGAATCGGGACTGGAATTCGCGTGAATGGAAATAAATAGATCGGCCTTCGCCTGATTAGCAATATTGGTGCGTTCTTCCAGCGGGATGAAAGTGTCGTCGCTGCGCGTGTAAATAACTTCCGCACCGGGCAGCCCCTCTTCAATCATTTTGCCCAGGCGCAGGGCAACATCAAGGCACAAATCCTTTTCCATTAAACCATTCGGGCCGATTGTGCCGGTGTCATGTCCGCCATGCCCAGCGTCAATCACGATGCGACCGACTTTTAATCCCAGCGCGCGGCTCAAAGATTGCTGGCCGTCGCGGGGAAGTGACGGCGAAGGCGCGGGCGCAACTTTCGATCCCGAACCGTGGCCGCCCTTTAGATAATTTGCTTTGCTTGGCGCGGGCGTGGTCGATTTTGAATCGGTTGCTGGCGGCGCGTTTGGCCCCGAAGGTCCATACCCGAAAGCCCCCGAAGGAATCTTGGCATTGCTTGCCGTTGTGGTGGTGAAACTCGGCTGCCCGGCAAGTGATTCTCGCTTGGCAATGTCTGCGGCAAGCGCTTCGTCGGCCGCTTGTTCTTGAGCCGGTTCATGTCGGCCTGAAAGCGGAGTCGATGGCTGAGAAATAATTGGCGTCTCGTGCGGCGTCTCTGTTTTCGCCGCAACGTCCCTTGAATTCGCGGGCTTCTTCGACGAATCCTGCGTCTTCGGGTTTTGCGCCTGCGCGGAATTCTTCGCGGTCGTCGTAGCAGCGAATGGGTCTGGTTTTGCGTAAACGTCAATCACCATGCGATAGGGATCGCGAAGCAGGAAAACGGAATAATCTTTGATGTGGCCCACTTCTAGAACCACGCGCACGATCGAGTCCTTATTTTGCCCAGCGCGAATATTCTTCAACAAATCGCCGTGAATCTCGGTCGCCGAGCCAATCGCTCCGCGGCTCAGATGCGCCTGACTTAAATCAAAATAAATTCGCTCTGGATTGCCAACCCGCGCGGCTTGATACTTCACCGGGGCATCCAGGTTGATGACAATTCGCGTGTAGTCCGGCGTCGTCCAGGTCTTGATGTCGCGAAGTTCCGCGATTCTTCCCGGCGTCGGCGGTTCCATTACCTGCGTCAGCGCCTGAGTGGAAATCAACTGCGCAGGCGGCGCGGAATCATTTGTATTCGGAACATTCGTGTTCGGGGCATTCCGCACTGGTTTCTGCACGGCCGTCTGTGCCGGCGGCGCAGTTGACACAGTTGCCGGGGGCGCGGATGCGCTCTGAACCGGCGCCACGTTCTTCTTCGCAACTTGGTTCCCGGATTTTATCTTCGCCAACTCCGCTCGCACTTCCGCGGCATGCTGTGACCGCGGATGAAGCTGCAGAAATTTCTCGAACGTTTTCTGCGCCAGCGCCGCGTCGCGCAAATCCTCATTTTGAATCTGTCCTTCGGCGAGCAACGCGTCTTCCTTGTATCGGCTCGCAGGATATTCGCGCTGCAAATACTCGTACGCTTCAATCGCCGACTGATAAAACTTCGGATCGAACAAGTCGCCCATCTTCCGATTCAAATCGCCGACCGTCATGATCGCTAACGGCACATCTTTCGCGCTGGCTGAAAGCAAATAAACGCGACGGAATGATTTCACGAGATCCTGATATTGGATCAGTAGACGATGTGGTTCCGGAGTTGCTTCCAGAACCGCGCGTTGCGATTGTGCGCGATCGAACTGAGCTTCGGCGGCATCGCGCGCGCTTTGCGGCGGAGTCTTATCGGCGGCAAGCGCAGGCAGGGAAGTAAGAAGCAGCACTATGGCAAATGCGCAGGCAAGCCGGCAATTTTCGCGGCGAACGATTTTGACTTCAGTGTTCACTAAGACTGGGCCATCATGCACTTCTTTCAGCCAACTCGTGGAATGCTGCGATTGGCGCCGCTACCTCTGTTCCACGCTCCCCCAAACTTTCTAATTCGCCCAAACAACGTGACCGGTCGCGTCCGTCGTCTTGTAAATTTTATTCGGCGACGGAACAACTACCGGAGTCGCTTTTGGTGCCGCAGGCGCGGTTGTCTTTAACGCCGTACTTGTTGAAGTGCCGCTCAAACCCGAATGCGTCGAACTCATCGGTCTGCCCGCGCCGGCCGCATAATAACTGCTCGTAACTTTCCTGACGTACTCGCGCGTCTCGCGATACTTCGGAACTCCGCCGGCGCGATCCACAGCGCCTGCCCCTGCATTGTACGCCGCTAATGCCTTGTCCAGATCACCGTTGTACCGATCAAGCAACGTATGCAGGTAGCGTACGCCTGCTTCCAGATTTTCCGACGCGCTGTACATGTTCCGGACGCCAAGTTCCAACGCCGTGGTTGGCATCAGCTGCATCAAACCCACAGCGCCTTTGCGCGAAACTGCGGCGGGGTTTCCGCCCGATTCTGTTTCAATCACCGCACGCACCAAATTTGCGTTCACTCCATGCCGTGCCGCAGTCGACTGCACAAGTTCCTCAAGTCGAGCTGAGGAAAGCCCGTGCGACGCACCACCCGCCGGGATCTGGTTGGCGCTTCCCCCCGCGACCAACGGAGATGCTCCACTTAATCCAGACGCTGATTGATTCGCTTTGGTTGCGTTTGAACTTCCCGCATTGTTCTTAGAAGCAGGCGCCACCTTGGGCGCCACCGGCGCGGTGTTGATGTAAACCCGCTGGCCGTGCTCGTCCAGCACAGAAACGATCTGAGCGCGCACGGGTGCGCATGCCAACACCAGTCCTGTCAGTAAGATAGCCATCAGCGATTTGGCGCGTACGTTCATCTTTTTGGGGGAAACGACCGGATTAGGGGCAGATTCGCATCATAGTTTGCAACCTACGACCGCGCTTGCAACCCACGACAAGTTGCCCTGCCGAAGAAGACACCCGGCACGGGCCGTTTCTGGACGCACGGGAACTATAGCATTCGCTCTAGGATGGCTGGAACGGTATCGAGGGCCATATTTAGGGCAGATGTGTCTTTTCCGCCAGCCTCGGCCAAATCTGGCCTTCCGCCGCCGGAACCGCCCACTTCCTTGGCGATGGCCTGTATGATCTTGCCAGCATTGCACTTAGCGGTAAGGTCCTTAGTCACGCCTACGATTAGGGCGACTTTCTCGGCTTCGACCATACCCAGGGCGATTACCCCGGAGCCGAGCTTCTGTTTGAGGGTGTCCACCAGTCCGCGGAGGGCTTCCCGGCTCATATCTGGGACTCTGGCAGCCACTAGGCGCACGCCCTTAACATCGCGAGCTTGGGCGATCAATTCATCGGCGCTACCTTGCGCGGATTTCTTCTGAACCGAGTTCAGCTGCTTCTCGAGTTCGCGCCGGCCTTCGATCAGTTTCTGGGTCGTCGCTTCGATTTCCTCCGGGCCGACATTCAGTCCCGCCGCGATGGAACGAATTGAGTCAGCCGCGCGTTGATATTCCTCCAGAGCGCGCACGCCCGAGATTGCTTCGACGCGCCGCACTCCCGCGGCCACGGAGCTTTCTCCGATGATTTTGAAGATGCCGATGTCGCCGGAGCGCTTCACGTGCGTGCCGCCGCAAAGTTCCTTGCTGAAAAATCCGCGCGGGGAAGTGGAGTCCGGAATCGTGACCACGCGAACGTTGCTTTCCGGATAGCGATCGCCGAAGAATGCCAGCGCGCCGGAAGCGAGCGCCTCATCCAGCGGCATGATGTTGGTTTCCAGTTCATTGTTCAGCAGGATTTCTTCATTCACCTGCTGTTCAATATCTTTCAGTTCTGCGGCGTCCACCGGCGCGAAGTGCGAAAAATCGAACCGCAGACGACCGGGCTCGACCAGCGATCCTGCTTGCTTCACATGCGTCCCCAAAATATTCCGGAGCGCGGCGTTCATCAAATGCGTTGCCGTGTGATTGCGCTTGATGTGCTCGCGACGAGCGCCATCGGCAACGGTGGCCACACGATCGCCCACGTGAATTGTGTCAATCGCGGTGACGCGGTGAGCGATCAGCCCTGAAATCGGATAGTACGCACCCTTCACCGTGGCTAGCTCAATGCTGACGCCGTTATCGTAGAGCTTGCCAATGTCCGCGACTTGTCCGCCCGATTCGGCATAGATCGATGAGCGGTCGAGTATCAACTCAGCTTCTTCCCCAGCGATGATTTCCGTTACGATCCCGCCGGCTTTTATTATTGCCTCGACCTTACAATCCCTTGCGATTAAGCCGAAGTAGAAATCGGGCTCGGTGTGAAAAATCTCACCGATTCGAAGATAAACGTGGGGTGCAGCTTCCTTGGCCCGGCCTTTCCATGAGGCCTTAGCGCGATCGCGCTGATCCTCCAGAGCAGCTTGAAAACCACTTGTATCAAACACGAGGCCCAGATCGTGCAGGGCGTCTTCAATGAAATCTTTAGGTAGGCCCATCGTGTCGAACAAATAGAACGCTTTTCGTCCAGCGAATGGAATCGTTACATTGACGCGATCCTTCATAAACATCGTCGCTCGGCGCACGACCTCTCCAATTTTTCCGGTCGGAGGGTCTGTAATAGCCTCGCCGACTGTCATGGCCTCAGATTGAGCCACTCCCTGGAGGCTATGTACTTTGAAGATGTTTTGCGCAAAGCTATCTTTGACGGCCTGCAAGGAATACTCGTTCAATTTGGACAACGCCGAACTGAGTGTCCGCGAGAACCTCTCCTCCTCAATTCTTATAAGCGTTGTAGCGCGCTCAGACACATCTCGCAGCTCGGGATATGCCCCGCTCATTTGCGAAACAACCACACTTACAAGTTTATGAAAGAATGGTTTGTCCGTGCCGAGAACGCGCCCTTGTTGAATACCGCGGCGCATTATCTTCTTGAGGACATATCCGCGGCCTTCATTCGACGGGGTCACGCCGTCGCAGATCAAAAAGGTACAAGCTCTAATATGGTCAGCGATAATTCTTAAGGAGGGATCGACTACGACGTTGCCAAACACGGGTCTACCAACCAGTTCCCACGCCGCCTTCATTAGCGACTGAAATAAATCGGTGTCATAGTTGGAAAATTTGCTGGGGTCCTGCATGTTCAGAAGCACAGCCGCAACACGTTCCAGACCCATTCCCGTATCCACCGAGGGTTTCGGCAGGGGATTCAATTCGCCGCTCGAATCGCGGTTAAATTGCATGAAAACCAAATTCCAGATTTCAACGTAGCGCCCACAATCACACGGAAACTTGCAGTCAGTGTGTCCCGCATCGCTTGCAGCAGGGCCCATGTCATAGTGAATTTCGCTGCACGGACCGCAAGGTCCGGTGTCTCCCATTGCCCAGAAATTTTCTTTCAATCCCGGAATGGCGAAAATTCGATCCTTCGGAGCGCCGATTTTTTCCCAAAGCTCCGCAGCTTCTTCGTCCGTCCCGATCGTCTTCCCCGGAGAAACTTCCGCGCCGCCAAAGACCGTGAAGTAAAGTTTGTCCAGCGGCACCGCGTACCACTTCGGCGAAGTAATCAATTCCCACGCAAATGCAACAGCATCCTTTTTGAAATAATCTCCAAATGAAAAATTCCCCAGCATCTCAAAAAACGTGTGATGGCGATTGGTGAATCCCACATTCTCCAGATCATTATGCTTCCCGCCGGCGCGGACACACTTCTGCGAAGTAGTAGCGCGCTTGTAATCACGCTGCTCCAACCCTAGGAAAACATCCTTAAACTGATTCATACCCGCGTTGGTAAAGAGCAGTGTCGGGTCATTCACCGGCACAAGCGACGAACTGCGCACGCGCTTGTGGCCCTTTTCCTCGAAGAAGCGCAGAAATGTTTCGCGAATTTCGTTCCCGGTCACTATTCCCTCAGTTCAATTCAAAAGTGATGTTTGATTATGGCAGACGGCGAGCATGTGCCGCAACGCGGAGGGGAATCCAGTCACACAGGCTGAAGCCTGTGCTACTCCTCACCTTGAAATTCCGCTGGTTCCTCGTCGGCTATCGTAACTTCCGCAGCCGCTTCCCGCATCGCCTTCCGAATCAAATCTGAAGAAAATCCGCTGCGCAGCAAACTTCCATAAATTGACGCCCTCTTCCTTTCATCCAGCGGCCCGCGAATCAATTTCAATTTCCGCGCCAGCCTCTTCTTCACCAAGTTAGCTTCGCTATTTTCCGCAAACGCTTCTTCGCACGCCGCCTCGATATTCGCATCCGAAATTCCTCGTCCGCGCAGTTCGCGCACAATCCGATATTTCCCCTGCGTCCGTTGCGAACTCCGCGCCCGCGCAAACTCCTTCGCGTAACGCGCATCGTCCAAATACTTCTTCTCTCTCAACTTCGCCAGCACCGGACCAACCAGCGCAACATCCTCCGCTTTCAGTTCAAGTTTCTTCCGCATCTCCGAAACAGAAAACGCCCGCCGCATCAGCGCGCGAATCGCCGCCGCGTACAATTCCTCTTCCGTATCCAATTTTCGTGGAGCGGTTTTGCGGAATTTTCGCACGGAGGCAGCATAGAAGCAGTTCACCATCCGCGCAAGTAAACCATTCCGGGAGAACGAGATTGAGATAGTATTATAGCCACAGTAGGCCGGATTCAGCGGGACTTAGCGAGAGGCTTGTCCATGTGGGATTGGTTTCAACGCCGAATGCAGAGAGACCGCGAATTGCAAGCGGGAGTCGATGCCGACCTCGTCCGCGACAACAATCAGCGATGGAAGTGGTCTGCGATAACTGCCGGATGCGGACTTTTGATTCTGGTGTTTCTAAATTACGTGAAGTTGCCCGCTCCTTGGAGCAGGATTGTAGCTGCGGTGGCGGGTGTTTTATTTATTGGCGGGCTGATTCTTGGCAGGTTTGCACTACTGTGGGACGGGTTTATCCGCCGGCCTGATCCCAAAGCGCCGCCGAGTTTATTCAAGTAATCGTACGCCGAACCGAATCCAGAGCAGAATCCGTTCAAACGAAAATAGTGTTGGGGACTTGCAAGACTTTGGATACAACGGTGTAAGGGACAGACGTTTCGACGAATCAGTCAGTGCCGGTTAGGCGGTATCAAACAGACCGGCCGCCGCAGTCACAGCCTCAGTGCGAGATTCAGTCCTGCAGTACGCAGCAATTTCAGGTTGAAACTCCGCCTTGAATTCCGAAAGGACGAATGTGATCCAGGATTGCACGTCGGATTCGCGTACCGCTTCGGGACGAAAATATATGCTGTACACGTTTGAGATCCTGTTATTCGCGGTGTTCCCGAAAAATCGCTGCAATCCGCGTGGGAGTTTCTTGATTGTGTAAAACACGGCCTTCGGCCCTTCCGGACGCACCACGATTTCCAGACAATACTGTGTGCCGCCTCGCGCGTGCCGAAGGCGGACCACCAGCCGAGCGGGCGGCAGAAATTCCAGCGACTCGATGACCTGACGGCCAGCCTCATGGTTCATTTGAGTGACCGCACCGCGAATTCGGTCGAGGAATTGCGACTTTTCCAGTTCGGCTCTCAGTGAGGTGAGAATTTCTTCGTTTTGAGGCTGTTGAGCCAGCCCCATTTGATCCAGTACCGGTTTGGCCCATCCCCCAGTAATAGTTTCGATGTTCACGCGTATTCCCCTCGTGGTTCGGTGCTGTCGACTCTAGTTCCGCGGCCAATACTAATATGGAACAGTGCCAGAATACGCGGTCTCTCCAGCCTGGCCAGCGTTAAAAATCTACCGCGCTGCTTAATCGTTACTCAGGAAATTGACACTAGACGATTGGAATAATTCGTCGATGGTTCGTGGAACGTGGAGTTGCTCGCCGTGAATAATTTGAGGGCAGATTCATCCCCCTGAAACTAGCGTTTTACGGTGCGCTCGTACTCGTTCATCTGACGTTCCATTTCTTCGCGCGCGGTATCCGCAGTAGAACGAATACCTTGCACGCGCAGACGGAAGTCGTCCGGATTTGACGCGCGGAGCAGCGCTTCCTCAAACGAGATCAGGTTGCGGGTGTACAAATCGTAGAGCGACTGGTCAAAAGTTTGCATGCCGTACTGACTGGTGCCGGCGGAAATCGCGTCATGAATTAGGCGCGTTTTATCAGGATTGATGATGCAATCGCGGATGTACGCGGTGGCAATCATCACTTCAACCGCGGGGACGCGGCCTTTTCCGTCGGCGCGGCGCACCAAACGCTGGCTCACAACTGCCTTCAGCGTGGACGCAAGCTGCAACCGAATTTGCTTTTGCTCCGGCGGCGGAAAAACCGCGATGATGCGCTGAATCGTTTCCGAAGCATCAAGAGTGTGCAATGTTGAAAAAACCAGATGGCCGGTTTCCGCGGCGAGTAGCGCGGTGGAAATTGTTTCCAGGTCGCGCATTTCGCCGACCAGAATCACGTCGGGATCTTGACGAAGCGCAGCGCGCAACGCGGTTGAAAAGTTTGCGGTGTCCACCTCCACTTCGCGCTGATTAATAAAACTCTTTTTATCGCGGTGCAGAAATTCGATGGGGTCTTCAATAGTGATGACGTGATCGGAGCGATTCGCGTTGATGCGGTCAATCATCGCGGCAAGGGAAGTGGATTTACCCGATCCAGTTGTTCCGGTGACCAGCACCAGCCCGCGTTGCTCTTCGCAAATTCTTTCAATCACGGACGGAAGATTTAACTCGTCTACGGTGCGAATCTTTGTGGGAATTACGCGTAGCACCATGCCCACGTTTCCGCGCTGTTGAAACACGTTTACGCGGAATCGGCCCAGGCCAGCCACGCCGTAGGCCATATCCAATTCGGCGGTTTCCTTGAATTTTTGTTTCTGGCGGTTGGTCATCATGCTGAACGCCATGGAGAGCATTTCTTCGGGGGTGATGCGCGGCACGTCGGACTGCGGATAGAGCACGCCATCCATGCGCAAATAAGGATGGTTGCCGACTTTCAAGTGCAGGTCGGAGCTTTTGTTTTCAACCGCGCGTCGCAGAAGATCGTCAATACTCAGGGACATGTCAGCAGACTCCGCACGAAGTGCTTTCAATCGAAACTAACACTGGCGAGAACACAGGGCAATAAGCGCGGCGCAATCCGTTGCGGTGTAGTAACGGGACGACCGTACAGTATGTTTGGCTGGGGTTAATGCCCGTGATTTCACTTAATAGTACGGCAAAAGCAGGTTCGTACCTGGGTGCAAGCCTTTTACGATTTCTTAAGGAATACCCAATCGTAGAGCGTTCCCGCAACAACTCCGCCGATCAGAGGTCCTGCCCAGTAGACTCCGTGATTCGCCCAAAAATGCCCGGCCAGCGCCGGTCCAAACGCACGCGCCGGATTAATCGCCGCGCCAGTGAGCGGTCCGCCCATCAAAGCGCCCATCGTAATTGTAAGTCCGATGGCGAACCCGGCAATCTTGTTGAACGCGCCGCGCTCGTCTACGGCCGTTGCGAATACCACGAACACTAGAAAGAACGTCATCACCCCTTCGATTTCCATTCCCTGCGATCGCGTCAAACTTGCCGCCAGCGCGGGCGTGCCCAAATGCACCGCGGTCCAAATATCTTCAGGAACCATGAGCTTAATCGAATACGCTGCGGCGGTTGCGCCGGCGAGCTGCGAAATCCAGTAGAGCAGCGCGTCAAAAGTGCCGATGCGCCTGGTGACCCAGAATCCCGCCGTGACCGCCGGATTCAAATGACCGCCGGAAATGTGTCCAACGGCGGTGACCATGATTGCGATTGCCAATCCGTGCGCTGCGGCGATCCCCAGAAGCCCAAGTCCTCCGGGACTTCCGCCGGCAATGATAAATCTATCGGCGCAGATGGAGCCCACCCCCATAAAAATCAAGGCAAACGTGCCGAAGAACTCGGCTACCATTTTTTGCGGCTTACTGTACATGGTTCGCCCTCCTGAGTCGGGTGCGCAAACGCAAGTGCATTATACAAATGTGCAGGCGAGGTTCAAGGACGGTTTGTAATTCAACGGGTGAACTTCATGAGTCGCCAGAAATCAGCGCGCGGCGGCGACCGGCGCGGCAACGGGCGTCAGCCAGTTGTGATGATCCGGCTTCTCACCTGAAACGATTGCGAAGTATTCATCCTGCAAACGTTTCGTGACCGGCCCGCGCGAGCCTTTGCCAACGGTGATCCTGTCAATCGAACGCAGCGGGGTAATTTCCACGGCCGTCCCGGCGAAGAAAACTTCGTCCGCGGTGTACAACATTTCGCGCGGAATTTGCTGTTCGACGCAGGGGATATCCAGATCATCGCACAGCGTGAGAATCGTTTTGCGTGTGATGCCGTCAAGAATGCTTGCGGAAAGCGGCGGCGTGACAACTTTTCCATCCAGCACCAGGAAAATATTCTCGCCGGAGCCTTCGCTGACGCAGCCGCTGGTATCAAGCGCGATGCCTTCCACGTATCCATTGGCCATGGCTTCCATACGAATGAGCTGCGAATTCAAATAATTTCCAGCGGCCTTGGCCATCGCCGGCAAAGTGTTCGGCGCCATGCGCTGCCACGAACTGACGCAAACGTCCACGCCCTTTTCCAGCGCTTCCGGGCCCAGATACTTTCCCCATTCCCAGCAGGCCATATAAATTTCCACCGGGCAGGGAAACGGATTTACGCCAACTTCGCCGTATCCGCGCAGGGCGATGGGCTTCAGATAGCATTCCTGCATGTGATTG
>Ga0210410_10002820_pt1 | contig 15490 bp, 17 predicted proteins | sample IncBWC4MmetaG_FD_161058 | JGI IMG/M metagenome (GOLD analysis project Ga0210410, IMG submission 161058) | Forest soil microbial communities from Barre Woods Harvard Forest LTER site, Petersham, Massachusetts, United States - Inc-BW-C-4-M | ecosystem: Environmental > Terrestrial > Soil >... | reverse complement strand
TCGGGATTTGCCGGCTAAGGTAAAACAAGGGGCCTTTCGCGAAGATCTATACTACCGTCTGAAGGTATTTCCGATCCAGGTTCCGGCGCTCCGACAACGCTCCGAAGATATTCCGAGGCTGGTGCGGCATTTCACGACACTCTACGCCCAACGCATGAATAAGCGAATAGACGTCATCCCTCCGGAGACGATGGAGGCGTTGGTTCGATACGAATGGCCCGGAAACGTTCGAGAATTGCAGAACTTTATTGAACGCGCCGTAATTCTCTCGCCGCAGTCGATATTGCGCGCTCCAGTTTCCGAACTGGAGCCGTTCCAGCCTCACGAAGAACCAAATACTCCTATCAACGGTCTCGCAGAGGTAGAACGAGATTATATCCTTCGAGCGCTGCAAGCCAGCAACTGGGTCATCGGGGGACCGAGTGGCGCTGCCGCGCGCTTGGGAATGAAGCGAACATCGTTGGTCTACAGGATGAAAAAGCTTCGCATCAATCGACCTGCCGCGGTCCCCAAAACTCGGAGCGTCGGCGGGACGGCTGGCGACGACTGAGCCTCGAAGCTGTTTAGCGAACCACCTTCTACTGGCAATGCATTTGACGGAAACCCGTCAGTGGCGGATATCCGTCGGAGTTTTGTCAACTACAGTTAGCGAATTGTTGTGCTGCTTTCTTACGAAACTTGAATCCCCAGAATGATTTGCATCGGTTGCCTCTCTTTTCGAGTGCGCTTCGCTTCTTTGGCAGCCGACCTGCCCCGAGAGCCAATGAAGTGAGGGGACCTTCATGAGTGAAGCGACGCCACCTGCAGCTCCAAAACGCGCACCCTCGAGCCAGGACATTGGCGGATTCAGCGTGCCTCGCACATCCATCCATAGAGTTGCGGCTGATGGCGTGGGGGTGTTCTATCGAGAAGCCGGCGAAGTATCCGCGCCCGTAGTTCTCTTGCTGCATGGATTCCCAACTTCATCGTTCATGTTCCGCGAACTTATTCCGCGCCTGGCGAGTGATTACCGGGTGATCGCGCCAGACCTCCCGGGCTTCGGATTCACTGAAGTACCGTCCGAACGGAACTATGTCTACTCGTTCGATCAATTGGCGCTGACGATCGAGGCCTTCACGCAGGCCCTCAAAATCGACCGCTATGCGATCTACGTATTTGACTATGGCGCACCGACTGGTTTCCGCTTGGCGATGGCCCACCCCGACCGGGTAACGTCGATTGTTTCGCAAAACGGGAACGCATACGAGAAAGGCCTTGGCGATGCTTGGGACCCGATCCGAAAGTACTGGGCTGCACCCACTCCAGAGAATCGAGACATACTCCGCAAAAGCATCTTGACGGCGGGAGGAACACGCTGGCAGTACACCCATGGCGTGGCGGATCCCGAGAGCATTGCGCCGGAGTCCTACATACTGGATACGGCTCTGTTCGAGCGTCCGGGGAACAAAGACATTCAGCTTGATTTGTTTCTTGACTATGCCTCGAACGTAAGACTCTATCCCAAATTCCAGGAATACTTCCGCAAGTCGAAGCCACCATTACTTGCGATCTGGGGCAAGAACGATCCGTTCTTCATTCCCGCAGGGGCCGAAGCGTTTCGCAACGATATACCTGGCGCCAAGATTCAGTTCCTTGATACGGGACACTTCGCGTTGGAAACACACGTCGTCGAGATTTCAGCCGCGATGAAGGACTTCTTCGAGAGGAATGGCATTGCGCGCAAGGGCGGCACAGGTGTGGTTACACGATGAATTCCTTTCCTCAGAACTCCGCAATCGTTTTAGTCCATGGAGCATGGGCCGACGGCTCCTGCTGGAAGGACGTGGTTCTTCCATTAGAACGCAAGGGTTTTGAAGTTATTTGCGCTCCGATTCCACTCACGTCGTTGACCGACGACGTGGCAGCGTTGACTCGTGTTCTGGAACGAACGAGTGGCCCTGTCGTGCTGGTCGGCCATGCTTACGGAGGCGCGGTCATTGGAGCGATCTGCGACGAGCGAGTTAAGTCGTTCGTCTATTTGGCGGCGCTAGCACCCGACGAGGGCGAGACAGTCGCGCAAGTGTTTTACCGCGACGAGCCTCATGCGGAAGCACCGAAGTTAATCCCGGACAAACACGGACTCATCTGGATGCCGGCCGACGGATTTAGCCGGGCGGTGGCCCACAAGGCTTCGAAGGACGACACCAGAATCATGGCAGCAGTCCAGCGACCGATTTCGGTTCAGTGCATTCAAGAACCTGCGCCCGTTCCGGGATGGAGGGCAAAGCCGTCCTGGTTCCTGCTTGCGGAAGAAGACCGCATGATCCATCCGAAGACGCAGCAATTCATGGCTCGGCGAATGGGCGCGAAAATTCACTCGAGCAGCGTGGACCATAGCCCAATGTACACAGCGCCCAATCTGGTGGTTGACGTGATTCTGGAGGCAGCGCGCGCGACGGTTGGCGGTGCGAGCATACCCGCGCGAACCGCGAATGACTGACGGGCAAGGATCCATTGGAACGCGGAGAAAACAATGGAGCGTCGTATGTTTCTTGAAACCCTTACAGCCGCGTCGCTCGCTGCGCTCGCAGAAGGCGCATTTGTCGGCGTTGCCGGAGCACAAACCAACTCAAAAACCAGCGCAGGCTCCGCAGCCCAGGATCCGTTCGAGACTGCTCAAGTCAAGGTTGCAGGAAACACAGTATTTACGCGCCGCTATGGAAAGGGACCGGCCATTCTGCTGGTGCACGGTTTTCCCCGCACAAGCTTGATGTGGCGATTCATCGCGCCTAAGCTTGCCGAGGATCACACTGTGATCTGCGCGGACCTTCGGGCCTACGGCCGAAGCGGCATACCTGCCTCTGCGAGTGATCACTTTCCGTATTCGAAGCGTGCGATGGCCAGAGAGCTCGTTGACCTAATGGCGCAGCACGGTTTTCCGACATTCACGCTGATTGGCCACGATCGTGGAGGCCGTGTCTCCTATCGTTTGGCACTGGACCATCCGAAGACGGTAGAGCGTCTCGCTGTCTTCGATGTAATTCCGATTCTCGAAGCGTGGAGTCGAACGGACGCTCGTTTCGCGCAGACTTATTGGCCTTGGATTCTGCTGTCTCAGAAGGAACCGCTGCCAGAGAGTTACCTACTCGGCGCTCCCAAAGCCGTGTTCGACAACCCCTTCGGGCATGGCTCCTTCGGCCCAGAAATTCTCGAAGAGTACCTCTCGACTTTCCGCGATCCGGCACGCGTGCATGGAGTCTGTGAGGAATATCGCGCCGCGGCAACAATTGACATCGAACACGATCGTGCTGACAAGGAAGTCTCAAGGCGAATCGAATGTCCCATGCTGCACCTCTGGGCCGAAGGGGGCCCGCTCGACACGTTCTATGCGAAGGATGGAGGACCGTTGGGCATCTGGCGGCAATGGGCCTCACATGTACAGGGACAGTCAATGAAGGGTGGCCACTTTTTTCCAGAAGAAAATTCTGCTGACACGGCTGTGCTCGTAAAACGGTTTCTCTCTGCATAAGCCATCCAGATCTTTGGGCGCGGCCCATTCCGAAAGGGAGTAGCACCAGATGCGTGAGGTCAAGGAGATACGAAAATGAAAACGTGGACGAAAGTTGCGATTCCTATTGTCGCCGTCGTAGTTCTGGCCGCCTGGTATGCGTTTCGGCCGGAACGGCTTGTGGTCAACCGCCAAGTTGACGAAACAATGCCGACCACCCAAGGCGGCTCGTCGCCACAGCCTGTGGAATCTGGACAGTTCTACAGCATTTTGCACCCTACGCAAGGTACGGCAACTATCTACCAGATGGGAGATGGCACACGTATTCTTCGCCTTGCGAGCTTCAGCACGTCAAACGGCCCGGATGTGCACGTTTATATGGTCGCCGCTGACGATGCCAAGGACGTCGCAACGGTGGAAAAAGCCGGTTTTGTTGATCTTGGAGTGATCAAGGGAAATATCGGCGACCAAAACTATGCGCTGTCTAACGACCTGGACCTGGCGAAATACCGCGCAGTGTCCATCTGGTGCAAACGATTCAGCGTGAATTTCGGAGCCGCTGCTCTGAGACCGGCACAGACGTCGCAAAATCAATAGGCTCACATCGTGAGCACCAGGGCTGGCTACTACGACATCGGCGACGCGCGCCTTGCGGCATGGTCATATCGCGAAGCCTATGCTGAAGTTGTTCGCATTTCCGGCCTCATCTCGTTCGAAATTTTCGGCGGCGACAATTCCAAGACTCCTGGGGGTATCCGCGCCACGCACAAGGCTCCCCATCTGCCCGCGGACGAAGACAACACCGGCCCTCTTGTGTCGTTCGCCCGCAGCGGCATCGCCGCACTTTGGAACGCCTCAAAATATCAAAGCATTTTGGAGTTGGCCGAAGCGTGCGACGTCCCCGCCCTGTGGTCCTGCCGCACCGGCGTTTGTCACAACTGCGAGAGCGGTTTGGTTTCCGGGACAGTCGTCTACGGACCCGAGCCACTCGAAAAGCCGGCCACCGGCAACCTTCTCATTTGCTGCTCGCAACCGATCCGCGATGTCGTCATCGATTTGTGAAAGGGGTTAAACAATGGCATCCGAAGCGGGGATTCTGCTGAACACTTGCTGAACACCTGCTGAACACCTGCTGAACAATAGACTGCAAATGAGGGCGTTTAGCTGCAACTCGGAAGGTCGTAATGCCAACAAAACAAATGAAAATCGGTCTGTGCGAACAGGTCAGGGTGAATTGGAAAACCGCCGCGTTCAGTCGGGGGCTGTTTTCGCTCGTGGCTGTCGTATAGCTTCGTGCTCCAATTCTAATATCCGTTGCGCTCTTTTGGTGGAAGAGGGCGTTTCATGAATGGCAGTAATAGTGGGTTCTTTGTCTCACCCCGCTCTTCTAAACGTTGTGGCTAAGACCGACAATCTAACCGAGAGCTCATGTTGTACGAGACTTCCTTAACTGCTTGAGGAGTGACCACTGCAATTCGGTCATCGCTCAACATCTTCTTCAGCAGAATACAACCCGACTCCTCTCAAGGAGAATCAACTTGAACAACCTCGACTCGATGTTAGAACGTAACAAAGTCTTTGCTGCTCGGCAGTCTGCTGCAGGCACACTTATGCCCTCGCTTCCGCGAGCGTTGCCAACTGTGAGGGCGGTTATCATCGGTTGCGCTGATATGCGTGTGGACCCAGCTCATGTGCTCGAAATTAAATCGGGCGAGGCCGTGGTGATGCGTAACATCGGCGGTCGAATCACCCGTGGGCTATTGGAGCAGTTGGGTCTACTCGGGCGAATCGGTGCGGTTGCCGGAGAAATTCCTGGAGGCGGCGGGGAGTTTCACATCATCGTACTTCAGCATACCGACTGCGGCATCACTCGCCTTGCGGGCGACCCCGCCATGCTGGCGGACTATTTTCAAATAAAGGAAGGGGAGCTCAAGGCAAAAGCGGTCACGGATCCCCGCGCCGCGGTTGCCGTCGACGTTGCTTCTCTCCGGGCGATTGCCGCATTGCCAGGCGACTGGCTCGTATCAGGCCTAGTCTATGACGTGGCGACCGGACTTATTGAGATCGTCGTACCGCCAGCGCCGATTCGCAATGCTTAAATATCAATGTATCGTGGCGCGTCTCGACAACATCTTCGGCCGATGGCATGATTGTCCGTTCTCGCACAAAGCCACGTTCTCTGCCACCGCCTATGGTGATAAAACCTTACGCTGAACGCGGGTCGCGACCAGTTACCGGCCGCGAACGCGGTGCGGTGCGCCCATCGCGTCGTGTGGCAATCGTCGCGGTCCCTCCCGTCCGAACCCTCGACATATTCGGACCTGCGGAAGTATTCGCCGACGCGAACCATCTGCACCACGGAGACCCGCCCTACGACGTGCAAATCGTTTCCGCTACAGAGGATCGAACGGTCGCGAGCTATGTCGGAGTACCTCTGGTGACGGACCAAACGTATCGCGAAGTGCGCCACTCGGTTGATACCCTGCTTGTCGCCGGCGGCGAAGGAGCGCAGCAGATGCGGTATTCGTCGAATTTTCTGGAATGGCTGCGACGACAGAGCAAGAAGGCGCGTCGTTTCGGCTCGGTTTGTACCGGTGCACTTGTATTAGCTGAAGCCGGACTGCTGGACGGGCGGCGCGTGACTACCCATTGGAATTTGTGTCAGGAACTGGCACAAAAGCATCCGAGGGTGCAGGTCGATCCGAGGCCGATTTATATCCGAGACAAGAATCTTTTTACTTCCGCCGGGGTCACCGCTGGAATCGATCTATCACTCGTGATGGTCGAAGACGACTTGGGCGGAACGCTAGCCTTGCAGATCGCGCAAATGATGGTCGTCTTTCTGCGCCGTCCTGGGGGACAGTCTCAGTTCAGTGCAACCTTGATGGCCCAGGCACGCGGGCGGCGAAGTCTTCGAGATCTTCTCGCCTGGGTGGCGGACCACCTCGGAACCGACGTTGCCGTCGGCAACCTTGCGCGACGTGTGGCCATGAGTCCCCGGAATTTCGCGCGCGTCTTCCGGGAAGAAATCGGCGAGACACCAGCCCGACATATAGAAACCCTGCGGCTGGAAGCGGCCCGCCGACAACTCGAAACGACCTCCGCATCGCTTGATGAAGTGGCCGACGTTTGTGGCTTCGGAAGTGCAGAGATCCTTCGTCGCACATTTTTCCGTAGGGTCGGTACAACGCCTGGAAAATATCGCATGTCCTTTGCGCACCGAATCTAATGTCTGAAAAGACAGGGATGAAGGAAGCATCGCTTGAGCAAGTGAAGGACTTCCGCAATGAGCAGGTGGCGGCTTTTCGGGACGAAATCCGCACAGCGAGAGTTGGGCGCCGGGCTTACTCGAGCCATCTGTATCCCCGCAAGCTGGTCTGACAATGGGTTGTGATGATAAGCGTTCTGGCGTTTTCGTCCATGTCCCTGTAAAACCGCGATGAAGGCGGTGTCCGCCAGTCCGGGAGCGGATTCTAGAATTGCAATGGATTGAAATTCGTTGTTTTGTCGAAGTAATCTACATTTTCGATTCTCTTGAGCCACAGAGATACTTTGAGCGTTACCGGCAACAAGAGAAGCTCCACGCTGACTTTTGTGAGGCTTGCGACGACAATGCTTTTTGTCAGCACGCGTGTCGGTATCATCCCCCACAGACCGAAGATGTAGAAGACGGCGGTATTCACCATTTGCCCGCACAGGGTAGAAGTCACGAAACGCGCCGAGATATAACGCCCGTTAGTCCACACCTTCATTTTTGCTAGGACATAATTGTTGGCGATGTCGCCTGCGAACATCGCAAGGGTGCCAAGTAACACCAGGCGAGGAGCCGCGGATAGCACATCCACGTAGGATTGATTGTTGGTCATGACCGCGGAGGGCGGATAGAAAATCACAAATTCGAAAATCGCGATCATCACAAGTTGCGCGAAGATGCAGTACCACAAGACGCGCCGGGCCACTGCGTACCCATAAACTTCCGTCAAGATGTCAGCAAAGATATAGACAAAAGGAAAGTAGTAGATGGAAATCGAGAGGGGAATTCCCATGACGTCAATCAGTTTGCCGGCAGTCGGAATGCAAATGATGGCGAAAAACACGTTCCAAAGAACAATGTGGTTCAGGAATTTGTAGCTCTGCATCCGCTGAACCTCGCTTCGCCTCTGTCTTCGAAATTATTCCAAATATGGAAATCTAATTCCCGGCTTTGCCATCTAGTGCGAGTCCGGCTGTTCTCATAGTGTGCGCTCAACGTAACACAAGGAGAACCCGAAATGAGAAAGTTGGCATTTCCGTTCATGCTGGCTGTCGCGCTGAGTAGTCAAGTCTCATTCGCCCAGGAGTCGCAGTCTGCCCCCAAACAACCTTCGTCATTCGCCGGAACCGATTCACGGGAAGCGCTGCGCCAACACGTTCCGGTGCTGCCTGCGGTGAGGGCGAAGTACTGGAACATTGATCCCGCAGTCGGATACGGGATGAAGGATTTCGGAAACGGTGTTTACGCACTTTCTGACAATGGTTGGCAATCCGCGTTCCTTGTAACCGACGCGGGCGTCATCGTTTTCGACGCGCCTGCCAGCTACGGCAAACACATTCCAGAAGCCGTTGCTAAAGTCACGAACAAACCGATCAAGATGCTGGTCTACTCCCACATCCACAAAGATCACATTGGCGGCTCCGTGGCGTTTAAGAACATCCCGGGTTTGCAAATCATCGCCCTCGATACCGTGAGCGACTTCCTGAAGGAAATGAACGATCCGAATCGCCTGACTCCAACCGAGACGTTCAAAACCTCGAAGACGATCAGGCTCGGCAGCAAGACCGTAGAACTCACGCGGCATAACTACCACTCCAACGAAGGCGATCTTTTCATCTATGTTCCTGAGGCGAAATTCTTGATGGCTGTAGACTCGGTGACGTCGGGATACGTACCGTTTCAGGACTTCGATCTGTCGACCAACTTCCACCAATATCTGAAGATGTTCGACGAAATCCTCGCCTACAAATTCGACAACTTTATCGGCGGCCACCTCACCGATACGGGAACGCGCAAGGATGTTGAGATCACGAAGGAATATACGAACGATGTGTACCAGACCGTGAAGCGAATTCACAACGGCTTGAATGAAAAGGCCTTCGTTACTGAGATTGCCAAGACGATCGGTCCCGACAACGAGTTCCTGATATTCAAGGCTTTGCTGGATAAGGTGACGAGAGATTCCGTTGCTGAACTTGAGCATCGCTGGATAAATCGCCTGGCCGGCGTCGATGTATGGCTGCCAAGCCATGTGCGTGCTGCTTTAATCTACGTCCGGTGGGACGATAAGGAATGACGGGTTGGCGGCGGGGAGCCACAGATTTCGAAATCGCTGATCCTTGAATATCGGCCCTCAGGCCGGAAGTGAAGGGAATAGCGTCGGCGCCATTTGGGCCGCGAATTCCTTGAATACGCGCACGGGCCGCGTGAGGTAACGATTGCCCACATGGACCACCCAGAGATTAAAGACCGTGAAATGCCATTTCGGCATGACCTCGACAAGGCGTGCGTCGCGCAGCAACTCGGGCTGCACCAGCGGGGGAAGGTCGCCAATTCCGGTGCCCGCAAGCAATGCAGTCGCAAGGCCGGCATAGTCGTTCATCGCGAGGAAAGGCTGAAACACCAGCGTTTCCCTTTTCTTCCCGTTCGTGTGAACGAAGTCCCATGCCTTTGTCGGCGTCCAAAACGAGAACGCCAGTAGCCGATGTTCGAGTAAGTCTTGAGGTTTTTGAGGACGCTTGCACTTTGACAGATAACTCGGGCTCGCAACGAGCTGGTGCCGGTAGGTCAGGATTCTGCGCGCGACGAGCGACGAATCTTTAAGTTTTTCCCCCACCTTGAACGCCAGGTCCACGCCCTCTGCGATTTGATCCACAATCCGGTCCGTCATGAAGACTAGTACGCGAACCTTCGGATACGACGCCTGGAATGCGCCAATCAGCGGTGCAAGCAACGTGTCGGAGATGCTGGGTGGCGCAGAAAGCCGCAGTTCGCCTGAGACGTTGGACAGGTGGTTAGAAGCGACGTTGTCGACCGCTTCGTTGAGTTCGACGGTGTGGCGAGCGTGTTCGAGAACCTCGGACCCAACATCAGTCAGCCGCAGGCTACGCGTCGAACGTTCGAGCAGACGCACGCCGAGCTCGTCTTCAAGGTCGGCGACGCGACGGCTGACCGTTGAGGTCGGCATTTTCAAGAGTCGGGCCGCTTCAGAAAAGCTTTTCGCTTCAACTACTTTGGCGAAAATCATGAGGGAATTCAGGTCCGTCATCACGGTCCTCCCGCTCCAGCAGGCCTCCGATAGTCACTTAACGCTGAACTCCCAAAGGATTTCACCGCACATAGTACGACCACTCGGATGCGCGGTTCCCGTAAAGATTATCCCAAATTCGGAAAATACATTTGCTGTTTCGCCCGCTAGTCAAACAGATGTCACCCGCCTACATTCCTGTTCAGGACGCCGTCCAAGACGAAGGACCGGAATGATGAATGCGAACGAGAAGACCGTTGCCGAAGTGCTTGCCAAGTATCAACACGCTTTGAATCAATCCGATACCGATGCCGTGATGAAGCTCTATGCTTCCGACGGAGTATTTATGCCGCAGCACAGCCCTTCCAGTGTCGGTGCGGACGAGGTTCGGAGAGCCTATGACGCGGTGTTCAAAACCATCAAGCTGACTGTCCAATTCAAAGTAGCAGAGGTTGTAGAGGTGGCTCCGAACTGGGTGTTTGCGCGCACCAATTCGGCCGGGACGGTCAAAGTTCACGCGACGGGCGCAGGCGGCCCGGAGGCCAACCAGGAGCTTTTCCTGTTTCAGAAAATCGACGGGACCTGGAAGATCGCGCGCTACTGCTTCTCGACGACAAACCCACCGCGCGCGTAAGAAGCAAAAGAGGCGCCCGATGACCACAATGAAAGCGGCCGTGATCCACGAAGCCGGTGGGCCGGAGGTTCTCAAAATTGAGAGCCTTCCGATCCCCACACCGAAGAGCGGCGAAGTTTTGGTTCGCGTAAAGGCATTCGGGCTCAACCGTTCCGAGCTGTTCACCCGGCAGGGCCATTCGCCCGGTGTCCAGTTTCCGCGCGTCTTGGGTATCGAGGCGGTCGGTGTCGTCGAGGCTGCTCCGGGAGGCGAGTTTCGCAAGGGCAATATCGTCGCGACGGCGATGGGCGGACTGGGCCGCCAAATCGACGGGGGCTACGCCGAATTCACCTGCGTGCCTGCAAAACAAGTGCAGGCCATCAGGACCGAACTTCCCTGGGAAACGCTCGGAGCCATCCCCGAGATGCTGCAGACGGCATGGGGTTCGCTGTTCAAATCGCTGCGCCTCGAAAAAGGCGAACGTCTCTTGATTCGTGGTGGCACAACTTCTGTTGGTTTGGCGGCTGCGGCTATTGGCAAGAAGCACGGTGCCTTTGTCGCGGCGACGACGCGAAACCCGGAGCGCGAAAACCTGTTGCGCGCCAGTGGTGTCGATCAGGTGTTCATCGATACCGGTTCAATCGCCGAACAGGTGATGGAAGTCTGTGCGAACGGTGTCGACAAAGTGCTCGAACTGGTCGGCACGACGACACTGAAAGATTCGCTTCGCTGCGCCAAACAGCGCGGCATCGTGTGCATGACCGGAATCGTCGGGAACAAATGGTCCTTTGAGGACTTCGCTCCGATGGAGGCGATACCCACTGCTGTCAGCCTGACGACGTATGCCGGCGAATCGGAAGATTTCATGCGGATGCCCCTCGAGGACCTGGTCGAGCAAATCGCTGCCGGGACACTCCACGTCCAGATCGGCAAGGTCTTCCATCTTGACGAGATCGCAGAGGCACATCGCTGCATGGAGGAGAACAAAGCCGGTGGGAAGATCGTGGTGCTGACTTAATCGACATCCGAATGCCGCCCACGACAAACGTTGAATTCTGACTCAGAATTTCACGAGGCGGCTAGGAAAGGCCGAGCCACTTCTTGCTGAACATTTGCTGAACTTTAGACTGCAAATGAGGATATTGCGCTGCAGCTGCGAGGTGTCTAACGCAAACAAAACAAATGAAAATCGGTCTGTGCGAACAGGTCAGAGTGAATTAGCAAACCGCTGCAACTGAGAAGACCTCACCGCTCCGCAACACCTCAGAGCGACTGAGATCGAGTCCCGCGAACTAAAATCGGCGGTTGGGAAAACCGTCAGCTCAGCCGGTGAAAACCGGGAGACATTACTTCCGGTTCATCAAAAACCGTTGAAACAGTGAGATATCGCCATTTCTCGGCCTCCCTTGCGCGCGCAGCTTCTGCTTGCTGCACTCGCTTTTCCGCATCGACACCGAGGATCAGCCGCGCCGGCACGTCATCGCTATTTGCCAGTTGCAGAATTACGTCCGCGATTTTCCGCGGATCGCCTTCAAAACGGCCTTCGAGGCCTCGCAACATCTTCAGGAACGAACCGACCGAGGCCTCATACTCCGGCAGCAAGTCCGGCGCCTTCTGAACGGCGCGCCGTGCCCAGTTGGTCCGAATACCTCCCGGCTCGAGCGTGCAGACCTTGACCCCGAACGGCGCCACTTCTATCGCCAGCGAGTCGCTGAAACCGCCCACCGCCCACTTGGCTGCGTGATACGGCGTATTGCCCGGAACCGCGTGGCGGCCACCGACCGAAGATACCTGAAAGATGTGACCGCTTTTTTGCTTACGCATCACCGGCACCGCGGCGCGTGTTGTGTACACCACGCCGTAGAAGCATGTGTCCACGATCGCTTGGAAGTCCTCCGCACTCATCTGCTCGAAGGGCGCAAATTGCCCATAGCCGGCGTTATTCACTAGAACGTCCAGTCGCCCGAATGTATCCACTGCCAACTGCACGGCCGCCTTTGCGGCGGCTTCGTCGCGCACTTCTAGTTTCACGGGTTTCACCCGCTCGCCGTGCTGCGCGACCAAAGGTGTCAGCTCTTCCGTCCGACGCGCTCCGGCTACCACGTTGTCGCCTGCGGCCAGCGCCGCCTCGGCGATGTCCCGCCCCAATCCGTTTCCGCTTCCCGTTATCAACCAGACCTTAGACATGAAAATCCTCCTCTGCTTCTTAGATAGACTTTGGGCGCTTAGACTCAGCCAGCTGGCCTCGCGCGAAATTTGTGACCTGTGACATGGAGTTTCCTTCCCCGCTCACGCCGCTGATAGGCGAATGATGGGTTTGATTGTGACCCCTTTTTCACTGTCTTTCGCAGCTTGATTGATTTGATCGAGGCTGTAAAACTTCGTCAGTTTCTCGAACGGGAAGCGGCCCTGCGCGTTGAGTTCGATGAGCTGCGGGATAAAAATGTCGGGAACGCTCTCACCTTCCAGAATGCCGCGTATCCCCTTACCAGGTATCATCAGGTTGTTCACGTCAAAGCTCACCTCTGTGCCCAGTGGCTCTGCTCCGACGATGCCGCACGTGCCGAGAGATCCGAGTGCTTCTATCGCCTGATGCAACACCCTGGGGTCCCCGGACGCCTCTAGCGAATAATCGACTCCGCCACGAGTAATATCTCGGATCGCCTCAACTGGATTTGTCTGTTTACTGTTAATGGCGTGGGTCGCGCCCAGTTCCTTTGCCATTTCCAGTCGCGAGGGCACGATGTCTATGGCGACGATGGTTGTTGCTCCCACAGCCCGTGCTGCCATGATCGCTGAGCATCCAACTGCGCCCGCGCCGAAGGAAGCGAAACTCGTACCCGGTCTCACATTCAGCGCATTCATTACGGCCCCGGCTCCGGTCTGAATGCCGCAGCCGAGCGGACCGAGGCGTTCGAGCGGTACGTCACGGCTGACCTTGACCACGTTGCGTTCATTGGCGAGTGCGTATGTCGCAAACGACGATTGCCCGAAAAAGTGATCGTGAACTTTCTCGCCTTGGCCGTCGAGCGTAGCAGTGCTGCCGTCCAACCGCGTTCCGCCGAAGGAGAGTGGGAAGGTCTTCTCGCAATGTGCCATCCTTCCCAAGCGACAAGGCTTACAACGTCCGCATGTCAGAAATGTGAGCACCACGGAATCGCCAGGCGCGACTTTGACAACATCAGCACCTACGCTCTCAACGATTCCTGCGCCTTCGTGGCCAAGCACGATTGGATGCGGTACGGGGTAGCCCTTGTCACGGGCAACCATATCTGTGTGGCACAAGCCGGTGGCCACGACCTTGACCAATACTTCGTCTCGGCGCGGGCCTTCCAAACTTAATGTTTCGATGCTAAAAGGTCCGCCCTTGTCGCGGACGACGGCGGCTCTAATCTGTGTTGTGTTCTTGCTCATCGAACTTTCCTCCTCAGTTGAGACTCTGTCGTAACGACCTACGCTACTTTTCACGCGACTGAGCACAGCGAGCTCTCACTCCGGTCGGGATCAAGCGGGCGCGCCGCCGCTAAGCGGATGCCGCGCAGTTGCGTTGGATGCTGAAGTACTTTCCGGTGCGGGCGAAATTCGGCGAGTCCAGTCCACCAAATTCTTTAGCAGTTCCCGAATCAATTGTTTCGTGGGCTCATGGATCAGATTGCCGTTCTCATCGAATCGGTGTGTAGCATTCGCGATAACGACCTCAGGCTGATTCAGAGCAAACAAGTTGAGGGCTACAAGAATCTGCCGCAGATGGTATTGAGCCCGAGCGGTTCCGATTGCGCCGGGAGACGCACCCATGATTGCCGCTGCTTTCCCAGACCAGGCGCTGTCCCCCTGGGGCCGAGAGGCCCAATCGAGCGCGTTCTTCAAGACTCCAGGGATGGAGTAGTTGTATTCGGGCGTTACGATCAGAAGAGCATCGGCGCGGCGAACGCGCTTCGTCAGTTCCAGCACTGACGATGGCGGGCGCTTCTCGTCATCTTCATTGAACATCGGAATATCATCAAGCTGAAAGAGGTCGATCTCACTATTCTCCGGGACAAGTAGTTTAGCGGCGCGGAGCGCAGCCTGATTATAAGAGCCGCGACGGAGACTTCCCGCGATGCCAAGAATACGGACTTGGCTGCTCATTGTTGTCTCTCCTAGCTACTTTCGGATTTTTCCTTAATGCCTCGCGCAATTTCCTCCGCCCGTGGAACACCCGGCCTTTTACTGCCGCGACAGAGAGGCCCATCACTAGAGCAGTCTCTTCCGTGGATAGCTCACCAAGTTCCCGCAGCTCGATTGCTTTCCGTGTTCCTGGCCTCAACTTATTCAAAGCTGCGGACAGAATTTGCTTCTGTTCCCGATCCAAGCAACTATCTTCAGGGTTTGGGGCCGAGTCCAGAAAATCCAGCGGCAGCGCACTCTCGGTCTTCGTGCTTGATTCTTCGACTGGCACCTCATGCGACCCACGCCTTCGGCGCAACAACATAAGTGCCTCGTTGATCGCGATCCGTGTTAACCACGTGCAGAATAAAGAATTGCCCTCAAACTTCTTCAAGTGAACGAACGCTTTTTGGAAGCTCTGCTGCACGACATCTTCAGCGTCTTCCCGATTGCGGGTTATGCGCTGAGCCGTTGCAAAAATCTTTCGCTCGTGCCGTTCGACCAGCAGCTCAAATGCGCGAGCGTCTCCGGTTTTCGCGCCAGCGACCAACGCTGCATTTTCCTCTGCACCCAAATGATTGGCAGAAGAGCTCGTCGTATTTGCTCCGCTAATCGCCTCTATGAGTTCTATTGGCATAGTGCTTCTCCTTAAGCGGTTGCGCCGACATATGCTCATCGGGACATCAGGACCGGCAGACCCGCCTCCCGCAGGACCGTCCGCGTGACGCGACCGAACATCCAGTCCGTTAGCTGGGAGTGGCCGTAGGCGCCCATAACAAGTAGATCGGCACCGAAAGTAGCAGCTTGCGAGAGAAGAAGGTGACCCACCTCTTCTTTTTCTTTGGCCGATGACAAGTGCCGTGTGTCCACCTTCACACCCCGACGCGCCAAGTGCCGTGCGACCTCTGCCCCCGGATCCTCGCCGTGACCAGCCGTACGCTCATGGTCGATCACTAAGACCTC
>Ga0210410_10002818_pt1 | contig 15496 bp, 14 predicted proteins | sample IncBWC4MmetaG_FD_161058 | JGI IMG/M metagenome (GOLD analysis project Ga0210410, IMG submission 161058) | Forest soil microbial communities from Barre Woods Harvard Forest LTER site, Petersham, Massachusetts, United States - Inc-BW-C-4-M | ecosystem: Environmental > Terrestrial > Soil >... | reverse complement strand
AAAGCCCCACCGTTGTAAATAATCCCATTCCCGGAGTTGCTGTTGCCGTTCACAATGTTCCAGGTGGCCCCTAACTGGTTGTTTACCACCGCCCCGCTTGACAGGTATAGGAAGCTGCCACCCGTGGCGTTCCCAAACGTGGTTGTCCCTGACACATTCAGCATCCGGGTGTCCAGAAGCGCGAAGCCGTTCGGAATACTCATCCCTCCGTTGGCGTTGGTTACGCCAGTCCCATTCATCGTTCCGCCCGACCAGTTCAGCAGACCGCTCACCGTCAGAGTCGAAGTTCCCGTCAGTGTGCCTCCGGAGAAGGTCAGCGTCGAAGTATTCACGGCTCCGCCACTGTTGCTGAAGTTCGCCGTTCCGCTACTGATGGTCAGCGCCCCGGCGCTCGTCAAAGTCCCCGTAAAGTTCGCGGTTCCTCCGCTCACCGTTGTCCCACCAGGAATGTTGTAGGTTCCCGTCAGGTTCTCTGTGCCGCCGCTGAAGATCACCGTGCCCGCACCAGTGATGCTCCCGCTCAACGCAAACGTTCCCCCGCCAAAGTTCAACGCTCCGCCTGTGCCCGCGCTCCAAGCCCCTGCACAGGTTCCGCCGCAGATGCCACCACTGTTGAAAAACAACGTTGCACCGTTGGCCATCACGCTGCCGGTATTGTTGAAAGGCACGCTGACGGTGTCACTCGTCCCCCCGGTCATCTCGAATGTTCCTGTGTTGTTGAATGCCGGCAAAGCCCCACCGTTGTAAATAATCCCATTCCCGGAGTTGCTGTTGCCGTTCACAATGTTCCAGGTGGCCCCTAACTGGTTGTTTACCACCGCCCCGCTTGACAGGTATAGGAAGCTGCCGCCCGTGGCGTTCCCAAACGTGGTTGTCCCTGACACGTTCAGCGTCCGGGTGTCCAGAATCACGGAGGCGTTGGGAATGCTCAAGCCCGCCTGCGTGTTGGTTGTGCCTGTCCCGGTCCATGTCCCGCCCGTCCACGTCAGCAGCGTCGCGAAGTTGATGCTCCCCGTGTTCGTAATCGTTCCCGCGCTGAAGTTCACGTTGGCTGTCGAGATCGTCTCTGTTCCCGAACCAAAATTCATCGTTGCGCCGCTGAAATTCACAGTGCCTGGGCCATTGATCGGTCCCTTGTGAACGAACGTCCCGCTAGTAAACGCAATGGTCCCCCCTGCCCCAGCCGTGTACGTACCCGAGCAAATCGTTCCGCAGTTGCCCCCGCCAGAGAAGTTCAACGTTTCGCTGTTGCTCATCACACTACCGATATTGTTGAAAGGCACGCTGACGGTGTCGCTCGTCCCTCCGGTCATCTCGAAGGTTCCTGCGTTGTTGAATGCCGGCAAAGCCCCACCGTTATAAATAATCCCATTCCCGACGTTGCTGTTGCCGTTCACGATGTTCCAGGTGGCCCCTAACTGGTTGTTCACCGCCGCCCCGCTTGACATGTATAGGAAGCTGCCGCCTGTGGCGTTCCCAAACGTGGTTGTCCCCGAGGCATTCAGTGTCCGGGTGTCCAGAAACACGGTGTTGTTGGGAATGCTCAGGCCCGCCTGCGTGTTGGTTGTGCCTGTACCGGTCCACGACCCACCGGTCCACGTCAACAGCGTTGTGAAGTTGATGCTCCCCGTGTTCGTAATCGTTCCGGCGCTGAAATTCGTCGTTGCCGATGAGATCGTCTCTATTCCGGAACCAAAATTCATCGTTGCGCCGCTAAAATTCACTGTGCCTGCGCCATTGATGGGTCCGCCTTGAACGAACGTCCCGCTGGTAAACGCGATGATCCCCCCTGCCCCAGCCGTGTACGTACCCGAGCAAATCGTTCCGCAGTTGCCTCCGCCAGAGAAGTTCAACGTTTCGCTGTTGCTCATCACGCTGCCGGTATTGTTGAAAGGCACGCCGACGTTGTCGCTCGTCCCCCCGGTCATCTCGAATGTTCCTGCATTGTTGAATGCTGGCAGAGTCCCACCGTTATAAATAATCCCATTCCCGACGTTGCTGTTGCCGTTCACGATGTTCCAGGTGGCCCCTGCCTGGTTATTCACCTCCGCCCCACTGGACATGTATAGGAAGCTGCCGCCTGTGGCGTTCCCAAACGTGGTTGTCCCTGTCACATTCAGCGTCCGGACATCCAGAATCACGGTGGCGTTGGGAATACTCAGGCCACCTCGCGCGTTCGTCGTCCCCGCCCCGTTCATCGTGCCGCCCGACCAGGTGAATGCCCCATTCAGGTCCACTTCTCCTGTTCCGCCAAAAGTGCCGGCGCTAACGGAGAATGGCCCGCTGACGGTCAGTTGGCCGTTAAACGCCAGCGTTCCGCCGGTGATGCTGATGGAGTTGGCGACGGAATTGTTCGTGACGGTCAACGGCCCGGCTGAAAAGTTAAGAGTGCCCCCATTCAGTGCACTGATGGTTTGATTGGCGACGGGGAGTCCCGTGTTGAGGAACACCGTGAACCCGGAAGGGATGCACGCCACGTCGCTAATTCCAGGAACCGCACCCGTGCTCCAGTTTGTCGCCGTGCCATATGCGCCGGTGTTCGGGCCAATATAGTTGTCCGTGCAAGCGCCGACAGACGAAGTGATCGTAGTCGGGTCGGAAGCCGTGTCGTTGGCTGTGTTGGTTTCGCTGCCGCCGGAAACCGTCACGGTGTTGGTCACCGAAGGCGGCGCGCTCCCCGCGACATTCACAGTCAACGTGATGACTGGGTACGATGCGCCGCCCGCCAGAGCGTCGGATCGCGTACAAACCAAAGTGCTGATGGAACAGCTCCACCCGGTGCCGGTCATGCCCGTAGCTGTGAGGCTCGAGGGAAGGGAATCCACCAGGCTCACCGCGCCCACGGTCGTACCTGTCCCGCTATTGGTGACGGTAATCGAATATTGGGCGCCGCTCTGCCCCTGTGCGAAGTTTCCGCTGTGCGACTTCGTCACCGTCAGGTCAGGCACGCTGGTGCCGCTTTGCGGGGTCAGTACAAAAATAGCTAGATCGGCCTGCGGAGTTCCCCCTCCGCAACTTGCGCAAGCCTGTTGGAACCCGTTTACGGTAGTGGCAGGGGTCGTGTTCCCAAAGAAAGTCGCCGAAGCCGTCCGACCCACCGCATATACGGCATGATTCGAATCGGCGATCACGCTGCGTACGGAATCCCCTTGGCCGGACCCGCTTAACGCTCCGCCGAGATACGTGGAAAACAGCAGCGACATGTTAAACGTGGCACCTGAGCTGGGGACACTGAGCACGGAAACGAACCCATTCTGGGTTCCAACCAGCGATGCTTGCAGCGGGTTCATGGTTGGGAAGTTCGTCGCCGTGGTTTGGCCGCCCACCACGATCCGTTGCGTCGGGGGATTTCCCGGCACGGGATCAATCGCCACGGATCTCACCGAGGAACTTCCAACTCCCGTGCTCCCGCCGAGGTATGAGGAAGCCACCAGGCTGATCACCCCGGTCTTGGTCGTATCGATTACGGCAACCCAGCCGGTGCCTACACCGGCCGGAGAATTGTTCGTCGCCTGAATCGCATTCAGTATCGGGATATCCGGCGCATTCGTGGTGCTGTTCGAAATCGTTGTGCCACCGATGGCCGCTATGCCGTGGGCAACATCGACGGCTCCCGCCTGCACATTTGTGCCGCCTCCACCCGCGAAGTACGTGGAGTAGGTCATTTGACTCACTCCACCCAGGCTCGGATCCAATACCGCGACGAACGTGTTTGGGGTCGTTCCGGGAGTTCCGACGAACGATTTCTGAAAACCGTTCGCTCCCGTGCCGCCGTTGTTCAGACTGAATGCGGTTGCAGAATAAATCGTGCCCCCCACATAAATTTTGCCTGCCGGATCGATCGCCCCCACTCCGCAACTCGCAGTACTTCCGGCGGAACTGTTGCCGCCAACATTCAGATAAGTTAGATAGAGAATGTTGAAGGAGCGATCCATTTTCGCGACGTAGCAATCGTCGAATCCCCCAGGGGTGCCGTTGTTAAGCGAGACTGAATATGCGTTTGTCGTAGTTGCGAAGTCGGTCGAAGTCGTCTCGCCACTCAGCACGATCGTGCCTTCAGGGTTCAGATACAAGGAGGCGCCCCCCGCATTGGAGGCGAGTCCTTCGGACCCGTTCCCTCCAAAGAGGGTCGAGCTATCTATTCCGGCGCCAGCGGGGGTCAACCTGGCGACGAACAGGTCATCCGTGCCGGAACTTGGCCCGCCGATCGTGACTGGGAAGTCCCGACAAGTTGTCAGGCCGAGAAGCACGGGTTCTGTCTGGCCAACTCCGCCGCTTATATCTACCTTCATATCCGTGGCCAAGTTTTGGCAGGGCGCAGTTCCCCCGGTGAATACCAGGCTGCCCCCTATAAAGGTGAGGAAATCGAGGGATCCGGCTCCAGTCGTCTTTGGATCAATTTTGGCAACGAAGGCATAGTCACCGGCGCCAGAAGTGCTTCCAAGTTTTGTGTTTGTCTCGGCAAAAGTCGTGATGTCAGAGGTGGATCCAGCCACGAAGAGCTTGGGCGCACTCGGATTTGTAACGTCGAGGTCTATGCCAGACGGGACCTCCACGCCGGCCGCCCCTAGAAAACTGGCAAATATAATCGTCGGGTCGATCACCAACGGCATGCTCTTGTCGTAAGCTCCCACCCGGAACGCAACCAGCTTCCCGCCTTGCAGTGAGAATCCCCCGTTGACCGGCCGCCGCTGCTCACCCACCTGCTGGTAAATCACCGGCTTGCGCATCCGGAATTCCGTCTTCGCGGCCTTCAACAAAAGGTCGCCGTTTTCGTCCACCGCAATTTTTTCCGCGCCCGATACCTTGAACCGGATCCGCCCTGGGTCGGCCCCGGGTGCCACCTGGAAATCGTATTCCAATCGTTGCTGGTCGCCGTGAAACACCAGGTCAATGCCTGGGTAAACTTCTCTGGATCGCACCTCTTCATACAGAGGAATGCCGGTATGCCAATCGCGAGGATTGTTTCCGATCAGGTAGTTCACTTTGCCGGGAAGTTCTTTCGCTCCGCTTACCTCTGGCCCCGGATTGCTCTGCAGTAGTTTCATCCGAAGAGTTGCTTGGCTCTGCCCGCTGTCCGTCGCTGCCTCTGCTGTAGGTAACATGCCGCGCGGCGCGGCAGTTCGCGCTCCCGCAAAAACCGTTTCCGTAGGTGTTACAAAGAGAGTGTATCCGCTGCTTCTGGCCAGGAATTTCACGTGGGCATCGGTTTGGCCGCGATTCGCTTCGAAGAACAACGGCAAGGAAAGCGGAGCCCCGGACATCTTTGTTGCCTTGTTCGGTTCAAGTTTGTCAGATGATTTGCTGCTGGAACTCCTGAACAGGGAAGTGCCCTTCAGCAGACTGTCCGCTAACTTCCCAATCTGGCTCTTGCCCGCTACTTGAGTGTTTCCCAGATGATCCTGAGACGCCGATTTCCGCCAACTGTGTAAACCTCCGCCCGCACTCAGCACCAGCGCGCCCACGATCAAAAGCGCGACAGAAACCCTTCGGCGCTTCGCGGTAACGGTCTCCGGTCGAGAAGAACAGGAGGCATCAGCCTGTGAGAGCGGCTCCACCGCTTCGTCGGTGGATTTTTGGTTAACTCCCCAAGGTTCCATCAGAGCCTCCAGTACTTTCTCGGTGCCGGAATCCGCGTCCAAGGGACATTGTTAATTTCGGGGGACTCTTTCAAGCCAACGCTCAATTCGCATTCGCCAGACGAGCCTCAAACGGCGCGCTGAACCTGCGTTCCATAATGGGTCGGCTAGGACTGTCAGCGACCCTTGGAATGGGTGTGTAGCAACTACTCCGGATACTTCAGGTCTGGAATGGGACAAGGACAAACCTGTACGCATGCTGCAACAACAGCTGCGGGGCCCATTTGCCATTAAAGGCGGGCTGGACACGCTCCGTACCTTATTCTTTACTGGCTATCCCGGCAAACAACTCAACTCATTAACTGAGTTGATGGCGTTATAAGGTTCCGGAAGTCCCAGTACGCGAGAGATCGACACAAGGCGAACCTGCCTGCGGCAAACCGAGCACTCAAGTCGCCAAGTCTCTCGTACTCCGAGGCTCTATTGGCTCATAGCTTTGGGAGGAAGCCTACCAGGCGGCCCTGCGGGTTTGTCCAAAAGTTTGCGCACTTTTGGCAAGCAATTCCATTTGGCGCCGTGGCCAACCTCCAATACTAAACTCAATAAAAGTTTCGACATACAATCGGAACCAAGCTGGCAGATAGGGGGAATGTCGACTCACAATCCGCGACTACTTGCGCCACAGCAATCTCCATATGACGAACAAGTACCCTCAAGCGACACCGGAGAGCAAACGGCTTGCGCAAGGGAAATTTGGTGAATGCCATCCTGCCCAGTGGTGTAGCGTCGGTGAGCAGTTCAACACTAATCCAATAATTCGTGTTGGAGAGCGCGTCCCAGAATCGATCACTGCTGCTACGAGCGTCGAATCTGGTCGTAGAATGGCTGGCGGCAGCCCCCGCAAAGGAAGCCGTTAAATGGCATATCAACGGGGGAGTTTGAAGAAGGTAATGTAGAAAGAGGGATTGATGTGGGTGCGCCGTTACCGGATTCGGGGAAGCGAGCAAACACCACTCGTGATCGGTCTGGTCGCTGACTTTCCTCCCAAAGACGAAGCATCGCTGGAGGCGGATCGCCTCGGATCAACTGTGCCGATTCTAAAACTCGCCGTCAGAAGTTCAGCGAGCTTGCGGAGTATTACGTCAGAGTCGAGTCAGATAAGCTGGCCGGGTTCGGAAACAGTGTGATCGATACCAGGACCTTGAAGTGACCCGAACGCATCCTGTCGTTTCACTCGGCGGGGACTACGTCCGAGAGCAGCGGCACCGTCCGGTAAGACATTTCGAGGTTACAGAGCAAATTGTATTTCACGATGTACCACAACGCAGCCAGTCCATCGATGGTGCCGATCTTTTTTCCTTCTTCGTAGGTGCGGCCGTAGTAGGAAATCGGCACTTCGTACAGGCGGCAATTTAGTTTTGTGACTTTCGCGGTCACTTCAATCTCGAATCCAAAACCGCTACTAGTGATAGTCATCTGGCGGATGATCTCGCCGCGAAAGGCTTTGTAGCCGGTTTCCACGTCGGTCAGATTGACGTTGGTGAACAGATTCGACAGGAGCGTCAGGCCCTTATTGGCCAGATAGTGGTAGAAGTATAAGACTCTGGCGGCTTTGCGGACCAGGAAGCGCGATCCATAGACCACATCCGCATGCCCGGAAAGGATCGGCGCAATCACTTCGGCGATGTCAGTGGGGTTATACTCCAGGTCCGCATCTTGGACGATCACGATTTGGGGCAGACTCCGGTGTTGCAATATCACTTCAACTGGAAAATGCTGTCGGCGATGGCGGGTGTGACGTGGTGGAACTTCTACTTCCGGCTGTTTCCCGATACGATTCGCAGCCCACAGGTGATCGAGTTTCTGGCCCACCTACTGCGTCATTTGCCGGGCAAGCTACTGATCGTGTGGGATGGTTTGCGGAGTCATCGCAGCCACTTGGTGTGGGACTTCGTGCGGCAGCAGCGCGGGCGGCTATGGCCGGAGTTTCTGCCGGCCTATGCACCGGAGCTGAACCCCGTAGAGTATCTCTGGGCGCGGTGGAAACAACACGAACTGCCGAATCTTTGTCCGGACACCTACCGCGAACTGAGTTATCACGCTCGTCTGGCGCTGCGCCGGATGCCCCGCCGACCCACGCTGGTTTGCGCCTTCTGGAAACAAGCCGAGCTGTTTCCGGTGTAACCAACGCCCTACACGCTGCTCGTGCTAAGGTGCTGAGGTCGTTTACTGTTTGCATACCACTGTTGGTCCCAGCATGGCTCAGCAACCACGAGTACCGAACACTGAATTGCAGCGCTCAGCAATGAAGAAGCTCAGCTTCGTGGTTGGAAAATGGTCCGGAGAGGCTCGCATTCTGCGCGGATCTGGTGAGCCTCTGGAACTGGTCCAGACCGAAGAAGCCCTGTACAAGCTGGACGGGTTAGTTCTGATGATAGAAGGAATCGAGCGCAACAAGACCGACGGAAAGGTCGCGCTCCAACCGCTGGGAGTTGTTTCGTACGACGACGAAACTGGAACATACCACATGCGCGCCTACAACGACGGCTGCTATCTGGAGACTGAGTTGAAACTAGCCGACAACGGCAAAGGGATTACGCGGGGCTTCGTGTTGGGAGAAATCAACACCAGCTCCGTGTTCCAAATTGATGAAAGGGGACAGTGAAGGAGTCAACTGAAATAAGGATTGGCTCTCAGCCTCCACGGAAATTTATTGAACTCACGGTTACCCCCAGAGGTAGCTCGGCTCAGCCGACCAATTCCCTTTAAGGCTTGTTTACATTTGTACCCACGGTCAAGCAGGCCTCTATTCTCTAACCAACAAATTAACGCAAGGTTAAGACCGAGGAAACATCCCATGCGCGACGGAGAATTACCATGCAGCAGGAATGCTTGTCGATCGTGATGCCGGCCTACAACGAACAAGCCACGCTAGCCACCGGGTGCAAAGAGCTTTGAACGTACCCAATCTACTGGAAGCGGTGATCGTTAACGATTGCTCGATAGAACGGGCGAAATCGCCGAACAATTGGCGTCGCAGGAACCATGGTTGAAGCTTGAATTCTGTGGTTTATGCCGACGCGGTGTACACTTCGCGAACGACACCCGCATCGCTGCGTTCGCGCGCGAGATATTGATCGCAAATCCAGCGATAGGTCTTTTCGAGTCCGACGCGCAGAGGGGTGTTCGGCTCCCAGTGCAGCAACTGCTGTATCGTCGTGTTGTCGCTATTCCGCCCGTTCACACCCTTCGGTGCACTCAAATCATATTTACGCGTGAGCTCTATCCCCGCGATTTCTTCTGCAATATCGACAAGTTGATTGATGGTGACAGCCTCACTCGAACCCAAATTGATCGGCTCGAGAATGTCGGACTCCATGATCAGATCGATGCCTTTCAGGCAATCGTCGATATACATGAAGCTGCGAGTCTGTTCGCCGCTACCCCAAATCTCGATTTCGGATTTGCCTTTCATCTTGGCTTCGACCACTTTTCGGCAGATTGCAGCCGGAGCCTTTTCTCGGCCTCCGTACCAGGTGCCCCACGGGCCGTAGACGTTGTGAAAGCGAGCCATACGCGTTCGCAGTCCGAAATCTTCACGAAAATGCCGGCACATGCGTTCGGAGAAAAGCTTCTCCCAGCCGTAGCCATCTTCGGGCATGGCAGGATAGGCATCCTCTTCTTTCAACCAGGGAGCTTCGAACGTCTTTTGTTTTTCGGCGTTATAGACGCACGCGGACGAAGAATAAAAATACCTGGGCACGCCATGCTTGAGGGCTGCCTGCAGCATTTGCGTATTGATGAGTACCGAAAGCATGCACAATGCTTTATTGTTTTCGATGAAACCCATACCGCCCATATTCGCGGCGAGATTGTAAATGGAATCTGCCCCGCGTGCCGCAATTTCGCAGTTTTCGCGGAGGTTCAGATCGAGAGAGAGATTTTCGACATCATCGAACCGCTGATACCAGTTTTCCAGCCGCTTGATGTCGACCGCTCGGATATTCTTGTGCCCGTGCCTGCGGAATTCCGCAACCAGGTGTCCGCCGATGAAGCCACCGGCGCCGGTAACTACAACGAGCTTTTTGTTATTTTCAGGCACGCCGCCTCCCATCAATGCGCATTCATAACAGCGGTTCTTCCTTCGACATCGGACAATGTTCAAGTACTTGTGTCGATCCGCAGAGCTGATCTTAGGATATTTACTACACGCATTGCAAATAGAAGCTAGCGATCATGTAAATGGTTAGTGATTTTTTCGCTGTCGGTCTTGACACATGGAAGCTGCCGAAATGAAATGAGAGAGAACTGGCTTAGGTTGAGAAAGCTCATGGGCCATTTACGTACTTCACAAAGTTTCTTGCTATTCCGCGAAACTGAAGACGTAGTCGCGATCAAACCCTTTTCCGCTCCTTCGAAGTGAACATCCGATCAGAACGCCTTCACGGTCTCGATTCCAACGACATCCTTATAGCGCTTACACTGAATGAGCATTAGTGGCGGTCCAGTTTTGGAATCCCTGTCCGTCCAGACTCTCACGTCTATGTCGCCGTCCTTTGTTCCTATACCCAGATCCACCTCGTAACCCAGCCGCTCGAAGTTGCGCCAGTGAATGCGTCCCATCTCCTCGCTGTTCTTGGCGAGGTAATCGATATAGCGTTGATCGAGATACGCTGTCGGGTCGTCGGGAATGTGCTCGCCCTCGAACAAACGATCCAGTGCGACACGCCAACAGCCGAGTAACCCTCGACACCTACACGCAGGCGTTGAAAGAGAGAGGCACAATCGAGAGTTGTCAGGATGATCTTGCCACAGCGAATTCAAACTGCTCTGGCGGGAGGAGGGAAGTGAACCTTCTTATTGTTCCTTTTGTTCCCACGCCGGAAAGCCAAACTTTCCGCAAGTGCTTGAAAAGAATGGCGGGGACGACGAGACTCGAACTCGCGACCTCTGCCGTGACAGCGTAGCGTGGATTGGTTTTACAACAACTTACAAGCACGCGGGGACTGCCAAACTACGCGTTAGCCGCACAAGACTACAGGAATTGTGGGTTGGATTGTGGGTCGGAAAATTGACGCACGAGGCCCCTGCCCGCTTTCGGCAGCGGTGCTTCTTGCTTCTGCCGTGGTAGGGTTTTGCCTCACGATTCAGCGTCCGCCGGGAACATGCACTCAATCCGCAACTCCTGCGCCATTACGCATTGCGGTGTACCAACAGTGGTGATCAGCGAAAAATACGACGACCGCTTGCCGCCTTTGACGAATGTGATGGGCAGAACAGGGCTTTGCGTCTTCGGGATTCGGCTCAACTCCTTCACGCCCGGATAGATTTCGAGACTCTTCAGCAGCTCCGCCGCCTTTTCATCCACGGTATGGCCGACGCACTCGCGGTAAACGCGCTGAAGAAGTCCCGCCGCCACCGTTTCCCACTCTTCAACGAACGGCCGCATTCCGGCAGGATCGAACATCAGGTCGAGCAAATTGCGCGGCTTCTTGCGCGCTTCCAGGTCAACAAAGGAGCCGAAGAACTGCGGCGCGGCCTCATTCGTGCGGATCACGTTCCAATATCGGTCCAATACGAGCGCCGGATGCGGCTCCTGCTGCTTCAATACCCGCTCGATCGCCTTTGTGACCGCAGCCATCTCCGGAGCTTCCCAGGTGCGCTCGCTGTAAACCGGCGCGTAGCCCGATGCGAGCAGGAGGACATTCCGCTCGCGCTCGTCAGAAGCTCGCTGAGCTCCAATCGTGACTCCAGCGCATACCAGCAAGTGTCCCTTAGGATTGAGCGCCTGCGTCGCAAGCAGGGAACTGATCCGCCTTAGATCAAACTCCAGAGGTTTCAATATACGCAGCGCACCTGCATCCTCAGCAACGGTTCTAGGCCCGCAATCGGATACAACGGTCTTGGAGGGGGAATCCGGCCGACCCTTCGGTTTTTACCCGAAGGGTTGGGCTTCTGTCCCTCGCATTTTCTCTACAACGGTCTGGTGAATCGTTGCGGAGAGAGTCGGTTGCGGACTATTGGACTGTCTGAACCGGCTCGGTACCTCGGGAATTTGCGTCGGCCGCACGATCTTTATCAAGTTCCTGCGTGGGTCGGCAGATTTCATGCTTCTTCATCCTACCGATTAAGGTAGTGCGTTTCAGGCCAAGCCTAGCGGCTGCGCCATTCGGTCCACCAATTACCCAGCTGTCATCTCTAAGGTTTTCAAAATCAAGGCACGTTCGGAGTCGCTGAGTCTGGTTCGTGCAGGAAAGGTGGAAATGGGGTCGGTCCACGCAGGCGGCAGGGGGTTGGTAAGCAGCCCGTCGTTCGACAGTATGACAGCGCGTTCGATAACGTTCTGAAGTTCACGAATGTTTCCCGGCCACGAATAGGACCTAAAAGCGTTCAGGGTTTCTTCAGGGATGTACTCTATCTGCATCCCCATCCGGCGGGAAAAAATGTCCACGTAGTGCCGATCAAAGGCATGATGTCCTGGCGGCGCTCCCGCAAAGGCGGCAGCTGGATCGGAAACACATTCAGTCGATAGTACAAATCGCTCCGAAATTCGTTCCGTTTTACCATTTGTTCGAGATCCCGGTGAGCTGTGACCCACCGGACGTCCAAGTGATGGGTGCGACCACTCCCTGAACGTTCGTAAATCGCCAACCTCATCGAGGAAAAGACTTCCCCTGTCAGCTAATTCCAAGCGACCGATTTTTTATACGATGGCTCCGGTAAATGCACTGGTCTCGAGCAAGTCGAAGGGAATGGCGGCACAGTTGAGTTTGATCCTCCATGGAACGCAGATAGCGATCGGTAAGTCGAGATCTTATACTTTCTGAGGATGAAGCACGCCTTCGACTATGGAATTGTGAACTCGAAGTCTACCTCTGTCATAGTCAATAAAACCAAGTCTGCGGAACTTGTTCATAAATTCATTGACCCGGCTGCGTGTCGTACCAATCATATCCGCCAAAGTTTCTTGAGCGAGAATGGGAGCTTGGGTTTCGGCCGATCCAGCGCTGTCCGGTCGGGCAAGAAGTAAAAGTAGTCGGGCCAAGCGCTTCTCAGTAGAATTGCAGAGCTGGAATACCAGATCAGCTTCAATTCGGGCATTCCTTCTGAGCAAATACGAAATGAAATAGTTTCTAAAGTCAGGTTCTTCGCGCAGTATACGTGACATCTCTTTCTTCTGAATCCCGAATACTGTGGTAGGTTCCATCGCCGTCGCCCTTGCCGCGTGCTCGGAGAAAGCCTCGCTCAGACACGCTTCCCCCAAAAAATCGCTGTCCGTCACAAGGGCGATCACACCCTCTTTGCCGTCTTCGGCTATCGCCGATAATTTTACCAGCCCCGAATTGATGTAAAGTACGGTCGAGCAGCTCTCACCTTGCGAATAGATGGTTTCTGCCTTCTCAAACCTCGTGATTCGTTTCGCCACGCGATGGCTATTTAAGAACGCCTCTGGATTGAATCCAGCCCTTCCATTTAATCGCTCAATCATAGTCAGCCTCTGAGCAAAACAATCTAGAATAGTGGATGAGGGCGATTGCCCTCTGGCGGGGAGTCAAGCGACGACCGTCGCAGACTCCCCTACCACCCATGGAGAATAGAGAGACTTACTCGTGGGCGTAATACTGGAAATACCTGATTTCTGCAATTAAAAACCAGGACACAACCACGGCCGAATCTAACCTGCCCCTGTCACGGCCAGGAGCCTCCTGAACCCAGCTCCTGATTAACCCTGGTGAACAGGCCAATGCAACATCATCTGATATAAACCTACTTTTCAAAGGTGGTGTTTATGACCCAGGGGCAAGGGGTGGGGTTTTCTGCGGTGCAGAGCGGCGAAGGGTAGTGCGGTTTGAAGGCGGGGCATCGGCCATATGGCAGATAACCCGGCCCGGTACGCCAATCAGCGGTTGATCAAGGCTTCTGCGGTTGACTCGGATGCGGAGCCGGTTGCTGGCGCTGCTGCATTTGCTGTTGCTGCTGGGCGTGTTTTTGCACTAATTGTTGCGTCTGTTGCTGGTGGTGTTGCTCTACCTGCTGTTTTTTTGCCTCATTGGACTTTTGTTGTTCCAGCCGCTGGTGGTCCTGGTCCTGCTTTTGCTGGAGCTTCTGGCGTTCCTGGTCTTGCTTTGCTTGGAGCTTTTGCTGCTGTTGCTGGTATTTCTGATCTTGCTTCGCGTTGCCAGTGTTTGGAGCGGCAGGGCGCTCGACAGGCTGAAGGTCTCTCGGGTGGACAGGGGTTGTCGGACGAGCAGCGTTGTTCTCTGTACCGGAAGACCGATTATGAACAAAATTGTTCCCAGCATCCGCGGGCGGGTTATGAACCGCGCCGGCTTCTCGTGCAGGTACAACAGCACGGTCGCTAAACTGTCCGGGTTTGGGAGTGGCAGCGATGAACGGCTTGCCCTGGTTCGCGGAGGCCTGCAGCTGGGGGTTAGCATGGGCAGCCTGCACATGTTGATTTTGTGCGGCTACGGGCGGGAGATGTCTCTGACGTGAGGCGGCTTCTTCTTGACTCGTGGGACGTTCGTTTATTCCACCGTTGCCCCCGTTGAAGCTGACGCGGTTAATAGTTTTGTTGACCACCGTTGTGTCGTAAACATTGTGAATCTCAGTGACGTTCACGTTAGTCACCGCACGGTTGTAGAAAAAGTGTCCGTTGGCCCAACGTCCGCCTTCATACCCGCGACCAGAGTATCCGAAACCGTAGTTGATGCCGCCGTAGAATCCTACTTCCGGCCCCCAATAGCCCTCATGGAAGAAATAGCGGTTTTCTTCAAATGCCCAATACCCTGGGGTCCAGAGAAAACCAACTTCCGGGGCCACTATCCAGGTGCCCGGCACCCAATAGTAATCGTCATCAGCGTAAGCCCAGTAACCGGGGGTCCAGATATAATCTTCCCCCGGGCATAACGGCTGCTCATACACGGGCAAATCAGGCGGGGCGATCGTAATGGACACTCCGATTCCGAATTGTGCGAATGACGCCGCCGAGATGGCCAGCACCCCCAGCGTGAGCAACAGCGAACGAATGGAAAAGATACTGTGCATTGTGCTTCCTTCTGCCCGGTCATCCTTCGCTTACCCGATCTTGTTTTGCCGCTGCGGGCTGCGAGGATGGAAAGGCGCGATTTTCGGACGAAACTTGCTTCACGTCCTTTGGTACCGGTTGGCATCGTATTGCCCCGTAAAAGGCCTGGCCATCGGGTTATGGATGTAGACGCTAAGCGAGAATCCCTTATGAGACGGGTGGCTTCAATAATTGCGCCAAGAACGTTGGCTCCAACCGCTTTGAAAATGAGGCAGGCAGTTCCTTAGGGATTTCCCGGACGAGTTTTCCTGGGGCTGTTGCCATTGCTCACGGCTTTTTGTGCCAACATGAGCGATCACAGTGGAGATCGGTCATCGCATAAGGGCGTGAGAAGGACAGGTACTCTGCCACGCCTATTCAGAGCTCAATCATAGGCGAGGGCTAACTTTCCTGCAGTTCCAGGACTCCAAGGATTGTGAAGGCTTTATGAAAAGCGCCTGCTAGACAGGCCTGCGGCCTTGAATGACACGGATCAGAACGACGATGAGGGCCACAACGAGCAGGAGGTGAATGAATCCTCCCAATGTGTAGGAAGTGACGAGTCCCAAGAGCCAGAGAACCAATAGGATGACCGCTAGCGTCCAAAGTAAGTCCATATTCCCCTCCTCAGTTCGATCTTTTTTGACCACGCTCTGATGATGGCGGACCGAGCCCGAAATCAATAAAGATGGGCAGAGGTTACTTGGAAAGGGACCATCGGACCATCAGGTGATTGGTGTAGAGTTCGGGACAATTTGATGTAGCGATTCAGATTTGACTTGAGGACTTACTGCTAACTTTAGGGATGCATGGCGCCGCCTCTTGATTTACGGAGGATCCATATCCTTGG
>Ga0210410_10002817_pt1 | contig 15512 bp, 12 predicted proteins | sample IncBWC4MmetaG_FD_161058 | JGI IMG/M metagenome (GOLD analysis project Ga0210410, IMG submission 161058) | Forest soil microbial communities from Barre Woods Harvard Forest LTER site, Petersham, Massachusetts, United States - Inc-BW-C-4-M | ecosystem: Environmental > Terrestrial > Soil >... | reverse complement strand
GTGGCCCTCGATAAGAGCGAAGGCGTTGTCAAGAGACACTTGTTGACTGCAATGCTTTGAAGCACCGCGTGATTGCCAGAGAGGTTGAGGACCGAAACTCTGGAACTCTCACGGTGAATCAGTTTTCGGTGTGAACGAAATCGTTCCACCAGCCATCGATACGGCCTAAACTGCGACCATGATTCTTCTATCCGAATCCCGGTTTTCACCGGGACGAGAGCGCCCAATCAATCCTTCGGTCTAGCTTGCGCTGACCAGGGCCACCCGCGAGCTGCTCTCGACACGAACGACTTCTGGATACCCGGTATTCGTGCGCAGCATCCAGTAGAGTCGAATCGCCAATTTCCTCGCCGCCGCCACTTTGGCCACTCCTTTGGCCTTCGTGTGACAGCGATGCAAATATTCATTCCGAAATCCCGGATCGTACCGCACCGCTATCTGTGCTGCTTCCACCAGCAACATGCGCAAGAACGTGTTCCCCTGTTTGCTGATCGATCCCAGCCGCTGATGCCCGCCCGAACTGTACTCTCGCGGAATCAGCCCCAGGTAACTTGCCACCTGCTTCCCTCGCGGAAAACGGCGCACATCCCCCATGGTTAGCACGAACGCCAGCGAAGTGATCGGCCCTATGCCCGGCTGGGTCATCAGCAGGCGCGCTTTTTCGTTCTTCTCCGCAGCTTCTACCACGGCACGATCGAGCAGAATTATCTGTTCGTCCAACATCTCTCTTACCTTGAACAGGTCTTCTCGCCGCCGACTGGCCCACGGCCTCAGCGGCAGCTCGCGGAGCACCTTCTCGCCTGTTTTGCTCCACAACTTCCGCTTCTTCAGCACACCTTGGTTCATCGCCAGGTGCTGCAGCCCGTTCTTGACCTGCGCTCGAATGCACACCAGCTTGTAGCGATGAATCAACAACTGCCGCAAATCCTTTTGCTCGCTCGACGGCGTCCAGATCTGCGGGAACCTCCTTTCGCGCAGCAGCTTCAACAACAGTTGCGCATCTCGCTTGTCGTGCTTCTGTTGTCGTGCATCGCTGGCCCGAATCTTTGCGGCATCGCCAACGCGCACTTCGTGCCCGAGGCCGGCCATCAGCTCCAGAAACCACTGACAGTTCCCCGTGGCCTCCATACCGATAATCGTCCCCGCCGGAAACTGCCGATAAAACTTGTCGACCTCTCCCGGCGTGTGCACCAGCTTCACATCTCCCGTCTCCCCAGTCTCCTGCTTCAACCAAGAAACCTGTTGCCAACTCGGGTGAAAATCACATCCAATAAGAACCATCGAAGGCTCCTTCCTTTCCGAGAGCTTCGGTCCTCAACCAAAAGCTTACTCGGTCTGCGATCGGAGCCTTCGCTCTTATCCAATCAACCCTTCATAAAAACCGTGAAGGCGATAAAGTCAAAATCCATCCCGCGCGTTAAGGGTGGTCCACCCGCCACGTTTCCCTATGGCGCTGCCGAGAACCTCGCGACGAGGCTCGAGTCCGGCGCGTAAACATTAACAATGAGGTGGTCCGTGAGTGGCACTCCCTCGCAGGAGATGGCAAGTTCGTAGCCCCAGAGTACCATGGGTCCCATTTCACTTCTTTCGAGACGTCTTACTGTCATTCTAGAAACGGGCCTTGTACTCAATCCGGTCTTCCACTCGGGCTTGATTTGCAAGGAATCCATAAGAGCTGCTGCAGTCCCGGGATGGCGTTTGTCCATTGGAGTCTCGCCTAATGTCGATGGGCTACCAAAGACGTCTACCTTCAAGGATTCGGGGTAAAAAATAACCTGTCTGGAATTTCTAAAGAAGCGCTCACCCTCTGCAGTCCTGCGCCGTTCGAGTTGGCCGAAGAAATCACCTGCAGTCATTCCGGCATTGAAGAGTACCCGCATGTCGTCAAACACAAGAATGTAACTGCCCATTAAAAGCACGCGGCCAAAATGCCGATCGGCAGGCGCTGGCGGCGTCAGGACGGTTAGTGCCATGATGATTGTTAGGATTCTGGACGTCATGGTTCCTGCGAGCTTCCCTCGTTCTACGGCAGTTGAGGGAATACGGAACTCCACCGACTGTTGAAAGCGCCAAAATCTTGGTCTAGGCCTTCCCACATCTCCAGCCAGCTCCGGGCCACCCGGGTCATCATAGCTTGGCAGACACCCTGATAAGGGTGTCGCCATTCTTCTTGACCAAATCGATCAGTAGGTGGTCCGATAGCGGAACCTCAGCAGCTGGAACACTCAGGTAATACTCCCAGCGGTTTCCCAAAACGGTGTCGACGGGCTGTCGAATCTGAACTGAGGCGAGTCCAGTCGGTCGCATTTCGAATTCTCTCTTCCAGCTTAGTTTGAACGTGATCGGTTCTAGCAACTCACTCTCAGAGGCCAACGGAAGTCGAGTAGCGGTTTTCCCCTTGCACCGATGGACATCTGCCTCCACGTTGACGATTAGAGTTTCGGGAAAGGTTCGAAATACCTTCGTTCCTTTCTTGATTAGCAATCCGCCCGTGCTTTCGACTCTCTCGATCCGCGAGAAGAAATCACGTGAAATAAAGAAAACGCGAAACAAAATGCAGTTTCCGTCGCCTACCTCGTGAAGGCCATACGCTGTCTCTAGGCCGGTGCCGAACTCTGTCCGCTTCTCTATGGCCCGATGGCTTTCTGCGAAGATCGCTGAGAACGGGCCGATAAGGACGAATACAAAAAGTACGGACCCAGCACAAAGGAAGATAAAAGTGCGAGATAGTCGATTCATTTACTCCTCTGGCGGCGCAGGGGGTGCCATTGCCGGAGATCCCTGAAGGACTAGCTCCATCAAGGCTTCGCCAGCAGCCGCGATCTGTCCTATCAAAGCCTCAACATAGGGGTTCGAAAAAGTCTCGTTTGCTGTTCTGGCTCGTTCTTCCGGGTCTGCTACACCAGCAATGCGGGAGAGGTAATAATTAGAAATTGCTGCAAGTTCACCCAGCTTCTGAGCGTAGTCGGGGATGATTCCAGACATCGTTGTATCGGTCCCGTTATTATGAACGAAGACTTGAAAGCCCGTCCACGGATATGACCCGGGATCGGTGATATCGTGGGGTATGCCTCCAGCAGTAGGGTTAATTACTCCGCTGCGAATTGCATCCACTACGTTGAGAGTCGCGCTCCACATCGGGACGGAAAAACCGAAGCCGATGTTGCCATACATGTCCTCGGTTATGTAGGTGCCCGGAGCCCCAGCGATGGCGTCGAAAATGTCGTTGCCCCACAGGACGGTCCCGGAATCGTAGGAGCCGGAACCGTAGCCGGCACACGCAAAGAACGGATCACAAAAGGAGTTCGGATAGGCCAGGAAGCGCGTTTTTCCTGTCGGGTCGATTGAGTTTATCGGATCATCGGTCACGTAGGTGTATCGTCCCAAGGACTGCGGATTTGAGCGTGAAGCGCGCGAGACGTCCAACGCCGAGAAACGACCGAGACGATTGATGTACGAGCGAGCCATGGCGTAGTCGTTGCCGGATTCGGCGTCGCGCTCGTAGGAGGTGAAGAGGTGTTTATCGTTGGAGGCGTTGTACCAGGATTCGCCGAAGGGATAGTGGCCGAGCTGTTCGAGGGTGTTGCCGCTGGAGTCGGTGACCACGCGATTCGAGAGATGGTCCCGATGGTAGTACTTCGTACCGGAGGAATCGATCTTGACGAGGAGCGCTCCGCCGGAATAAATGTACTCGCGTGAAGGTGAACTGGGGGCGGCGCCGTTGTCGTATTCGGCGACGACTTTGGACCCAGAGAAAATGTAGATGGTGGTTGTGCTGCCGGAAGCTTTCTTCACTCGCAAACTGTTTCCATCGTAGGTATACGTGCCGGAAGCGCCGCCGTTGGTGGCGCTGAGCACACGGTTCTCTGCGTCGTAGATGAGCGCATTGTTGCCGTCGTTGGTCATGTTTCCGTTGGCGTCATACGCGTAGGGCGAGCCGGTGATCTGGTTGGTGGTGGTGCTGACGGTGACGGAGTTTGTTGGCGGCGCATCGTAGGTTTGGGATTGGCTGAGGCGGTTGCCGTAGCGGTCGTAGGTCCACTGCAATCCCCATTTCGTGTAATTCGAAGAGCCGTTGGTAGTCGCGGCGACAATGCGATAGAGCGCGTCAAAGGAGTAGCTGACGGTGCGGCCGGAATCCACATTATCCGTGATGCACTGAATCTGGCCGTTGTTGCCTGAGGCGCCGTTGGGGCAGTTGGTGGCGTCGGTTTTGTACCAGTAGTTGATGCTGAAGAGGGTGTTCGAGCCTTTGGTGTAGGCAAGGCTTTGCAAGAGTAAACGGTCGGGGGTGTAGCCGAAGGCGGCGGCAACGCCGTTGCCGTAATTGAAGCCGGTGACCTGGAACGCCGCATTGTACGCATAACCGGTCGCGTAGGTCGTGCCGGAAGAGCAGGTGCTGCCTGACGTTCCGACGGCGCAGAGACGGCCGATGGTGTCAAAACTTTGTTGCACGACACGAGTCGAGGGATAGGTGATGGAACTCAATTCGCCCGCGAGATTATACGCGTAGCCGGTGGTGTAGGTGGTGCCGCTGATGACTTTTTGGAGTTGGGTCATTTCGCCGAGATTATTATACGTGTAAGTTTCCGAGCCGACGCCGTCGGTCATGGACGTGAGGCGGCCGAGGGCATAGGCGGCGGAGCCGCCCTGGTCGTAGGTCAGTGTTACGCCGGGCGTGGCGGTCACGCCGGTGGTTCCCACATTGTAAGTGATTCCCGTAAGGCGATTGAGATTGTCAAAGCCGTAGGTCGTGATGACGCCGCGCGGATCGGTGCGCTGGGTAGCGAGACCGAAATTGTTGTAGACATACTGGTAGGCGGTTTGATTTGTCTCCGGCGTTTTCACAGAGGTGGCACGGCCGAGATCGTCATAAATATACGTGCGAGTTTGTGAGCCCTGCGTCACGCCGGTCAGAAGATCGAGAATGTTGTACGCATAGTCCGTCTCGTAATTGAGTCCGGAGGGATCTTCGAACACCTTGGTCATACGGCCGAGGCCGTCGGCGACGGATTTGCGGGCTTTGCCAGCGGGATCCGTGACGGTGGCGGTGTTCGTGGCGTAAGAAAACGTCGCCGCCGAACTATCCTGCAAGAGCGTTTTCGTAGCGCGGCCGAGGACATCAAACTGCGCAGTGGTCCAATACTGCGCTGAAGACGTGTACGGATTGCTTCCCATGTAGGCGCGTCCCACCGGGTCGTACTGTGTCGCGACGATGGAGTAAGTATTCGTGCCGTCAGAGATTTGCTGGTTTACTGGCCGGCCGAGGCCGTCCACGGTCGTCGTCGTGTACTGGACGTTTGATCCCTGGATCGGGGCGCCGGCCTTCACGCTGGATTGCGTGGGAGGCGTTGCATCTGTGTAGGTCCAAGTGAGTTGCGTGTTGTCAGGGCGCTTCACTGTAGTGGTGCGTTTCAGAATGTCATAGGTGTAGTTCGTGACCTGACTATTCTCATCGGTGGAAGTGGCGACGAGGCCGGTGTACTGGTTGTAGGTGGCGCTAGTGGTGAGTTGCGTGCCGGGGCTGGAGCCACGCGTGGAGGAGTCCGGGAGAGAATAATTCGTGGTGGAGGAATACACCCATGTTTTGCTCTGGCAGCAATCCATGTCGGCTCTCACGAGATTGCCCAAATTGTCATAATAACTGTGATGGTATACGGAGCCTCCCTGCGTTGCAGCAGTGGCGTAGGTGGTCACGGTAGTGGGATTTCCGCGAGTCGTGTAGCTGCAAGTATAGGTAGTGTCGTTGTGCTGTGCGACGCCGGAATGGCACGTTCCATAGTTAGTGTAGCTGGACTCATCGTAGGCGATGTTCGTGAGCGAGTGGACGATACCTGAAACGTTGTCCGTGACGGTCACGCTTGTGGGCCGGTTCAGGATGTTGGCCGTGACGTAGGGGCTGGTGCCCAAATAGGCGATGACTGTCGTTCGGAGCACGGAGCCCGGAGTGTTCATTCCCCAGTCGTGCTCCTTCAGGCTGAGGAGATTTGCATAAGAATCGTAAGAGGTTTCGGTTTCGTTCTGGGTACTACCATCCTCAAGGATGGTTATCTGGGTTGCGGGGGCGTAGCCCGACCATGTCGTGTTGATAGTTCGTTTGAGGTTACCGGAACTGACGGCGCCCTGGTAGAACTTCGCACTGGTTTGCTGCCCTGAGGAATTGAAAGTATACGCGGCGTTGTTTTGGGCGCTGTCGTAGGGCATGACTGGGTAGGTGATCGTGGTCGTCCAGTTTCCCGTGCTGCCAGTGCGCGCAAACTGCGTGCTGTAGGAATTCGTGCCGTCGGAGATGGCGCGGCTCATGTTGAGGATGGAGCCGTCGGCGCAATTGATGCCGCCATTCGCGCCGCTATACGTGTAAGTGTACGAGCCGCCTGTGGGGAGAGTAACCTGCTTCAATCGGCCCGTGTAGTAGGTGTTTCCACCGGATGTGTAGGACTCGTACGTGAAGAGATACTTCTGACTGTTTGGCAGGTCCATCTCATAGGGCAGCGAAATGCTTCCTGTGTATTCGGCGACGCCGGAGCAGCCGAAATTCGTCTTGATGCTGTACGACTGCTCTTTGAGCGTGACGATCTGGTAGGTTCCTGTGGTGTCTGGGAACTGGTATTGGACTTGGCCTGTTCCGATGATGGATTTGAGCGAGAGGTGGTTGGCGGAATCGTACCAATCGGTTTCGCTGCCACTCACGACGTTTTGGGAGATTTGATTTCCGTTCGAGTCTGTCAGGAGGACGTTGGTTGTAAAAACGCTTCCGTTCGGCAGATGGAGGATAGGAGTAGTGGGGTTTGTGGCGTCGATGAAATATCCGGTGTTGTCGGTAGCGTAAGCGGTACGCGGGCCGGACCTAAAGTTGCAGTCCGGGGCCTGGGAATTATCGTAAAATAAGAGGCCAAAGCCGTGAATGGTCCCTGCCGGGTCTTGGTAGGTATACGCGCTTTAGGCGGTTGCGTACTCGTAAACGTAGTAACCACTTTGAAGAACTCTGCACCGCACTGTGCTGGCACTGTAGTTCGTCTTCCCCGTTCCCACCTGCGTGTTCCAGCCTAGGGCGACGTTGCCGAGGGCGTCCGTGGCAGGGTACCAGGCTCCGGAGATTAGATTCCAGGCTAGCGAGTCGTAGAGAATTGCGAAATTAAAATTTGTGCCACGACCGGGGCTCGAGACGATGGGGAAGGTCAAGTGGGCGTTGAGGTTTTGGCGGTTGACGGTATCGACTTGGCTGCCCTCGAACGAGCCGAAGGGAGGGAGGCCCGTGCCGGTGTTTTGCGCGAGTGTGGAATCCGTGAACCATAGGAGAGCGGTGAGAAGTAGCGCGCGTCGCATGAGTGTCCTCACTCAACCGGAAAGTCGGACTCGGAAAGGCCCGTGTTGAATTTGACGCCGCTAATAGTGATCGTGGTCCAAGGCGTGCCGTTCAGAGAGATGTTGATTTGGAACGGATAGTAGGTTCCGGAGACGATTTGGTAGTTGGAGAAGTAGTAGTCAAGAAGGAATCGAGGAACGGCCGGGCCGGTGGCGTCCTGCCGAACCACCGAGATTTTCTGCGGTAGACCGGTCGCGGAATCGAGCCAGATGTTGGAGGCCTCCGACCAAGGCAAAACTTCCAGAGCCATGCCTGCCTGATAGTGCAGGCTGAGCCTGGTTCCAATACGTTTCAACTGGTTAGCGAGGATAGGTCCCGACGTGCAAAAGGCACGCATCGCCAATTGAGGGAGAGTTACGTTGGCGAACTATCTACGCTTGTGCGAAAACGGTGTCAAGCGAAAAATGCTGTCAGCTGCCGGCGGGGGCTTGGAGCCATTTGATGGCTCGGCGCCAGGGGGCGGAGTCACTGCTGCGCATTGGCGTATTCAGCCAGACGATCAAGCTGTGACGGGCAACGGCCCAGCGGCTTGGGCCGGTTTCGATGGGTTCCGGCAGGGGAGCAGGAGGAATTTCCGACGGCGTGAGCCAATAGGGGCTGGCATTGGCGAAGAAGCGTTCGGCGGCGGCGGTTGGCGATTGGCGCTCGGGGATGGTGCCCGAAAGCGAGAGTTTCAGCAGTGCGCCGATTTGCTCTTGCGACGCCCTGATGGATTTCAGGATTTCGCGCGCAAACCAGACACCTGCGGTAAGGAAGGCAGCTTGTAGGAGGAGGGTTCCCAGCGCATGCCAATTGCTCTGCATCCAGGTAGAGAATTCGTTCATGGGCTCACCTTGGACTGGGACAGCACTAATCTACCGCTCGGTTGTGACGCTGGGAACTGGCAGGAAGTGCAGGAAAAGGGCAGGTGGCTTCGCAGGCCTGGCGAGCGGTTTTCTTGCTGCGTCGTCCGGCGCGAACGCGGTACTGGAGGAATGATTGCTCCCTGCAGTAGCAGCGCGGTAAGATAAAAAGGTGAATTTTGAATGGGATCCGGGCAAAGCCAGTCAAAATCGCCGAAAGCACCGGGTTTCATTCCAAGAAGCTGCAACCATATTTGGCGATCCCTTGGCGGTAACGTATCCTGACCCGGATCATTCGATATCGGAGCAGCGATTTATCACAGTTGGAATGTCGAGTCCGGGAAGAGTTTAATCGTTGCACATTCGGACCGCGACGAGAACGTCAGAATTATCAGCGCCCGTAAGACGACGCAGCGCGAGCGAAAACAGTATGAAGAAAAAAAGTGAGAATCGAGCAGAGCCTGACGAGCTACGGCGGGAGTATGACCTGTCAAAGTTAAAAGGAGCCGTCCGCGGCAAGTATAGTGCGCGCTATCGTGCAGGAACGAATCTGGTGCTCCTTTCGGCAGACGTCGCTGCGCATTTCCCCGACGAACAATCGGTCAATGCGGCCTTGCGGACTCTGATTCACGCGGCAAAGGTCCCTCTCCGCCGTACGCGCTGAACGCGCGTGACGGACAGTAGAAAAGCAAACTCAAAAGCCGCAATGGTTGGCCCCCGCAGAAACTTCCGGGGCGCAAGCGGCGTGCTGCGCTCTCCACTAGTTGGATGAGACGGACGTGTAGGCCGTTTTCCTGAATGGATCATTGGCTCGGCGGGGCAGCTGCGTCGCGTTTTTTTCCAAACAGGCCTGCGAGAAAACCCAAGACCGCGATAAGCAAAGCTCCCACGCTGGAAGTGAATGAGGTGAGCGGAGCGATGGTGGCGTACTGGGCCGCGCGGCTTTGAATGATGAGTTCTTCGATCTTCAGTTGCGCCTCAATTTGCTTGCGGAACGCTTCCAGGTCTTTTGGACTGCCCTGACGGTTCAATACCTCTTGAAACGCCAGGATGCGGGCGTGGTCCGAGTCTTCATTGTTCTGGGAACGCCAGGACTTTTCGGTCTGAGAAGGGAAAAGTCGAGGAAGTCCATGCTCCGCGAGAGCCCCGAGAATAAGACCGCCAGTAAAGACAACGATGTAGGAGTATTTCACTTTCAAAGTGGCACCTCTCGATAAGAGCCGCGTAGAGGGAAACTCCGAGAGCGGCGGAGGCTCAGGGTGAGGCTGATATTGCTCGGGTAAATAGGCCGTGTCAAGGATGTATCGTGCCCGTACGAATAGAGGAACGGCGGACGGAACAAGAGCGCTCGGAAAAGTGACGAGGCTGCCACGGTTTTTGGTGGAAGCCTCGTCGCTGGTTTTACAGGAATCGAAAAACGCGATTCCGGTGGGAATCAGGCTGGTTCTACTGGCGGTAGGAATAGGATTCGGAGTTGGAACGATTGGAATAGATGAATTCCTCGGCGGTGGATTCTCCGGGATGGAACCATAGTTTCAGGGCCACGGGTGAGCCGGCCGGGCGCTCGTCAAATTGGAAAAAGTGTTTGTCCTGTGGATCGAGGCGCGTGTAGGGAATGGTCATGATGGTTGTCACGAGTTGGTTGTCGTCGGCAGTCCAAATCTGCACGATGTGGCGGTCGGTATTGTTATCGGCTAGCCGGAAGATGTACGTTCCCGCGGGGAGAACCTGCCCGGGGACTTGCACGTCTTCGCTGAAGGTGACGATGGTTTTTTTATCCCATTGATCCGCTCTGGCACCTGGGGTGAGTGTGGTGCCCAACAGCACAGCGGACAACGCAAGTACGGCTCCTCTCAGAGTTTGCATACTTCTACCCTCCTATGTTGGATTGACTGGGCCGAACGGGCAGGGATGGCGGCCGGGAACCGCGTTGGGAGGCAGGTGAAGAGGGGCCAGCAGTGTTGTATGGTCCCCCAGAATTCCTGCCTCCCCCTAAGATGCGCGGGTGGTGTGCGAGGTTGCGCTCGGATGGGCCAAGCGAGGATGATGCCGCCCTGCCCTAAAAGGACGGCGCTACACGGAAGGAAAAAACCTCGGGCTAAAGCCGTGAGCTAAGGGGTAAACGGGCGGGGAATCTAGAAACAAATGTCGCGTTAAGCCGTCTTAACCGTTGATTGGGGGTGTCGCTATGGCGGGAAACTTTCAACAGGATTTGCGGGGCGGGTTGCGGATGTTGAAGAAAAGCCCCGGGTTTACGTTCGTGGCGGTACTGTCGCTGGCGCTGGGGATCGGTGCGAACACCGCCATCTTTACGATTATCAACGCGGTATTCCTGCACCCGCTGCCGGTGGAAGAGCCTTCGCGGTTGGCGGAAATGTTCACGCGCGACACTTTGACGATAAATACCAACGCGAACATTCAACTCACGGGCACATCGCTGCCCAACTATGAGGACTATCGCGACCAGAACACGGTGTTCTCCGGGCTGGCGCTGGTCTCCTTTGCCTTGCCGCTGAATTGGGGCGGGCAAGCCGAGCCGCAACAGCTAAATGCGGCGTTGGTCAGCGGGAACTTCTTCGACGTGCTGGGCGTGAAGCCTTACCGTGGACGCATGTTTGTCGCCGATGGAGACAAGAAGGTTGGCGGCAACCCGGAAGCAGTTCTGAGCTACGGCTTGTGGGCCCGGCGCTTCGGTTCCGACGAAAAATTCATTGGCCAGACGATCAGTCTAAACGGCGCACCCTACACGGTGGTGGGGGTGGCGCCGCCGAGTTTCAAAGGGATTGTGTCGCTGGGGCGGCCTGACCTGCTGTGGATTCCCATCACCATGCGCGACTATGTGTTGACCGGGCAATTGAAGGCGCTGGAAAATAACCGGCGCTTCCGGTGGCTGCAGATTGTCGGCCGGTTGAAACCACAGGTCAGTGTTGCGGAGGCGCAGGCCGCGATGAAGACGATCGCGGCCGGACTGGAGAAGGAGTATCCGCGCGACAACAAAGGCCGCACGGTGGAATTGTTTCCGCTGAACCAATCGGCGCTGGGAATCAATCAGCGGCAGCAGTTTTCTCTGGCGGGTGGCGTGCTGATGAGCGTCGTGGGCCTGGTGCTCTTGATCGCTTGCGTGAACCTGGCGAATCTGCTGCTCGCGCAAGCTGCCAAACGCGAAAAAGAATTGAGCATCCGCGCGGCGATGGGGGCGGGCCGCTTCCGGCTGGTGCGGCAGCTGCTGACCGAAAGCACCGTGCTTTCGCTGCTTGGCGGCTTGGCCGGATTGGTGGTCGCATATTGGGGGCGCAAGGTGTTGTGGTCGTTCCGGCCTCCGTTTCTTCTCGAAGGTTCCATTGATCTTTCCTTCGATGCCCGCGTATTGGGATTCACTTTGCTTATTTCTTTGTTTACCGGCTTGGTCTTCGGCATCATCCCGGCTATCAAGGCTTCCGGCACGGACATCAACGAGATATTGAAAACCGGCGGCCGCGGCGGGGCGCTGGGCTGGACGCACAACCGTCTGCGCGGCTTGCTGGTGATTTCGGAAATTGCGCTGGCGTTGGTGGCGCTGGTCGGATCGGGGCTGTTCCTGCGCAGCATGCAAAACGCGCAGCAGTTCAATCCGGGTTTCGAATCGCAGAACCTGTTTCAATTATTGTTCGACCTTGGCGCTCTTCGCTATGACGCCGATCACGGGCAACAGTTTTTCCGCGATGTCATCGAGCGCGCCAAATCGGTTCCCGGCGTGGTGAACGCTTCGGTGTCCGCCAACGGGGTGTTCGGAGGCGGCTTGCTTGGCACCATCTTTCGCGAGGGCGAACAAACGGACCCCAATAATCGAGGGACGCTGGTGAATTTTGACGACGTGACGCCGGGCCATTTTGAAACCATGGGCATCCGGCTTCTGAGCGGCCGCGACTTCACCGACTTCGACCGTGAAAACACCACTACCGTGGTGGTGATCAACGAGGCCATGGCCAAGATGCTGTGGCCGGGCCAGGAACCGCTTGGGAAACGCTTCTCGATTGTTACGGAGCCAAATCTGCTTCAGGTTGTCGGGGTGGTGGGGACCGCGGTCATTGGTCAGATTGGGGAAGACCCTCAGCCGATCGTGTACCGGCCTATGCGCCAGCAATATGCGCCGTTTGCCTCGCTGGTCGTGCGCACATCCGGCAACCCCGAAGCTGTCCTGGGCGCTGTGCGAACTCAGGTGCAGCAAATCGACAAGAACCTTGCGTTCACGAACGGGCAGACCGTGCAGCAGATTCTAGGGCAGGGGCTGTGGGCCGCGCGCATGGGTGCGGCGCTGCTTGGGTTGTTCGGGGCGCTCGCGCTGATTCTCGCTTCCATTGGAATTTATGGCGTGCTGGCGTATTCGGTGGCGCAGCGGACAAGCGAAATCGGGCTGCGTATGGCGCTGGGGGCGCAGCCGCATCAAGTGCTGCGGCTGGTGCTGAAGCAGGGAATGCTGTTGGCGCTGGTTGGCGCGATCGTGGGCGTTCTCGTGGCACTGCCAGTTGCTCGGCTGGCGTCGGGATTGCTCTACGGCGTGAGCGCGACGGATCCGCTTACCTATGCAGCCATCACGCTGCTGCTGATGGGCGTTGCGCTGCTGGCTTGCTACCTTCCTGCGCGGCGAGCGACCCGGATTGATCCACTCGTGGCGCTGCGCGTGGATTAGCCGCGGTCTCTTTCCGCTGCGGCTGTCCATTGACTTGGGACTCTAACCAGCATACCTTTCGGCACCGATGAAATTTCTCACCCGGGGCCGATGAAGAACAAACTCCTTGCCGCGGCGATAGTGGCCGCAACTATTGCCATCGCGGCCTCGCTGCTGGCCGGCGGTGCGTTGCTTGCTGTGCCGCCGTTGGTCCCATTGCTACTGCGCTGGCTCGCGATTGTGCTCATCGCCGCTACTGCAACTTCGCAGCGCTCGTTGACGGCGTGGATTCTTGTGGGATTGCTGGCGGGCGCGGAGCTGGGACACGACTGGCCTGCAGTTGCGGTGAAGCTGCAATTCCTGGGGACAATTTTTCTGCGGTTGATCAAGGTGATCATCGCGCCGCTGCTGTTTGGCACGCTGGTGGTGGGCATCGCGGGGCACGCGGATTTGAAGAAGGTCGGGCGGCTGGGAATTAAATCGCTGATTTATTTTGAAGTTGTGTCGACGATTGCGCTGCTGATCGGTTTTGCGGCGATCAATCTGAGCCGGGCGGGCGAGGGCGTGCGGCTGCCGCCCACAGCGGCCGCCGAAACGCTGAGTGCGACGCCGCACACGGCGACGCAACTGATTACTGATATTTTTCCGGAGAACATCGCGAAATCCGTGGCCGAGGGGCAGGTGCTGCAAGTCGTGGTGTTCAGTATTTTGTTTGCGATGGCGCTGGCGCTCGTCCCCGAGGCAAAGCGCCGCCCAATGCTGGCGTTTGCCGAGAGCCTTTCGGAGACGATGTTCAAATTTACAAACTTAGTGATGTACGCTGCGCCGATTGGGGTGTTAGGAGCGATTGCGTACACGGTGGGGCACCTGGGATTGGGAGTTTTGCTTCCGCTGTTAAAGCTTCTGGCGACGATGTACGTCGCGCTTGTTTTCTTCATTACCTGCGTTTTGTTTCCCATCGCGTTGCTGGCGCGCGTGCCTGTGAAGCGATTTCTCCGGGCGGTGGCGGAGCCGGTCACGATTGCTTTCGCCACGGCAAGTTCGGAGGCAGCGTTGCCACGCGCGATGGAACAGATGGAAACGTTCGGAGTGCCGCGCGAGACGGTCGCGTTTGTGCTGCCGACGGGGTACAGCTTTAATTTGGACGGCTCCAGTCTCTACCAGTCGCTGGCGTTGCTGTTCATCGCGCAGGCTGCGGGAATTCACCTGACGATTGGGCAGCAGGCGGTGATGCTTTTGACGCTTCTGATCAGCAGTAAAGGGACGGCAGGAGTGGCGCGCGCGTCGCTGGTGATCGTTCTGGCCGCGGCGGCTTCGTTTCATCTGCCAACGGAGCCGCTGTTTCTGCTCTTTGGGATCGATCAGCTCATGGACATGGGGCGCACGGCCGTCAACGTGCTTGGCAACTGCCTCGCGTGCGTGGTGATCGCGCGATGGGAAGGTGAATTCCCCGCCGAGCACGCCGCACCCCACTAGGAAGAATCAGCAGCTTCCTTTTTCACTCTTTCTGCCAAACTCGCGCTCGAAAATCCTTCGTGTCAGCGATTAAGAAATTTCGTCGTTCCGCGCTAATGCGAGTAGAATCCCCGGCGGACCACCAGATAAAGGGACCCCGATAAAATAGGAGGGGTTATGCGCCGAGCAGCAGCGTTCGGGTGTGTAGTTTTATTTGCGTTCCTTCTCCCAAATGCATTCGCACAGAATGCCCCCGGACTGCCAGCGGACAAGACTATCGCGGTGTTCGGGCAGACGATTCATTATTGGGATGTGGGGTCCGGCCCCGTTGTCGTGTTGGTGCACGGGCTGGGCAGCCGCAAGGAAGACTGGATGTCCGTCGTCGAGCCGCTTTCCAAGAGCTATCGGCTGCTGGTTCCCGATCAAATCGGATTTGGGCACTCGGATAAGCCGCTACTCGATTACAGCGTCCAGACCTACGTGGACTTCCTGAATGAGTTTTTGCGCGATCTGAAGGTGGAGAAAGCGAGCTTTGTCGGTGAATCACTGGGGGGCTGGATTTGCGGACTTTATGCCGTGGAAATTTCAACAGGCGCTCACCTCGTTCCTATTGAAAAGTTGATCCTGGTGGATGCCGCAGGGCTGAAGCAGGACAAGCCTATCCCGGATCTCAATCCGAGTTCGCTTGCGGCCATGCGCGCGCTGATGCAGGCGATTTTTTTCGATACCAGCTGGCTGGACGACAACACACTGCGGAAAATCTTTGCCGATAAACTTGCCACGCACGATGCCTACACCGTTCGAAGCTTTTTGAGTAATCCTGCTTTGGGTGCGGAGCGGCTGGACGACAAGCTGGCGAACATCAAGGTGCCTACACTGGTGCTTTGGGGAAAACAGGACTCTTTGCTCCCCATCGCTTCCGGCGAACGCTACGCCGCGGGAATTGCCGGCGCCCGGCTAGTCAGCTTTGATAAATGCGGGCACATTCCTGCTGTTGAACAGACTGCAGCGTTCCTCACTGCGGTGAGTACGTTCCTTGGCGGCGCCCCGGCCCACTGAGATTCATTGAATTCCCCAACGCGTTTTGAAACGGGAACGGTTCTCAGATGGCGTGACGTTAGAACGTGAACTCTACTGGGAACTTGCACGAGGCGGTGGTTTCCTGTCGCGTCGCTTTTCGACGTCCAACTCACGGCTGTCA
>Ga0210410_10002816_pt1 | contig 15515 bp, 15 predicted proteins | sample IncBWC4MmetaG_FD_161058 | JGI IMG/M metagenome (GOLD analysis project Ga0210410, IMG submission 161058) | Forest soil microbial communities from Barre Woods Harvard Forest LTER site, Petersham, Massachusetts, United States - Inc-BW-C-4-M | ecosystem: Environmental > Terrestrial > Soil >... | reverse complement strand
AAAATGAGTTGCTGGCCCGGCTCACACAGGCGCTGGACCGCGTTGCGATCGCCAATGCGCTAACGCGCGATTCGGCGAAAGGGGCGGAGTCGGCCAATCATTTAGAGTATCGACGCGGAGGGTTGCCGACGCACCTCGTGGAGATAGTGCCACGAACTCTATCTACTGCCGCGACACCAACAGAAGCCGGCTCTGCGCGATTGGCGATAATTCTGGATGATCTGGGCAACGATCGCGCCGTCGCGCAGGCCATTTTCGCGATGCCGTATCCGTTAACGATTTCAGTTCTGCCCAACCATCCGCATTCGGTGGACATAGCGCAAGAGGCACGCCGCCGCGGCTTCCAAGTGATGCTGCATCTTCCCATGGAGTCCATGCGCAATGAGCAGCCGGAAACGCAGGAGTTGCGGCCGGGCATGTCCGCAGCTGACGTGAACAGTTTGGTTGCTGATTTGCTGCGAGCGGTGCCCGACGTTGCCGGAGTAAACAATCATCAGGGCTCGCAATCCACTGCTGACTCCGCGCTTATGGACGAGTTGATGCCGGTGTTGCGCGAACACAACCTGTTTTACATCGATAGCAGGACCACAGCGGCCACTGTTGCGTTTGACAGCGCTCAGCGATTCGGCGTGCGCTCCGGCTTTCGCAATGTTCCCTTTCTCGACGATGTCGCGGAAGTGGGTGCGGTCCGCAAGCAACTGCTGCTCGCGTTGCGCGGTGCGCAGAAGAAGGGCGATGCAATCGCTATCGGCCACCCCCATGCCGCGACCTTGCAGGCGTTGCGAGATGTTTTGCCCGAGGCGAAATCGCAAGGAATAAGGTTAGTTTTTGCGTCGGAAGTGGTGCATTAGGTTAATGGTCCGGTAGCCTGGATTTTGACTAGCAGCGCCGGCGAAGAGCCCGTCGAGGCTTGGGTAAAGCAGCCTACCGTCGAGATCTCAGTTGTCTTTCTCTGCTTCTTTCTCTTTCTTCTTTTCAGCCTTAGATTTCTTGACGCCCACTTCCGACGAGCGCTTTTCCAGGGCCGCCTTGGTGAAGAAATCTTCGGAAAAACCCGGATTGTATTTGCAGGATTGAAAGAACACCTGGTTGATGCGACGCCCGTTGCGGTCTAGCGTGATCTGCAACGGCGTCCACACGCCGTCCATGAGCTGATAATTTGTGTAAATGCGCGTTTCCACGCTGCGGTCGGGCGAGGTGTCGTCTGTAAGAGTAACGACGCTGCGCACGAGATAATGCGAACTCTTGTCCACGGCGAGCCGAAAGTCGCGCTGTTCCGTGTCGGTGATTTCAACCCAATCCACGGTCCTGAGATCTACAACATCTGTTCCGCCGAAACGGATCGTCATCCCGGGCTCTTTCAGCCGCACACGAAGCAAATTGTTGATATCCCGCTTGGCCTGCTCCTGAAAATCCGCGACAGCCGCCGCGCTTAGCTCGCTCACACCGCCGCGATCGAGAGTCCAGCCGCGGTCGCCGTTATAGACGTTGACGATTACACCTTTTTTCGAGAAGTCCGTGCGATTTTTGTCCGGATAGCGCCAGTACACCTTGAAGTTCGTGTAACCGGTCAACTCACCGTTATGGCCAAACTGCGCGAGGCGACCATCGCAATTGCTTTCTCGAATATCGAGATAGGTTGGGCCGCCGAGTGCGGTGATCAACTGCTCCAGAACCTGCTTGCCTTTGGCCGTGCGCTCCTCGGGCATCATGTTATCGGGGTTTTGCGCTTGCACATGCTGGAGAGGCAGCGCTACCGACGCCACAGCAATGGCTAGAATCGCCCAGAGATAATTGCTGGATCTTAACCGCACAGCACCGCCCCCCCATTCACATTGATGACTTCGCCGGTCATGAAGTTGGCCAGATCCGAAGCCAGAAACAAAATCGGTCCGGCAATTTCCTCGGCAGTACCCGCGCGCCGTAGGGGGATCGCCGAGACGATCGCTTTGCCGCCGGCTTTCGAGTTGATCACCGGGTTGGACATATCCGTCGCTACCCAGCCAGGCGCGACGCAGTTCACCAGGATGTTGTGCCGCGCGAGCTCCGTTGCGAGCCCCTTCGCGAAGCTGATGATGGCGCCCTTGGAGGCGCCATAGTGCGTGTGAAAGGATTCTCCGCGCTGCCCGGCGGTAGAGCTGATGGGAATAATCTTTCCGGATTTTTGCTTGATCATCTGCGGCACGGAAAAATGAATGACGGAGTAAACGCTTTTTAAATTGACGCGAATCATCTCGTCCCACTGCTTCTCGGTCATTTTTTCAACGGGCAGATCGTCCAGGTTCCAGACGCCGGCATTGGCCACCACTATATCCAGGCGCCCCAAGCGCGAAATCGCGAAGTCCACAAGCTTCTTGTTATCCGCGTGGTGCCCCACGTCTGCTTTGAATGCTTCGACGCGCGTGCCGTGTTTCCCGGCTTCCTGCTGCACTTGCTCGGCAGCGTCCTTGGCTTTGTTGTAATTGAAAACCACGTCCGCGCCGGCCTGCGCGAACAGTTTGACGGCCGCAGCGCCAATCCCCCGCGAGCCCCCGGTAATCAGCGCCGCCTTGCCAGCCAGTGAAATCATCATTCCCCCAGAAGTACCAAGCACAAAAATTGTAAGGATAGTTCCTGCGGCTCAGACCTTTTCCGTCACGGGATTGCGGGCCCTGCGACCGGCGGCAACGAGGTCCGCGAACAACCGCTCCGCAGAGGCATCGCCGAACATCCGCTCCGGATGCCATTGCACGCCAACCACCCAGTTGGCGTCGCCAGTCCACTCGACGCCCTCCACGATCCCGTCGTCGGCACGCGCGGTAACTCGCAGGCTCTTACCCGGTGTGGCCACGGCTTGGTGATGCGAGCTGTTGACTTCGCCGCGGCCGCCGCCAGTGATTGCTGCAAGGCGGCTGCCCTGTTCAAATGTCGCAGCGTGGCGCGGATCGTCTTTCGGTTCGGGCGTGAGATCCTTCTTTCGGTGTGGCGTGGTGGTGCCGGTCTCGGTCCGCAAGTCCTGTATCAATGTGCCGCCCAGATAGACGTTGAGCAGTTGGCAACCGTAGCAGATGGCCAGAACCGGCTTCTGTTCGCTGAAGGCGTGTTTCAGGATGGCTCGGTCCGTGGCTTCTCGAGCTAAGTCCGCCGGCGCAGAAAGACCTTGGTTTACGGTGCCATATTCCGCGGGCTCGACATCGGCGGGGCTGCCCGGCAGGACGAAGGCGTCCAAGGTTGGAAGAGTGCGATCGAGCTCCATTGGGTCCGCCAGGGTTAGCAGGACCGCCTCTCCGCCTGCCCTACGGACGGCATCCTCGTAATTTCTAATCTTGGGCTGGTTCCCTTCAGCTTCTTCCTGTGAGGTACGCCACGGAATGCCTATCCGTGGCCGGGTGGAGGCGCTTCCAGATGTCGTCGCGGGGGGCATAGAACATTGAATCGTAGCATTCGCGGAGGAGAAGCGGCAACACAGGCGCCGTGCTTCCCTTCACAGGCGCCGTCAGCGGCGGGCGGAAGCGGAGTGCCGCAGGACGGCGTCGAGACCGAATTCAGGGCGATGAAAGTACGTGGGAAGCTCGCCGAGCCGCGAAGCGAGCTGCTCTGGTGAGGAGGCGCGAAGGGTGACATGGCCGAGCTTGCGGCCGGCGCGCGCGGATTTGCCGTAAAGGTGCAGGTGAGCGTCGCGGACCGCGAGGACTTCGGCGGAGTCGGGCACGTCGCCGATCAGGTTAAGCATGGCGGAGCAGCCAATCGCGCTGGTCGAGCCGAGCGGAAGGCCCACCACGGCGCGCAGGTGATTCTCGAATTGGCTTGTGACCGCGCCTTCAATGGTCCAATGGCCGGAATTGTGGACGCGGGGCGCCATTTCGTTAGCCAACAAGCGTCCTTCGTGCTCGAAGAACTCAATGGCCAGCACGCCGACATATTGCAGCGCGTCGAAGACGCAGCGCGCTGCATCTTCCGCGGCGTTCTGAGTTGCTCGGTCGAGCTGCGGAGCTGGCGCCAGCGACAAGCGCAGAATGCCCCCGCGATGGTGATTTTCCACCAATGGATAGAACGCGGTTTCCCCGTCGCGCCCGCGAACGGCCAGCACGCTCAGCTCGCGAGTAAAAGGGACGAGGCGCTCAAGCAAGAACGGCGCAGCTTGCCGGGAGAGTTCGGAGCCACTACCTTTCCCCGCTGCCACATTTGCCGCCGATAATTCGCTCTTAGCTTTGGCAACGTCTTCCGCGCTGCGCAAAATCCATTGCCCCTTGCCGTCGTAGCCCATACGGCAGGTTTTCAGAATTGCGGGCAAGCCAATCTGCCTTACTGCACCGTCGAGCGCGTCTTGGTCGGCAACCGCGGCAAATTCGGTTGTGGCGATGCCCAGCTTTTGAAATAGGTGCTTCTCGTTGAGGCGGTCCTGCGCCGCTTCGAGCGCGGCGGGAGGTGGCAGCACCGGGACGCGTTCGGCAAGAAAGCGCGCCGCTTCTACGGGCACATTTTCAAATTCGTAGGTCACCAGCTCAAGGCCGGCGGCAAATTTCTTCAGCGCGGAGTGATCGTCGTATTGGGCGGTGATACGTGTGGCGATGCGTCCGACAGGAGCTTCGGGAGAGGGATCGAGAAACCGGAAATGGAGACCCAGCGGATACCCGGCGAGCGCGAGCATGTATCCGAGCTGCCCACCGCCGAGGATACCGATGGTCACGTGCGTGTTCCCTTTTTCTGCGCAGGCGGGGTCGTTGTGATTCCCAGCGCACGAGCCGCGGCTTTCGGGTCCGGGTTTGCAAGGACGCGGTCGGTCTGCGCATGGCGGAATTTTCGGTACGCTTCGCGCACTTCAGGATGTTTTGCGCCGAGGATAGCGGCTGCGAGCAATGCAGCGTTAATCGCGCCTGCTTTGCCAACCGCCAACGTTCCGACCGGGACACCGCCGGGCATCTGTGCGATGGAAAGAAGAGAATCCAAGCCTTTTAGTGTTTTCGACTCTACCGGGACGCCCAAGACCGGCAACACCGTTTTCGATGCCGTCATCCCGGGCAAATGCGCCGCGCCGCCAGCGCCCGCGATGATGACTTCGATGCCGCGCTTTTCGGCGGAAGCGGCGTATTCAAAGAGAAGATCCGGCGTGCGGTGAGCAGACACCACGCGTGTTTCATGCGGGACACCCAGCTCTTGCAGCGTGTTTGCGGCGTGTTCCAGGGTTTCCCAATCGGAGGACGAGCCCATGATAATTCCCACGAGCGGGACCTTCCCCAAAGTAGAGTCTTTTGCCATTCTCGCTTTCACCGAAGAAGCGAACATTTTACGGTGTTTTTCAGCGCGCCGCGACCTGCGCGCGCTGTTTCCAGAAATGTCGGAGCTGCCCGACCAGGTAGAGGGAGCCGGTGACGAAAACAGCGTCTTCAGGCGCTGCTTTGGAGACAACATAATCGAGAGCCTGCTCTGCATCGGGGATAACGGAGCTTTTAGCCGCGTGATGTGCTGCGATTTCGCTGAGCTGCGAGGCGGAGATGGCGCGCGAGGTACGCGGCTCGGTGAAGACGACTTCGGCTGCGTACGGGAAAAGCAAACCCGCGATTTCGTCGACGGCTTTGTCGCGCAGTGCCCCGTAGAGGACGAAGATTCTGCGGCCTGCGAAGTTTTCTTGCCAGAAAGCGGCCAGCTCGCGCGCCGCGCCGGGGTTGTGGGCGCCGTCCGCGTAGATGTCTGGCCGCGATTGCAATTTTTCCAGGCGTCCCGGCCATTCGGCCGCCTCGATGCCTCGCTCTATCGCGTTCTCCGGGATGCGATAGCCGCGAGCGCCCAAAACGCGGGCTGCTGCCACGGCGTTCATTGCGTTTTGCAGTTGGAAACGTCCGGGCAATTGTGGAGCGAGCGTTGCGGACCAGCCGGAAGCCATTTCGGTGATTTGCGCGCGGATGCAGCCATTCTCCATGGCCTGGTTGTCCACGCGATACGCCTGAGGCGTTTCGATAATCGGGCAGCCTAGCTTGTTTGCTCGCGCCAGGATCACTTCGCGTGCTTCCGGGCGTTGGCCGGCGATCACAACGGGTACGCCCTTTTTCAGAATGCCGGCTTTTTCCGCAGCGATTTCTTGCAGCGAATGCCCCAGAAAATTTTCGTGATCGAAGTCGATGCTGGTGATCAAGGAAATCACGGGGCTCAGAATGTTGGTCGCATCGAGCCGGCCGCCCAAGCCAACCTCAAAAACACTGAAGTCCACGCGAGCTTCGGCAAAGTATTGAAAGGCCATCGCGGTTACGCATTCAAAATACGTGGGGTGCGCGCGAAGCTTGCCTGCGGCGAGCAGTTCTTCGATCACGGACTGAATTCTGGTGAGCGTTTTTGCAAAATCGGAGTCGGTGATTTCCGCACCGTTAACGCGAATGCGCTCGTTGATTTTTTCGAGGTGCGGCGAGGTATTCAGCCCGGTGAAAAATCCGGCTTGCCTCAGAATCGATTCAAGAAAAGCGGCCGTCGAACCTTTGCCGTTGGTTCCGGCGATGTGCGCCGAGGGATACGCGCGATCGGGGCGTCCCAATCGCTCGGATAAAATCGCGATGTTCTCGAGGTCAAATTTTGCGGCGGCCGCCTGCGTGGGCGCAGCCAATTCCCTGCCGAGCGAGAGTAAATACCGGACCGCAGCGTCGTAATTCATTTCAGCTCAGCAGGAGGTCGAAGGAGTTGGCGAGGAAGTTTTTCATCTCTTTGCGAGGGACCACGGCATCAAGAAAACCGTGCTCTAGCAAAAATTCGGAGCGTTGAAAACCTTCGGGCAGCTTTTGGCGGATCGTCTGCTCGATCACGCGCGGCCCGGCAAAACCGATCAACGCACCGGGTTCCGCGATATTAAGATCGCCCAGCATGGCAAAGCTAGCGGTGACGCCGCCGGTCGTGGGATCGGTCATTATCGAGATGTACGGCACTTTGGCTTCGTCGAGCTTGGCAAGCGCCGCGGAAACCTTGGCGAGCTGCATCAGGCTGATGGTACCTTCCATCATGCGCGCGCCTCCGGAGCAAGAGACGATCACAAGCGGCTGGCGGGTGTCGAGAGAGCGTTCGATGCCGCGGGTCACTTTTTCCCCTACCACCGCGCCCATCGAGCCTCCGATGAAATTAAATTCCATGGCGCAGCATACGATTGGGCGGCCGTTGAGCTGGCCCTCCGCGGTGATGATCGCGTCGCACATGCCCAATTTTTTACGCGCTTCGCGCAGGCGCGATGCGTATGGCTTCGTGTCGACAAAATGCAGCGGATCGGTCGAAGTCATGCGGGCGTCGTGTTCGGTCCAGCGCCCATCCAGCAGCATGTCCAGGCGCTGCTTCGCGCCCATCTTGAAATGAAATTGGCACTTGGGGCAGACCAGGAGATTGGCTTCCAGATCTTTGCGGAAGACGATCGTGCGGCAAGACTCGCACTTGACCCACAGGCCTTCCGTGCGCACGCGGCGCTCTTCGGGAGGCGTGGGCTGATCGATCGATTTCTTGTCGCGCTTAAACCAGGCCATTAGAGATTCAAGACTCACCGTCGGGTTAGAAGCAAACCAACGGTTTCAGTAGTCGATTCCTCGCTGTGCCAGTATACCCTTCGTGTACGGGTGTTTCACCTCGCGCATCTCGGTGACCAGGTCGGCCAAATCCACCAGCTTCGGGTGCGCGTTCCTGCCGGTGCAAATCACGTGCACGCGCTCGGGGCGGTTCCGCAGGGCTTCGACAACTTCGTCCGCTTCCAACATTTTGTAGCTGATGGTGTAGTTGATCTCGTCAAGAACCACTAGATCGTATTTCTCGCTGTAAATGGCGTCCCGCCCGGCTTGCCAGCAGTCGTGCGCCATCTTGACATCCTCAGGGTCGGTCTCGGCGCCGCCTACTTTGACAAAACCACGGCCCATGGGTCGAATCTCAAACTTATCGTCCCCCAGCATCTTGGCGGCGTCCAGCTCGCCATAGTGCCAGGAACCCTTGATGAACTGCACCATGAGCACGCGCAGGCCCTGGCCGACGGCGCGAAAGGCTGTGCCCAGCGCACAAGTCGTCTTACCCTTGCCCGGTCCGGTGTAAACGATCAAGAGTCCCTTTTCTTCCGGCATCGTGGCCCTCAGTTGAGTTGGAGCCGTTTGACTAATTCGCTTGCGATCGCGGCGATCCGTACCCGGGTTGCGGCGGGCAGCGCCGTCTTGGGCTTGCCGTGCGGATCCTGGAGCACAATCCACAGGCCCGGCCGGTACACCTCATCGTTGCCGGGACAAATCGCCCCTGTTAGCTGCGCAAGCACAAGAGGGGTATCGTTGGAAAGATCGAACCCGGGATGATGCGGATGGTGCTGGGCCAGAAGGTCCATCAAGATGCCGCGCGTGTCGTCGACGAGATCGCGGAAGCCCTGAGAAACCAAAATAGCGTCCACGTGGCGGGGGGTGGGCTGCTCTATTTCTTCAAGGTCGTAATCGGGCAAGGATTTTTCCAACGCGATCTCAATGGAAGCGGAAGGTTGGTCTTCGTCCGGCACTATGCGTATAGACATGGTGAGTATGTTTGTACACCAGCAGCCGCCGGTTGGTATAGGCCTCCGCAACGCAGGTTGCAGAGTCGGTGTTAACGACTCGACAGCTCTCTCAAGATCGACTGCGATGGCGACAAAGTTACAATGCCGGGCTCGAAAGCCATGAGGCTTGCGCGAATGTGCTATTTTGTTGGCAACCGGGTGGGGTCGGAAACGGGGTCAAAGTGCCGGTAACGGAAGCGCCGCCGAGCCTGGTCCGCATCAGCGGATCGACGTTCAGTCTGCGAGTGATCGCCGCCGCGATCATTCTCCTCTTCTGCTATTACGCCCAGGGCGTGGTGATTACCCTGCTGCTCTCCATCTTGTTGGCGTATTTCTTGGACCCGGCGGTGGAGCTTCTGGAAAAGGCGCACGTGCCGCGCACCGTGGGCGCTATGACCATGGTGCTGATTCTTATCGCCGTGTTGGTGGCGGTGGGCTATGGACTTGGCGAACGCACCGCGGACTTTGCCGCGAACTGGCCTAAATATGGCGGCATGCTGAAGCAGGCAGCGAACACAGTCGAAGGCAAGATCAGCGGGCTTGAGGGGCACGTCTCGGAAATCGGGCAAGACGCAGGGAAGGTGCGCGAGGACTTTCGTCCTGAGCCGGGCGTCGTGCGCACGCTGATTGTGCGCAGCATCGGATCTTTATACGCGTTGTTCCTGGAAGTGACCTTCGTGCCCTTCCTCGTATTCTTTATGCTGGCGGCGAAACGCGAGGTGTGGCACGGCACGCTACAACTGTTTCCCGTCTCCCAGCGAACGCGCGTAAAGGAGACGCTGGAAGATTTACGCGATGTTTTGCGCGATTATCTGGCCGGAATGACCTTGGTCACGCTGATCGTAATCACAGCGAGCAGCGTTCTCTTCTGGTGGATGGATCTGGACTATCCCATCCTCACCGGTATTGCGTCCGGCTTGTTGAACATGGTGCCGTACATAGGCGCCGTGATGGCGTGGCTGCCGGCATTCTTGATCGGCCTGGCGAAGTGGAAGACCATCGGCAACTTTGTGCTGATTGCCGTCGGCCTGACCACGATTCACGTCGTGGCGTTAAACTTTGTCGCTCCGCAATTGGTCGGGCGCCGCGTCCGCCTCAACGCCGTGGCCATCACCGTCTCGCTGCTTTTTTGGGGCTGGGTTTGGGGCGGCATGGGCCTGCTGTTGGCCATACCGATCACAGCGACGTTGCGAGTAATTTGCGACCACACAGACTCGTTGCGCCCGATAGGGCGCTGGCTTAGCGCATAGAGAGGATCTGAATCCATGAAGCAGCGTTTAGTGTATGTGTGTGTCGCGTTGTGCTTGCTGTGTCTCGTAGGTGCGCAGGCGGCGCAAGCGTGGGGCTGCCGAGGTCATCAAGCGGTCGCTGCATTGGCGGAAAAGCGCCTTACGCCGCAGGCGAAGCAAGCATTGCTCGCATTGCTGACGGCAAACCCGATCGATCCGCAACTGAAACGGTATTGCGGGCAAATGGGACTCGACCCTTTTGTGGATTCCTCGACTTGGGCCGATGATGAGCGCGGCCGCGATCCGAGCACGGCGCCCTGGCACTTCATCGACATTCCCATTGGCGTGACGCACGGCTCGGCGCAAGATTTCTGCGGCGCGGGCGGCTGCGTGTTGTCGGCGATCACAACCCAACTGGCCATCTTGAAGGATAAAAATGCGCCCGGAGCCAAGCGTGCTGACGCGCTGCGATTCATCATTCACTTTGTGGGCGACTTGCACCAGCCGCTTCATGGATCGACGAACAGCGACCGCGGCGGAAATTGTATCCCGGTGAAATACTTCACGCGAAACCCGCACGCCCACAACAATTCCTATGCTCCGAATCTCCATCACGTTTGGGACACGGAAATTCCGGAAAGCCAAATGCAGGGAGCCGACGCCGCGGAGTTTGCGGACACTCTAGACGCCGCATTCGAGAGTTCGTTCGCGGCCTGGCAGCAAGGCGGCATGCAATTGGACGCATGGGCCTGGGAAAGCCACGATCATGCCGTCGAAACAGCCTATGGAGCTTTCAGTAAGCCAATCCCGGTCGAGCCGGACACCCCGGTGAACTCCTGCGCGGACGACAACAACATCGGGCAGCGCATGCTGCACAAACATCTTGTGATCGGGATCCCTTACCGTGACCAGGCGGGATCAGTAGTTGAGGAGCGGCTGGCGCAAGCGGGAATACGCCTGGCAATGATTCTGAACGACGCCGCCAAGTCGGGCCTGTAACGCGAGGCGCTTTGCAGTTTGTGTACGAATAGTTTTGCTAAGGCCTTTTCCGCGTCTCTTCTGCTGTTTCGGAAGGCGCGACGCCGAGGGATTTGATGTATGTCACCAATTGCCAGCGTTGCGGCTCTGGCAGTTTCGACCACACCGGCATCCCGCGCCGCACCACGCCATTGGTCAAGATCCAGAAAATCGCTCCCGGAGCGGCGTTCTGGATTTCGACGGCGCGCAAACTCGGCGCCTTCTTTCCGCCGAGCGCTGTCTCGCCATGACATTCCGCGCAGTGCTGCTCAAACAAAATTTTCCCGGCAGAAACAGCGTCAGTACTCTGCTCGAAGGGATTACGTTTCGCGCGGGCCTTCTCAGGTGCATTTTCAATCTCGCTATATGCGGACTCCTTCGCTCTTCTGCTGCCGTTGCCGCCTTGGCCGGCGAGCGGGGAGACCGCCACAAGCGTCGCGGATATGCAAAGCGCTGCCACGCAAGCCTTCATCGGCCACGTCCAAACACGCGGCCCACCATCTCGCCGAATCCGTTAATTTCATAGGAAAGTCCCCAACGAAGGAGGAAGCCGTGACTGTTGTCGTTGAGGCCGAATCCCGGCGAAACGCGAATGGTCCAACCGGAGGGCAAGTTCCAAGCGGCTACCGGAGCCAAATATTGTGAGGTATCCCTCAAGCCAAAGCTGTGGCGGTCACCCAAACCACCATACATTTCGATTCCCGCAACAAAATTCTGTGCGCAAAAACTGCAACGATGGGACGACGCCGCTAATTTTAGGGGGCGGCTCGCTCCAAGCGCGTAGCCGAATTCCCATGGCTCGTTGGAAAGGTTCTTCGTAGCGATTGTGTTCTCGGCGAAATTCCAGCCTTTAAAGGTGCTGGAGAGTAGAAGCTTAAATTCCAGTTCGTGTTTCGTTTCCCGCCGAAGAAGCGAGTTCGGCTCCGCGAAATCAGAGGCAACATCATGGCCCTCCACTTCTTTCATTATTTTATCGGCGCCGTTGAGCTTCTCATATTCGACATAAATCACCGGGTTGACGAAATGTTCATGCTTGAGAGGACGAAACCGATTTTCCCAGCGGAAGCCAGTAAACAGAGTGCTGTCGTTAAAGGTCGTCTGGCCATCGAGATAAAACTCGGTCGTCCACCATGCCGTAGCGCCGTATTCCAGCTCAATCCAGAAAGCATGGAAATCATTGCCGCCGTGCTGCGTTCCGAACGTCGAAAAGTATTCAATCTCCAGATTTCCCGGCTCTTCGAGATAGTGGTCGTAGGTGACAAGGTAGGCGCTCTCCTGGCTCTTGGCGCACGCAGGAATAAGTAGCGCGAGGGCGAAGAAAAGGGAGTGGCGAAGCAATAGATAGTAACGAATCGGCATGCAAATCTCCTGCAAATGAGTTGCAACAAGGATATAAGACTAACTTAGTCCGATTTAAACCGCAACGATGCGTCTGCCAAATTGTCACGATTCGTGCCTATTGCTATTCGCGCGGTAAGTGGTAGCCTAGGCTTGCGGAAATGAGCATTGCCCTGCGGCCCGACCCTCTTGCCAACGGGAAACCGACCCTTCCACGAACGCCCTCTCCGTTCTGAAAGCCGAGAAGCAACGAATGGCGCCCAGCCTGCGGCCAGAGCACTTGCTTGCGACGATCCTGTCCTCGACGGAGGACGGCGTACTCTCGTTTTCGCTCGATGGCTCGATCCAATTCTGGAGCCGTGGTTCAGAGAGGCTTTACGGATATACCGAAGCAGAAGCGGCTGGGCAGCCGCTTACAATACTGCTCCCGATTTGCGAAGTAGCGGGCTGCGAAGAGTTCTTGCGAGCCGCCAAAAGCGGAACCTTCGATTGCAGTGAAAACACGGAGCGCCTGCGAAAGGACGGATCACGAATTCGCGTGGCGCTGAAAAGGGCCGCGGTCCGTGATGAAAGCGGGACAGTTACGGGGATTGTGGAGACCGCCAGCGAAGAAGGCTGGCATGCGGAGAGCACGGGCCCAACTAGAGAGCTCCAGGCCCTAGTGGAGCAGATGCCCGCGATACTGTGGACTACGGACCAGCACCTCAGAATCACCTCCAACTGGGGAACAGGTCTCAACGCGTCGAAGGTCAAAGCGGGAGACTTCGTGGGCCGAACGCTTTCCGATTATTTGGAATGCCAGGATCCCCATGCTCCGCCTATCGCGCAGCATGCCGATGCGCTTCGCGGGATTGCTTCCCACTTCGAGTATCGGCACGGCAGCCGGCATTTCGCTCTTCATCTCAGTCCATTGCGTGCAGCGTCAGGCGAAATCACAGGCTGCGTCGGCGCAGGCGTCGACATCACGGAGCGGAAGAGAAGCGAGGATCAGATTCGCTACCAAGCGACCCACGATGCGCTGACCGGGCTAGCGAACTACCGCGAATTCATTGACACGATGGAGCGCGAAGTGCGACGCGCCGAGCGCAGCAAACATTCATTCGCTTTGCTGCTCCTTGATTTGGACGGGTTGAAGGAAGTCAACGACAAGTACGGGCATCTGGTGGGAAATCGCGCCCTTAAGAGATTGTCCGAGGTGATCAAGGAACACTCTCGTGCGACCGATCTAGCCGCGCGGTATGGGGGCGACGAGTTCGCGGTCGTACTGATCGACGCAGACCCTGGTATGGCAAATCGGATTGCGCAGCGTGTGCGGAAGGCATTGCGCGACGGCCGGGAACTGCCCGCACTCACCGTTAGTATTGGAATGAGTGCTTCTCCGGAAGACGGCCGGACCGTGCCAGAACTATTGCAAGCCGCAGACCGATACTTGTACAAGCGCAAGAAGGCGGCACATGCGCGACGCGTGAGCGGCGGTTAAAATCCCGGCAGACACGATGGTTGACACTGACGGCGCCACAGCGCGATTCTGGCGGCGTTTCTGCTTGCATCTATTCGTGGGGAGAACTCGCCGTGGACTCCGCCGATCTCGTTCTTGCCTTGCTCCATGAGGCCTATGAAAAACGCACATGGCATGGTCCAAATCTGAAGCAGTCTTTGCGCGGAGTAACGGCGCAGCAGGCGGCATGGCGCCCTGGCCGCGATCGGCACAACATCTGGGAATTCGCGCTACACGCCGCGTACTGGAAATACGCTCTGCGGCGAAGAATTGAGGGAGGCAAGCGTGGCTCCTTTGTACTAAAAGGCAGCAACTTTTTTGTGCGGCCGGAACCGGACGCGAATACCGAGGCGGCGTGGAGCGCAGACAAACAGTTGCTCGAACGTGAGCACCGCGAACTGCGACTCGCAATAGAAAAGCTGAGGGGAACACGGAGATGGGAGAAACTGCTGCCGAAATTATGGGGCATCGCGTTTCACGATATTTACCACGCGGGTCAAATACGGTTGCTCCGAAGGCTGATGGGTGGCGAGAAATAGCGAGCGCATGCATGTGCCAGCCACTCTCGAGTTCATTGACTTACGCGGCACTGCATCCTAAACTGCGCATCATCTGGCGGACTGGGCGCACACGTCGCCCGTCCTTCCTGGCCGATTCTGCGTGGTCCCCGGCGGTGTACGTTGCCAAGCTCCGTAGTGTCGCATTATCGTCTACTTAATCCGCTGGGCAGCGGCGGAATGGGCGTGGTGTATCGGGCAGAGGACACCGCGCTGGGCCGCACTGTAGCTTTAAAATTTCTGTCTTCGCAAATTGCGCAGGATCCCAAGCGTGTGGAGCGTTTTCGCGACGAAGCGCGCACGGCATCTTCCCTGAATCACCCCAACATTTGCACTATCTATGAGGTCGGAGAAGAGGAAGGCGAGCTGTTTATCGCCATGGAGTATGTGGAGGGCCGGCCGCTTTCAGAGTCTTTGCGTGAAGGCGGTATGGCTGTGGAAACGGTTCTGCGTTACGGACGGCAAATCTCGGGCGCGCTGGAACACGCTCACGGACGCGGAATCGTGCATCGCGATCTTAAACCCGCGAACGTGGTGGTCATGCCGAACGGGACGGCTAAGATCTTGGATTTCGGCCTGGCCAAACGAAGCGATCCCGATCTCCAGCGCAAGACAACGCAAGGTGTGGCGACAGAAAGCAGTGTCGGACTGACCGGAACGCTGCCGTACATGTCGCCAGAACAATTGCAAGGCGGCGAAACGGGAGCTCAGAGCGACATCTGGTCGCTAGGCGTGATGTTGTATGAGATGGCGTCGGGTGGGCGACCCTTTCGGGGGGAGAACCTCTACCGCCTGTGCACCGCGATTATTCAAGAGCCGATGCCACCGCTGCCGGCGCACGTTCCAGCGGGCTTTGCCGCGGTCATTAAGCGCTGCTTAGAGAAGGAACAGTCGCGGCGCTACCAGCGGGCAAGCGAGCTGCGCGCCGCTCTGGAGGCGTTGGAAATAAGTAGCACAGTGGTCGCAGCCCCGGCCGCGGCTCCTCAGGCTGACACCGAGCGAAGAACTGCATTGTGGATTGTGGTGGGTGTGGCACTCGTTCTATTGGCCATCGGCGGCGCGTTGTTGTGGCGGAGCAGAAGCGGCGGACTTAAGGGCGCTAACGTGCCGGGAATCAGCGTTCCACAAAGGGTACAACTGGCGGTCCTACCCCCTAGTAGTGCCACGGGGCCCGAAGATAGCGCGTTCAACGATGGTTTGGTGGAGACGCTGACTTCGCGACTGACAGCGCTGACGGAAAAACATCCGCTCGCGGTGATTCCAGCTAGCGAAGTGCGCGCGCGCAAAGTAGGCACGGTCGACGCCGCACGCGAGGAGTTCGGCATTAACCTCGGCTTAGTCATAAACGTACAGCACGCGGGAGGACAGGA
>Ga0210410_10002815_pt1 | contig 15517 bp, 16 predicted proteins | sample IncBWC4MmetaG_FD_161058 | JGI IMG/M metagenome (GOLD analysis project Ga0210410, IMG submission 161058) | Forest soil microbial communities from Barre Woods Harvard Forest LTER site, Petersham, Massachusetts, United States - Inc-BW-C-4-M | ecosystem: Environmental > Terrestrial > Soil >... | reverse complement strand
TCGATCACGCGCAGAGCGATCTCACCGCGATTGGCTATGAGGATTTTTCGGAACATTTGAGGACGAATCGACCCATGGCCGAGCTTTGTGGGACAGCCACTCATGGCTGTCCCTGAGGCCCTACTGAGATCACGGGGACAGCCAAGAGTGGCTGTCCCACCTGCTATTTCTTTTTCCCCGTGGGCCGCAGCGCAAACAGCGGCTCTCCGTACTCGACCGGCTGACCGTTTTCGACCAAGACTCGCGCCACTTCCCCGCTGATATCCGCTTCAATTTCGTTCATCAGTTTCATCGCTTCGATAATGCAAACGGTCTGCCCGGCTTCGACGAAGTCTCCAGCGCGAACGAACGGACCCGCATCCGGACTCGGGCCCGCGTAGAATGTACCGACGATGGGCGATTTGATGACGTGCTCGTTCGCGGCCGCGGCAGGCGCCAGATGTGTGGTCTCCGAGACGGCAGGCGGCGGAGCGGGGGGGTCGCCAGGAGAAGCCGGCGCTGCGAGAACAACCTGAGGAGGAGCGCTGGGCGCGGCAGGAACAGCCAGAACCGGAGCCGCCCCCTGGCGCGGCGCCGACTTCTTCAAACGAATCCTCAGATCCCCGCGAGAATATTCAAATTCCTCGAGCCCATGCTCGGACATGAAAGACAGCAAGTGTTCCAGTTGCTCGAGGTCGACGCCCTGAACGGAAATTTCAGAACCCGCCGGCTGTTTTTTCGATCCCTTCATCGTTTTTGAGCTCAAAGTTCCAGGAATTCCCGAGTCGTAGTTGTCAGAATTTCGGCGCCTCGCGCCGTGACCAGCGCATCGTCCTCAATTCGGATTCCGCCGACGCCCTCGACGTATACGCCAGGCTCGATCGTAACGATGCACCCCGCCTGCAGCCGCGCCTTTTGGTCGCGCGCGATCCGCGGTCCCTCGTGGATTTCGAGGCCAATGCCATGGCCGGTGCTGTGAACGAAATACCGCCCCAGCCCTTTGCTTTGCAGGACGTTTCTGGCCGCGGCATCCACGGCGCCGCAGGTAACTCCCGATTTTAGCGCGCCGATTGCAGCCTGCTGCGCGTCCAGAACCGCCCGGTACAACTGGCGCGTTCGCACCGAAGCCTTGCCGACGTGCACGGTGCGCGTCAGATCGCTACAGTAGCGGCGCAGTATAGCACCCAGGTCCAGCACGACCAACTCGTTTCTCCCGATCTTGCGCTCAGTAGGCCGCGCGTGGGGCAGCGCCGAGCGCGGCCCAGCTGCGACGATGGCCTCGAACGACTCGCCTGAGGCGCCCTTGCGGCGCATGCGGTAGCCAATCTCGGCGGCGATGTCCATCTCCGTAACGCCGGGCCGCACCAGGTGGATCGCTTCCTGCATGACTTCGGACCCCACGCGCGCGGCTTCACGAATCCGGTCAATTTCTCCGGTGTCCTTCACCGTGCGCAGGCTTTCCACCATGCCGTCAATTGCCAGCCATTTCGGATGGCTTCCTGCTGCTTTCTTGAGCGTCTTCCAGTCCGCGAGGGAAAGGTGCGAAGGGGCAACTGCCACCTTCTGGCGTATGCGCGTTTTCACGTGGCCGCCCACGGCTTCGAGCAGCGGGCCCTTGTGGATGTGTACTCGAACGCCGTGCGTTTCTTCCTTGGCCTGGATCGTAAATCTCCCGTCGGTAAAGAGAGCGGCAGAGGAAGAATCGATCAGCAAGGCGCCCGAATCGCCCGAAAATCCGCACAGGTAGTAGATGTTCGGAAGATGCGTCTCGAGATACGCGCTGGCGCCCGCGGCTGCCATCGCGTCGCGAAGCCGTTTTAAGCGGTTTGTCGTCTGAGCCGGCATAAAAAAAGGAGGAGACCCAGGTCTCCTCCGAGGTCGCGCCCATTGTATACCTGGCCGACTTAGCCCGGCAGAATTCGGGGTGTAACGAAGAACATCAGTTCCTGGGTGGAAGTGCTGATGGCGGTGTGCTTGAACAGGTTGCCGATGAGAGGCACGCTGCCGAGGAGCGGTACCTGATCGATCGTCGTGGTTTGACTAGTGATCACGACGCCGCCGATCACCACCGTTCCACCGTCATTCACGAGGACCTTGGTTTGCGTCGATTGCGTGTTCAATCCCGGCTGGCCCTGCACGCTAATGGCCTGGTCAACCTGCGTATTCTCGACATCGACATCCAGGAAGACCGTTCCTTCCGCCGTGATCTGCGGAGTCACTTCCAGCTTCAGAACGGCGTCGACGTACTGCGTCGAGATTGTGTTGTTGATGTTCGTCTGAATCGGAATCTGCTGACCTTGCTTGACAGTCAGCTTCTCATTGTTTTGGGTAATGCCCTTGGGCTCGGAAAGAACTTTGCCGACGCCGCGAGCCTCCATCAGGCTGAGAATGAAGTCGATGGCATAGTTGTGGCCCTGGGTGGCAAAGGTGAAGCCGCTGGTCGGGCCGTTGGCGGCCAGGCTGGTGTTCAGCGGAATCTGGCTGGCGCTACTCCCGCCTGTGGAGAACGGAGTCGATACCGAATGGATCACGGGGCTCAGGAACGTCGAGAGTCCCGTCAATCCGCCGAACGCCGTGTTCCCCGTCACGCCGGTCGGAGCGGAGAATCCAAATTCGGTCCCGATTTCATGGGCGAACGAACGGGACGTCTGCACGACGCGTGCGTCAATTTCCACCTGCTGCGATTTCCTGTCGATTTGCCGAAGCAAGTTGTCGATTTTGGGGATCGAGGACGGAATGTCCCGAATGATGAGAGTGTTGGATCGCTGATCGGCCAGCACGTCACCTCGCGCAGTAAGGAATTTCTTGACCGTGTTGACCATTGTGAGCGCCTGGGCATAGCTCAGCACGCGCGTGACGGTAACGGGATCGATGGAATCCGATTGCGCCTTGGCCAAATCCCGGCGCTGATCCGCCTCTCGCTTAAGGGTGTCCTGCGTTGCAATCCGTAGCACGTTGCCGTCAATTTCCTTAGTGAGGCCGTTGTTGCGCAGCACGATATCGAGAGCCTGGTCCCACGGAACTTCGTCGAGGACCAGCGTTACAGTTCCTCGGACCGCCGGATCGAGTACGACGTTCAGACCGCTGATTTCGTGAATCAGGCGAAAGAAATCCTTCAGATCTACGTCCTTCAAGTTGACGGAAATCGGATCGCCTGTATATTTCTTCTCCGGAGCGGCGGCGGGGGCTTGCGCGTCGGCTGCCGGCGGGTTCTGAGCCGCGGGAGCGATCGGGTTATCGGCAGGCCGCCCGAATCCAAAATCCTTGTCGGTCAGCCAGTTTGGAAGCGGCATGTCCGGCACGCGGGCATCCATCAATTTGCGCGCCGCTGATTTTCGTATCGGATGAAGAGCTGTCGGCGTGGGAGACGCTGCCGGCGCAGCAAACGAAAGCGTGACGCTCGAGCCGCTGCCCTGCGCTCTGAACGGCGACTGCCCGGCCAGATCGATCACGACTCGCGATTGTCCGGGATTCGGCTCCCCAAGGCGCACAGCCATCACTGGCGCAAACACGCTCGCCACTTTGTACCTTCTCACGTCAAGGCGCGTGTCGGCGAAATCGAGAACAAGCCTCGGCGGTGAGTCAAGGCGCGAAGTCTGGTAGTGAAGATCGCCGGCGCCCGTGATGCGAACGGTGGTTTCGAGACCGTCCTGCGCGACTTCAACGGCCGAGATCGTAGCCCGCTGCGGCTCCACGCTGACGGGCGTGAGTCGAGCGACCTGCGCATTCGCCGTCATGCCTCCCGCCAGCCACAAGCAGCTGAGCCCGAGAGCCGGCCAATTGGTCTTCATTGCTGTTCTCCTGAACTTGGGTAAAGTTGCTTGGTCACCGTGCGTTCCAGCGGTTTTCCAAAGGCGTCTTTGCCAATTTCGTGGAAGGAAATGGAATCCAGCGCAATCTTGTCGACGGAACCGTCATACAACTTGTCGCCGTCCCTCAGGAAATAGACTCTCTGCTGCGCGTTCGATACGATTGCGATCATCCCGCCGGGGCCGTGCACGATACCGTCGATGCGCAGCGTTTCAACAACCAGACCCGCCTTTCCGGGCGGGAGATTTTCAGGAGTCGCGCTAGTCGCTCGCGCCTTCGTAAGAAGCGTGTCGAAAGGATCGCGGCGCACGACCGGCTTTTCCTCCGGAGCCTTCTCTGCAGGCGGCGCTGCTGACGCTAAAGCGGCGGTTTTGGCTTTGGACGGCTCCTTCGCGGCTTCAGCTGGCTTTTGCGGCGCTTTCACGGCAGGGCCCGCCGCGGATTTTGTGGGTGCGTTCGCGGGAGCTTTTCCCGGCGCGCTGGCCGCAGGCTTCGCGGGAGCGCTGGCCTGGGCGTTGGCAGCGGCTTTGGCGGGGGCTTTGGCCGGGGCCGGTGCGGGACCCTTGGCCGGCGCTGCTGCCGGTTTCTTCTTGGGCGCCTTGATCTCGGCCTGGCTCGGTCCTTGCGGGGAGTCTGCGGAAGACCCCGACCCGGACGAGCCGGACTGATTCAATTGATCGCGGACGGTGTTAGGCGAGATGTTTACGTGTTCCTGCGCCAAAACACCCGTCGCGAGCACTGCCGATACCGCCAGCGGCATCAGGGTTCGCGATAATGTTGCGAGTCGCATAGTCAGTCGGCTCGATTCCACCTATTTGCGCGCCGGCGGGTTCTTGCCCGCTGCCGCGCTCTTATCGATCGGATTGCTAAAGAACGTCGTGACAACGCAGGTTCCGGTCACCGTCGTTCCGGGACGCATCGGGAAAGCCCCTTGGGACGCATCCAGTCCTTTGAACGAAAGGTCGCCCACATTGATGATCCGGGAGAGCCTGCTGAGGCGGGCGAAGAAATCCTCGATGCTGAAGTAGGGCCCGTCCACGCTAATCGAGAACGGCAATTCGTAGTGATAGTCCTTTGGAACGACCGCTTGCGCCGTCAAACTGCGAATTTGTACCCCCGACGCCGCCGCCGCTTCCTGAAGCAAGCGCATGAACTCATCGACTTCCTTATCTTCCGGCACGATGGTCTTCAGCGTTTCGAGCTGCTTTTCCAGCGCCGCCATTTCCACTTTGAATTCTGCGTTGCGCCGCTCGTAGACTTGCAGTTCAGAAACCTGGCGATTCAAATCGGAATCTTTCGTGTGGTTGTCGTCCAAGGTGGTGCGCATGGCCGCCACGGGAGACATGGGCAGGTATTCGCCCAGCCCGAAAATGACCAGAGCGAGCAGGAAGAAGATCAGCGCCTGCACAAACCATGGATATTCGCGGAACGAGATCGCCATCGCTGCTCCTAGACCGAGCCTGACTTCCGGGGCGCCGCCGTGCCAGCCGGTGCCGGTGCAGGCGCCGCAGGCGCCGCGCCGCCCGTCGGCACAGCCTTGCCGCCGGTCTGCATCGTTGGCCCGCCCGACTGCGGCAAACCAAATTGCGTCGTCAGGCTAAAAACAAAGATTTGCACAGTCTTGTTCGAAGAGTCCTGATGCGATTCCTTGATTTCCACCGTCTGAAAGTAGCCCGATCGCTTCAGCTGGGTGATGTAGTTGGCCACCGCGTTGAGCGAACCCGCCGAGCCGTTAATCGTAAGGTCATTGCCCTTGCGATCGACCGAGGTCAGCCAGAGCGTATCCGTGCGGCTGACCGTGTTCGCGATCGCCTCGAGAAGTTCCTGGCCGCCGGTGCGATTCCGCTGAAGTTCCTCGATGACGTTGATGCGCTGCTGCAAGACGGCTTTCTGCTTCTCGTAGTTGTCGACCTGCTGCTTCAACTGCTCCAGGCGCGCCTTTTCGCTCGTCTGTTTCTGGATGTGGGTGACGACTTTTGTGTTCTCCCGATCGAGAAGCAGATAGTGACCGTACAGAGCGCCGCCGCTGACGGCCAGCGCGATCACCAGCAGAATATATTGCAGCGTGGCCTCGAGCGGCACGCTGGGGCGCGTCGCTTTCGGCCGCGATCTCCCGAGCAGGTTAATTCGGATCATTGTTCGTCGAAGCTCCTGAGAGCGAGCCCCACGGCGATTGCCAGGCGCGGGGCAAGTTCGCGGATTTGATCCTCGTTGTGGCGTGCCGGATTGATGACGATCTTGCGGAAGGGATACATTTCCTCGACCGGGATAGCGAATTCCTCGCGCAGCACGTCCATCAGGCCGGGAACACGCGCGCTGCCGCCCGCCACGACGATCTTTTGAATGCTTTCTCCCGTCGCGGTCGCCCGGAAGAAATCAAAAGTCTTTTGAATTTCGAGAACCAGGATGTCCGTCACGGACCGAAGAATTGTGCCGCGGTGCTCTTCGGCAACGCCTGCCACGCTCTCACCGTGTTTGAGCCGCTCCGCGTCCTCAAAGCTCAAGTCGAGTTCTTTCTGGAGCGCGTCGGTGTACTGATTGCCGCCGACGGAAACGTCGCGCGTGAACAGCGGAATGCTGCCGCGCACGATGTTGATGTTCATCACGCTGGCGCCAATATTCAGCAAGGCGATGGTCTGGCCGGGATCGGGATCGTAATTGGCTTCGTAGCAATTTTGGAGGGCAAACGCGTCGATATCGACGACCGTGGAATTCTTCCCCGCCTGAGCAATCACGTTGGTGTGGTTCAGAATTTTGTCTTTCTTGACCGCCACCAACAGAACGTCCATTTGCGAGTCCACCGACTCGAGCAACTGGTGGTCAAGATTCACGTCGGCGATATCGAAGGGAATGTGCTGGCTGGCCTCGGACTGAATTCGGTCGTACAACTCTTCCTCGGTCATCGAAGGCAACGAAACTCGCTTGACGATCACCGAGTGCCCGGAAACCGCCGTGGCGACGTTCTTGGTCTTGACCTTTTGGCTTTCAAATATGTTGCCGATGGCCCCCGCGACGAGCGGCGCGTCCATAATGGCGCCGTCTACGACCGTGTCCTGGGCAAGCCGTTCCAGCCCAAAACTGACGAGTTCGTAGCCGTGCTTTGTGTTCTTCAGCTCCACGGCCTTGATGGAGCTGGAGCCAATATCCAAGCCGACCAAAGCCTTCTGTTTAGAGCCACCAAACATGGACAAACCCCTCAGAAATCCTTCGTTTGCCGGATCTTTTCAAATCTACCTTGGCGATCCGCCCTGCCGGCCAGCTCAATTGGTTGGAACCAAATCCGCCTTGCAGGCGGCCCCAGAAGCCCTCCGTTTCGGGCTGGCTTATTCCAATTTCCGGGGATATCGTGTCGCTTTCACCGGGAACACCTGCGCGGTTCCGAATCACTAAATTCGGCCTATTTCGCTAGACCGTTAGGCGAAAAAAAGCCGCACATGGCCCTGGGAAGCACAATGGCGGCTCCGACTGCAAGTGCACAGAGCGGTTGCCGCGTACAGCGAATTTGGCATCCCGAGCCGGGAGTGTCAAGCAAGGGGAATACGCAAGTTGTTCTTAAGAATACCGTTTAGGCGACTGACCGTGCGGGCAGAAAAAGGGCAAAAAGCGCAGAATATGGGGTCCTGTACCTACTATACGTACTATTACTAGTATGGGCTTTCCAGACACCACTTGTGGCACATTGTGTCACTCCGGCAGGCCCAGCGTCCTCCAGATCGAATCGACGCGTCGCTTTGTGGCAGAATCCATGACTATTTCATCCGGCCAGGGGCGCCGGAATCCTTCGCTCTCCCATTTGCGGGTTGCATCGATGCCCATCTTTGATCCGTAATCCTGAATGCGCGAAGCGTGGTCCAAAGTGTCGGCCGGACCCATCACAAACTCGACATCTCGCTCGGGATCGATCGCGCAGAGCGATTTCCAGACGACCTCGCGGGAGTCCTGCACGTTCACGTCGTGGTCCACCACGACCACGACCTTGGTAAACATAGCCTGGCCGAGCGACCAGATCGCGTGCATGATTTTTCGCGCGTGGCCCGCGTAGGATTTCCGGATGGAGACGATCATCAGATTGTGGAACACACCTTCGGCGGGCATGGCCACGTCCACAATTTCGGGATACTGCATTTTCATGACGGGGAGAAAGATTCGCTCGACGGCGTGGCCCATGAAAAAATCTTCCTGCGGTGGCGGCCCGACAATCGTGGTCAGGTAAATGGGATCGCGGCGCTGAGTCACGCAGGTAACGTGGAACACCGGAAACTCTCCCTCGAGCGAGTAGAAGCCGGTGTGATCGCCGAACGGGCCCTCGGTGCGCATCTCCTTCAGATCCACATAACCTTCAAGAACGATTTCGGAATTGGCGGGCACCTCAAGCTCGCTTGTTTCGCAGGGAACCATTTCCACCGGCTCGCGGCGCAGGAATCCAGCGAACATCATTTCATCGAGATCAGGCGGAATCGGCAAAATGCCGGATAAGCAGGTGATGGGATCCGACCCAATCGCCACGGCAACGTCGATGCGGCCGTCCGGATTGGCGGCGCGGGCGCGGCGGAAGTGTTCCGCGCCATGCTTTTGCGTTTGCCAGTGCATGCCGGTGGTGCGCTCGTCGTACACCTGCATGCGGTAAACGCCCACGTTGCGCTTCCCTGTCTCCGGATTGCGCGTGAACACCAGCGGCCACGTAATGAACCGCCCGGCGTCCTGCGGCCAGCACTTTAGAATCGGAAAATCCAGGAGTGAGAAATTTTCCCGGCGAATCACTTCCTTGCACGGTCCGGTCTTCACCGATCGTGGAAAAAAAGAACCGAGTTCGGCGAGCTTTGGCAGCATCTTGATTTTGTCGAGCAGACCTTGCGGCGATTGCATGTCGAGGAAGCCGCGGATGCGCGCGGCGACTTCGTCCAGGCTCTCGACACCGAGCGCAAGATTCATGCGGCGTTCGCTGCCAAGCATATTGATGAGCAGCGGAATGCGGGAGCCTTTTGGCTTTTCGAAAAGCAGCGCCGGACCGCCGGCCCGCGTCACGCGATCGGTAATTTCCGTAATCTCAAGGACCGGATCGATTTCCGAGACGATATGGCGCAGCTCGCCCTCTTTTTCCAATTTGGCAATGAATTCGCGCAAATCCCGATACGCCAAAACATCCTCCAGCACGGTCCGCCGGCCATCCCAGCGCGGCCTTACAAAAATGCAACGCGACACTCTAGCATGAAATTGCTCAGCACGATTCCCTTCGACATACCGCGCGAAACCAGCGAATCCACAGATGAACGCAGATCAACACAGGCACGAAAAAGACGAGACGAAAATCGGCAAGAAGCGGCCGGGAGCGTTGATTCTCGTCCAAGGTTCTTTATGTTTTATCAGTGATCATCTGCGTTTATCTGTGGATTAGAGTCCGCGCAGACTTCTTGCAAGACTCCGACGCGTTTGGTAGCTTAGGCTGGACCGAGCGGGCGTAGTTCAATGGCAGAATAGAAGCTTCCCAAGCTTCGGACGTGGGTTCGATTCCCATCGCCCGCTCCAATCATCTTGCTTCCCTGTAACAACTTGGCGATTAGTCGCGGCGGTAAAAGGCGGCAATAAGAAAATAGGAGCCTCAAGGGTGGCGCCTTTGGCTCTGCTGAAGCGGAAGTCGATTCCGAGGAACAATCGCTGTAAACATCGGCAAAGTAGCGGAGAGCGATAGCTTGCGGATTGCGACCACTCCCCGGGGAATTGTCATGTCGATCGGGTTCCGTCTCAACTCCATCAAGTTCTCTTCGGCAATGCCACTTGCCGGACCACCGCAGCAAATCGCGGTTCGGAGCGCAGCGGATCGAAACGCGGTGCCGAATGACAACGCAAGCTCGTTGATGTAGGAGTGCAACTCTTCCTATTCGGGAGCGCCTCAGCCAAAAGCCCCGTCCTCGTCTTCCGTATGGCCGTCCATTGATATTAAGATTAAAGAAACTAAATTAACCATGTATCTCATCTTGGCGGCAAAGCGGATGCGACGGAGACAGGGTCTGCTCTCGAGTGCAACCAGCATATCTCGGCGCACCTTCGCGGAGCCCGCAACGTAACGCGACGCTGCCGTGAGGTCGAAATCCAGGGTATCAGTCAACCAGGGTAGCTCTGGCAGTTATTGGAGCTTGAGGCGTTGAAGGAGCGCGGAGTAGCGCGGGTCGGAACGGATGTTGTCATAAGCTGCGTCCTGGTTGGCTTCTTCCATGAGCGGGGAGCGCCGGTCGTAGGCTTTCTGGAGCCAGGTAAATGTTTGCTCCTTGTCGCCGAGCCAGGCATGCAACGCGGCGATTTCGTACGGATCGGAATCTTCAGTCTGCAACCACTGTAGTTTTGTGTGCCATACGCCTGGCAGACCTTCGCGGCGAAAGGACGTTTGCAGCTGCGCAAGCTGAGAAGGGGATTTGCCCGAGAGTACCGCGATTTTGAAGTTTTCCTGAAACGCCTGATCGCGCTGTTTCAGGGATGCGTAAATTTCGGTTAGGTTGCCATGTGCGTGGTAGAAATCCGGATCGAGTTCCAGCGCTTCCCGGCACTTTTTAACCGCCTGCTCGAAGCGGCGCGCAAAAGACAAATCCCAGCAGAACGTTGTGCGGATGAAAGGCGAGAGCGGATCTAGGTCCTGGGCGCGCTGGGCTTCCGCCATCGCCTGCTCAAAGCGACCTTGCAGGGAAAGGAAAATCGCATAGTCTTGATGCGCCGCGGCGAAATTGGGATTCAGCTCGATGGCGCGACGATACTCGTGTTCGGCTGCGGACCAATCCCACTCGTAAAACTCGTGGATGCCACCTAAAGTGTCGTGGCTCTCCGGTAAGTTGGGGTCGAGTTCGATGGATTTCATGGCGGCGAACGTGGCTTGCTCGCGGACGTTGGGGTGGGGCGTGCCAGTGAACATTTCGCCCACGAGCGCATTGGAAAGGCCGGAGTAAGCCGCGGCATAGCTGGGATCGATGGAAATGGCTTGCTGGAAATAATTGATCGCGCGGGTGAAATCTTCAGAGGAGCGCTTGTTTGAGAAATAAAGGCCGTGCAGGTAGGCCTCATAAGCTTGGGGATTCACTTGACGAGGCGCGAGAGCGGGCGGGCGTCGATCAGAGTCGAGCCGGAACTGGATCTGTTGGGCGATGTCGCGAGCGGCCTCACTCTGCAACAGTAGTGTGTCGCGCAGCTCGCGATCGTAGGTCTCCGCCCAAAGATGGCGGTCGGTATCGGCGTCAATCAACTGAACGCGGATACGCACATGCGAGCCGACGCGCTCGACCGTGCCTTCCACCACAGCGTCCACATTCAATTCCTGACCGACTTGGGTCAGCGGCTTACTCACCTTTTTGAAACGCATTACCGAAGTGCGGGAGACCACGCGAAAGCTGCCGAGTTTTGCGAGCGTGGTGATTAGTTCGTCGGTCATTCCGTCGGCAAAATATTCCTGCTCTGGATCGCCGGACAGATTTTCCAGGGGCAAGACGGCAAGGGAACGGACGGGATGCGTTCGGCTGTAAAGCCATTCGCGCGTGCCAGCGACGTTGACGGTCAAAAGCAGGGCCAGCAGTAAGGCACCGCCAAGCAGGCCAGCCAGCAGGCTAAACATCCATCGCTGCAGAGCTAGCCGCCTGTGTGTTTCTAATTTCGGTTTGACCTCAATTGATACCTCGTCAGCGTGCGGAATGATTGGAGCAATGAACCGATAGCCGCGTCGTGCAACCGTCTGGATGAACCGCGGACTATCCGCCGCGTCGCCGAGTGCCTCTCGCAAGCGGGCCATCGCGCTGTATAAGCCTTGATCGAATTCGACAAAAGTGTTGGCGGGCCAAACGTGTGCGCGCAGTTGCTCATGGGTGATGATCTGGCCGGCATTTCCCAGCAGGAACTCGAGGACCTTGAGCGGCTGCTCCTGCAGTTTGACCTTGACCCCTTCCTTGCGCAGCTCTCCGCGATGCAGATCGAGTTCGAAGACCCCGAACTGCAAGACTTTCGGGCTTGTCTCTTGCGCGGGCATAGACGAAGGGGACTGCTAGAGTCTAGCACCGTCCCTCAGAGTTCGCCAGAACGACCTCTATGTAGCTGGAAATGCGGAGTTTGATGCGTCAGCAACGCACCAGTTGACTGCTGCCGCGACAAGAACTACGGTCGCCATCAGCTCTGTTGTGGGCGAGTCCCGACCACAAGTGCTTTAAGAAAACCAAAGGAGAAGTGAAATGACCGAGAAGATGATCTCATTTAAGAAACGGGCGCTGGCGGTGGCGTGCGTTGGAGTGTTTGCGCTGCTCCCCGTGGCGTACATTGTGGGCGCAGAAGACGAGCATCGGAGGGCACCTGTTTTCACGGATCCGATCGTCGGAGCGTGGGACTGCACGATTCCTCCAGCGGGCGGCGCGCCGGCCTTTAACGACATCAAGAATATTCACGTGGGCGGGACGCAGTCCGAGATTGACGATGCAGCTCCACCCTCGCAGGAGAGCCCCACTGTCGGCACCTGGGTGAGCACCGGGCCGTTGACCTATTCACAGAAGGCCTACCAGAAATCTTGGGACGCGAATGGAAACTTCCTGGGCACGTGGCACTACTTGGGTCCGATGTCTCTCAACCCTGCCTTGAATCAGCTTTCGATCGAGGGAACCGCGACATTGTTTGACCCAAACGGCAACGTCGCCACGACATTTCCGTTCACCGCCAGTTGCAACCGGCTGTAGCAATGGCAAGCCGGGCAAGGGGCGCGGCACGTTCGCCGAGGGACTGATCACCAGGTTAGGTCAGCCGCAAAGGTTTCTTCCGAATCTCGCTTCAAATGTGCCCTCGGCCTCCCGCGAGGCCGACAACAGCATTGACAGTCTTTCAGTGGCCGTGCCAGCGCCCGCGTCGTGATCTTCCAGTCTGCCAGTGGTCGTGCGTGTAGTGCGTGTGACGGGCCATACGGAAGTAATCCCTTTTGGTTGTCGTGACAGGGTTGTTCCAACCGAGGTGCGGGTTGTGGGTTTGTACCCCACGTCCCACGTAGATGAATCCATTGATAAGCAAGCAGGTAGGATATTCGCGAGGCGGCAGAAGGCGGCAATCGGTATTCTGATATTGCTAACGCATTCGAATCTGTAGAAGCCGGCTGCTGCAACGCCGCGTAGCACCTTGAAATTCCAGGGAATTGATTGGGTGTTCTGTTCGATTCCCATCGCCCACTCCAGATTTTAAAGAAGTTACGCTGCGACCTCATTTTCCATATTTTCCAAAACGTCGATTTTGATGCCATTCTGGAAGCAAAATCCGGCCCGGACTTGTTCGATTGGGATCTCTCCGGTGTATCGCGCCGTCATCGCAGATGAAGTGTGCACCATCTGTTGACGAAGTACGGCAGGATTCATCCCTGCCAATTCCCATCTGCGATTACAGCCACGACGGAAAGTGTGCATTCCAGCCTTCGAAAGCCCGAGGGCTTCGATGCAAGCCATCATGCAGTGGATTGGTCTCGTGGAGCGGACGATTGCGCTTCGAGCGAAAAATAAGCGCATCGTGTTTGCCTGTCGCGATAAAGCCTTTCAGGACTCCCAACGCTTCCCTGCCCTCTCGATCGGCTAAGACCACTGTCCGGAAGGCAGCGGCATTCTTGGGATCCCCAATCCAGCCGTTTGTGCGCTGGTCCGAGGACTTGTCTACAAGGCCAGTGCCCGCTTTGAAATCTATGTGGCTCACTTTCAAGGCAAACAATTCCCCGCAACGTAGACCGGAAGCGGATGCAAGGAGAACAATGGCCGCGTACTGTTCTTTCCTCACATCGCAAAGCGTGTCGAGCTTGTGAATCTGCTCGGCAATTTTCTTTGCGTCTTGGCAGGAGAAGGACACGAGCTTGCGGCTTGCGATCTGCATCCGTACCTTGTCGCGCTCGGGAATTCTCAAACCCTTTTGAGAAAACGGCGGAACCTTGTTTCTTGAGTCTGCCAATAAAACACGCTGCATGGTCCGCAGAATGTTTTTGATCGTTACCCAGGAAAGGCCGGTCTGCCGTTTCGTTCGAGCCCACTCGTTCACCGAATCAATCGTGATGTGCTCTATTGGAGTTGCATTCCAGTCCGGTTCAAGATGCTTTTCAGATGCCCATCCGCGACTGGAAAAGCGCTCTCGCGGAGATCTCTGGGTGTAAGCACTTCCCGATAGTGCTTCACTGCATCCGCGAACGTGCGTGACGAAGGAATCTGATCGTTGTCCGAATTGAGTTGGATCTTCGAGACGAACTCCAGCTTCTTTCGCTCCGCTTCGCTTTTGGTCATCTGGGTTGTGAGTCCAATCACTTCTGTCTGGCGATTCCTCTTCCCTTCAAGCAACGTCAAGAAGTCCTTTTGGGACAAGACAAAAATGACGCGCTACTGGTGTGAGTACCTAACTAGCAGTGATCGGAACGCAACCCTACCTTAGTACCCCAATACAGCGATTAGCGGATTGCGGGAGTCCTGTGGGTACGTGTACAAATAAGGTAATCGCTTCATGGAATCCGACATAACCCCGATGGAGGTGCGCCACGATGCGCCGTGACTATGAGGTATTCGAGAGATTCTCCGATGGTTCCACTCTTTGGCGAACCTGCGTAACTGGACGATTTGAAGCACAACGAAAAATGCAGGAGTTCAGAGAGCGTTCCGAAAATGAATTCTTTATCCTCGATATTGTTGAACCCCATCGCTTTATTCCAGCCAGTGCAACGCGCCGGTCTCGGCTCGCAACTAAGGCTTCCGCAGCCTGAGGCGTCGTTGTGGCAAGCCCGGTACGTTAAGTCTGGTGCAGCCATTCGAAGATCGCTTGCGTTTGCCGTGCAATCCTACGCAGGGATCGGCCCGCCAACAACCCTATCCGAGACAGCACCTCGAAACGATCGTTACAATTGATGCAGGGAATCCGTTCGGCGCTCCGTTGTGCGCCATTGCAGGCAACGTGAATTGTTTGGTCGGTCTTGCAGCGCGGGCACGTCACAGTCATCACGACACAGTCTTCGGGTCTCATCGCTCGGCCTTGTCCTGAATCGTGCCACAACACCGCTTCTCCATTTTTCCGATTTGGGCCACACGGAGTCCAGAGTTCGCGTTGTAGTACCAGGACTCACATTTCGCACACACTACCGCATTCTCTGTATGGTCTGCGTTTACGTGTCCGTGTACTGTACGACTTTTAACACGACTTTACCCGAATTTACTCGACTTGCGAATCGTTGGAGGGTGAAGTGTCGGAGGGTGCAGCCATCATGCAAAGGGACGAGTTCGGCAGTCTTCGAGATCGACTTTTATCGGAAAGAGACCTGCAGAAACGCGAGGAACTCATCAGCCATGGGCTGCACTCGATCCAAACCGAGTGGTCGGAACTCTTCGACAAATTGTGCGACGAACAAAATCCTGAACGAATGCTGCTGTTGCTTGCTGGACTGAACGAACTCATCGAGCAACGAAAGCGATGCGCCTAAACCCCTTGGCAGCCAACGTCTAAGAAGTTAAAAGCGAACGAGATTTTGTGGCGGGATGCTTACGGAAAAAACTCGATTAGCCGATCGCGTGTGAGCGCAAACGGCGTTGTGCAGGACCTTACTTCTTGTCGAAAACCTTCGACCGCGGGCAGTTATGCGCATTGTTGAGTCCGGAGGCTCTCCCAAGATTTTGAATGACGCGTGGAGGCCTATTGAAACGCGCCCCAGACGCGCGTCAGGTCGGTGACCTGCAATCGATCGGTGGCGCCGGTGCGACGCAGGATC
>Ga0210410_10002814_pt1 | contig 15518 bp, 15 predicted proteins | sample IncBWC4MmetaG_FD_161058 | JGI IMG/M metagenome (GOLD analysis project Ga0210410, IMG submission 161058) | Forest soil microbial communities from Barre Woods Harvard Forest LTER site, Petersham, Massachusetts, United States - Inc-BW-C-4-M | ecosystem: Environmental > Terrestrial > Soil >... | reverse complement strand
CGACAATGCATTTATCTACTTCGTCCAGGGTTCCCTCCCAGACAAGTTGGACATTTGGCGCATCACTCCAATCGGCGGAACTCCCGAACGGATTACGTCGCACTCTGGGCGCGTGACTCATCCGGTTCTCTTGAATCGGCGTACGCTGATGTACCTTGCTAGCGATCCCGATGGTTCGGGGCCGTGGCTCTATAGCGTGGACGTCGAGCGCCGCATTCCTCATAAGCTGAGTTCTGGCCTTGACCGGTACACGTCGCTGGCGGCCAGCGCTGATGGGCGCCGTCTGGTTGTCACGCACGCAAGTCCGAAAAAAACACTTTGGCGTATGCGGCTTGCTGATTCACCCTCCGAAGCATCGGCAGCGGATCGAATCTCGCTGACGACCGGGGCGGGGTTCTCCCCACGACTGGGTCCCGATTATCTTTTATATGTTTCTGCGACGAGCACGAGTGAGAGCATCTGGAAGCTGGCGAACGGAGCTGGAACGGAGTTGTGGAGTGGTGTGGGAGCCCGAGTCTTTGGCGGCCCGGCAATCTCCCGCGATGGTCGAACCATCGCATTCTCGGTGCAGCAACACGAGCAGAGGCTGTTGTACGTGATGCAGGCCGACGGCACGAAGGCGCGGATTGTGGCCGATTCGCTCGACCTGCAGGGCGCGCCAGCATGGGCGCCCGACGGCCAATCGATTACCTCGGCGGCAGACGATCACGGCGTCCCGCGCTTGTTTCGGATACCGGTTGACGGTCGCGCACCTGCGCTTTTGGTCCAGGATTACTCGGTCGATCCCACGTGGGCACCCGATGGGCGCTTCATTGTCTACTCGGGGCCCGACATCGGTACCACGTTTTCGGTGAAGGCCGTCACGACTGAGGCTGCAGAGCAGCCGCTGCCGGCCCTGACCCTGAGCCGGGGGGCGCGACACCTGACCTTCCTGCCTGGGGGACGGGCACTCCTGTTTCTGCAAGGAGAGATTCAACATAAGAATCTCTGGCTTATCGACCTAGAGACTGGCGCCAAACGGCAATTGACCAACCTCGCTCCAGACTTCGACATTCGCGACTTCGACATCTCGCCGGACGGACGTGAAGTTGTCCTCGAGCGAGCGCAGGAGCGCTCGGATGTGATGCTGCTGGATCTGCCCCGGCCATAATCGTTGATTGCCTGGAAGAGATTTGCCGTTGGCGGCGCTCGCCGGGAAAAGCAGTTGAAAGCGGGAAGGCCGGGGAGTAGAGTTTTTTCATTCCGAGTTGGGCCCCTTTCTTACAAATTGACGAATTGATGGGAGGGATCATGAGTCGCTTGCCTCGAATTCTATTGCTGGCATTCCTTGTGGTTGCAGCGGGCCTTATTTATTTCAGTTCGTATGCGCAGGAGAAATCATCGAAGCCTGATTTTGAGATGACCGCGAGCTATATCGAAGCGTGTAGTTGCGACATGTTTTGTCCGTGCTATTTCAATACGCACTCTACCAATCATATGGACGAACACCATATGGACGCGCATTTTTGCCGCGCGAACCTGGTGCTGAAGGTGGACAAAGGCCGCTATAAAGAGACCAAGCTGGACGGCGCGAAGGTGTGGCTTGGGAGCGATCTTGGCAGTGACTGGAGTACTGGCAAGGATTCCTGGCTGGTGGTGAATTTCGATCCGAGCGTCAGCAAGGAACAACAGGCGGCTCTTCTTGACATTCTCACCCAGCTCTATTCGGCGATACCCTTTCAGAAAAAAGCGGTGAGCAATACTGCGTTTTCGTGGGATGTGGACACGAATACCGGCATGGCACACGCGAAGATGGCAGACGGAAAGGGCGAAGTGGTGCTGGAGCGCGTGGAAGGAAATAAACCGGGGGAAGAAGTGGTGATGCGGAACTTGAAGTATTGGGGAGCGCAGTCGAACGATGGGTTCCGGATGTGGAAGTCCAAGCATGAAGCGTTCGAGGGCGACGGGCACAAGTTCGCGTATGACGGGACGAATGGGTTCCTGATTACGATTCATTATTCAGGGATGGCCAAGGCTGCGGCGGCCGCGGACTGATCCCACGCCGAGACTTTACTGCCACAACTTGCGAGCGAGGCTTACGAGAGGCTGCTCGTGTGTCTAGTGCGTGCCGAGCTGGCGACTGAGTTTGCCGTAGAGGGCGTTGGATTCGTCGAACTGGCGCAAGATTCTATCCACATCACAACGCTGCTCGAGAAGCGATTCGGGATCCCACTCGCTGCGGCCGGGGGCGAAATAATCGCCGCCATAGACGTGAATGGCGCCGGTGAGGCGGGAAATCGGATTCGTGACCGAGTGAATGATGTTGTGTCCGAGCGGCTCGGCGTCTTTTTCGCAGAGCGCGCGGGCGCCGGCGGCCTCGAGTTTGCCGGCTGGAGCGCCGGGGATACGACGCCAGAAGATGTTGTCTTCGCGGCCGGTGTAAATGCCGATCACGGCCCACATCTGGTGATTGTGGGGAAATAGCGTCATGTGGGGACCCCAGATGACATTGAGGATCGTGAGGGAGTCCGAGCGGAAGAGGGTTTGAATGCCGGCGCGAGTGGGTTCGCCGAGGCCCTTCAGGACGGCCGTGGGATCGGACACCGCGCGCGCTGTGATTTCGCGAACGAAGTTGAGGCTGGGGTCCTGCTTCAGGGCTCCGCGACATTCGCTGATGAAGGAATCCAATTCAAACACAGGATTTACCTCCCTCTGAACAGATGGATTGCAGCGCGTATGGGGCTGTGAACGAGAGTTTAGCGCAAAAGGGAAACGAGGGATTCCAAAGTTTCCAGAGGCCCGTGGCGGAGTCTCTTAATTTAAAACTAAGGAACACTGGCCGATCTTTCGCGGCTCAGGATAAACAGGATGCCGGCGCTACCCGCGTGGGTGTGGATGATTAGCGGGGGCCTTCGGTGTAGAGGCGGAGGACGTTGCCGGCGGGGTCGCGGAAGGTGGCGATCCAAGCGGAGCCATCCGGAGAAACTGATTGCACGGGTTCGAGGATTGCGCCGCCGTGGGCGGCTACCATCGCCAGGCTTACATCGATGTTGTCTACCCAGATGGAGGGCAGGAGGCCGGCGTCGCGAGCGACCTCGCGATCGGTGACCCAGGTGCCGCTGATGTTTCCTGTGGCATCGTCGAAACTTGGGTGGGGCGAGCCTTCCTTGCGGATGTTCCAGTTAAAAACTTTGGCGTAGAACGCAGCGGACTGATCGACGTCTTGCGCGGGAATTTCGAAGTAGCAAAAGCGAGGGCGGGGAAGAAGGGCGAGGCGGTAGGCGGGCTGCGCGATTGTGGCGCCCCACTCGGTGGGGCTGACGTCGCGGGCGTGGCGGGAAAAGAGCCAGCGGTGGCCGGCGAAATCCTCGACGCCGTATTGGAGTTCGCCGTATTCGGTTTCGTGGAGGTCTTCGACGATTTTTGCGCCGGCGGACTTGACGCGCTGGTAGTGGTTTTCCACATCTTCGACGAACACAGTGAGGCTCTGAGTGAGAGCGCCGAGTTGAGAGGGAGTGACAAGGCCTGCGCGGACTTCCATGACCATGATCCAGGCGTTGCCTAGATGAAGCTGGGCGCCGTTGGGTGGATCGCCGTAATGGTAATGCTCGGTGAAGCCGAAAGCTTTGGTGAGCCAAGCGACGGCTTGGGTGACGTCGGGATAGGCGATGTGGGGGAGAATGGTGTTTGGAGGCACGGAGCGATTTTCGATCATAGAAATTCCCTTCGGGGGAATTGGGTTGCTTGGAAACGGCCACTGGAATGGTAATGAAAAATTGGAGTTTTGGAGGAAGAAAAAGATAACACAGAGGGCGCTGAGACGCAGAGTTCGCTAAGAAGAGGGAGTGGAAATGAAAAAGGCGGCCCGGTTGAGAGCCGCCCTTTTGTTGGATGAGGAGTTTTCTAGACGCTGGCCGGCGAAATTTCCGGGGTTTCAGGAATCAATTAGCGATGTCCGCCGCCGTGGCCTCCACCGCCGTGAAAACCACCGCCACCGCCGTGGTAGCCGCCATTGCCATGGTTGCCGCCACCCGCGTAACCGCCGTGGTTGCCGCCGACGAAGCCGTGGGATTCCCCGCCCCTGTAGCCGTAGCCGCCGTGGCCATAATTGCCACCATGTTCGTAGTAGCCGCCACGTCCGTAGTAGCCGTGGCCGTAGTAACCGCCTCGACCGTAGAAGCCGCGGCCGTAGTAGCCGCCGTGGTACCAGGGGCCGGCGCCGATGAAGACGCCACCGACGAAGTAGTCAGGCCCGTAGTAGCCGTACGGAGCGCAGGCGTAAGGATAGTAGCTGTAGTAACCATAAGCGCAGGCGGGTGCCGGCCCAACCGCGCCGTACACGGGACCTACTCCGACGCCCACGGAAAATTGTGCGTGAGCGTTTCCCGCGGCAAAAAGCAAAACTCCTAACAGAGCAACATATTTTAGATAACGCATTGTGTCCCCTCGATCCCGGCCTGGCCTCGTGGAGTAAAACGAAGGGGCCGGCGCGCTTCCCGGAAGCTGCCCTGGGGAAGCGCCTTACAGTTCGTTAAACCCGGGCGAGGGGAAAGAGTTGCGCGACGGAGTGGCAGATGTTGGGTAGGTTGTTTGCATGCAAGGGGTTACGGGGAGGGGGATTCGGTAGGTTTGCGAGATCGCGCCGGGGAGGGGAAAGCCTCACCCCTGAAGAGTGAGCTACAGGGCCGCGAGGAGGGTGGCGGGGGAGGCGTTGTCGCCGAAGGTCTGGCTTAGGTGGGCGAATCGGTCGATGTTGCCGGGGCCGAAGATGAAGGTGCCGCCGAGTTGGAAGGGATTGCGGCCGAGTTTGTGCTGGTGGTGGCCGGCGGCTTTGGCGCGCTTGCGGCTTTCGAAATTGTCGCCGCGGAAGAGATGGAGAATGTTGGCGGACTTGAGGTTGGCGATTTTGTAGGTTTGGCTGTGCTCGTCGATTAGGAGAGGGAAGTCGATGCCAGTTTCCTGCTGGAAGACTCTGGCGTAGTGGGCATCGCCGAGGCTGATGGCGGCGAGAGCGGCGCGCTTTTCACGGAAGGCTTGCTGGTGCTCACGCAACTGCGCGACGTGTTCGCGGCAGAAGATTCAGCCGTAGTGGCGGAGGAAGACGAGGACGGCGAGCCGCTGGCTGAGGGCTTCGGGCATGATGCGCCATGATTGTAGGATGAGGGCATAACTGTCAAGGCCGTGCCTTTTGTGTCTTTTGGGAATTGCGTCATTTTCCAGGGAACTGGCATCAAAGGCACCGGATCGTACAAGCGGATTATGATCAAGCCATGACATCGGCAGGGAATGGAACCAGACAGACTCGGCAGGCGGAGGACGTTCGGCTTGTGGTTGACACGATTCCCGCGCTGGCGTGGTCTGCGGGTCCCGACGGTTCCGCGAAATTCTTCAACCGGCGCTGGCTGGATTACGCAGGCCTCTCCGCGGAAGAGGCGTCGGATTGCGGCTGGACGGTTGCGCTACACCCGGAAGACCGGGACAGGCTCACAGATTATTGGCGGCAGATACTGGCTTCCGGCACGCCCGGTGAGATCGAGGCGCGCCTGCGCCGGTACGATGGCGAATATCGCTGGTTCTTATTCCGTGCCGAGCCATTACGGGACGATTCGGGCGAGATCATCCAATGGTATGGAGCTAATACCGACATCGAGGAACGAAAGCGGGTCGAGTCGCTTTTGGCAGCCGAGAAGAGAACCCTGGAGATGCTCGCGGTTGGCGCTCCCCTGGCAGACATTCTCGAAAATTTATGCAACACGGTTGATGCTCAGGCGGGGAACATCATTTCGGCGGTAATGCTGATGGATGCGGACGGCGAGCGCCTTTGGCCCGCGGCCGGTCCTCGACTCCCGAAGGGTTGGATCGAGACCATCAGTCCGCTCGCGATTGGCCCTTGCATGGGTTCGTGCGGCACTGCGGCATATTTGAAGCAGCGTGTGATCGTGTCCGACATTGCAACGGACCCGCTGTGGGTTAATTATCGAGACGCGGCGTTGGGTTACGGGTTTCGCGCCGCGTGGTCTCAGCCGCTGATCTCGAAGAACCAGCAAGTGCTCGGCACATTCGGAATGTACTATGCGGAGCCCCGCAGCCCAAGCGAGACAGATTTGCGACTGATCGAAGGCGCTGCTAACATCGCCGTGATTGCGATCGAGGGAGAGCGATCGCAAGCGGCGCTGACGAAAGCCTTCGAGAAAATAGCGAAATCGGAAGCGGAACTACGAACCATTATCGACGCCATACCTCAGCTCATCACCGCTATCGGAGCCGACGGAATTTTTCAGTACGCGAATCAGGCGGTACTCCAGTACACCGGCCTGACGGAAGAAGAAGTAAGGGCGGGAAAATTTCAAGGCGTCTTTCATCCGGGGGATACCGAAAGATTGCGCGAGCAACGCGAAGCGGCGATATCGCGAAAGGTCCCGTTCAAGTACGAACGGCGAGTGCGCGGCGGCGATGGTCATTATCGTTGGCACTTGGTCCAATATAACCCGCTGCTCGACGAGCGAGGAGAGGTCATCCGCTGGTATGCGACCGCCACCGACATCGACGATCGCAAACAGGCGGAGGAACGAACGCGGCAAGAGAACTTCGCGTTGCGGGAGCAAATCGATCAGGTTTTCATGTTCGAGGAGATCGTGGGATCCTCGCCCGCGTTGAAAACGGTGCTTTCCAGCATCGTGAAAGTCGCACCCACGAACTCTACTGTTTTAATCACGGGCGAAACAGGCACGGGGAAGGAATTGATTGCGCGCGCCATCCATAGAGGCTCGCGCCGCGCCGGCCAGCCTTTTATCAGCGTGAATTGCGCCGCGATTCCTTCTTCGCTGATCGCCTCGGAATTGTTCGGCCACGAGAAGGGGGCCTTCACCGGAGCGCTGCAACGCCGGCAAGGGCGATTTGAGCTGGCGCACTCCGGCACGATTTTTCTGGACGAGATAGGCGAGCTCCCCGCGGAAACGCAAATTGCATTGCTGCGGGTGCTGCAGGAGCGGCAATTTGAACGGGTGGGAGGCAATCGTGTGCTTTCCACCGACCTTCGAGTAATTGCCGCTACCAACCGGGATTTGACCGCCGCCATCGCTTCGGGATCATTTCGCACCGACCTCTTCTATCGGCTGAATGTTTTCCCGATCCAAGTGCCGCCGCTTCGGAATCGGGAGGAAGACATTCCGATGCTGGTCGAGTATTTCGTGAAACGCTATGCGGACAAAGCCCGGAAGCAAATCAGCAAGATCGACAAAAGTACCCTCAAGCTTTGCCAGGCGTATCCTTGGCCGGGCAATATCCGCGAGCTGCAAAATATCGTGGAGAGATCCGTGATCCTGTGCACCGGGGATACCTTCCGGATCGATCCGGCCTGGCTATCAAGCCAGAACGGAAGTCGCCCGAAGCCGTCGGGTCCGCTCACAAAAACTATGCGTAGTTATGAAAAGGAACTGATCGAAGCGGCTCTTGCGGAGAGCGGCGGAAAAGTTGCCGGGCCAGAGGGAGCCGCTGCCAAACTCGGCATTCCGCGGTCGACATTGGATTTGAAAATCAAGCAACTCAATATCAAGAAAAACACCGTCCGGTAAGGCCCGCGATTGAATCCCAGGATTCTGGCACTTTCTAAGATCCTGTCACCCCCAATTCATTTTCGAGCTGTGTTTTCAGTGAGATCTACTTGGATACCCAGTTGCACTGGTTGTGATCGGTGTACGGATGACAGGAATCCGATGCGCTACAACCGTGCGTGCGATGCAAGTCAAAGGGTCTGATCAATGACTTTCAGAATTGAGACCACCGCGCGAGGGAGATTCAGCGTTTTCATCCTGAGCGGCCGAATCGAAAAAGAGGCGATAGCCGAGTTGAGGAGGCTTTTTGAATGCCAAAAGAATCGCTCAGACATTGTTTTGGATCTGAAAGACGTTTACGTAATCGGACGCGAAGTAGTGCTTTTTTTTGCGCAATGCGAAGCGGAGAGCATCAAGCTTGAGAACTGTGCTCCCTATATTCGCGAATGGATGAAAAGGGAAAAAGATTGAGGGCGGCGCCGGCATGGCAGTGAGGCGCTTGCCGTTTCGCCAGAATACGGTCAAAGGAGACACACAAATGAAAAGCGCAGCCAAAGCACTCGAGAGTACTGCAGCAATGAATCCTTTTCAGGGCGTCTTCGATAAACAGCAGGCATACTTTGCCACGGACGCAACGAAGACGTATGAGTGGAGAATCGATCAGCTCGACCGTCTTTCCCGCATGCTCAAGGAAAACGAGAGGCGTTTCTCCGAGGCGTCGAAGAGAGACTTTAAGACCGCGCTCCAGGAGAACGTTTTCGAGGTTGCCGCCTCCATCGGATCCATCGAATTCACGAAGTCTCAAGTAAAGGAATGGATGAAACCGGTCGAAGCGCCTCTCCCGAAGTTCCTCGCCGGTTCAGGGCATAAGGGAATCGTATACCGAGAACCTTATGGTGTTACGTTGATCATTTGCCCATTCAACGGGCCGCTGGTGCTGTCGCTACGTCCCGCCGCGGCCGCGCTTTCCGCAGGCAACCCATGCATATTGAAGCTCTCCGAGGCGCTGCCGGCCACCGACGAGGCGCTCCTGGAATTGATCCCGAAATATTTCGAGCCAGAGGCTCTGGCCGCAGTTACCGGCAACCGGGAAAAAGTCGCGGAACTCTTGCAACTTCCCTTTGATTTTATCTTTCTCACGGGGAGTGTGAACGTCGGCAAGGTTGTAATGAGAGCGGCGGCCGAACACCTGACTCCGGTGTTGCTGGAATTGGGCGGGCAAAATCCCGCGATAGTCGATGAGACGGCGAACCTGCCGGATGCCGCCAAGAAAATTGTGTGGGGAGCAATGGCGTGGGGAGGGCAGTGGTGCACCTCACCAGGCTATGCGGCCGTTCATGAGTCCGTTGCAGACGCGTTCGTGGCGGAATGCAAGAAGGCCGTGGTCGATCTCTACGGCAAGGACCCAAAGAACAATCCGGACTATTCCCGAATCATCAGTCCCGCCGCGGTCAAAAAACTGGCGTCCCTGATCGATCCCAGCAAGGTCGTTTCCGGCGGGAAGTTCGATGAAGCGGCTCGGTACCTGGACCCCACCATTCTCTACCCCGTCTCGTGGTTCGACAAAATCATGGAAGATGAAATTTTCGGGCCGATTTTGCCCATCATGCGCTATTCCGATCTAGGCAAGCTGCTCGAGAAGATCAAGTCGATGCCCAAGCCGCTGGCCGGTTATGTGTTCAGCAGGAATCAGCAGACGATCGACCAGGTTATGTGGTCGCTTTCGTTCGGCGGGGGCGCCGTAAATCAGACGAATATTTTCTTATTCATTGAGTCGATGCCCTACGGAGGCGTTGGAACCTCCGGCATCGGGAATTACTACGGCAAATACGGGTTCGATTCCCTCACGCATGCCAAGTCAATTCTTGTCTCTCCACCCGACGTAGCGATTGATCATCTGTTTCCGCCCTACACCACGGAGAAGGTGCAAGCGCTCAATGAGTGGTTTGACTACTGAGATCTCAAACGTTCATGCCAAATGAAATACAAAAGAAAGGCGCACACAAATGAAAAGCACGTACAAAGCGGTGGAAGTCTCCGCACCCGGCAAGCTTCAAGTAGTGGAACGGCCGGTCACTGATCCTGGGGCGGGCCAGGTGCGGATTCGGGTGGAAGCGTGCGGAGTCTGTCATTCCGATGCGGCGACGGTCACGGGAATGTATCCGGGGCTGAAGCTGCCGAGGGTTCCTGGGCATGAAGTAGTTGGCCGCATTGAAGCGTTGGGCAGCGGAGTCCGCAAATGGAAAATCCGTCAGCGTGTCGGTGTCGGCTTTTTCGGCGGCGAAGACGGCGTGTGCGAACCGTGCAGACGCGGAGACATGGTGCAATGTCAGAACCCCGTCATACCTGGAATAACCGTGGATGGCGGATACGCCGAAGTGATGATTGCTGAAGCGCACGGGATCGCTGCCATTCCTGACGAGCTCACTTCCGTGGAGGCCGCCCCTCTCCTGTGCGCGGGTATTACAACCTACAACGCTCTTCGCAACGCCGGCTTGCGCGGGGGAGACCTGGTCGCTGTGCAGGGCATTGGTGGCCTTGGGCACCTTGGCGTCCAGTTTGCCCGGCGCATGGGATTCCATACAGTCGCAATCGGGAAGGGGCGCGAGAAGGAAAAGCTGGCGAAAGACTTGGGCGCGCACGTTTACATCGATACTGCAGCGGACGATGCCGCTGCGGTCCTGCAGCGCATGGGCGGGGCCCGGGCGATTCTCGCAACAGCCCCCAGTGGTGACGCTATGGGGCCGCTTGTGTCCGGTCTTGCCGCGCGCGGCAAGCTTATCGTGGTGGGCGTACCGGGCGACCCGATCCAATTAAATGCGTTCCCGCTCGTTTTTGGTGGGCGGTCGATCTACGGGAGCCTGACCGGTACGCCGATTGACAACGAGGATACGCTTGCCTTCAGTGTGCTGGAAAATATCCGCCCCATGATCGAGACAATGCCTCTTGAACAAGCCGCCGATGCTTACGCTCGCATGATCCAGGGAAAAGCGCGGTTTCGGATGGTGCTGGTTACGAAGGATGGAGCCGCTTGAGCGATGCCCTCTTTCATGGAACTGTCAGCAGAAACTAGTGGCACGCCAAGTGGCAGCACTCCCCGATTGAGCGATGCGAGCCTTGTGGAAGCCGCCAAGAGCGGGCATCCCAGGGCCTTCGACACAATTTTCGAGCGACATCGAAAGCAACTCTTTCGTGCCGCGCGCCGGATCACCAGAAGCTGCGAGGACGCGGAAGACGCGGTTCAAGACACCCTGCTGAGAGCGTTTCTTCATATAAAGGACTTTGACGGCAGATCCGGTCTCGGAACCTGGCTCACGCGCATCGCCATCAATTCGGCGCTCATGATTCTGCGAAAGAAACGAATATCGCATGAGATTGCCACGGACTATAGCGATGAATCTGGCGCGGAAGGGCTGCACTACAAAATAGCCGATCATCGGCCGAACCCGGAAAGACACTACGCCCAGCGCGAAGAAGCAGTCATCCTGAAGAAGGCCATCCACGGCCTGCGACCAACTTTGCGGGCCGCAGTTCAGCTTCAATATTCGCAAGAACACTCAATACGGGAAACCGCGGAAGCGATAGGCATTTCTATGTCTGCGGCAAAGGGGCGGCTGTTCCACGCCAAGAAGGCGCTCCGCAGGGTGCTGACCCAGAAACTGACGCCTCCACCTCGAATGGACAGCCGGATTCGTGGTTTGCCCGCAGGACATTGGCTCGGGCAGGGCGAATGCACGAACAGGTCAACAACAATCCACTCACAAGAAAGAGGGAGATGAGCATGTCAGCAAATCCGAAGAGGCAAGGAAGTACGGAGATCCAACCCACGTCCACGCATTCGGAGACAGGAAGGGTTTCGGTTGTGAACCCTTCGCGTGAAGAGGAAGTCAGGCTTCGCGCTTACGAGATCTACCTTGAACGCGGCCAACAACCTGGGCATGAGCTAGGCGATTGGATTCAAGCCGAACGCGAACTTGAACGCGGGGTGCTGTGGCTCGCGCAGGCTAACTAGAACCTGTCTGTATGTGAGGTTCGGATGATCGAAGAGTGTCCTCAGGGGCTGAAGCCCAATTTCTTGCGGCTCCAATGTCGGAGCCTGCCTGCCGCAGGCAAGCTAAAGCTCCGGCCCCCTGAAAACTATTTATAAGATGACTTCTAGTGGATGAATCCGACGATTTGTGTGTTCGTTGGATGGTAGCTTGCCGGGTGGCGATGGGCGTGGTAGTCCTTAACGACTGAGACGTTATGGAGGCCTCTACACATCGGCCGGCTTGGAAAACGCTGCTGGCGTTTGGGATTATCTATTTTGTTTGGGGATCGACGTATTATGCGATCCGCGTTGGGGTGCGGGAGGTGCCGCCGTTTTTGCTGGCGGCGATGCGATTTTTGATTGCGGGAGCGGCGCTTTATGGGTGGACGAGGGCGCGGGGCGAGCGTGCGCCCAGCGGGCGGCAATGGGTGTCGATATCTTTGGTTGCATTTTTGATCTTTGTGGTCGATTACGGGTTGGTGTTCTGGGCGGAGGTACGCGTGCCTTCGGGGCTGGCGGCTGTGATGCTGGCAACGATTCCGGCCTTCATGGCGCTTGGGGAAATTTTTGTTCTGGGGACGCAACGGCTTACGGCGCGGCTAGTGGTGGCGCTGTTGATTGGCTTGGGAGGAGTGGGCGTGCTGGTGAGCCGCTCGTTGAATTTGGGTGGCGCGCCGATTGACAGGCGGGGGGCTGCGGCGCTGGTTGTGGCGGCGATGGGCTGGTCGATTGCGTCGGTATTGGCGCGGAAGTTGCCGCTGCCGGAATCAAAAGTGGTGAGTTCGGGAGCGCAGATGCTGGCAGGGGGAGTGTTCCTGGCACTGATTTCGTGTGCGCTGGGGGAGTATCGGGATTTTCATGCGGCGAATGTTTCGCGCGGGGCTTGGATTGCGTTGGCGTATTTGATTGTGGCGGGGTCCATCATCGCGTTCACCGCATACGTGTGGCTGCTGCATCATGAATCGCCAACGAAGGTGGGGACATACGCGTATGTGAATCCGGTGGTGGCGGTGCTGCTGGGATATTTTCTGGGCGGGGAAGAGTTGGGGCTGCGGACGATATTGGGAACTTTGTTTGTGCTGATCAGCGTGGTTGTGATCACGACGACGAAAACGAGAAAAAGCGGGGTGGCGGCGATGGCGGGACGCTAGAACGCGAGGGGTTCATTAGAGGGTGAGCCGCATTTCGTTGGTTGGCTGGAAGCCTGCGGATTCGTAGAGAGGGCGTCCGGCGGGGCTGGCGTGAAGAGAGACGGTGCGGAAACCTGCGGTGCGGCACCAGTCGATAATCACTTCCAACAATTTTTTCGCCATGCTGCGGCGGCGGGCTTCGGGTTCTGTGTACATGTTGAGAATCCAGGCGCGTTTTGCGAGATTTTCGCCGGGATAGCCGGGCCAATTGGCGATCACAATTCCGCCTCCGGCCACGATGCGCCCGTTTGGGTCCTCGACGAGCCAGGCTCTGTAGGCGCCGGTGCGCAGGGCTTCACTGAAATACTCGCGCGATGATTCTTCCACTTGGTCGAGCACGGCGGGCTCCCGGTAGCCCATTTCTTCGAACATGGCTCGACGGTGATGCACTAGGTGCATCAAGTCGTCGAGGTTTGCTTTGCGAATATTGATTTCCATGGTTTCCGATGTTGTTGGCGCCTTGCCGCGAAGGGTAGAGACAAAATGGTCTGCAGGTATTGGACGGTGGAGGGACGGAAATCCAATCTTGGGCATGGGGAGTGTGTGATGGTTTATTGGTCGATGACTCTTGACGGAACGGGAAAGTAACGGCCGAGGCTTCTTGAAGGCGTGTTGTGGACATGCTAGCATTCGTTCGCAACGGGTGAATTTTCATGCCGAAGTTCGTGATCGAACGGGAAGTGCCGGGGGCAGGAAATCTGACCGACGCCCAATTGCGGGAAATCTCGCAGAAGTCGGTGAACGTTTTGCGGGGGCTGGGACCCGAGATTCAGTGGCTGCATAGCTATGTGACGGGCGACAAGGTGTACTGCGTGTATCTCGCCGCAGACGAGGCGATCATTCAAGAACATGCCAGGCGAATGGGGCTTCCCGCGAATCGCGTGTCCGCGGTGCGGCGCTTGCTGGACCCATCGAGCGCAGAGTAGGTGCTAACGAAAGTTTCCCCCAAGAACTGAATGCGTTTTGGTTCGAGTGCGGAGTTGGGCTGGCGCTAGGCCGGGGGAGATTTCGCCTCGGACGCGGGTAACTCCTCGATGACTTTTTCGATCGGCATGGCCCAACCCTCCAACCAGGCCGTTGCCGAGGCGGTGTTGGTTAACAACAGACGAGCGGGATCGAGAATGGCTTCGAGTTTGCAGTGTTCCGCAGACGTGAGAGGCGCACCAATGTTCTGGCGCAAGGCGGCAGCAGCGCCGGCCAGTCGGAGAGAGCGTTCGGCTTGGAGTTGCGCCGCGGCGGAACAAGCGAAACACTCGAGCAGGCGGGCAACGCCGCGCTTGTGATCGAGGGCCTGAAAAATTCTCAAGCTTTCCCGATAAAAAGAATTCGCGGTGGAACAATCGCGATGGTTCCTTGCCAGGTTTCCTAGATCAGCCAGGGTGCCGGCGATACCCCAGCGGTCGCCGAGTTCACGGAAGATGGCGAGGCCCTGTTCGTAGAGTTCGCGCGCGGCAGGAGAGTCACCCTGCTCGCGCGCAGCATCGCCTTGATGGTTGAGAGACCAAGCGATGCCGGTGCGATCTCCGAGTTGGCGGAAGAGTGCGAGACATTCCGTGTAGAGAGAGCGAGCGCGGGCGTAGTCGCCCTGAAGCGTCACGACATTTGCCAGGTTGCTCAGCGCGCGCGCGACAGCTTTCTGGTCGCCCAATTCTTTCCATACCAGCAGGCTTTCTTCCATGAGTGCGCTAGCGGCGGCAACGTCGCCGCGATCGCGGGCGAGGACGGCGAGTGCGTTGAGCGAGACAGCGACGCCTTGCTGATCGCCGAGCTGACGCGTGATGTCCAGGCTTTCACCGACGAGCACGTCAGCGGAAGCATAATCTCCCTGCCCGCCTGCGAGGACGCCAGCGGCAAACAGGGCACGCGCGCGGGAATTTGTCGGAGACGCCGCTCCCGGGAGATTGAGCAGCTTGCCCAGGCGATCTCTGCCTTCGGTGAAATACTCGTGCATTTCCCAGAAGCGGAAGAGGGCCGAGCCGAGACGCAGGCCCCACTCGGCATCGCCGGTTTCCGTCAGCCATTCGAGAGCAGCGCGAAAATTGTCATGTTCCAGGGCGAAGCGGTCCGCCCATTGTGAAGTTTCGGGGATGTTTTGTTCAGTGCACTCCTCCTCCGCAAGCACCAGGCAGTAAGCGGCATGGGCGCGCTTGGTTGAGGCGTCTTCAGAGCCGGCCGCTAATTTTTCACGGGCGTACTCGCGAAGTGTTTCTAGCATGACGAAGCGGGATTCGCCGTTGGGCTGCCCGAACTGCTGGAGGAGGCTTTTGTCGACCATGGAGGCCATGCCGTCGAGCAGGTCGAGATTCAGATCGGCTTTCGTGTCGCAGACGGCTTCGACACCCTCCAGCGTGCATCCGCCCACGAAAACCGACAATCTGCGGAACAGTTTTTGTTCAGCCGGGATGAGGAGATCGTAGCTCCAATCGATCGCGCCGCGGAGGGTTTGCTGGCGCTGCGGCAGGTCGCGCGAACCGCCGGTCAACAATTGCAAGCGACTCGCGAGACGAGTGAGCAGGGCGGAGGGCGAAAGAATTTTGAGGCGCGCGGCGGCGAGCTCGATGGCTAGAGGCAGGCCGTCGAGGCGGGCGCAAATCTCGGCGACGGCGGAGGCGTTTTCGCGATTGAGTTCAAAATCCGGCCTGGCGGCAATCGCGCGTTGTAGGAAGAGGGCAACGGCGGGATAGTGGGAAAGAACGTCAACCGGAGGCATGGAACGCGAATCGGGGAGCCCGAGTGGAGGCACAGGAAATTCATGCTCGCCGTAGA
>Ga0210410_10002813_pt1 | contig 15521 bp, 10 predicted proteins | sample IncBWC4MmetaG_FD_161058 | JGI IMG/M metagenome (GOLD analysis project Ga0210410, IMG submission 161058) | Forest soil microbial communities from Barre Woods Harvard Forest LTER site, Petersham, Massachusetts, United States - Inc-BW-C-4-M | ecosystem: Environmental > Terrestrial > Soil >... | reverse complement strand
CCTCTCGCCCTTTTCGCCCCTTGCCTTTCGCTGTAAACTAGAAAGGTTCCGCGGAACATGCCAAACGCGCCACGCATTCCGTAAGTTTCTAGAGGCTTATCAGGCGAAGGAGAGCAATCCCATGGCAGTTGATGTCGTCATGCCCCAGATGGGCGAAAGCATCTTTGAAGGCACCATCACCAAATGGCTCAAGAAGCCCGGCGACAAGGTCGAGCGCGACGAGCCCCTCTTTGAAATCTCCACCGACAAAGTCGACGCAGAAATCCCTTCTCCCTCCGCCGGCGTCCTCAAGGAGATCAAGATTGCCGAAGGCCAGACCGTTCCCATCCAGACCATTGTGGCCGTGATTGACGGCGCGGGCTCCGCCGCTGCATCCGCCCCTGCTCCCGCATCCGCTCCGGCCAAGGCTGCTCCGGCTCCGATTCCCGCCGCAGCCAAGCCTGCCGCTCCTGCGCCAGCGGCTCCTGTCTCCGCCCCGGCCGCACCTGCTGCCGCCGCGGCTTCGGGTTCCACCGAACGCATTCACTCTTCACCGTTGGTTCGCCGCTTGGCCAAAGAACATGGCGTGGACCTCTCCGCCATGGAAGGCACCGGCGCCGGCGGCCGCATCACCAAGGAAGACATCGAAGCCGTCATCGCCGGACAATCCGCGCCGGCCGCGGCACAAGCCCCGGCTCCGGCTGCCGCTGCGCGGCCTTCTGTTCCGCCTCCGGCTCCCGCTCCCATCGCCGCCGCCGGCGCACCCGCTGCCCACGGCAGTCAGTTCGCCCCGGTGCTGCAGATCGGGGTTCCGCGCGAGCGCATCTACTTCGGCAATTACGAAGTGCAGCCGCTCAGCAACATGCGCCAGAAAATCGCCGAGCACATGGTCGCCTCCAAGCACGTTTCGGCGCACGTCTACTCGGTGGACGAAATCGACATGACCAAGGTCGCCACCATCCGCGCCAAGGCCAAAGAAGAGTTCGAAAAGCGCTACGAGACCAAGCTGACCTTCATGCCGTTCTTCGTGAAAGCTGTCGTCGCCGGCCTGCGCGCGTATCCCACGCTCAACGCCTCGCTCGACGGCACCAACATGGTCCTGCACCGGGAGATCAATATCGGCATGGCGGTGGCTCTCGACTGGGGCCTGATCGTGCCGGTCATCAAAAACGCCGACGAAAAAAATCTCCTCGGCATCCAGCGCAATCTCAACGATCTTGCCGAGCGCGCCCGCTCCAAAAAGCTCAAGCCCGAGGAAGTCCAGGAGGGCACCTTCTCCATCACCAATCCCGGCGTCTTCGGCGGCCTCTTCGGCCTGCCGGTGATCAGCCAGCCGAACGTCGGCATTCTGGGACTCGGCGCGATTGAAAAGCGCCCCGTGGTGATCAACGACTCCATCGCCATCCGCTCGATGTGCTACGTCACGCTCAGCTATGACCACCGCGTCGTGGATGGCGCCGTCGCCCACCAGTTCCTTCACAAGGTGAAGGAAACCTTGGAAAACTGGTCCGAGCCCCTCGTCTAGTGACTGGGTTCCAGCGACCAGTGCCCAGCGAAAAGTGACTGGTAATTAGTGACTATTGACTGCTTTCAACCTAGCAGTGCCCGGCGGCCAGCGACCAGTCGGATCCTGCTATCTGGTCGCTGTTATCCGTTATCGGCTTTCCTCTTACCGATTACTGATCACTGATTACTTCCTCACTGAATCATCGGCCGCATTTTCGCCGTCCACACCGCCAACCCCTCCAGCGGCACGGCTTCCACGCCCGCGTCCCGCAGCGTCTCGCGCACGAACTGGTGCCGCTCGTTTTCCGCAAGCAGATGCACGTCGGTCACGGCGGTGAATTCGCTCGCCGCCACCTTGCCGCGGATACGCTCCACCGTGTACGCCAGCGACTTCACATCTCCCGGCGCGCGGGAAACGCTCAGGGTCTGCACGAAACCCCGCGTCCCGTTCCGCCGATAGCCGTAGTCGATGCGCATTGGGTCCCCCGAAAATGTAAACTCCGCGGCGGGGAGGCCTTTCTGCAGCCGTTCCCACAGCCGCGCCTGCTTGAATACCTGCGCGCAGTACGAACGAATCGCCCCGCGGCTCCCCGCCGTTCCCACCCGCGCCGCGCCGCGCTGCAACGCCACGTGATCGGCGTACAAGCGCTCCGTTTCCGCGTCCAGATCGTCGGCGTGCACACCCTTCTGCGGCGCCATCTGCAGCGCGTTCGAAAGCGTCTCATCCCACTTTCCCAGAAGTTTCATCCAGTCGGCGCTCGCCTGTCCGTTGCCCGGTTCCTCGTGCGATCCGTTTCCATTGAACAATTGCGTCGCCGTTAAAAACCGGTTTTCCAGGTCGTCGCGCAGCGCCCGCAGCAACTCCTCGTCCGCCCACGGATGCAGCCGCCGCACGCGGGCATACTCTTCAGGCTCCTCGATCAGCCGCATCCGCCGCTCCCCCGATTGCGGGTCGAAGACCAGGACGCCGATATTCACCCACTCGTCGCGCACCAGGTTAGGCGTGTAGCGCAGCACGCGATAGGCAAGTGTTCGATCCGTCGTTATCGTGTCGTATTTCTGTGTCGCCATCGAAATCCTCCAAACATCGAGTGACTGGTGACTGGTAATTAGTGACTGGTAAAAATCGCCTCGAAACTATTTCCGTTTCCGCTTGGGTATCCGACTGCCAACACCCGGGAGTTGCGTCTCAGCCCTGCCCGCACTCGCCACCGCTCCCCCTTCCACCAATGACCAGTCACCAGTCGCCGATCACCAGTCACTCTCTCCAGCTCCCAAACGGCTGCCGGTTCGAACTCTTCGCCGATAAGATCAGCTCCTCCACCCGCCGTTTCCTTCGCTGCAACTGCTCCAGCAGCCGCAGCACCGCATCGTAGTCGTCCTCATACCACGCAGGCGGAATCTCCTCCGCCAGCTCCGCCAGAACCTTTTCCGTGATCCTCTTTTCCAACCGCTCCAGCCACGGACCGAACGAATCCATCCCCGTCACACCCTCGTACACCCGGCTCCGCGCGTATAATCCGCGCAGCGGCGCATCCGGAAAATTCCACTCCCCCGCGTTAAAGCAGAATCCCTGGTCAATCATCACCGTCCGGTACGCCCGCCCGCGCCCGGCCTCTCCCTGCGCCTCTTTCCGCCCGGCTTCGCGCTGCCTGTCCACGCGCGGCAGCGTTCCACGTGCAACTTCTCTTTGTCCCGGACTGGGTGCTAGCCCTGCTGCCGCCGCTCCAGGCGTGACCTTGCCTGGTGCACCCCCGGCGGCCCACGCCGTGTCCTCAAAAAAAACCGTCTGCCTGCCGTTCGTGTTGCAGGCCCACTTGTCGAAGACCAGCATCCCCGCGAAGTCGTGCAGGTTTTCCACCTCGCACAGCTTTTCATCCGGCAGAAAATCGTGCAGCGTCATCTCCCGCGGATCCCCCGGATACCGCGAGCCGAACTGCAGCCCCGCCGCGCACGGCGTCCGCGACCTCGGCAGCTCGATGCACAGCTCCGGCGTCAACCGGATCAACTCCGCCCCAACCTCCACCACTTCAACTCGCGCCGTCGGCAGCCCCAGCCGCCTCGCCAGCCGTGTACCCAGCAGCTCGTTCACCAGAATCCTTCGATGTTGCGGGTTATTTTGAAACTTCACCACGTAGTAGCTTCCGTCGGAGCACCGCATCAGGTGCGACTGGGCGCCGCCGCGCATCCGCCGGATCTGCTCCAAAGCCTTGATCATGTGCGGTTATCGTAGCGATACTTAATTCCCTAGGCAAGCTTCTCGCCATTCCTCCGCTCCTCCTTCCCATTCCGGCACCCCGCTCTCTTCCTTTTGGTCCACCCGCCGCTCCCCCGGCGATCAACTCCCGCTCCATTCCGGCACCACCGCGCAAAAAAAAGCTCCCCGATCTTCTCGGGGAGCTTTTGGTGAAATTTCTAAAACCGCGCGAAGTCCTTACCGGCGCCGCTTCTTGGCCTTCTTCGCCGGCTTCTTCTTCGCCGCCTTCTTCGGTTTGGCCTTGGCCTTCTTGGCCGGTTTCTTTTTGGCAGGCTTCTTTGCCGCCTTCTTCGCGGCTTTCTTCGGAGCAGCCTTCTTTTGGGAGGGCTTCGGCGCGGGCTTCGCCGCCGGTTTCACCGCGGGTTCGTCCCCCTCGTCGGCGGGCTCCTCCTCCACGATCAGCAGCTCTTCCTCTTCTTCAACGACGCCTTCCGGCTCGCCCCCTAATTCCTCGTCGTCTTCCAACCGGGACAGCTCTTCGTCGTCTTCAAACTGATCTTTCTCGAATTCCATGCTCTCCTCCCCATGGGGAACTTTCTTGCCCGTTGTTCTTGGCACGCTGCACCAGTCGGAGATGTCCTGCACTCCGTCCTTGCGATTTGTTATCCCACTCCAACGTCCTTGTCAAGCTTTCCTGACAAAATCGCGCTCCTTCCGCGCAAAATCCTCATTCTGATGCTACCAGGTTCCCCTTTTGGCGAAATCACTTCGCCGCTCGTGCGACTTCCACCAGTCACCAATCACGAGTCACCTTTCTTCAGGGTTTCGTCTGGCTTCCACCCCTGCTGCCGCCCGCGCTCGCTGGCTTCTTGCGCCGTGTTTTCACCGTACTCTTCACCGCGTGCGCCTCCGGGGTGCCCCCCACCGTGTAAATCCGCAGCACCATCCCCCGCCTCACGCTGCCGCCCTTCAGCCCGTTCCATTTCCGGATATCCGCGTCCGTCACGCTGAACTGGTCCGCAATCCCACCCAGCGTATCGCCGCGCCGCACCCGATACCGCACCAGCCGGCTCTTCGTCTCCTCCACCGGCCGGGCGGCAGGGATGATCAGCTTTTCGCCCGCTTCCAGCGCTGTTCCCGCCTCCAGGTCGTTGGCCGCCGCTATCGCTCCCGGCGTCACCCGGTACTTCTTCGCAATCGAGGTCAGCGTCTCCCCGCTCTCCACCCGGTGCCGCCGCCAGCTTACCCACTTATCCGCCGGAATATCCGCAATCTCCGCGGAAAACGTCTCCGCCGTCCCCTTCGGCAGGTGCAGCACGAACTGCGGATCGTCCGGCGTCGCCATCCTCAGCAGCGACGGATTCAGCGTCCGCAGCGTGGCCACGTCCACGTCAATCGTCTCGGCCACCAGCCGAAGGTCGATCGCCCGCCCGGGCTTCACCGCGTCCGTCTCCACCGGCTGCTCCGCGTCCACCGATATTCCATAGTGCGGCGCGTCCTTGGCGATCAGCGTCAGCGCCAGGATGATCGGCACGTAATTTTTCGTTTCTCTCGGCAGTACATTTCGTTTGTACAACTCCCAGAAATCCGCGTACCCCGTCCGCTCCACGCCCCTCTGTACGTTTCCCGGGCCGCAGTTGTACGCCGCAATCGCCAGGTACCAGTCTCCAAACAACCCATAGAGATCCCGCAGGTGCTGCGCCGCCGCCCGCGTCGCTTTCTCCGGATCCATCCGCTCGTCCACCCACCAGGTGCGCTTCAATCCGTATTCGTTCCCCCGCCACTGCACGAACTGCCAGATTCCCCGCGCTCCCGCGCGCGAAAGCGCCAGCGGCTGGAACGCGCTCTCCGCCTGCGCCAGGTAGATCAAATCCTGCGGCACGCCCTCCTCCCGCAGCACCCGCGCGATCATGTCGTCGTACTTCCCCTTGCGCCGCAACCCGTTTTCCACGATCGCCCGCCCCCGCGGCGTCTGGAAAAAATTCAGATAGGAGGCCACCACGTCGTTCACCGTCAGCGGCAGGTCGTGAGAGACGCTCTTCGCCGCCTCTTCCGCGCGCTCCCTCAGCTTCGGGTCCACCGGAAAAGTCATTTCCGCCACTTCGTCAATCGGCGCCGGCACCGCCGGAGCCTCGCTGAACCCGTCTCCCGCCCGGAACGCCTGCAGTTCGTACGTGTAAATCGTGTCGGTGACGTGGTGAAACAGTTCGCTCAGTTGCGGGTCGCTGTTCGGGTCGTACCCGCTCTCCAGCATCCAGTCCACCGCGTCGTCAAAGTCCCGCCGCGCGGCCGCCAGGTGCCCGGCCTTGTAGTTGGCCTCTCCCGCGGCAAACTTTTCCTTCACCCTCTCAATCAGGTAGGGAATCCCGCCCGGCATTTGCGACGTCAGCGAAATCAGCGGCTGCGTCTTCAGGTTCCGTACAGGCAGGCTGCCCACCGCACTCGGCCCCGCCTGCACCTGCGCCCTCTGTCCTTGTGCCGCTTGTGCCGGCTGAGGATTCATCGCCGGAGCGTGCGCCTGCACCGGCCGCTTCCCCGCATCCTCGCAACCCGCGATGCCTATTGCCGCCAGCAGCAGCCAGGCTCCGGAGTTCCGCATCTTCCCGCGCTGTCGTTCCAAGCTCACCCTCCCATGGTAAGTACCCCTTCCACTGCGGGTCAACGCCTTCGCTTCCGCAAGCGACCCATTCCGCACCTCCCCGCCCATTCGAAAATTCCCTCCACCTGTCGGTGAAGCGCGCAATGGGTGTATGATTTGGCCGGTTTTCGGCCCCTGAATAAATTTCGGCGGGGAGGGAGTCGGGAGCCGCGATCGAATCTTTCAGGGAGAACTTCCAATGAACAGAATTCTTCTCACACTCGGTTTTACGTGCGCCTTTGCCGGTGCTGCACTGGCCCAAATGGCGGCCCCAGCTGCTTCCGCTGCTCCCAGTGCAGCTCCGCAGACCGTAGCGCCGGTGAAAAATCCAGTCAGCACTGTGTTGCGTACGTCGCTCGCCGGCCGCCAGAAAAACATCCTCGCCGCCATCGACGCCATGCCCGCCGACAAGTTCAGCTACAAGCCCACTCCCGATCAGATGAGCTTCGGGCACCTGGTCGTCCACATCATCGAGTCGAACAACAATTTCTGCGCCAAGGTTGCCGATGCTTCCGCGCCCAAAGTGGACGAATTCAAGGAAACCGATCCCAAGGACAAACTGCTCGCCGCGGCCCGCGCCTCCTTCGACTTCTGCTCCACCGCTCTTGCCAACGTCGACGATTCCAAGCTCGGCGACAACGTTGACTTCGGCCGCGTCCAGGGCCCCCGCGCCATGGGAGTCTTTTTTCTCGTGGGAGGCTGGGCGGACCACTACGGCGCCGCAGCCATGTACCTGCGCCTGAACGGAATCCTGCCGCCAACGGCGCAACCAAAAAAATAGAAACAACCAACAATCGAGCCTGTTTCACTGCGTCTTCAGGATGCGGAATTCGCCGCCCCAGGCCGGCCCTTCGCCCGCTCAATCAAATGGTTCGAAGGCAAGCTCGGGTCGGCCAACTTTCTCGCGCTTTCCAGGCCGGCGACGGGCAGGTTGGCTGCATCGAGCAGTCCCAACTGCACCAGCACCGAAGCTTGATCCCAGTAAATGTGCTCGTTCGCAAGCTTTCCCTCGCGAAAGTGGACGATTACCACCAGCGGGCACTCCACCCGTCTGCCGGTCGGCGCAATCCCGGGAAGCATCCAGTCCATTTCAACGGTGTGGGTAAACCGGAAAATCATTTCGTCCACCAACCGCTCCGAGCCGATGGTTCGCGAAATCGGAACGATCTCCGTATCCGGCGGCATCTTCGGAATGAAGTGCCGCGAATAAAATTCACGCAGCTGTTCGTGGCCAACGCCGCCAGTCAAAACCGGAATGTGGTTCACATAGGCATCCGGCACCATGGTCTCCAGCGTGGCATTCGTCTCCTGGGTCGCGAATTCGTGGCGCAGGTGCTCTTCCCAAAGATCATTGAGCGTCTGCTGCGCAGGAGTCAGGCCTGCTTGTCTGCTTGGCTTTTCATTCATTTTGGCTTCTTTCCGGCGTCGCCCGTTGCTCGAATTTTACTTCTGCGGCTTCCCCCCATTTAGCAAAACAAATTTCTGGATCCTCTTGCCGGTGTCCACTTCTCCCGTATACAGACTACCCTCCGAATCGGACGCAATCTGATGAATCCAGTGAAACTGCCCCGCGTTGCGCCCGTTGTGCCCGGTCTGCCCCACCACCGCTCCATCTTCCCGCCGTAGCGTCCAGATGACGTTGTCCTCGCCATCGGCCACCAGTAGAAACTTCTGCTGCTCGTCGATCGAAAACGCGAACTGCCACACGGAACCCACCCCCAGCGTTTCCGGCCGCAGCTTGAACTCCTTCAGAAATTTCCCCTGCTTCGTGAACACCTGCATCCGGTCATTGCTGCGATCGCAGACATACACAAGCCCATCCCGTGAAATGTGCACGCAATGCACCGGATTCCGAAATTGCTGGTCCGGCGGCGCGCCGGGATTATACGCACCGGGGTCGGCATCGTTCGGAGCATTTCCATACGCTCCCCAAAGCCGCTTGAACGCCCCCGTCTCCGAATCGAACACAATCACCCGCTTGTTCATATAACCGTCGGCGACGTACACCTCGTGCGCTTCCGAATCCACCTCGATGCCCGCCGGCCGCCCTAAAATGTCCGTGCGCGCGCTGTCGGGTGCATCCGAGGAGGGATGCCCGATCTGCATCACAAACTTTCCATCCTGCTTGAACTTCAGAATATGCCGGTCGGTCGCTGCGCTTCCGCCGATCCAAACGTATCCATCCTTGTCCACATAAATCCCGTGCTCGTTCTTCGGCCAATCAAATCCCTGGCCGGGTCCGCCCCAGGAATGGAGCAGATGTCCCTCCTTGTCGAACTCCAGCACCGGCGGCGCCGCTAGGCAGCACATGGAACGCGGCGGTGCCTGCGAAGCGCCAACTTCGTCCACCGTGTTCGAAGCGGGCCGCTGCAAAACCCAGATGTGGTCCTCCCGGTCCACAGCCAGCCCGCCGATCTGCCCCATGATCCAGTTGTTCGGCAGCTCCTGCGGCCAGAACGGGGCCACGCGATACTTCGGCGCCTCCTGTGCCCGCGTTGCAAGCGTCCAAGCGCCAAGCAGAATCAGCATCCCGATGCCGGAGCACATCAGGCTCCGTGCAAACGTCTTGCGGAAAGGGAATCTGTGCATGAAACACTCCGCGTGAAGGATTTTCCTCTGTCCAGAATCGGGGCGGAGTATAGGGCCGCCCCCGCTAAGTGTCAACGCAGTTGCGGTAAGTCGTCACAATGGAGTTGGACCTTCCATTCTGCACAATTTTGGTGCAACGCTCTGTCCGATTCCTGATGGCTCGAGTCTCCAGGTGTCTGACACCTCGCTTCCTGTGATCCGCATAATAGAGCGGGATGCCCAGCCTTCGCCCTGCTGGCCAATTCTCGTTCCCTAACAGCCGGCTACGTGAATTTCACCAGCCTGGCCCTCGTCGCCCATTTCAGGATCTGAAAAATAATTAACTTTTCCCCTTGCAGTATGTTTGGAAATGTAGTAAGAACGCCCCAATTTCCAGCCTTTCCTTTGCCGTGGTTGAGTGGGGGAAATACTAGGTTGTCCGTTTAGTTCTAGAAATTCGGTGTCGCGGCTGTATGAGGAAAGGGTCTGCTGGTCGGGGTGTGTTCAATTTCCGACGGACGCTTCAGGAGGCCGTTTTATGACTAGCACACGTTGGTCTCTATTGATTTGCGCAATTGCAGTGTTTTTCGTCGTAATCCCATCTGGTTTGTTCGCGCAGATGGCTGGTACGGGTCAGGTTGTCGGTACAGTTACCGATCCGTCCGGCGCGGCGGTGGCCGGGGCGACAGCTACATTGACCGACATGGCGACGAATTCTTCTCGAACCGCCACAACGAACGAAGCGGGAAGATACTCGTTCGCTACTGTAGAACCTGGCGTATACAGCTTGACGATCAGCAAGGTAGGATTCCGCATCGGAAAATTCAGCAACCAGCAAGTAACAGTTGGGGATACGAAAAGCCTGGACATCAAGCTGGAAATTGGCTCCAGCATCGAAACGGTCGAAGTGACGGCGACAAATACCGAACTGCAGACCATGAACGCGACCGTCGGCAATACGATTTCGGGAGTCGCCTTGAACTCTCTCCCCACCATTGGTCGCGACGTCAGCACCTTCGTCACGCTTCAGCCGGGTGTCTCGCCCGATGGCAGCGTTGCCGGAGCAATTTACGATCAGAACTCCTTCCAGTTGGATGGCGGAAATAACTCCAACGACATGGACGGATCGATGAACATTTATACGCCCAGCGCCGCCGGCGACACGACAGGGGGCTTGGTAACCTCCTATGTCACGGGCAATTCCGGCGGTGGACCCACAGGCGTGATGCCAACGCCCATAGATAGCATTGAGGAGTTCAAGGTCGGCACGAACAATCAAACGGCGGACTTCAACAGTTCGGCGGGCGCTCAAGTGCAAATGGTGACCAAGCGCGGCACCAACAACTGGCACGGTACGCTATATGAGTATTATTACGACAATAATTGGAATGGAAACACTTGGGACAATAACGCCAACGGAGCTCCCCGAGACAGCTTCCATTACAACCGCTTCGGCGTCGCCGGCGGCGGCCCGATTATGCCCAAGGCATTTCTGGGCGGCAAATGGTACCTCTTCGGTAATTACGAGGGCTTCCGCTGGCCGAACACCACCACTTTTTACAGAACAGTGCCCTCCGACGGACTGAAACTCGGACTTATACAGTTCGGAGGAACGGTCTACAACTTAAATCCGGGCCCAACACTCTACCCCTCAACCGCTGCTGCAATCGGAGCTTTAGTCCCCGGCACCACATATCCCGGTTCAGGGACGACACTTGACCCGCGGGGGTTGGGAATCAGTCCCACAATGCAGGCCTTATGGCAGTTCGAGCCGGAAGCCACTCCAGGGGCATCGTGCGGAGCGATCGGCAGCAGGTGCGACAAGTTGAATACATTGGCATTTCGTGGAACCTTGTCTCTACCTTGGAATGAAAATTTTGCAGTTGGCCGTATAGATCACGACTTCGGCTCAAAGTGGCATCTCTCAGCTACGTACCACTACTATAATTTGCAGAGAGCCACGTCCAGCCAGGTGGATATTGGTGGCTTCTTTCCTGGGGACAAGTTGGGCGTTCCTACTTCCATTCACAAACGTCCACAGCAGCCTTCGTTTTACACTGCTAGCCTAACAACCAATATCACCAATAACCTGACCAACGATTTCCACTACAGTTATTTGCGCAATTACTGGGCGCGTTATTTTACCGGAGGGCAAGGCCCAGGAGGGGTGGGCGTATCCCAGCAACCGCAGTTGCCAGAGTTGGGCGGGGCGCTGCAACCCCAGGGCGAAACCTCTGGAAGTTTGTTGGCCCCTTACAACCTGAATACGCAAAGTGTGCGTACCCGCTTCTGGGACGGCCAGGATCACATGATCCGCGACGACGTATCCTGGAACAAAGGAAAGCACTTTTTGCAGTTCGGCGGAATCTATCAGCATAACTATAACTGGCATTTGCGCACCGACAACGGCGGCTCCGTCAATAATGAGATCGTTTATGATCTGGCTTCAGGCGGCGGAACCACAGGCAACAACGGTGTTGGCACCGGCGTGGATATGACAGGGTTTGTACCCGCCGCAATCAGCGCGGCGGGCGGCGGTACCCTAAAGAACTGGAATAGGGAATATGCCATCGCTCTGGGTATTCCGAGCTTAACGCAGGTGGCGTACACGCGTACCGCCCCAAACTTGGCGGTTCAGCCCGTAGGCGCGCCCGTGTTTGACCAGAGCACCGTTCCTTTTTACAACTTGTATGCAAGCGATTCCTGGCGGATGAAACCATCGTTTACATTAACGTACGGGTTAGGCTGGACGCTGGAAATGCCGCCTGATGAAAAGAATGGCAAACAAATTGTTATGGTGGGCGCGGACAATAAGCCCATATCAACCGAGGCTTACCTGAAAGCGCGGGAAGATGCCGCGCTGCAAGGCAACGTTTACAATCCCTTCGTTGGATTCTCCCTGGTACACAATGTTGCCGGACATCCGAAATATCCTTATGACCCCTATTACAAGTCATTCAGTCCCCGCATTGCGGCTGCCTGGAATCCAAGTTTCGACTCCGGACTCCTCGCCGACGTGTTTGGACACAACAAGACGGTCATCCGCGGCGGCTACAGCATCCTTTATGGGCGCCTGAATGGCGTGGCGCTTTTGCTGACACCACTTCTCAGCACCGGTCTCATCCAACCGGTGCAGTGTTTCAGCCCGCTCTCGAATGGCTCCTGTTCTCCCGGTCAGACCTCAACCCCCAACACTGCTTTCCGCATTGGTCCAACCTCCGCCGGTTTCGATGGCACGGTGGCACCGATACAGCCCCCTCTTCCTACCTTGCCCCAACCGGTCATTCCAGGGGTCAACGCGGAGAATGCTGGATCCAGTGAAGCCCTCGACCCGAACTTCCGGCCGAGCATGAGCCAGCAATTTGATTTGACCGTGCAGCGGCAGATTAACAGCAAGACCATGATCGAATTCGGGTACATCGGCAGGCACTATACCCACGATCTCCAGTCGATCAATATCAACGCGGTCCCCTACATGATGACGAAGGGGGGACAGACCTTCGCCCAGGCCTTCGGCCAGATGGCCTGGCAGTATTGCGCCGGAGCATCCTTCCCGAATAACCAACAGAACCTCGCCGGCGGAAATTGCGTTGGCAACCTCGCAGCGGTGACAGAGCAACCCTTCTTTAAGGCATCGCTGAATCCGGCCTACTGTGCCATTACTGCAGGGAATTGCGCGCGAGCCGTGGCAACGAACGAAGGTGTGACCGGCACAGGCAACATTCCCAGTAACGCCGTGTGGAGCCTTTGGAGTGACCTCGACAATGGCAATTTCAACTTCCCGCGATCCATGTTGAACACACCGATCGCAGGGGCTACGCCTTGCCCCGGGTCGGCACCAACGGATCCAGCCTGCGGCGCGGGTGGGCAAGTGGGCACAGGCGTCGGTATGAGCGTCAGCAACGGCTACGGCAACTACAACGCCGCCTTCGTGTCGCTAAAGATGTCGGATTGGCATGGATTGACGCTGCAGAGCAACTTTACCTTCGGTAAAGCGCTAGGCACCGGCTCCATCGTCCAGGCCACCAGCCAATGGACGGTCCCTGACGCCTACAATTTGCACTCGGCTTACGGTCTGCAGTCTTGGGACCGAAAATTCATGTACAACCTGTTTTTTGTTTACCAGCCTCCCATCTACAAAGGCCAGCATGGCATCGCTGGAAGGATTCTGGGCGGCTGGTCCATCGCGCCGATCCTGAGTATCGGGAGCGGCTTGCCGAATGCCGTCGTCGGAACGGACGGCAACATTCTGGGCTTATACCAGGCGGGAGGTGGACAAGCGTGGGGCCAGTCGGATGGCAGCAGTAGCGGCTTTTCTTCCTTCGAAAACGCCATCAACATGTGCGGTCCGGGTGTAGGCGGTAGTTCCCGGCACAATCACCCCGTGCCTTCTGCGCAGAATCCGGATATGGGCTCGGCCTTTTTTGGCCCGAGCATGTTCCAGAACCCACAAGCGGTCTATGACTGTTTCCGGAACTCAATTCTGGGTATCGACGGGAGCGGCGGCGGCGGTGCGGGGATTCTGCGCGGCCAGATGTACTGGAATGTGGACATGGGTATTCGGAAGGACCTCATGATCACCGAACGTGTTCATCTGCAATTCGACGCCAACTTTACAAACATCTTCAATCATCCGATGTTAAGCGATCCCTACAATGTCCTGGGGGATACGCCTGATTGGGGTTCGCTGGGCAGCATTTCTGGCGAACTGATCACGGGTGCTGTGCAGGCAAACACCCCACGGACGATACAGCTTGGCTTGCGGATCAGCTTCTAAACAATTCTAGCGAGGAAGAACTAACTCGCTGCAGGAAAAGGGGGAGGGCCGATCAGGCCTTCCCCTTTTTCGTTCATTTGGCGAAGGTACTGGATGGTCACGTCGGCTGCATGCTGCACGGTAAGCCTGTCGAGTTGATGGCCCGTTCTCCGGAGCATATCAATACAACACAACCAACTTGAACTTCGGACGCCCGTTCAAGGTATACTTCCGCAACTGCATTTGCCCATTCTGAAATCCAGGTGAATAAAACAATGACGCCCCAACCACAAACCGCGCCTTCACACGTCGGCATACTTGAAATCGTGAACGGCATTTACGTCGCCGGCGCCGTCTCTTGCCTCGCCCAACTCGGCATCCCGGACCTCGTCGAGGCGTCTCCTCAATCCGCGCCAGAGTTGGCCGCGCAGATTGGCGTAGATCCCCATGCGCTTTACCGCCTCCTGCGCGCCACCGCCAGCGTTGGTGTGCTCTCCGAAGGCTCCGACGGAAAATTTTCGCAAACGCCTTTGTCCGCCGCCCTCCGCAGCAACGCTACTCCCAGCCTGCGAGCCTTCGCAATCATGAGCGGCCGGGAATGGCACACCCGCGGGTGGTCTCGCCTGGAATATTGCGTTTGCACCGGCAAGCCGGCGATGGAGCAAAATTACGGTGTCCCCATCTTCGAATTTTTCAAGCAGCATCCCGACGAAGCGCGGATCTTCAATGATGCCATGACGGAACTGTCCATGATCGACGCCCCGGCCGTCGCCGAAGCTTACAATTTTGACGGCATCCGCAACATCGTGGACATCGCCGGCGGCCACGGGCTCCTTCTGGCGACCATCCTGCAAAAGAATCCGCATCTGCAAGGCATCCTCTTTGAAATGCCGCACGTTCTCGAGGGCGCGAAAAGCGGCCCGCTGATGCCGGTGATGGACCGCTGCACACTCGCCTCCGGCGATATGTTCTCCTCGGTTCCCGCGGGTGCGGATGTCTACATCATGAAACACATCATTCACGACTGGCCCGACGATCGCTGCGTCCAGTTGCTCAGTGCCTGCCGCAAAGGCGTGAACTCCGGGGGCAAACTCCTTGTGGTGGACACCGTCATCCAGCCCGGTAACGAATTCTCCCCCGGCAAATTTCTCGATCTGCAGATGATGATTTTTCCCAGCGGCTGCGAGCGCACCGAAAAACAATTTCACGCTTTGTTTGCGGCAGCCGGCTGGCGGTTAAACCGCATCATCCCCACTGCCGCCCAGGATTCGATAGTGGAAGGACTTCCGGCGTAGCGCTCAGAAGGGTTTCCAGCTTCCAATCTGAATGTTTGTTCGATTGCAGGAGATTGCCACTTCATCACTTCTCCACTCTAGACTTTCGCATCCTCTTGCGGCAGACTCTCTCTTGCCCGATTTGCTCACCCGCTGGGCCCCTCCGCCCCTATAGCCTGGCGCGCAATCCAAAGGAGGTCCTTATGTTTCGTCCTCGCGCTCTATTCGCTCTCGTCCTCTGCGTTTTTGTTGCCTCCCTTGCTGTTCCCCAGGAAATGCACCCCGTCGCGCGCACCACACCCGCCTTCGATCAACTCAAATCCCTCGCCGGCCAATGGGAAGGCACCACCCCGGACGGCAAGAAGGTGCAAGTTTCCTATGAACTGATCTCCAACGGCAGCGTCCTCATGGAGCGACTCCACCCCGGCAACGAACCCGACATGATCACCATGTACTCGCTCGACGGCGACCGCATCCTCGTCACCCACTATTGCTCGATGGGCAATCAGCCCACCATGCAGACCGCCGCATCCCCCGCCGCAAACGGCAGGCTCGACTTCACTTTCCTCCGCCTCGCCGGCGCCGAGTCTCCCGACGAAGGCC
>Ga0210410_10002812_pt1 | contig 15523 bp, 11 predicted proteins | sample IncBWC4MmetaG_FD_161058 | JGI IMG/M metagenome (GOLD analysis project Ga0210410, IMG submission 161058) | Forest soil microbial communities from Barre Woods Harvard Forest LTER site, Petersham, Massachusetts, United States - Inc-BW-C-4-M | ecosystem: Environmental > Terrestrial > Soil >... | reverse complement strand
ATGAAATCGACATCAAAATCGAAGCAAAGGATTTGCGCGTCGATACTTTCTGCTCTTCGGGCCCCGGTGGACAATCCGTGAACACCACGTATTCCGCGGTGCGCATCACGCACATCCCCAGCGGCCTGGTCGTTTCGCAGCAGGACGAAAAATCGCAAATCAAAAATCGCTCAAAAGCCATGCGCGTGCTGCGTGCGCGACTCTACGAAATGGAACTCGAGAAACAACAAGCCGCCATCGGCGCGGAGCGCCGTGGCCAAATCAAAACCGGTGACCGCTCCGAAAAAATCCGCACCTACAATTTTCCGCAGAACCGAGTAACGGATCACCGCATCGGCCTGACCCTCCACCAACTGTCGGAGGTCATGGAAGGAAAGCTGGCCGCCTTAGTCGATGGCCTAGTCAGCCACTACGAAGCCGAGCGCCTGGAACAAGAGTTAGCCGGAGCATAAGTGGGCGAGAGACTCTTGTCTGTCTTTCTGGAATTATTCTCAGGAGCGTCTTCATTCTTTTTGGAATCTGAGTTTCGCTCAACCAGAGACAGGCAGAAATGCCTGTCCACCGGGTCGCCTGAGACATGGACGTTCGCACCGCACTAAAAGAAGGCCTAGCGCAATTGCGTGACGCCCACGTCTGCTCGTTCACCTTAGCCGCAGAGCTGCTACTGCTTCACACCCTCGGCAAAGACCGAACCTGGCTCTACGCGCACCCCGAAGAGACGGTATCCGAAGCCGACGCCGAGCGATTCTACAAATTGGTCACTCGCCGCGCCGCCGGCGAACCCACGCAACATCTCACTGGCAAACAAGAATTCTGGGGCCTCGATTTTGAAGTCACCCCCGACGTCCTCATTCCCCGACCCGAAAGCGAACATGTCATAGAAGTCGCGCTGGGTCGCCTGGCCGTCCGAGAAATGCGTGCCGGCCGAAAACAAACTCTCACCGGCGATGGTCTCGACATCATCGACGTCGGCACCGGGTCCGGCTGCATCGCCATAGCCCTAGCCAAGGAGCTACCCGGCGCGCGAATCATGGCCACCGACATTTCTCCTGCAGCCCTCGACGTCGCCCGCCGTAACGCTGCGCGCCACGCGGTTGCCGATCGCATCCAGTTCCGAGAGTCCAATTTGCTCGATGCCCTCCCCTTAGGGGCACGGCATGCCGTGCCCCTTCTCGCCAAGGTCTCGGCGCTCGACACCACGCTGGTTCGTTCCTCGGATCTCATTGTCAGCAATCCGCCGTACATCGGCCGCAGTGAGAAAGAAACACTCGAGCGCGAAGTCCGCGACCACGAACCAGAACTCGCGCTATACGGCGGCGAACAAGGCTACGAACTTTACGCCGACCTGATCGCTCAAGCAGCACACCATTTGGCTCATGGCGGCCTCCTCGTTCTCGAACTAGGGCATAACAGCCTCGCCGCCGTGCGACCGCTTCTCGATCTGCCCAACTGGACAAATGTCGGCGTAACCAAGGACTTGGCGGGAATCGACCGCGTCCTTGCGGCCGAACGTATCTGAGCAATGGCGAAGTTGTGGCGAAGATGGAATCAGAAGTAGGCTAGCCGCATGCATGAGATGGCACGGTTTCGGGCGAAGCACGGGCCGCTGGAAGAGCGAGCGGCGGATCAAAGCGCGTCCATTCTGCATGTGGACATGGACGCCTTCTTTGTTTCCGTGGAATTGCTGGAGCGGCCGGAGCTTCGCGGCCAACCTGTGGTTGTCGGCGGGCGTCCGGACCAGCGCGGCGTGGTTACGGCGGCGAGCTATGAGGCTCGCAAGTACGGTGTGCATTCCGCGATGCCGCTGCGAAACGCGGGGCGGCTTTGCCCGCAGGCTGTTTTTCTGGATGGCCATCACGAGAAATACGGAGAATGGAGCGACCGCGTCGCGACGATTCTCGCGAAGTTCTCCCCAATCGTCGAAATGGTTTCGATCGACGAAGCGTATCTCGATCTGGCGGGAACGGAGCGGCTGCACGGTCCGCCCTTGGCTGCAGCGGACAAACTACTTCGCACCATCACCGAAACAACAGAACTGCCCTGCTCTGCCGGCTTGGCAACAACTCGGCTTGTAGCCAAGGTCGCATCGGACCAAGCTAAGCCGCGCGGGTTGCTATGGGTTGCGCCCGGTCAAGAAGCGCGATTTCTTGCGCCGCTACCCGTACGGAAAATTCCCGGCATCGGCGAAGTGACCGAGCGCGCACTGCGCGCGCTGGGCATCGAAACCGTGGAGCAACTGGCCGCGATATCCCAGGACAGACTGGAAAAAGTTTTCGGCCAATGGGGCGACGCGCTTTATCGCAAAGCGCGCGGCGGCGATTCCTACGAATTCATAATTGACGCCGAGCCAAAATCCATTTCGCACAATCACACGTTTGGTGAGGACACGAACGACACCGACGCGCTCGACGCCCTGCTCAGCCATCTCTCACAAAAAGCGTGCAAGCGCCTTCGCGAATCGAGACTGGCCACGCGCACGCTTACGCTGACAATTCGTTATGCCGGGTTCGACACGCACACGCGTGCGAAAACTCTCTCAGAACCGACGCGGCTTGATGCCGATATCTTCCGAGTCTTTCACGCGCTGTTTGCCGAGCATCGCGACAGGAAACGAAAAATCCGCCTGCTGGGCGTGAGCCTCAGCGGCCTCACGCACGGCGCAGAACAGCTCGATCTTCTCGATGCCGAGCGCCGCGAACGGCTCGAAAAATTGACGCGCGCTACAGACACCCTGCGTGACCGCTTTGGATTTGGAAAAGTGCAATTTGGCGGATCCCTGCGCCGAGACGGGTCCAGCAACGACCGCGAGGAATGAGGCAGCCCGGTTTTTCCTCCGGATGGCCTATACTTCCTGGTGATGGGCACGCCCGCGCAAACCGCCGCCTCGGCGCATGCAAAAAAAGAGCATCTTCGCGTGCGCGTGCGCAACTTCTGGCTGCGCGTCAGCGAAGGCCGCCGGATCGACGATCTGTGGTCTCAGTTCACCGCGGACGCGCGCGCCAGCTATGGATTCTACGGACGCGACGTCGACTGGGAAGAGATTCACAAGCTGCCACGATGGCGGCGCCCGCTTCACGTCATCCGGCAATTCTTCTGGGCGCTGCTTCTCAAGCTGTCTCCCGCGCGGCGCGTGCTCCTCCTGCTCGCCTTTGCGCTCATGCTTCTTTCGAGTATTTCTCTGCAGGTCGGGGACCGGGCGGTCCTGGACATCAAATTCGAAGCCATCGCTGCGTTCATGTTTCTCCTCCTGCTTTCGCTCGAGCTCGCCGACAAAGTGACGATGAAGCGGGACCTGGAGATCGCCAGAGAAATTCAGACCTGGCTTGTTCCGTCGAAAGCACCGGAAGTGGCTGGCGCGGAAATCGCCTTTGCCTCGCGCCCGCAGAATTCCGTCGCGGGAGACTACTTCGACGCTTTTTATCCCACCGGTGCCCAAGAAAATGGAAAGCTCATGCTGGTCATTGCGGATGTGGCGGGAAAAAGTATTCCTGCGGCGTTGCTCATGGCCACGCTGCAAGCGAGCCTGCACACTATCGCAGGCGAAGGCGCTCCGTTGGCTGATCTAGTTGTGCGGCTAAATCGCTACACTTCGGCGCACAGCCTCGATGGCCGCCGCTTCACAACAGCCGTTCTCGGCGAATACGATCGAATGACACGTCGCCTCGTTTATGTGAACGCGGGCCACAATCCCCCCATTCTGCGCCACGCAAATGGAGCGACGGAAAAGCTGGAGGTTGGCGGCTTGCCACTGGGGATCCATGCAGGTGCGGTCTACGATACAGCGGCCATTGACGTCAAACCCGGCGACGCTTTGATCTTCTACACCGACGGCGTAGTCGAGGCCTTTGACGAAAAAAGCCAGGAATTTGGCAACGACCGCTGGATTGATGCCATTCGCGCGCTGCCCGATTGGAACGCCCAGGAATCGCTGCAATTTCTAATGAAGCGCGTGGATGACTTCGTTGGCTTCACGCGCCAGTCGGATGACATCACCTGTCTCGTTTTCCGGGCCGTGGCGTGATGAGTAGGACGAAGAGACGAGCAATCCCTCTTTAGAGATCGCGGCGGAATCCTTGCGCTTCGACAAATCTAAGGCTTGGCTAACTATCCGTCATCACTAGTTGCGACATTTCTTTCGCGCCCGAAAGCCAGAGTGTCGCATAATCGCAGCGTGACGCCTCGCGAACTCGCCAACGCAATCTGCGATACATTGCAGCGCAACGGTCATCAGGCGCTGCTGGTTGGCGGTTGTGTGCGCGATCTGGCGCTCGGCCGGGCACCGGCCGATTATGACGTCACGACAGACGCGACGCCTGAGCGCGTCATGGAGTTGTTTCCGGAGAGCATCGCGGTTGGCGCGCAGTTCGGCGTCGTGCTCGTGCCGCGCGATGGACTAAAAGTGGAAGTCGCGACGTTTCGCTCCGATGGTGGCTACTCCGATGGGCGGCATCCCGACCGCGTGGTCTTTTCCAAAACTCCGGAAGAAGATGTGCAGCGGCGCGATTTCACCATCAACGGTTTGCTGATGCGCCATGACACCGGCGAAATTCTTGATTTTGTGGATGGCCAGGCGGATCTCGAGGCCGGCGTGATTCGCGCCATCGGCGAGCCCGACCGGCGCTTTGCGGAAGACAAGCTGCGCATGATGCGCGCCGCGCGCTTTGCAGCGCGCTTCGAATTCGAGATCGAGCACAAGACGTTTACCGCGATTCGAAGGCACGCTGGCGCAGTGACTGACGTTTCCGCGGAACGCCTCGGCGAAGAACTCACAAAACTCTTGACCGAAGGCGCGGCACGGAGGGGGTTCGAATTGCTCGAAAAGTCCTGGCTGCTTTCGATCGTGCTGCCCGAAATCGCGGCGATGAAAGGCGTGCCGCAGCCACCCGAGTTTCATCCGGAAGGCGATGTGTGGATTCACACGCTGCTGATGATCGAGGGACTCCCCGCGGGGACTCTTCCGACGCTCGCTTGGGGTGTGCTGCTTCACGACGTCGGCAAACCGCCGACCTTCAAGCCCGCTTCCGAGACCGGTGACCGCATTCGGTTCGATCACCATGTCGATGTGGGTGTTCGCATGGCGGAAGCGATTTGCCGGCGGTACCGCTTTTCGAACGAAGAGACGGAGCAAATTCTGGCGCTCGTCGCAAATCACATGCGCTTCATGGATGTGGGTCGCATGCGGACCTCGACGCTGAAGCGCTTCGTGCGGCTTCCCCATTTCGAGGAGCACATGGAGCTGCACCGGCTGGATTGCCTCTCGAGCCACCGCAATCTAGACTCGTACGGCGCGGTGCAGCGATTTCTGGCAGAAACGCCCGCCGAGGAGGTTCGTCCACAGCGTGTCCTAACGGGTACTGATTTGAGCGAAATGGGCTATATCCCTGGACCGGTATTTAGCGAAATACTGAGGGCAGTGGAAGACGCGCAACTCGAAGGGCAGATTGTATCCAAGCGAGAGGCTGAGGAATTCGTGCGGAAGAAGTTTGCTTTGAAGCGAGCAAAGGCATGAAGGAGAGCGGTGCTAAGGCCCATGACCCAAGGAACGCACTCGTTGCGGAGGGATTGCCTGGGGAACTCTGCTACATATATGAAAACACAATATTTAGGTATCAATTGGTGGAGCTTGGGGAGTTATGCTAAAATATGAGCTTGTTATGCTAAGATTCCATGCTAATTGCACTCGCACTTCTCCGCACCCTTTTGCTCTAGCCGGCATCTAACGTTCTTAAGCGCGGGACAATCTTCCCTGCGCCCGGATTTAGGGGACACTCACTATGGCTGAGAAAAAGTATACGGTACCAGAAATTCTCGCGATCCTGCCGGTTCGGGATACGGTCCTGTTTCCAGGGGCCGTACTGCCTTTGACGGTAGGCCGGGAGAGCTCTCTGGCCCTAGTAAACTCGCTCGAAGGCGAGGAGAAATTGTTGGGGGTCGTAGCGCAACTGGACCCCCGGATCGAAGATCCTGCCGCCGCGGACCTCCACAAGGTCGGTACGCTGGCGAAGGTTCACAAGACCGTCAAAATGCCCAACGGGAACGTGGTGATCTTCCTGGAGGGCCTGCAGCGCGTTAACGTGCTGGAGCTGATCGGCTTGCGGCCCTTTCTGCGGGCGCGTGTCGAATCGCAGCCCGAAATTACGGGAGACGTGGATGCGGAGCTTGAGGCTCTGCAGCGCAATGCGCAGGACCTGTTTCGCGACGTTGTGAGCCACTCGCCGCAACTGTCCGACGATCTGCAATCCGTTGCCATGAATATCGACGATCCGGGCCGCCTGGCGGACTTTATCGCGGGAACTTTGCCGTCACTCTCCACACTTTTGCGGCAGGAGCTTATCGAAACACCGAGCGTACGCAAGCGCCTTGAGATGTTGATCCGCGAACTCTCGAAAGAGCTGGAAGTGCTGGAGCTGCGTTCGAAAATTCACGAACAGGTGCAGGAGCAGGTGGGCCAAAACCAGCGCGAATACCTGTTGCGCGAACAGATGAAGGCCATCCAGAAGGAACTCGGTGAATCCGACGATTCGACGCAGGAAATGGACGAGCTGCGGAAGAAGGTGGATGAAGCCGGGATGACGGCCGAGGCCAAGAAAGAGTGCGACCGCGAACTGAAGCGTCTGGCGAAGATGACCCCAGCGTCCGCGGAATACATGGTTTCGCGTACCTACCTGGAGTGGATGACTTCTTTGCCCTGGGCCAAGTCTTCTGGCGTGAGCGAGATCGACATCGCCAAGGGCAAGCAGATTCTTGACGAAGATCACTACGATCTGGCTAAGGTCAAGGAACGGATTCTCGACTACCTGGCGGTGAAGAAATTGCAGCCGGGGATGAAGGGGCCGATTCTTTGCTTCGTTGGGCCTCCCGGCGTCGGCAAGACTTCGCTTGGAAAATCCATCGCGCGATCGTTGGGCCGCAAGTTCGTGCGTATCGCCTTGGGCGGCATGCACGATGAGGCAGAAATCCGCGGCCACCGGCGCACCTACATCGGCGCACTGCCGGGACAAATTATTCAAGGACTGAAGCGAGCGGAGTCCAACGATCCGGTGATGATGCTCGACGAAGTCGACAAACTGGGCCGCGATTTCCGTGGTGATCCGTCTTCAGCGTTGATGGAAGTGCTCGATCCGGAGCAGAACAATGCGTTCCGCGATCACTATCTCGACGTGCCGTTTGATCTCTCGAAAGTGCTGTTCATCGCCACGGCAAACTGGATGGATCCCATCCCGGAACCGCTGCGAGACCGCATGGAGATTATCGAGTTGGCAGGCTACACCGGCGAAGAAAAGGTCCATATCGCGCACAAGTATCTGATTCCCAAGCAAGCGCAGGAACATGGTTTGAGAGTGGGAGAGCATATTGCATTCTCGGACGACTCGCTGCGGGAAATCATCCACAGCTTCACGCGAGAAGCGGGCGTGAGAAACCTCGAGCGCGAAATCGCCACGGTCACACGCAAACAGGCGCGAAAGATCGCCGAAGGCCACACGGAAAAGATGGAGGTTACACCGGACATCGTTCGCGAATACCTCGGCGTGCCCAAGTACCGAGCGGAGAAAGAGGTCGAGGAGCGCGTCAAGAATCCTGGCGTGGCTGTTGGTCTGGTGTGGACGCCGGTCGGCGGAGACATCATATTCATCGAAGCCAGCCGGATGCGCGGCGGGAAGCAGTTCACGATGACCGGCCACCTCGGCGAGGTCATGCAAGAGTCGATGACCGCGGCACTTACCTGGACTCGTGCGAATGGGGAGCGCTACGGAATCGATCCGGACTTCTTCCGCAAGCAGGACATCCACATCCACGTGCCGTCGGGCGGCGTGCCGAAGGACGGCCCGTCGGCGGGGGCGGCCATGGTGACGGCGCTGATCAGCCTGCTCACGGGGCGGCCCGTGCGCGACCGGTTGGCGATGACCGGTGAGATGACCCTCTCCGGCGTCGTGCTACCCATTGGTGGCGTGAAAGAAAAAGTCCTCGGCGCCAAGCGCGCGGGGATCAAGGAAGTGCTGTTGCCTGCAGACAACGAGCCCAACGCTGTAGCGGATCTTCCGCCGGATATTCTCGGCGATATGAAGATCACCTACGTGCACAATCTCGATGAGGTGCTGGAGCACGCGCTGTCCAAGGATGCGGTGGCGCCGCCGATCGTGCCGCACCCGGAACCGAAGCCGAAGCGCGTCCCGGGGGAAAGCCCGCGGGCGATTCACTGAGCCTCGAGAGCACTTAAACTGCGGGGGCACGATAGTTCGTGCCCTGGACATAGGAAACGATAAGCCCAGCGAAACTCGCTGGGCTTTTTGTTTTCGGCACGGGCGGAGTGGAACGGAACTCCTGCTACCATGGTTCGAAGTATGGCCGGCGAGAGACAGATTAAGACGGACGCGCCTGCTGAGCTGGCGCAGCGACTGACGGAGGGGTTGCAACGCGAACGAATTGTTCCGCGGTTCGTCGATTCCTATGTTGTCGAGCACGGGCGGCACGCTTTGCAGGTTCACGCTTCTCTTTACCGCGATCTTCTCGAATTGCTGCAGCGCGAAGCGCTGCTGGCGATAACGGCGCGGGCGCTGGAGATCACCTACGCCGAACCGCTGCCTGCGGGCAGAGCGAAACCGCGTCCCATGTTGCGGAAGGACGGCGTGGCGTTTCGCCGCAAATTCTTAGCGGCGCTCACACGGCAGCAAAAGTGGACCGCGGGAGACGCACTCGACTTTCAAACGGACTTGCAGATGTACGAAGATTTGCTGGCCCGCAATACTTCAGCGCGCCGGAGCCGCAAACCATTTGAAGCGGCGAATCATCCCTTCGTCGATCGTTGCGCGTTCCTGCTGGATTCTTCTTTTCTGGAAAAGGCTCGGGTCGCGGCCAGCCGCGCACTGAACGACTTGGAAAATCTTACGGCGCAAGTCACCGGTTCCGTCTTGCATGCTCCAGAGACAGCGGGGGCACGCGTGAAGCGCTAAGTCTCGAAGAGACCGGCGCCGAAAAGCGGCTTGCCCGCGCGCGCGGTCTGAAATCCGTAAAAAGCCAACGCGGCGATGGCCATCAGGCCAACCAGCGCGGGGGCTGCATACCACTGGGACAAGTGACTGGTGGTCGGGAAAACCAGCAGAATATTCTGCACCACCAGTCCCACAATCAAAACCAACAGCCCGAAGCGTTTCAGGACAAACAAGAACGAGACGTAGAGCAAACCCGAAGCGACAAAATCAATGACCCGGTATTCTCCACTGGTATTGGATAGCGCGCCCAGTAAAGCAAGGGCCATAAAGGCGAGAGTATCTTTTCGCAAGAGCAAACGAAGCAACGAAAGTAGAAAGAAAATTACCAACGAATAGAAAACAAAGTAGAGGATGTAGTACAGCAAAAGCCCAATCGCCAGACGCATACCGAGCATGGATTCTCCTGCGACAATGCCAGGAATGGGCGGCAATTTGCCAACCAAAGGAAGGATGAAATTGTCCGAGGTCTCGTAGAGGACAAGAGCGATGCCGTATGCCGCGCCGTACAGAAAATCTCTTCCCACGAGAGGATCGCGAAATTGCCCCGCGAGAAGACGGCTCCAACCGATCAAAGTCTCGGGAGCGCTGCGTCGAACCAAAGGCTCTAGTGCAAGATAAAGCACTGCAATCACAGCAGTATAGAGCAAGGCCCAGCTTAGAGCGATGAGGATCAGGTCGATCTCATCAATCGAAGGGGAGTGGTGCGCGCGAAGCAGCCACATGGCTATGAAAGTCACGAAAACGGAACTGGCGAGACGGAATGCGCCGCGCGTGTCACCCCGTTTGTGGCGAAGGTTGTGGCGGACGATGAGGAGGCTGCTGATAATGACCCCGGCAAAAAGAATGACAAGGATGAACACGGCGACCTTTTCGCGGCTCAACGGTGAGAATGCGACGCTCCGGTCGGGAGTGGTCCACGGATAAATCAAATCGAAATAAATGGGCGTGCCGCGGTAAGAGGCAGCTTCAATGCGCAACGGAATGTCCGGGTGGCCCGGCACGGAACCGGCCCACGCGGCGCGAGCATCGCCCCAAGCGAGGGGAGTCCATTCCGGGCCCACCGCGTGAAATGAGGGCAGGTCCAAGCCGGCGGCGGAAAACAAGCGCCTCCAATCGGCGACAAGTTGGGTTTCTCGAGGAGAGTCTTTTTGCGGGGAGACCGCCTCGAAATGAATAAGGCGGCCACGGGTATCCAGAGCAATACTGACCATGCCCGTCACGGCCATCGGGGGATCGAATGTGGTCACTTTGCCTGCCCCGCCGGAGGAAAAAAATCTTTGCGGGCGCATCTCGCGCGGACTTTGCCGGTACCAGAAATACATGGCCGCAGGACGGTCATCGTTTAACGAATTCCAGCGCGAGGGTGTTTTGTTGTGCTCTCGAATGTACTCGAGGTAACCGCCATCGGCGGTGAAGTCGTAGGCGGTGTCCGCGGGCGGTGCTGCATAGCCGAGATCACGAACTACTTCGGCGGACTTGTGAACAAGCACATCCGTCGGAATCTCAAGAGAAACCTTGTTGGCGAGTTGGGTGCGATCCTGGACGAACAGAAAACTGACAAGCCCGGCGAACGTGGCAAGAAGAATTCCCAGCGCGAGCACCGGACGAATGCCTTCGGTGGCGCCGGCGGCCGCGACCATTTCCGGAGATGGAGTTTCACCCGCGGCTAGAGCGGCTGCGAGAGGATCGCCGCCGGGAAGTGCGGCGGCAACTTGCAGGGCCGATCCAGGGCGTTTTGCTGGATCGTTTTCCAAGCAGCGAAGGATGACGCGTTCGATCAGGGGATCGAGGTCACGCACGAGAGTCGAAGGATTGGTGATGGTGCCTTGTTGGCGGAGTTTGATGAGCTCGGGAAGCGTGGAGGCTTCGAAAGCGCGCTTACCCGTCAGGATTTCGTAGAGGATCAAGCCGAGCGAATAGATGTCGCTCTTGGTGGTCACTTCTTTTCCCGCGAGTTGCTCCGGAGCCATGTAGGCGGGCGTGCCGGCGCGAATGTCCGCGCCCTGAATGCTTGCAGCGATTCCCGCGAGACCGAAATCGGTGATGCGAATTTTTCCGGCGCCATCGAGCATAACGTTGGCGGGCTTGAGGTCGCGGTGAACTACACCGCGCTCGTGAGCCGCGGCAAGGCCTGCGCAAATTTGGCGCGCGATTTCCGTGGCTTTGTCGGGAGAAAGCCTGCCGATGCGGCGCACTACGGAAGCGAGATCTTCGCCGTCGACGTACTCCATGGAAAGAAAGGGCGTGCCGTCAGCGTCGCCGATATCGAAGACCCGGCAGACGTTTGGATGGGAAACCTGGCGCGCGATGCGCACCTCGGAATGAAATCGCGCCAGCGCGGCGGCGTCTTGCGAGAGGACTTCCGGAAGAAACTTGATGGCCACGAGTTGACCGAGCTTCAGGTCTTCCGCACGGTAGACTTCGCCCATTCCGCCGCGGCCGGCCATCGCCACGATACGGTAGCGCTCGTCTATCATCTGTCCAGGCGTGAAGCGTCCGCCGCCGATGGGGTCGGAGCTGGTTAGTTTCGCACCGGCACCACTGCTGGCGGGCGTGCGCGGGGACCGCGTCGGAATGGGAGCGGAGGAGGGTTTCGGGGGCTTCGCGGGCGGCGCGATGGTCTCTTGCTCAGCGCTCAGGTCATTCGAATCGATGGTCGCCGCCGAGTTGAGATCGAGGGCTCCACCGCAAGTGGAACAGAACCGACCGTGGGAAGAGGCCTGTGCGCCGCAGGAGGAACAGTACATGGGAGGCGAGATTCTATCATCGCGGGAGGCCTCGCTGCGAACGACCGCGGAGGCTCCAGAGGCTGGATGTCAAGAGATGCGCTCGACCTGGACAGCAGTGCCATACGCCAGGACTTCGGTGACGCCCTGCATGACTTCGGTGGCGTCGTAGCGCATGCCGATGACGGCGTTCGCTCCATGTTCGCCAGCGTGTTGCAGGAGCAGTCCGTAGGCTTCTTCACGAGTTTTCTCGCAAAGATTCGTGAGAATCGTGATATTGCCTCCGACGATCGTTTGTAGCGCGGCACCGAGATTTCCGATCACGCTGCGCGACCTGACGATGATGCCGCGCACGATTCCAAAATTCCGCACGATGCGGTAACCGGCAAGTTCGGTTGACGTCGTCACCATTGCCGGATCCACGCGATTGGCCATCTTCATGCTCCTTAAACGGGACGTTTACCGGTGCGATTCTACCTGCACACGCCGCCATGCGCGAGCCCAGTCTGTCTGCTATTCTCCTAAGGCGTGGAAAACTTATCCTATTTTTTCTATTTTCTGGCAGTTGCGCAGATCTTGCTTAGTCTCTATTTGATCGGACTGGGGCTGCAATGGCTGGGGTATGCGCGACGGCGGATACACACCGATCCGGGCTTTTATTCGCCTAAGGTTGCGGTGCTCTGCCCGTGCAAGGGGATCGAGGCGGCGCTGGAGCGTAACCTGGTTTCGCTTACCGAGTTCGAATACCAGAATTACGAGATTTTTTTCATGATCGTCTCGGCCGCGGATCCGGCCTACAACATCGTGAAGCGCGTCGCAGCTTCGTCCCGCGCGAAAGCGCATGTGGTGTTGACCGAGAAGCCGGATGGCTGCGGCGAGAAAGTGAACAATCTGCGGCTGGGGATCGTACAGTTGCCCTCGGAATTCGATGTTCTTACATTTGTTGACTCGGACGGCCGGCCGGGAAAACACTGGCTGCACCGCATGGTTGCTCCGCTGACGGATTCGCGCATCGGAGCCACAACCACCATGCGATGGCTGATTCCGAACCGGAACAACTTCGCGACGGCGCTGTTGGCCGCCTGGAACGCTCCTATCGTCACCATGCTCAGCGAAAAGGGGAAGAATTTCTGTTGGGGCGGGGGCACGGCGATACGGCGAAGTGTTTTCGATCAATCCGGCGTCGCCGAAGAATGGCAACACTCGGTCAGCGATGATTATTCGATGACGCGGGCGCTGGAGCGTGCGGGACGTTCCATTGTTTTTTTGCCGGAATGTATCGTGCCTTCTTTCGTGGAGACGGATTTCACCGGCTTGATGGAATTTACAAACCGGCAAGTTCTGATCACACGCGTGTACGCGGAAAAAGTGTGGGGGATTGCTGCCGGCACTCACTTGCTGTACTGCCTGTCGATCCTTCTGGGGACGATTCTGACGTTGGGTGATGTGCTGGCGACGCGGCCGGCGTTTCATTTGGCGGCGCTCACATTTTTGCCGGTGTTGCTGGCGATGATACGGGGAGCTCTGCGGGCGGTGGGCGTCTCGGAAGTCTTGCCAACATACCGTTCGCAAATTTCGAGCCAGGCGTGGATCTATGTGTTGTTGACGGTCTTCATCCCGTTTCTCTATCTGGTGAACTTTATTACCTCGCTGGTCACCCGCAAGATACGATGGCGCGGCGTTACTTACGAGCTAATTGCGCCGGAACAGACGCGCATTCTCTCGTATTGACACATTTGGAGTGAACAACCAAGATTCTCGAGTGTCAAATTCCGAAAAGATTTCCACAGGCAGTTTTCCACAGGGCAGACGTCGGGCCTTCCGCGCACCTACATCCCGTGTGTATAATCGTTCATTAGAGGCGAGCGAGGACTTGTTTTAAGGGTTGGCGCTTCGTTGTTCCAAAGGGAATACCGGGGTTTAATGGAAAAATTTCGCGGGCTATGCAATTCCTACCTGCGAGCGAGTTCCCCTTGGTCCAGCGGGAGCGCCTAAGTACCCCATTTCTGAACAAGTTACATTTTCTTTGGAATTCGGTGGATGAAATGCACGTAAGCCCTAGTTCGGTGTCTGAACGCAGGCGGCAGGGAACTCCTTCTCGCGGCTCGGTGTGGCTTTTCTGAGGGTCCAGACACCGGGTCCTTGGTTCTCTGTTTCGGCTTCTTACCCGGTAGCTTGCCTACGCAATGCAGCTGCCTCCTGACGGGGAGGCTCAATCTAAAGAAAAAGCTTCGGTTGTGCCACGAGGCTGCATATTGAGGGGTGCGTGTGAAGCTTATCCGCAGAAGTGAACAGCATCATGCTTTGAACAGTCCCCGCCCGGCAAGTCCTCGAGATCACTACTACTTTTACGAAAAAAACACTGGGGTAACCCATTTTCATGTGGAGGCAGGTCCGGACGGATGTTTTCCGGTGGATCAAGCCGCTGGCCTGCTGGCGATGCACTGCATGGTGAGAGGGCAATCGCCAAACGACTACATTGTGATGGTTAAGGCGGAAAGCAATCTTTTGGAAGGTCTAACGGAGAAGGCGGAAAAACTGCTGCAAGCGGGACATTCCGTCGGCAGCACCGTAAAGCTCACGCGACGGGAGGAAGAAGTGCTGGGCGGCGTGATGAAGAGCTTGGCCAATAAAGAGATAGCCGCAACGTTGAATCTTTCCGAGCGGACGGTGAAATTTCACGTGTCCTCGTTGCTTGCGAAGTTCCGGGTGCGCGGGCGCATGGAGCTGGTGCGCGAAGCCTCACGCAACACGGTCGCCTCGATGCCCATGCCTATGGCCATCGGAACCCGGGAAGCCCGGTCGTATGCGCCTCCGATGCCACAGGAGTACAATAACGCCTCGCGTAGCGCCGCCGTGGTTCCTCTGGCGGCGAAGCGGCAGCTGATGGCCTAATCGACACCGAGAGACAGGAAGTTAGTCAAAACGGAAAGGCCCGGATCGATGGAGTCGAACCGGGCCTTTCCGTTTTGTTTAGGTCCCTGGCGCGCGGAGTTTGTTACTTTTTTGCGGCCGCGTAAAGCTGGGTGGCGGAATCCCAATTGACGACGTTCCACCATGCCTTGATGTAATCCGCGCGCACGTTCTGATACTTGAGGTAGTAGGCGTGCTCCCAGACGTCGATGCCGAGTACCGCCTTGGCGCCAATTGAAAATGGGGTGTCTTGATTTGGCGTCGAATCGATGGCCAGCTTGCCGTCCTTGACGACCAGCCAAGCCCATCCGGAGCCAAAACGGGCGAGACCAGCGGCGCCGAGTTTTTCCTGGAAGCCTGCCAAAGATCCGAAGGTCGACTTGATGGCATCGGCAAGCTCACCCTTTGGCTCGCCACCACCGCCCTTCTTCATCTGCGTCCAGAACAGAGAATGGTTCCAGTGTCCGCCAGCATTGTTGCGGACGGCAGCGCGAATATTCTCCGGGATGGAGTCGAGACTTTTCAGAAGATCTTCAAGCGACTTGGCTTGGAGATCAGCGTGACCATCGAGCGCCTTGTTCAAGTTGGTGACATAGGCGCCGTGGTGCTTGTCGTGGTGAATTTCCATGGTCTTGGCATCGATGTAGGGTTCGAGTGCGTCGAATGCGTAAGGCAACGGTGGGACGGTAAATGCCACGGGTTTTTCCTCCAGTTTTAGATTTGATGCAAAATTCAATGCGGTGCCGGAGCGCAAAGCCGCAGAAGCGCCGCTGCTCGCTCCAAGCAATCCCGCACCAACAATCCCGGTATTAACCACAAATTTCCGGCGATTCATGGGGATCTCCTGCGGCGAGGAGGCTGGCCAACCAACCGACAGTAGCCTACCGCTCAATC
>Ga0210410_10002811_pt1 | contig 15528 bp, 16 predicted proteins | sample IncBWC4MmetaG_FD_161058 | JGI IMG/M metagenome (GOLD analysis project Ga0210410, IMG submission 161058) | Forest soil microbial communities from Barre Woods Harvard Forest LTER site, Petersham, Massachusetts, United States - Inc-BW-C-4-M | ecosystem: Environmental > Terrestrial > Soil >... | reverse complement strand
TGAATAGCGACGGATCGTAGCGAATCTAAGATCGCCCCACCCGCGCGCTCGGCTCGCAGCGGGCTTGCGCTCGCAGGCTTGGAGTTCACCAGGAATTGCGCTGCCCCGCAATGTCGGAGCCGACATCAGGGCGATCGGCGCTCGCGGCGACAGGCTCAGAAGCGATAATTGAGTCCGCCGCGCGCAATCTCTGTCGTCAAGCGAACCGAGCCCGTAAGGGTGAGCCCCGGAAAGGGCGGCGTGAGCGTTCCCGCCGTATTCACCGTGCCGAGGTCGACATGGAGATACTCGCCGCGGATCGACCAGTTGCGTGCGATTGCGTATTCGATACCGCCGCCGACGGTCCAACCAGCGCGGGTCGTCGCAAAGCCCGAGGTTTCCGTAAACGGCGCCAATATTGCGATTGTCTGCGAGAAATTCTCTCGCCCGACCGCGAGGCCGCCGGTGACGTAGAGCAACCACTCGCGCATCGCCCAACCGACCCTGGGGCGGGCGGTGAACAGCCAATCCGCTGAGACCGAAGTCGCCGTGTTAAAAAATGCGGTGGGCGGTCCCACCGCACCGCCGGGCAGAGTACTCGGGAAGGGGAAGTTGCCGGCGTTGAAGCCGCGCGCCGAGATACTCGAAATCTATCTCGCCGCCGCCGACCCAATTGCCCCATTGATAATTGTAACCGGCCTGCGCGCCGGCGGCGCGGTGAGCGTTTGAGAGACCCGCTCACTTCCCCACGCGCCCCCGGCGTTGCCGCCGACATAAAATCCGGTCCAGCTGAATGTTTCGGCTGGAGATTTGAACGGCAATTGCAGGTCTGCTGCCAGGGCAGAGGCGGGCGGCAGTGCCAGCGAAACAATAATGAGAAATAGCTTTTTCATCGGCGGCTCCAATCTTTGACCGCAAAACGAACCACAAGCCTTATCGCCGAAGGCGCTGTGTACCGAATGTGCAGGTCATGAAATCTGCAAGCGAAACAGGCGGGCCCAGAAGTGTTATTCGAGAAGCAGCGCTTCCGATCACCCTCACAATCGGTTCGATATAAACCTTGGTGAAAAGCGAGCGCAAGGTTGAAGCTTCAGCCCGACTTCCGCAGCTCCGCGAATTCGGGCCGCGGCGGAGCCTGCGCCGACATCTGGCGCGTCTGCGCCGAATAGAACGAAGCATTCTGCTCGCCGCGCACGGCTTCGCGCGAAAACGTAATCATGTGATGCCCGACGATGCCCATCGAAAATGCAGCATCGATCTGGCCCCGGCGCAGCGCCGGCAGCACCGCTTTCCAGAACCAGCGGCGATAGTCGGCGCGCAGCCCGATGTGCCGGGCGATGTTGAAGGCGAGCACCAACGCAAGACCGATGTTGTTCCAGGTAAGCTTGCCGCGTACCGGGCCGTCGAGCAGTCGTTTCGCATAGGTCGCTTCGACCTGGTGGGCGAAGCGCTTGAACAGCCGTTCGGGCGCGTAGGCGTGATCGATGCAGCGGCGCCACATGGCGACGACTTCGTCGTAGGGCCGCAGGAAGCGCACGTTGCTTTCCAGCCCGGCATCGTCGGCAATCAGCCGTTGGTCACGCTTGAGCCGGTCCCACAACGGCGTTTTCGGCAGCGCCTGCAGCAAATTGATCGTGAGGATCGGCACGTTGGACGCGTCGATGAAAGCCTTCAGCCGCGCCTCGGTATCGGGCGTGTCGGTATCGAGCCCGAGAATGATGCCGGATGTCACTTCCAGCCCATAGGAGTTGAGCGTGTTGATCCCCTCCAGGATCGGCAGCGTCGCATTCTGCTCCTTGCGCATCTGCTTGAGCGCATCGACCTCGGGAGTCTCAATGCCGACGAACACCGTCTGGAATTCCGCCTGGCGCATGAGCGACAGGATTTCCGGCTGCTTGGCGAGATTGAGCGTGGCCTCGCAGCCAAACCGCAGCGGATGGCCGCGCTTTTTCTGCCAGGCGATCAGATGCGGCAGCATCTCGCGCGTCGCCTTGCGATTACCGATAAAATTGTCGTCGACGAAATAGATGAAGGTCGGATGGCTGCCTTGCGCCAGCATGGCGTCGAGTTCGGCGCAGATCTGCTCCGGGGTTTTCAGCCGCGGCTGGCGGCCGTAGAGCGCCGGGATGTCGCAGAATTCGCAGCGATACGGACAACCCGAGGAGAATTGCAGCGAGCCGAGCAGATAGCGATCGAGTCTGATCAGGTGATAAGCGGGCACAGGAAAATCGGGTAGCGGCAACCGCTCGGCGGTTTCGAAGCGGATCTGCGCCGCGGGCGGCGCGCAATCCTCATCGAGGCTTGCGATCAGCTTGTCGGTGCCATCGCCGATCTCGCCGACATGGATATAGTCGAACTCGGGATACATTTCCGGCGCGCCGGAGACCGATGGGCCGCCGAGCGCGACCACTTTGCCGGCGGCCTTGGCGCGGCGGGCAATGTCATGAATCTGCGGCGCCTGGATGTGCATGCCGCTGACGAACACGGCGTCGGCCCAGGCGAGGTCCTCGGCGCTTGCCGGCGCGATATTCTCGTCGATGAAACGGACCCGCCATGGCTCGGGCATATAGGCCGCAATCAGCAAAAGCCCCTGCGGCGGCATGAACGCGCGCACCCGCCCGAACAAGTGATAAGCATGCGAAAACGTCCCGAAGGACGGCGCATAGGCGGGAAATACGCAAAGGATGCGGCGCGTATTGCGAGTGGTCAGCGGGTAACGCAACGGGACCCCTCCTAACTGCCGGCCGTGCTTGTCCTTTTCTAAGGAACTTGGCAACGGCGCTGGCTAACCCTAGCACGGCTCCCGCATTGCGAAGTGCCCGCGGCTGACTATATTCCGGCCAGCACGCGGGCCCCTTGGGGGGCCCGTAACGATTTTAACGCTCCAGACAATCTAACACCGCCCCGATGAAGCTCCGCAACATTGCCATTATTGCGCATGTCGACCACGGCAAGACCACGCTGGTCGACCGCCTGCTGCACCAGTCCGGCGCCTTCCGCGAGAATCAGCGGGTCGCCGAACGCGCACTCGATTCCAACGATCTGGAACGTGAACGGGGCATTACCATCCTGGCGAAGGCCACGTCGATTTTGTGGCAGGATGTGCGTATCAATATCGTCGACACCCCCGGCCACGCCGATTTCGGCGGCGAGGTCGAGCGCATCCTCAATATGGTCGACGGTGCCCTGGTGCTGGTGGATGCGGCCGAGGGCCCGTTGCCGCAGACCAAGTTCGTCGTCACCAAGGCGCTCAAAGTCGGCCTCAAGCCCATTGTCGTCATCAACAAGGTCGACCGTCCGGACGCCCGGCCGAACGAGGTCGCCAATGAAGTCTTCGACCTGTTCGCCGCGCTCGACGCCACAGAAGAGCAGCTCGACTTTCCGCTGCTCTACGGCTCGGCGAAGCAGGGCTGGATGGCCTCCGAGCCGACCGGCCCGACCGATCAGGGCATGGCGCCGTTGTTCGATCTGATCGTCCGGCATGTGGCTTCGCCGGAGGTCGAGTACGGCCCGTTCCGCATGCTCGGCACGATCCTGGAAGCGAATCCTTATCTCGGCCGCGTCGTCACCGGCCGCATCACCTCCGGCTCGATCAAACCGAACCAGCCGGTCAAGGTGCTCGACAGCAATGGGACGATTGTCGAGGACGGTCGCGTCACCAAGGTGCTCGCCTTCCGCGGGCTGGAGCGCACGCCGATCGAGGAAGGCCTCGCCGGCGACATCGTCTCGCTCGCAGGCCTGCCGGAGGCGACCGTATCGCATACCCTCTGCGCACCGGAGGTGACCGAACCTTTGCCCGCGCAGCCGATCGATCCGCCGACCCTCGCCATGACCTTCCGCATCAATGATTCGCCGCTCGCGGGAACCGAGGGCGACAAAGTGCAAAGCCGCATCATCCGCGAGCGCTTGCTGCGCGAGGCGGAAGGTAACGTGGCGCTGCGCATTTCCGAATCGGCGGAAAAAGATTCGATGGAGGTCGCCGGCCGCGGCGAATTGCAGCTCGGCATTCTCATCGAGACCATGCGGCGCGAGGGCTTCGAGCTCTCGGTCTCGCGCCCGAAGGTTTTGTTTCAGCAGGGGTCGGCCGGCGAAATGCTGGAACCGATCGAGGAAGTGGTCATCGACGTCGACGAGCAGCATGCCGGCGTGGTGGTGCAGAAGCTTGCCGAGCGCAAAGGCGAGATGATCGAGATGCGGCCCTCGGGCGGCGGCCGCGTGCGGCTGATCTTCCATGCGCCGACGCGCGGACTGATCGGCTATCACGGCGAACTTCTCACCGACACGCGCGGGACGGCGGTCATGAACCGCTTGTTTCACACTTATGGCCCGCACCGCGGCGAGATCACCGGGCGGCGCAACGGCGTCTTGATCTCGACCGATCAGGGCGAGTCGGTTGCCTATGCCATGTGGAACCTGGAAGACCGCGGCCCGATGATGATCGAGCCGGGCTGGAAGGTCTATCGCGGCATGATCGTCGGCGAACACACCCGCGACAACGACCTTGAAGTGAACGTGCTCAAGGGCAAGAAGCTCACCAACATCCGCACGCACTCGAAGGACGAGGCTATCCGGCTGACGCCGCCGATCCGCATGACCCTGGAGAAAGCGCTCGCCTATATCCAGGATGACGAGCTGGTCGAGGTAACGCCGAAATCGATTCGCCTGCGCAAGAGGTTGCTCGATCCCAACGAGCGCAAGAAGGACGAACGGCGAAAGGAAGCCGAGCGCGTCTGATCTCTGCCGCGCGGTTTGACCGGGCGAGTGTAGATTAAACCGAGCGCACATGGTGGTGAAGCGTGTCGGGCCGGATGCTGATGGCCCAGACATCACCGGCGGCAGATCGCCGAGCGTGTCACACGGCAATAACCGGCGAAAACGCCAGCACTATCGCGTAACCGTGTCGCTCGTGCAACAGCCTCTCAGATTGTGCACGGAGTCGAATTTTTTCGCCCGCAACGATGGCGCGTCCCACGCCGTTTCGGGTAATAATCCGGATCGTTAACCCAGCGTGAATCGTGGGACTTGAAGGTCGGACAATCGCTTGCTTTGATGACGCCATGAGCACTGTCCTCATCGAGATTCGCCGCGCTAAGCCTTACGACGCCGAGGCTGTTGCGGATGCTCACGATGATGCTTGGCGTACGGCTTATCAGGGAATCATTCCCGGCGCCGAACTGGAGCGGCTGATCAATCGCCGCGGCGCTGCTTGGTGGGACAGCGCGATTCGCAAAGGCAGCCGCATCGCGTTGCTGCAATTCGGCGAGAAGGTCGCGGGCTACGCCAATTACGGACGCAACCGCGCGCGCAGCCTGCATTATGACGGCGAGATCTACGAGCTTTATCTGCGGCCTGAATTCCAGGGGCTCGGCTTCGGCCGCCGCTTGTTCACGGCCGCGCGCCGCGACTTGGCGCAAAGCGGGTTGAAATCGTTGATCGTCTGGGCGCTGTCGGAAAACGACACCGCCGTCGAGTTTTATCGCGCGCTTGGCGGCAAGACTGTCGCCCGTTCGTCGGAAAAATTCGGCGCGCGCGTTCTCGACAAGATCGCCTTCGGCTGGAATAGCTGACGTCGCCTGACGGACGATAGCGGCTGCCGCGCGCATTCGCGCACAGTCTAGTCCAGCTTGCTTGTCACACGCCGCAACGCCGCAACGATTGCGTCAGCCTGTCCTTTGACCAGAACACGCTTGATGCGCGCGGTCGCGCCCGCCGCGATCGCCACATCGCGCGGCGGGATATCGAGCGCACGCGCCAGCAACCGGCACAGCGCATCGTTCGCCTCTCCCTCAAACGGCGCGGCGCGCACTCTGGCCTTGAGGACAGCGCGCCCGTCGGCCCGGCTCTCGATCCCTTCGATGGCGTCGCGGCCGCCGCGCGGCGTCAGCCGCACGTCCACGAATATGCCGTCGGCCGCCGCGGTCCACGGCTCCTGCGCCACAGCGGCTCAGTAGACGTTCGGCAAGATGTAAAGCGCGATGACGTAGCGGATGAAGATGATGATCAAAAACAGAACCACCGGCGAGATGTCGATGCCGCCGAGATTGGGCAGAAAATTGCGGATCGGCCGCAGCACCGGTTCGGTGATGCGATAGAGAAATTCGCCGATCATGCCGATCGCCTGGTTGCGCGTGTTCACCACGTGAAAGGCGACCAGCCACGAAAAGATCGCGGCCGCGATGACGATCCAGATGTAAAGCTCGAGGGCGAGATCGATAACGAGAAACAATGCGCGCATGGATGCCCTTCGCCGGTGAGAGGGGGAACCTACCGATTTGATGCCCGCCGAACAAGCAAAAGCGCTGCGACTAAAGACCGGCTGGCGACACACAGCTTCGGCTTTGTTAACGGGTCCGGTCTGCCCCAGCCGGCCATTGACACGCTTCGTCCACCGCCCTAAATGGCCCGAACTCGCTAAAAGCCGGCACTCTATTCGGCCTGTTCGTGCCAGCGGCGGGGCCGTAGCTCAGTTGGGAGAGCGCCGCAATCGCACTGCGGAGGTCAGGGGTTCGAATCCCCTCGGCTCCACCAGCCTTTCGCTCGCCGCGCGAGCTTCGGCTCGGCGGGCCAATGACCCCGGCGGCGCGGCGAACAAATGAGGGACGGACCGGAGGTCGTGTTGTCAGAGACCGGCGGGCTGCAGCCCCTGGAATGTTCTATCCGCCTGCCGCATCATAGTCGCGACCCAATTCGGGTGCTGCATTGCGCGCGGGACGAGTAGTAAGGGGACTAGAATTTCATGCGACTGATGACCGTCCGACTGGCCATTTTCGTACTTTGGCTGGGCAGCATGATCGTGCCGGCCGCGGCAACAGCGCCATGCGGCGGCGATTTCGGCACTTGGCTTGAGGGCCTGAAAGAGGAAGCGGCCGCGCAAGGCGTATCGCAGAGCACGATCCAGTCGGCATTGAGCGGCGTCACCTACGACCCGAACATCATCGCGCGCGACCATGCGCAGGGCGTGTTCCGCCAGAGCTTCGAGCAATTTTCCGGCCGCATGGTGCCGCCGCGGCTCGCCAAGGCCCAAAAACTCCTCAAGCAATATGCGCCGATCTTCGCCCGCATCGAGCAGCAATTCGGCGTGCCCGGACCTGTGATCGTCGCCATCTGGGGGCTCGAGACCGACTTCGGCGCCAATTCCGGCAAGTTTCCCACCATCCGGGCGCTGGCGACGCTGGCTTATGACTGCCGCCGGCCCGACAAATTTCGCCCCGAGGTGATCGCGGCTTTGCAGATCGTCGATCGTGGCGACATGAATCCGGCCGATATGCACGGCGCCTGGGCCGGCGAGATCGGCCAGACGCAGTTTCTGCCGTCGTCCTATCTGAAATACGCCGTCGATTTTGACGGCAGCGGCCACCGTGATCTCATTCGCAACGTGCCGGACGTGCTCGCCTCCACCGCCAACTATCTCAAAGGTTACGGATGGCAGCGCGGCCAGCCCTGGGGCGAAGGCACGGCCAATTTCGACGTGCTGCTGCAATGGAACGCGTCGAAGGTCTACACCAAGACCGTGGCCTATTTCGCCGAGCAACTCGCTGCCACGCAGTAGAAGGCCGTGCGACGGCAACGGCGCCGTGACATGAAAACAATACCAACCGCGGCTCTGCTCGCCTTCTGCGCAATGTCGGCTGCGGCGGCGCAGGACGCCAAATCGGCGCCGCCGGCCGATCTGCCCGAAGGCGCCGCGAAATCAGTCGTCGCGGCGCAATGCATCGGCTGTCACGACCTTTCGCGCATCCTCAATGCCAACCACTCTGCCGCGGAATGGCGTAACGTCGTCAACATGATGGTCGCCGCCGGCGCCAGATTGTCGCCAGCGGAAAAAGACGCCGTCGCGCGGTATCTGATCGAAAGCTTCCCTGAACGAGCGAGGCCGCGCCCGGTCGTGATCGCCGGGCCGGTGCAGGTTTCGTTCCGCGAGTGGGAAGTGCCTACACCCGGCGCGCGGCCGCACGATCCGCTGGCGACGCCGGACGGCGCACTCTGGTACACGGGCCAAATGGCCAATATTTTGGGCCGGCTCGATCCGTCGACAGGCGCGATCAAAGAATATCCACTAAAGACACCCGCCTCCGGCCCGCACGGCCTGGTCGACGACCAAGCCGGTCACATCTGGTTCACGGCGAACTTCGCCGGTTATATCGGCGAGCTCGATCCAAAGAGCGGCGAGGTCAAGGAATATCAGCTGCCCGATGCGGCGCGCGACCCGCACACGCTGCTGTTCGACAATGACGGCGTGCTCTGGTTCACCGTGCAAAACGCCAACATGCTCGGCCGCCTCGATCCGAAGAGCGGCGCGATCAAGCTCGTCGCCGTGGCGACGCCCGGCGCCCGGCCCTATGGGATGGCCTTGAGCGCCGACGGCCGATCCATCTTCTTCGACCTGTTCGGCAGCAACAAGATTGCCCGCGTCGATCGTGCGTCGATGGCGATCACGGAATACCCGCTGCCGGACGGCTCAAGCCGCCCGCGCCGCATCGCCGTGAGCGGCGACGGCTTTGTTTGGTATTCCGACTATTCGCGCGGACGCCTGGGCCGGCTCGACCCGCAGACCGGCAAGGTGACCGAATATCCCTCTCTGGGCGGCCCGCAATCGCAGCCCTATGCCATCGCCGCGCTCAACGGCGCTGTTTGGTATGTCGAGACCGGCGTGCAGCCGAACGTGCTGGTGCGCTTCGATCCGGCGGCGGAGAAGTTTCAGACCTGGACCATTCCCTCGGGCGGCGGGGTGGTGCGCAACATGATGCCGACGCGCGACGGCAATCTTGCGTTGGCCTGCAGCGGCGTCAACGGCGTCGCGCTCGCCGAGATCAGGAGCCGGGGCGGGACGTAGCCCTTAAATCGCGATCCGTGTTTCAATCGCGTCGTAGTCGGCGCGAAGGCCTCCATCCGCTGTGTCGAGAAGTCCGGCCTCGGTGAGAGTCTGTACGTCCGCGTGTACGTTGCTGTAGTCGCGCTTCAACGCCTTCGCCAGCGCGCGAACACTGGTTACATCGTGATGCCGCACGTAGCGCAACAACTCCATCCGCTTGCTTGTCAAGACACGCACCAGCGTGTCCCAGCTCTCAAATGTTAAATAGCGTTCGCGGAGTTTTTCTCCGCGTTCTGCTCGATGCCACGCATCGATAAACCGGCGGCCCGCTTCTTTCTCAACGGCGCCGCCAACCGCGACTTTTACTTTCCTCATGTCCCGCCACGCAAGGTTTTCACATCGGACAGGAAATCGGCGATCAATTTCTCAACCGTCTCAAACCTGTACGACGTCTCGATGTCCCGAAAATGTTTGTGATCACCTTTGCCGCGCTCATTGTCGTAACCGATTTCGCGCACTCCTGGCCGTCCGTAGAATAGGGAGTATTTGAATTCGTGCGCCGACGACGGCACCGGCGAAGAAACACGCCAGAGCTTCATTTCGAGGATGGAGCCGTCTTCGTAATTGATACGTTCATAGAAGATCAATTCGGCCTTTCTCTTTGCCATAATGGCTAGTAAGACCATATGGTGTCAATGGCCATCATTTCAAGCGGCTTCGCGTTGGCCGATCCAGCGTTCGAGAAACACGGCCAACCAGGCGCGCGCGCTGTAGTCGTAGACCTCGCGATCGGCGAAATGCTGGGCGCGGGGCTTTGCGCCCGGCATTTCCAGGCGCACATGTCCGCGCGTCGTCCAGCGGTGCATCATCGCGTGTGTTACGTCGGGGTGAAATTGCAGCGCAAAGCTTCGCCGATACCGGAAGGCCTGCACCTCGAACATGTCGCCTTCGGCCAGCAGCTCGGCGCAACGCGGCAGCCCGAAGCCCTCGCGGTGCCACTGATAGACCTGCTCGGGCCAGTCGCTGACCAGCGCGAGCCCCGCCGACGTCGGCCGGATCGGATAATAGCCGATCTCGGCTTGACCCTCAGGATGGGGAAGCACCTGGGCACCGAGGGCGCGCGCGAACATCTGCGCGCCGAGGCAGATGCCGAGGAACGGCTTATCCTCGTTCAGCGGTACGGTGGTCCAATCGATCTCGCGCCGAATGAATTCGTCTTCGTCGTTGGCGCTCATCGGGCCGCCGAAAATAACCGCGGCGGCGTGATCGCGCATGGTCTGAGGCAGCACGTCGCCGAAACGCGGGCGCCGCACGTCGAGCCGGTAGCCGAGCCGCTTTAGCGAAAAACCGACCCTACCGGGCGTGGAATGTTCCTGGTGCAGGACAATCAGGATCGGCAGTTGCATGGTCGAGAATCGGGCACCCCGCAGAATTTTTTTATCGCTTTTGGCGGCAAAAGCAAAGGTCCATCCTGCTGCCCAGGTATGCGCGGCAACTTGGAGACTGCGGCCGACGCGCCCGGCCCCTTGGGTCGCTATCCTTGGCTCGTTATCCCTGGCTCGCTCCGTCGGTCGGCTTGTCAGCCCCCTTGTTGGTTTCCTTGGCGATCCGTTGCCGCAGCTCGATTCTCTCCCGCGACGAGACGCCCAAAAGGTCGGCCGCGCGCCACAGCAGATTGTCTTCCAATTCGTCGCGCTGGCCGTCGGCGTAGACGATCTCCCACATCATCTCGATGATCTTGGCGCGGCCTTCCTCATCGAGGACGCGGTTGAGCAGCTTGGTGAAGTGATAAAGATCGACCGCCTCATGCTCGGCCGCCGTCGCGCGGTCGATCAATTCATCGGCCAGCTTGTCGTCAAGATCGAAGCGACGCTTTACGACCGCATGCAGCTTATCGCGCTCGCGCGGCGACACGTCGCCGTCGATGCCGGCGGCGTGCACCAGCAACGCCACCGCCGCGAGGCGATAGTCGTTGTCGGCAAATTGGCTCGGATGCTTTTCGCCTTCGACAAATTCGGCGACGAAGTTTCGAAATGATTCAAACATGGGTGACTGTGCTCGGGGGTTTTAGCCGTTGATCCCAAAAGTCATATCGCGAGCGGGCGCGACCGTTGCAAGGCCCGGCATCGCCCACGGTTTCCTAGTTGCTGAGAGATGGAATTCACTCCGCCGCGGTAGCCTTGGCCGCTACCTGCTCGTTGACCATCTTCTGGATCGTCTGCAGATCCGGCTTGCCGGTGCCGAGAAGCGGCAGCTTGTCGACGATGATGACTTCCGCCGGCATCATCAGTTCGGCGGCGTGTTTGCTGCGGGCATACGCCTGGAAGTCGGCGCGCGTAGCAGTGTGCTTGTCGGTGACCAGAATAAGCCGCTCGCCTTTGCGCGCATCCGGCACCGCCACCACCGCCGAATTGTAGCTCGGCCACAGTTCGGCGGCGAGCATCTCTACGGCGGCGAGGGAAATCATCTCGCCGCCCACTTTGGCGAAGCGCTTGGCGCGGCCCTTGATGGCGATATAGCCTTGGTCGTCGATCGAGACGATGTCGCCGGTGTCGTACCAGCCTTCGTGCGGCGGCTCGAGCACGCCCGGTTTTTCCGCCCGCAAATAGCCGAGCATCACGTTGGGGCCCTTGACGAACAGCCGACCGGCGCCCTCGTCCACGCCCTCGACTTTCTCGGTCCGCGCCTGCATGCCGGGCAATAGCCGGCCGACCGTGCCGAATTTGTTGAACATCGGCGTATTGAGCGCCAGCACCGGCGAGGTCTCGGTTACACCGTAGCCTTCGAGGATGCGCAGGCCGAACTTTTCCAGATAGGTGCGGCGCGTGGTTTCCTTGATCGGCTCGGCGCCGGCGATGATGTAGCGCAGCGAGCGGAAGTCGTACGGGTTGGCCATGCGCGCATAGCCGGCGAGGAAAGTGTCGGTGCCGAACATGTAGGTGGCGCAAATGCCGTAAACCAATTCCGGCACAGTGCGGTAGTGCAGCGGCGACGGATAGAAGAATGTCGGCACGCCGGAGATCAGCGGCAGCACAATGCCGCCCATGAAGCCGAAGGAATGGAAAGCCGGCAGCGCCATGAACAGGCGGTCGTCGCGCCCGAAATCGATGCGGGCTTCCGCTTGCGCAACATTCGACAGGACGTTGCGGTGGGAGAGCACGACGCCCTTCGGTACGCCTTCGGTTCCAGAGGTAAACAAGATGACCGCCCAATCGTCAGGCTTGCGCGCAACAAGCGGCCGCTTCGCCCGCAACGCGCCGAATAGCTTGTCGGAGAAGGTCACCGTCTTGCGAACGTCTTCCAGGTAAACGAGGCGGACGTGGCCCTCGATGCCGGCGATCAGTTTTTCCAGCCGGCCCTTTTCCACGAAGGCATGCGCGGTGACGATGGTGTCGACCTGCGCGGCGCGACAGGCGCCGAGCACATTGGCGGCGCCGGCGCTGAAATTGATCATCGCCGGCACGCGGCCGGCCGACTGCAACGCCAGCACCGAGACAGCGGCACCGTTCGAGGTCGGCAGCATGACGCCGACCGGCTTGCCCTCCGGCGCCAGCGCCGCGAGCTTCGCGCCCAGAATTCGGATCGCCTGGCGCAGCCGCTTGTAGGTGAGCTGTCCGCTGGTCGGATCCTCACAGATCTGCCAACTGCCGCCATGCTCGTGCGCCGCCTCCACCACCGCTTCGACGACGGTGCGGTTGGTATGCGCGGTGCGGAACATCAGGTTCGACATGATGTCGTACATCGCCGCGCCGGCTGCCAGGCGCCGCTTGCGGCCCTTGAGCGCCGGATCGACATTCATCTTCACTGGCTCAAGGATCGTCACTTTGATCTTCGGAAACAGCCGGCGCCGCACCTGCGCGTTGGTCAAGCGCGAGAAGATCGTGCGCTCCGGCCCTTCGATCCGGACCGGCACCACCATCGCGTCCGACTTGTCGGCGATCATCGCCGCGCCGTCGTAGATTTTCATCAGGCTGCCGGTGATGGTGATGCGGCCTTCCGGAAAGATCACCAGCATGTTGCCTTCGCGCACCGCGTTGATGATCGTGCGCAGCGCCATCGGCTTGAGCGGATCGAGCGCCATGGTGCGCACGAACGGCAGGAACGGCTGAATCCACCAGCGCTGCGCAATGCCGGTATCGACTGCGAACACCGGACGCTTGGGCAGGATGGCCATCGCGACCGGAGCGTCGAGGAAGCTCACATGGTTCATCGCGATGATGGCGTTGTCGCCGGCCTTGGCGACGTTCTCCAGCCCCTCGACTTCGAGCCGGTAAAAGGCGCGGAAGACGATGGAGAGGAAGTCGTTCAGCCAGCTCGTCGGCATTGTGCGGGCGATGAACACGGCGACGACGAGATTGGCGACGCCGATGAGCACGAACAGCACGGGGACGCTGATGCCGAGCGTTTGCAGCAGGCCGAAGAAAACGGCGCCGACCACCATGAAGGCGGCGTTGAGCACGTTGACGGCGGCGACCACGCGGGCACGATGATCGGAACCGGCCCACGCCTGCACGGCGGCGAACGTCGGCACGATGAACAAGCCGCCGGCGATCGCCAACCCGGCGAGATCGATGGCGATATGGATCGAGCGCGGCGAGGAGAAATAATGCGCAAAATCGATCGGGCTCGCTGGATGCACCAGTCCCGACGAAGTCAGGCCGAGGTCGATCGCGAACAGGCCGATCAGCACTCCGCCAATCAGCGTCGGCAGCAGCACGATGCGGCCATGCGCGAGCCAGGCGGCCAAGCCCGATCCGATCGCGACCGACACCGAGAAAATGGTGAGAAAGAGCGTGACCACGCCGGCGGTGCCGCCGATGGTATGTTCCGCCAAGGTCGGCAGCATCGACAAGACGACGGCGCCGACGAGCCAGAACCAGCTCGCCACCAAAGCGCCCCACCAGAGCCGCCGGTCGGCGCGCACATACTTGATCAGGCTGATGGTCGAGGCGGCGATGTTCGGATTGATCTTCAGATTCGGCGCGCCTTCGCCAGTGCGCGGAATGAACAAGCTCGCGATCCAGGTGGCGGTTGCCGAGACCAGCATCAGCCAGGCGAAATGCAGAGGATCGCCGCCGTCGCCGGCCGCAAGCCCGGCCACGATGGTGCCGATCAGAATGGCGATGAACGTTCCGCCTTCGACCAGCGCGTTGCCCTTGGTCAGTTCTTCACGCGCCAGATGATCGGGCAGGATGCCGTATTTGATCGGGCCGAACAGTGCGGCAATCACGCCGTAGAGAAAGACGGCGAGAAACAGCACGGCGATCGAATGAAACGCGAAGCCGACCACCGCCAGCACGGCGATGGAGATCTCGAACAGCTTTAATCGGCGCGCGACAATAGCCTTGTCGAACCGGTCGGCGATCTCGCCGCCAACGCCGGACAGAAAGAAGAACGGGAACGTCAGCGCCGCGGCTGCGAGCTGGATCAAGGCGCCTGACTCGGCCTCGCCGAGCCGGAACAGCAGCACAAAGACCAGGGCCTGCTTGAGGAAGTTGTCGCCGAACGCCGAGAAAGCCTGGCACCAGAACAAAGGCGCAAAACGTCGCGTCGTCATCAAGGACGTAGACATGGCTCTCCCGCCGTTCGATTCCCATTTTCGCGGCCGGATTTTAGACGGCCGGCGAAGAATTGGCGATGCGGTTTCGGGACAGAAAGGGAGCCGTGAGGCACCGATTGGACGACGGATTTCGCCTTCACGATCAGCGAGATGATGGCTCTGCGGCCGGAACCCGCCGCGGCTATGGCTTTTTCGGCCTGCCCGCCGGCCGCCTGGGCGGCCGCGCCGCCAAGAGCCGGCGAATGCGGTCGTGCACCAATTGCGGCTCGTACGGCTTCGGTATCGGGCCGTCCTCGCACAGGTGGGCCGCGGCGTTGACGGCGCGGGGCGCGGTGCCGGTCAGGATCACATCCAGGCCCGGACGGTTTGCGCGCGTCCACTGGGCGAGGCCGAAACCGTCCATCGCGCCCGGCATCTCGATATCGGTGAACAGCACGTCGATGTCGAGCTCGGGCTGTTGGAGCACCAGCACCGCCTCGTCGGCGTCGGCCGCCTCGATCACCTTGTAGCCGCAGTCGCGCAAATAAGCGGCGATGGTCAATCGCAGCAGGACCTCATCCTCGACCACCAGCACGGTTTCGCTGGCCTTGGCCGCTCGCCCGCTCTTACCGCTCATAGTCCGACTCGCCCAATAATCTTCGGACCTGCTCGACCAGTTCGCGCAGATCGTAAGGTTTGGCGAGGAACGCGTCGGCAAAGTCGCCGACCGATTGCTCGGGCCTTCCACTCGAACCGATGATGCTCTTGATTATAGGGAAACGCGCATGGGCAAATTTCGCCAGCGCCACGCCGTCCATTTCGCCCGGCATGCGGATATCGGTGAACAGCAAATGCACGGGCAGCGAACTTTGCAGAACGGTCAGCGCTTCGTCAGCATTGGAAGCTTCCAGCACCTGCAGGCCCTGACTGCGCAACTCGTCCGCCAGCATCAGCCGAGTCAGCACCTCGTCCTCGACCAAGAGAACCGTCAGCTCTCGGGGCGCGGTTCCGCCCTCTACGGCCAACATGCTCCCCTCGGTCCTCACGTTTCTGTTTCCCGCATGAGCGGCACCAGGACATCGACGCTGACACAGCGCGAGCGAAAGCCGTCGCCCGGCTGGTAACGCCGCCATGGCGCGGGAGGTTCCCCCAGCCTTTTGAAATAGCTTCAAAAAAGCCGCTGGCCTAATGGCGGCCG
>Ga0210410_10002810_pt1 | contig 15529 bp, 16 predicted proteins | sample IncBWC4MmetaG_FD_161058 | JGI IMG/M metagenome (GOLD analysis project Ga0210410, IMG submission 161058) | Forest soil microbial communities from Barre Woods Harvard Forest LTER site, Petersham, Massachusetts, United States - Inc-BW-C-4-M | ecosystem: Environmental > Terrestrial > Soil >... | reverse complement strand
CTTGGAAGCTGCGGATAATGGGCGCGATCGTTCAACGTGTTGTCCGCGAGCACGACGAACCGCGCAAAGTGGATCTCGTCAAAGTCGCGAAACCGCACCAGCGGGTTGTCCGGATCCGCCATGCCCGTGCGGTCGGCGAAAGTCATGGTCTTGAGCAGCGATCTCAGCTTGTCGAGCTGAACAGGATCGATCTTTGCGACGATGATGAAACTGTCTTGCGGGATCATGCCGCCTATCCGGCTTTAGGTCCTGAAGTCGAGCGAAAAATCGATCAGTCGGGCTTTGTCCCAGTAAACCTTGCCGAGATAGAACCCGGGTTCGATCATGCGAATTTCATCGCGAATGTGCGACGCGACCAGCGATGTATCCGAATAATCGAGAACGATACATTCCTTGCCATCGAGCAAGCTCGGCGCCTTGTAGACGCGAGCGATGATCGCCTTGAGGCCGAGCACCAGAATGTGGTTTCGCAGCAATCCGGCCTTGGCGTCGAACACCTTGCCTTGCCAGGCGAAGATGTTGATGAACTCGGCGATCGGGCCGCTGAACGGCGTGTCGGGCGCGATGATCGCGGTACCCTTGGCTTCGCCGTCCGGGATCGGCCCGGCATCATGCGCGCCAAATAACGCGTCGAGCTCTTGTTGCGACATTTGGAGTAGCTGCTTCGCATCTAAAGCCATCGGCCTCTCCCTTGGTCATGCCCGAAATCCATTTGATGTGCGATTATCGGTGGATGTGTTTGCCCCTTTATCTGATGAACCGCGTTCGCGACCCGTGACCCGTAAATGCAGATCGAGGAACCTCCCGAACCGGGCCGTGAGGGGTTTCGGCGTACCCCATCGAACGTGAACGGGTTCACAAGCTGAACACCCCGTCATTTGGCGTTCGCGCACAGGACGTTCCAGCACGGTTCTAACCGGACAAATTGTACAGCAAAACTGACGTTGCGCTAGTTGCTTACTCTCGGAGAGACGGGGGAATTAGGCTGCCCGTGGCTTGGATTCGGACCAGGCCAGCTGGAGCCAGCCCAGGCTTGCGCGCGAGGGATTGGAAAGAGAGCGTAGTTCTTTCAATCGGTTATAGAGCGGCGTGCGACAAAATGTGCACCGGGAGATCAAAACAAAAACCCAGAGACGACCGGCGCGAGCCGTGAAAGCGTACCCTGCGCCTATTGCCAGCCCGGAATACCGCGCATGTCCGGCAAATGATGAGCGATGCCCTTGTGGCAGTCGATGCAGGTCTTTTCGCCGGTGAACAGGAAGCGCTGGTGCGCGACGGAAGCGCGCGGCGACTGCTTGGTGATGTCCATCGATGCTGCGCTGTGACAATTGCGGCATTCCAGCGAGTCGTTGGCCTTGAACCTCGCCCATTCGTGCAGCGCCAGCTCCAGCCGATGATCGACGAATTCTTCACGGGTGTCGATGCTGCCGAACAGATGCCCCCAGACCTCCTTGGACGCCTGCATCTTGCGCGCGATCTTGTCGGTCCAATTGTGTGGGACATGGCAATCGGGGCAGCTCGCCCTCACGCCGGAGCGGTTGGAGAAATGGATCGTGGTCTTCAGTTCCGCGAAAACGTTGTCGCGCATCTCATGGCAGCCGGTGCAGAATTTTTCGGTGTTGGTCAGTTCAAGTGCGGTATTGAACCCGCCCCAGAACACCACGCCGGCGACGAATCCGGCGAGCACCAGCACGCCGAGCCCGAACACCGAACTTGGCCGGCGCAGCACACCCCACAATTCGACGACGAATGCCCATATCCGCCCGAACCGTGAGCGGCGCGGTGCCGCCGCGTCGGCCGCGCTCATCGCCGTCCTCCCGGCGCGGCACGGCTCAGCATGGCGTCGATGTCGACGAAATCATTCGATACCGGAGGGGTCACGACGTTCTGCGGCACGTGGCATTCGGTGCAGAAGAAGCGGCGCGGCGACACCGAAGCCAGGAACTGGCCGTCGCGATCCATGAAATGCGTGATGCTGACCATCGGGGCCTGCGACTCGCCGGTCCGGGCGCGCGCGTGGCAGGACAGACATTTATTACCGTTGATGTCGATCTGGTAGCCATCGATGCTGTGCGGGATTACCGGTGGCTGCTCGGGATAGTTGCGGGTTTCCTTCTCCGACGTATTGCGCATCGGCGTCATCGGCGCGGCGGGCCCTTCCTCATTGAGTGGGGTCGGGCCGCGCAGGCCGGAATTGAGGTTTTGCGCCAATAGCGAGCCTGAACCGGCCGCGAGCACGAGGACGAGCAGGAAAATTCCGGATTTTCGGATCATGGCATTCACACCCGCTCGATGCGCACGGCGCATTTCTTGTAGTCGGTCTGCAGCGAGATCGGATCGGTGGCGTCCAGCGTCACCTTGTTGATGAGCTGCGCCTCATCGAACCACGGCACGAACAGCAGCCCGCGCGGCGTCTTGTTGCGGCCGCGGGTCTCAACCCGTGTACGGATGTAGCCGCGCCGCGATTGCACCTTGACTTCGTCGCCGCGCCTGAGCTTCAGCTCGGCGGCATCGTCCGGATGCATGAAGCACACGGCTTCCGGAAACGCCTTGTAGAGTTCGGGCACGCGGCGCGTCATGGTGCCGGAATGCCAGTGCTCCAGCACGCGGCCGGTCGAGAGCCAGAACGGATATTCGTTGTCCGGCGATTCGGCGGGCGGCTCATAGGGCAGGGCGAAGATGCGCGCCTTGCCGTCGGGAAATCCGTAGAACTGAACGCCCGCACCCTGCTTCACATAGGGATCCAGACCTTCACGGAATCGCCAGCGGGTTTCCTGACCGTTGACCACCGGCCAGCGCAACCCGCGGACCTGGTGATAGGTATCGAACGGCGCGAGGTCATGGCCGTGGCCCCGGCCGAAACTGGCGTATTCCTCGAACAGGCCCTTGTGGACGTAGAAGCCGAACGCCTTCGACTCGTCGTTGGCGTAACCGCCTTCGATGTCCGACACCGGAAACTTGTCGACCTGGCCGTTTCTGAAGAGCACGTCGAACAGCGTCTTGCCGCGATATTCGGGTTTCTTGGCGAGCAGCTCTTCCGGCCACACCTCCTCTGTCGTGAAGCGCTTGGAGAATTCCATGAGCTGCCAGAGGTCCGAGCGCGATTCGCCCGGTGCCGACACCAATTGGTGCCAGATATGGGTGCGGCGTTCGGCATTGCCGTAGGCGCCTTCCTTTTCCACCCACATCGCGGTCGGCAGGATGAGATCGGCCGCGAGCGCGGTCACCGACGGATAGGCGTCGGAGACAACGATGAAGTTATCGGGATTGCGATAGCCGAGATAGGTTTCTTCGTTGGCGTTGGCGCCGGCCTGCAAATTGTTATTGACCTGTACCCAATAGGCGTTGAGCAGCCCATCCTTCAACATCCGGTTTTGCAGCACCGCGTGATAGCCCGGCTTGTCGGGGATGGTACCCTCGGGCAGCTTCCAGATCTGTTCAGCCTTGTCGCGATGCGCCTTGTTGGTCACAACCATGTCGGCGGGCAATCGGTGCGAAAAGGTGCCGACTTCCCGGGCGGTGCCGCAGGCCGAGGGCTGGCCGGTCAGCGAAAACGGGCTGTTGCCCGGCTCGGAGATTTTTCCGGTCAGAAGATGGATGTTGTAGATCAGGTTGTTGCACCAGACGCCGCGGGTGTGCTGGTTGAACCCCATGGTCCAGAAACTGGTGACCTTGACCTTCGGGTCGGCATAGAGCTCGGCCAGCGCCTCGAGCCGGTTCATCGGCACGCCCGACATTTCGGAGGCCTTCTCCAGCGTGTAGTCGGCGAGGAATTTGACGTATTCATCATAGCTGATGTCGGTGGCGTCGCCGGCCTTGGCACGTCCGGTCGCCTTCTGCTCCAGCGGATGTTCGGGACGCAGCCCATAGCCGATGTCGGTCTGGCCGCGCTTGAACAAGGTGTGCTTGTCGACGAAGTCCTTGTTGACCCGGCCGGTCCTGACGATGTGGTTGGCGATGGCGTTGAGCAGATAGAGGTCGGTCTGCGGCTTGAACACCATGCCGATGTCGGCTAGATCGAACGAGCGGTGCTCGAAGGTCGACAGCACGGCGACACGCACATGCGGCGCTGAGAGGCGGCGGTCTGCGACGCGCGTCCACAGGATCGGGTGCATCTCGGCCATGTTCGAGCCCCACAGCACGAACGCGTCCGCGGCCTCGATGTCGTCGTAGCAGCCCATCGGCTCGTCAATGCCGAAGGTGCGCATGAAGCCAGCCGCGGCGGAGGCCATGCAGTGGCGCGCGTTCGGATCGAGATTATTGGAACGAAAGCCGGCCTTCATCAGCTTCAGGCCGGCATAGCCTTCCCAGATCGTCCACTGCCCGGAGCCGAGCATGCCGACGCCGCTTGGCCCTCGCTTCTTCAGCGCGGCCTTGAATTTCTCCGCCATGACGTCGAAGGCTTCATCCCACGTGACCGGCGTGAACTCGCCGTTCTTGTCGTATTTGCCATTCGTTTTGCGCAGCATCGGCCTGGTCAGCCGGTCGTGGCCGTACATGATCTTGGAAAGGAAATATCCCTTCACGCAGTTCAATCCGCGATTGACCTCGGATTTGATGTCGCCGTGGGTCGCGACCACGCGGTTGTTCTTGGTCGCGACCATCACGCTGCAGCCGGTACCGCAGAATCGGCACGGTGCCTTGTCCCATTTCAATTCGGTTTCGTCGCGCTCGGTGACGAGGTTGGCCGCGACGGCCGTCGTCGGCATTCCGCCCGCGAGCGCCGCCATCGCGGCGGCCTCGAGCTTCAGAACCTGGCGGCGGTCGAGCTTGGGTGCGGTCATGGCAGTTCCTTCTGACAGCAGATGTCAGCTTGCGTCGATGGCGTGAAAGACGAGCGAGGCGGAATAAACATCCGGCAGCAGGGCGATGGTGTTGAGCGTCGTTCCCAGCGCGCCTGCGTCTGGGGAATCGACCACGACCACGAGCTTGCCGAGGGGATCGCGGCCGTAGATCTCGCATCCGTCCAATGCGACGATTGCGGCCTCGACACCGGCAAGCCGTTCCGGTCGCGCCTGAATTAAAATGCTTGCGATTTCGCCGCCGGGCGGCGCAACGATGCGATCGGCAGCTACCACGCGACCTGTTATGAGGGCCCGTCGGTCGATTCCTGGATGAGTTCTGGCCACCGTGGTGATCCCTGACAAGGCTGCTGCGGTTATTGTGCGGGAGGGCCGGGAGGACCAGACGCCATCTGATAGATCCACACAGCAAGTCCGTAGCTGCCGACGGTTGCGACCGCCAAGGCGGGCATCAGCACGGCGGTCAGAAACAGAAACGCGAAGATTTCCATCCGCCTGCGCCGCGGCTTACCGTTCGTGTCGTCGCTGGCGACGGACATGCTGGATCTCGTTCGAATGTGATGATAGGCGGCATCGGGGCCGCTGCCCGCACCGACGATAAAGGGCGAGTCGACGGATGCTTTGATCTAGATCAACGTGGAAGGGCCGAGCACCTTGGTCAATCTTGCCGTAAGAGATTGTATTGCTTCGCATATTGCCCCGCTTTTCACGCAAGTCCCGGGCACAACCTTCGCCCAGGCCCTCGGCTCACGAACCAGCCGGAACCCGAGATTGGTCGGCGGCAGGCCGGCCGCGCAGCCGCCGGCGCGGGCGTCGCGGATGAAGTCGGTAACATAGGCGCGGTGCTGGCCTTCAGCGACCCGCACGCCGCAGTTCGGATTTTTCGAAAGCACATCGCCGGCATTGTCCAGCGCGGTCCGGACGAAGCACGTGCTGGTCCATTCCCAGACGTTGCCGCCTAGGTCGAGCAGCCCGTTCTCGTTGGCGCCGAAGCGGCCGAAGGCATGGGTTTGCGGATCGTCCGGCCCGCGATCGGATTCGCGCTCGTAGCGCGCGAGCCAGCGCTTCGAAGGATCGCTCTCATCGACCGGAAGGCCGTCATCCCTGAATTTGCTCCCGGCGGCGAAGACCCACTCCTCGTCCGTCGGCAGCCGGTAATGTTCGCCGGTCTTTTTCGACAGCCAGATGGCGTAGGCATTGGCGTCGTGCCAACTGACCTGCACCGCAGGCCGGTCGGCCGTTATGACCACGCCGCGGTCGAGCGCCGGGCACGCGCCGTCATCGACGCAGCGCTGATAGTCCGCCGAACTCGCCTCATGCTTCATGATCGCGAGCGGCGTTTCGAAACGCACTGTGACCAGCGGGGATGCGGCCTGTTTGCCGGCCCGCGTGAAATCGCCAGCGGCGCGGTAGGACACCGTCCCGGGCTGCAGTTCGACCAAGACCTGCCGGTCACGCAAGCTCCCGTCCGGCGAGCCGGTGTCGGTGAGCAACGGCGCCACCGCCAGCGGACCGGCAAAGCCGGCCGCGCAGACCAAAGCCAGTTTGAGCTTGAATGCGATCAGCATGGCCGTCTCAATTTTGTTCGAGCAAGGTGCCGGCTTTCCGCCGGCACCTTGCTCGATCAGTTGGTCTTGTCGGTTGGTCTTGTCAGTTGGTCTTGGGAGCCGGAATTTCCGCCGGCGCCTTCACCTGGGTCATCAGATCGTCGTCCCACTTGCCCTCGACCTTGAAGTGCGCGGTGGCGCCAAGCTCGGCGGCCTCGATCAGATTGTGCGTGACATAGGCGTAAATGCCGGGCTGCAGGAACTTGTACATCGCAGCCCCCGCCGAGCCGCCGCGGATGAACCAGGTCTCGAGCCCGGTTTCGGGCGCGTTGGAGAACTTGCCGGTTTCCCAGACGTAGTCGCCATGGCCGCCGATCAGATGCGGACGGCTGTCGCGATTGGCCTGCGAATGCACGATCAACACGTTGTCTCCGACATTGGCGGTCAGGGCATTCTTGCCGGTCAGTGCGGCGACCTTGCCATTGAACACGACGTGGGTCGGCGTCAGCTTGCGCATCACCTCGACGGTGTCGGTGTAGGCCTCGCCGGGGGAATCGTAGGACTTGAACTTGCCGTTCTCGTCGCGCGGCACATACATGTCCTGCTCGCCGACGTAGTAGATCTTGTCGTAGTGCAGCGGGTGGCCCTTGCCATCGTTGAGTCCGTCGCGCGGCAGCACCATCACGGCGCCGTTCATGCCGGAGACCACATGCCACGGAATCATCGGACCGCCTGGCGCGCAGTGATAGACGAAGGTGCCGGTGCGGGTTGCCTTCCAGCGCAGCACTACCTGCTCGCCGGGATTGACCAGCGTCAGCGCCGCGCCGCCGAGCGCGCCGGTTGCCGAATGGAAGTCGATATTATGGGGCATTGAATTGGCGTCGGGGTTGATCAGTGTCACTTCGACATAGTCGCCCTCATGCACCACCATCAACGGTCCCGGCATCGAGCCGTTGAAGGTCATGGCCTGGAAGGTGGTGCCCTGTTCGTCGATGACGACTTTCTTCTCCTCGATCTTGAGTGTGAACTCCATGATCTTCGGCCCCTGCTTGGTGGCCTGCTCGTGCGCATGCACGAAGGGCGGCGCGACCAGTTCGACGTGCTGCCGCGGCAGCTTCAGTTCGTCGGCGAGGGAGGGTGTCGCCAGCATGAGGACTGCGGCGGCTGCGCCATACATGGCGGCTCTGCGGGTCAGCATCGGATCGTTCCTTCATCTGGATGTCCATCTAACGTCGGTACATTGCGCCGTTCGCTGCCAGGGAGTTTGCGCTGCAACAAGCTTCCGGTGATTTTGCGGAGCTATCCGCAATAGTACGTAGTCTGCTGGTCAGGATCGGAGGACGGACCTGTCTTTGAGCGAGCGCAAAGTCACTCTCGCTGCTTTCGGCTATCGAGCGCAGGCATGGGGCGGCGGACGCCTCGACGGCGGTCATTCTTTGCGGGAGATGAGCACGACATGAGGCCGGATCTTGCGGCCTGCTACGGCCAGGAGCGATTGCCGCGATACACCAGCTACCCGACCGCGCCGCATTTTTCCGCGGCCATCGGTCCCGGTACCTATGCCGAATGGCTCAAAGCCATTCCGCGAAACGCCAGCGCGTCGCTCTATCTGCACGTCCCGTTCTGCCGGGCGATGTGCTGGTATTGCGGCTGCCACACGTCGGTCGCTCGCCGTGACGAGCCGGTCGCCGTCTATACCGCGGCGCTGCGCTGTGAAATCGATCTGGTTTCGCGGCAAATCGATCGCCGCCTTCAGGTCGACCACGTGCATTTTGGCGGCGGTACGCCCACCATTATGGCGCCTGAGGCCTTTGCCGACCTGATCGGATCGATCCGGCATTCCTTCTTTGTCAGCCCAGCAGCCGAAATCGCCGTCGAAATCGACCCGCGCAGGCTCACGTGCCAGATGACCGAGGCGCTTGCCTATGGTGGCGTCAATCGGGCGAGCCTCGGCGTGCAGAGCTTCGATCCGGCCGTGCAGCGCGCCATCAACCGGGTGCAGAGTTTTGAGGTGACCGCGGAGGCGACCGAAGGGCTGCGTCGGGCCGGCATCGCCGGCATCAACTTCGACCTGATCTATGGACTGCCGCACCAGACCGTTGCGTCGTGTCTCGATACGGTCCGCCAATGCGTCCAGCTGCGGCCTGACCGCTTTTCGGTGTTTGGCTACGCGCACGTCCCGGCGTTCAAGAAACATCAGCGCAAGATCGAAGAGGCCGCGCTGCCCGACAGCCTCGAACGGCATCGCCAATCCGAGGCCGTCGCGGGCTCGCTGGTAGAGGCCGGCTATGTGCAGATCGGTCTTGATCACTTTGCGCTTCCGGGGGACGGCATGGCGTCGGCGCTGCGGGACGGTACGCTGCGCCGAAATTTCCAGGGCTATACGACCGATGCCAGCAATATCCTGCTGGGCTTCGGCGCCAGCGCCATCGGGCGGTTGCCGCAGGGCTATGTGCAAAACGAGGTCGGCACGCGCGCCTATTCGCAATCCATCGCCGCCGGCAGGCTGGCGACGGTCAAAGGCTATCCATTGACAAATGACGATCGGCTGCGTGCCGAAATCATCGAGCGCATCATGTGCGACTTCGGCGCAGACCTCGGCCAGATTTGCGCGCGGCATGGATCCGCGCCCGAAGCCATGTTGAGATCGTCGCCCCGTTTGCAGGATCTGATTTCCGACGGCATCGTCGAACTCAACGGAACTTCGTTGGCCGTGACGGATGACTCGCGCTTCCTGGTTCGGAGCGTTGCGGCCGCCTTCGACGCGCATCTGGATGGATCGAAGCAACTGCACAGCCGGGCGGTCTAGCGTGACGGCCGGTCAGTAAATGCGCAGAAGGTTGCGCCGGGACAAAGAATCCCGCAGCCCGGCCGCGCTACCGTTCACACCAGAACGGAGGCGTGCATGCCCATCGGATTTGACGATCTGGTTGACGATGTGATGAGCGGTGCCCCGGAAACCATCCGCGTGTTCCTCGCATTCAGCATGGGATGCGTCGGCTGTCCGATCGCGTGTTTTCACACCGTGGACGACGCCTGCCGCGAGCACGGCGTCGACCGCGATGAGTTCCGGGACGCGCTGCGGGCCGCGGTCGTCAAGATTATGGCCCGACCGGCGGTTCGGTCTCGCCGGGGACGGTCTCGGCCAGCACGAACAATTTGTGGGGTTCGCGCAGCACGATACGCTGCCGTCCACTCTCGACCAGCCCGCGCTGCTCCCAGCCGGAGAGGATGCGGCTGACTGTATGCAGCGTTGTGCCGGTCATTTGTGCAATGTCCTGGCGGCTGATCGGAAAGTCGATTTCGACGCCGTGTTCGACCTTGCGCCCGGATTGCTTGGCCAGCCGCAGCAGCGCGTGCGCGATGCGCTGCTCTACGTGCTGTGTCGACATCTCGACCACGCGGGTATGGGTTTCCTGCAGCCGGCTGCCGACGGTCTGCAGCGTGTTGGTGGCGAGCGCCGGAAACTTCGCTACCAGGCGCGGCCACGCTGCCGACGGCCAGGCCAGCACTACGCTGTCGTTGACGGCGGTTGCGGTCGCCGGATAGCGCTGCAGCCCGATCGCCATTGCAACACCGAAGGTTTCGCCGGGCGCGACATAGCGCACCACGACCTGTTCTCCGGTCGGCGTGGTCTTGCTGGCGCGCACATGGCCGTGCAGCAGCACGTAAAATGAGAGGGCCTCTTCGCCCTGTTCGAATACCGCGCTGTTTTTGGCAAATCGAGCCGACCGGGCCTCGCGCAGGATTTCGCCAAGCTCGTCGGCGCTGAATCCCGCGAACAGCGGCAGATGGGCAACCAGCGAAGGATCGACTGTGGCCATGTTTCCCCGGCGGTATCGACGGCTTGGATCGAATCTAGACTGCGATTGTGCATCTTAATCAAGCCAAAGTTTGCGTTGGCGCAACGTCGGCGTGCGGCATTTCCCCCAAATGACAGCCAGACGGCCCTCAAAGGCCACGGGTCAATGGAGAACGACAATGCGCGGGGCAATAACGCTGGCAACGGTTGCGGTTTTGATGGGCCTCCGCGGCACGGTGACGGCCAAGGCGGTTCCGCAGGCGTATTCGCGGCGCTGTTCGAGAAGCTTCCGACCCAGGCCGCGGCGGTGAAATAGATGGCAAGCGGAGCGATCTTGGCGGCGGCCTCCCGTCCTCACGCCTATCAGGGCTGGCCGCTGCTTGCGAGCGGCTTCCGCCCGTTCTTCCTACTCGGCTCGATCTATGCCGGGCTGGCCATTCTGGTCTGGTTGCCGGTGTTCTACGGCGAACTGCGGCTTACTTCCGCGTTCGCGCCGCGCGACTGGCACGTGCACGAAATGCTCTACGGTTGCCTGCCTGCAGTGATTACGGGATTCCTGTTCACGGCGATTCCGAACTGGACCGGGCGGCTGCCTATTCGGGGCACGCCCTTGCTTGCGCTCGTGATCGTCTGGATCGCCGGACGCCTCAGTGTGATGTTTTCTGCCGAAACCGGCTGGCTGGTCGCCATGCTGGTCGACGGCAGTTTCCTGTCGCTGGTCGCAGCCGCCGCCGCGCGCGAGATCCTGGCCGGGCGCAACTGGCGAAACCTCAATGTGGTGATGCTCGTTCTGCTGCTGCTCGCGGGCAATCTGGCGTTCCACCTCGAAGCGCATTTCCACGGCGCCGCGGAAGCCGGCATCCGGATCGGCATCGCGGTCGTCGTGTTGCTGATTTCACTGATTGGGGGCCGCATCATTCCAAGCTTCACCCGCAATTGGCTGGTGCGCGAAAATCCAGGCCGCCTGCCGGTACCGTTTGGCCGGTTCGACATGATCGTCGTGGCCATCAGCGCGCTCGCTCTGTCGGTCTGGGCGGTCGATGCCAACAGCCAACTTGCGGGAGCGGCGTTGGCGCTCACCGGGGTGCTGCATCTGGTGCGTCTCGGACGCTGGGCCGGCGACCGTACCTGGCGGGAGCGGCTGCTGCTGATCCTGCATATCGGCTACGCCTTCGTGCCGCTGGGCTTCCTGTTAAACGCAGCGTCGGCGTTCGGACTGGCCCCGGCCGGCGCCGGCGTTCATGCCTGGATGGCGGGAGCCGCCGGGATCATGACGCTGGCGGTCATGAGCCGCGCGACGCTTGGACATACCGGGCAGCGATTGACCGCATCCGCCGCCACGCAATCGATCTATGCCGCCATCATTATCGCGGCACTGGCACGGATTTGCGCGGCCGTCGATCCATCGCACTACGGACCGTTGCTGCATCTTGCCGCCTTCGCCTGGGCCGCGGCCTTCCTTGGTTTCTCAATCGCTTTCGGCCGGTTGCTCACTGGCCGGAGCTAACGAATGGGTCAGGGCTCTTGGCCCGGTCCGTCGATCGTCGGCGCTTGCGGCAGCATTGCTCGTAATGCCGGGGCGGTGGTGCCGGCGTGGAGATCGTGCTTGCACCGGCCCTTTTACCGGCGTGCGGTTCAGACACGCGCTGTGTTTGGTTGTTCCCGGATCCTTTCAATACGATCCGGCGGATCGGGTCTGCTGTTTCAGGCCGCACGGCTGGGCGATCTACATTGTGATTGCGACCGGCATCCATGGGAGTATCCTCCTTGCTCGCGAGCCAATTGAGACCGCCGCTGATCGCGGGGTCCCCGACAGAAATTGGTTCGGCGGATTCTGCCTTTTGGTCTGGTGCTGCTCACGGCGCGGCTCGCATGGCGCGACGCGCCTGGCGCAACAGGGGGTTGTCGATTTTGCGTGGTTCGTTGCCGTTTGACCTGCGTCAAAACGAACGGCTTTGCATGCCATAGACTGAAGCGAAGGTTAATCGAAACCAGGCGGGAGCCCAACATGGCACACTATATCGCTCGATTCATGAAAGACGTGCTCGGCGAAAACGGGCACGAAGCCGAGATTTGCCAGCGTTCGATCGAGATCGAGGCGTCATGCCTGACCGATGCCGCCGAGTTGGCGAAGGCGAAATTCTGCAAGACCGAGAACGTTGGGGATTGGTTGCTCCATGCCGACCGCGTTCACATCGCCGATGCCGAATTCCCGTCCTAACGCGAACGGGGATCGGCGCGCGATCATCCGCAGCATGATCCCGGGAAATTCGTAAGGTCAATCCGGTCGATCAGAGCCTTCAGGCCGGCGCGGACGCGGAGGTAGACGTTGCCCATTGGACGCGCGGCCGGGTGCGGTGCCTGCAAAAGCGGCGCAGCATTCCCCGGCGTCGACAGAGTCCTTGACGCTTCGCTCCGCTGAGCGGCTCCTTGCGCGGACAAGGAGCCGTGGCGCTTCGATACGAGAAGCCAGGATGCGCGCTGTGCTTCGATCATTGCGCTGCTTCCGTGCTGCCGGACCGGCCCAAAGCCAGCCTCAGGCGTCCATGTTCCGCAGGCGCTGGCGATTGCGCAGTACGATCTGCCGGGCGCCGGAGAATCCCAGCACGCCCTCGCCATGGAGCTGCGAAAGCGCCCGTGACACCGTCTCCAGCGTCAGTCCGAGATAATCGCCGATGTCGCGGCGGCACATCGGCAGCGCCATCATCCCGGCAACGGCGAGGCGGCGATCCATCTCGAGCAGGAAGTTCGCGACGCGTTCCATCGCACTTTTGCGCCCGAGCAGCAGCATGTGATCTTCCGCATGCCGGAGCTCGCCGGCCGTCATGCTCCAGAGCTTGCGCGCGACCCGGACATCGACGCCCGCCGCCTGTTCGAGGCTGCTGCGTTTTACCAGGCGCACGGTGGTATCGATGATGGCTTCCGCCGCAAGGCGGTGGTTGTTGCCCGATTCCAGTCCGAAGATGTCGCCCGGCAGATGAAACGTGCCGATCTGGCGTCGCCCATCGGAAAGCAGCTTGTAGGTCCGAACCGCACCGTGGATGATCTGATAGACATATTCGGCCGGTTCATCCTCGCCGTAGATCTCCTCGTCCTTCCGGTACGAAAACTCCGTCGCCACCACGCCGGCATGCCCGGTCAGGGCGCAGAACTGGTCAGGACTGGCAGGGGGAACCGGAACAATCTTGGTGGAGCCAATTGAGGTGTTGAGCGATTCAGTGAACATGAGCCATCTCCGTTACAGCGATGACCAATTTCTACGCGGGGCGATCCGGTCTGAAAATTTCGCTCAATATCTTAAGGCGAACACCCTAAGTAGTTTACCGGAGGCCAGGGCGTGCAAGCTCAGGGAGCCGCGGGCGGGCCTTCCTGAATCGCGCCCCTGATGTGGCCAACGAGACTTTCTTCGAGATGAGGCTTCAGCAGCACGTGGTGTATGCCGGCAGCCGCGGCTTTTTCCTGAATATTTTCATCGGGATAGCCGGTAATCAGAATGATCGGGGCGCCAATGAGACGGTTTCGCAGCCGGTTCGCCAGATCGATGCCACTCATGGCCGGCATCTTGTAGTCGATCACGAAGCAGTCGGCCTCGCCCGCCAGGCTCCCGGTCAACAGGGCGGCGCCACTGCGAAAAGTCCGAACGTCGAAACCGTCGGTTTCAAGCAGGAATCGCAGCGATCCGAGGACGCCGGTGTCGTCGTCAACAACATAGACAACAGGTGCTGAGGGTACCGAAGTCATCAGGAATCGTCGCCCGGATTGATGTGGAGATTCATGCTTCGGATGATAGAAGCGCATTTGCGCGCGGGGCGACTTGATTTTCCTCAATCCTTGATCGCGCCGGCCCGCATCGCAAGGCGAACGAGCTCGGAGAGGCTCCCGGCCTGCATCTTGGTCATGACGTTGGCCCGGTAGACCTCGATGGTGCGCGGGCTGATATCATACTCCCTGGCAATCAGCTTGTTCGAGAGCCCTGCGATCAGGCCCTCCATGACCTGACGCTCCCTGGGGCTGAGGCTCGCGACCCTGGCGGCTACATCCTGCGTCGCGGCCTCGCTTCGCGCGTCCGATTCAGCCTGCTTCAACGCGATATCGATCATGCCGATCAAATGATCGTCCTCGAATGGCTTTTCGAGGAAATCGACAGCGCCCTGTTTCATCGCCTCGACGGCCAGCGGAACATCGCCGTGTCCGGTCATGATCAGGACCGGGAATGTGTTGCGGTCCGCTTTCAAGCGCTTCAGAAGTTCGATGCCGTCGATGCCGGGCATGCGAACGTCGGAGACCACGCATCCAAAGTCGACGCCGGGAAGGGCGTCGAGAAAATGCAGGGCCGACTCGAACAGCCTGACGTTGAAGTCGGCGGCACCGAGCAGGAAATCGAGTGAATCCCGCATCGCCTCGTCATCGTCGATGACATAAACCCTTCCTCTATGCGCCATCTGTCAAACTCTCGCTCGATGCTGCCGGCAGCGTGAAGCGAAACGTCGCGCCACCCGCAGGATTGCCTTCGGCCCACATCCGGCCGCCATGCGCCTCGATGATCGAGCGGCTGATCGACAGGCCCACGCCCATGCCGGTTTCCTTGGTCGTAAAGAAGGTCTGGAACAGGCTTTGCTCCACGTCGTCTCCAAATCCGGATCCGGTATCGGAGACGACGATTTCGATCATATCGTCGGCAACCGGAACATTGGAAACGGCGAGCTCGCGGCGCAACGATTGCGCCATGGCCTCGAGCGCATTGCGAAACAGATTGACCAGGACCTGCTGAATCTGGACTCGATCGACCAGCACCTGATCGTGTAGCGAGTCAAGGTTGAAGCGAATCTGCACGCCTTGCTCTCGGGCGCCGGTGAGACCAAGCGCGCCGGCTTCCTCGATCAGTTTCGAAATGCTTTCGACACGTTTCTCGGATTCCCCTCGGGCGACGAAATCGCGAAGACGCCGAATGATCTGCCCGGCGCGGATGGCCTGTTCGGCGGCGCGGTCCAGCGCGCTTTCAATCTTGGAAATGTTGGGATCGGAGCTCGCGCTCAGCAGGCGGCGCGACCCCTTCATGTAATTGCTGATCGCGGCGAGCGGCTGATTGAGCTCGTGCGCGAGCGCCGAGGCCATCTCTCCCATCGCGCTCAGTCGCGAGACGTGAACGAGCTCGGATTGCAGTTCCTGAAGCCGCGCCTGGGTCTGCTGATGTTCGGTAAGATCGCGGACGAAGCCGGTGAAGTAGGGCGCTCCGCCGGATTGCATTTCGCCGATCGAAAGATGCATCGGGAAGGTGGTTCCGTCCTTGCGTTGACCGGTTACGATTCGGCCGATTCCTATGATATGCCGTTCGCCGGTGGATCGATAGCGAGCCAGGTAGCCGTCGTGGCGCGAGC
>Ga0210410_10002808_pt1 | contig 15535 bp, 10 predicted proteins | sample IncBWC4MmetaG_FD_161058 | JGI IMG/M metagenome (GOLD analysis project Ga0210410, IMG submission 161058) | Forest soil microbial communities from Barre Woods Harvard Forest LTER site, Petersham, Massachusetts, United States - Inc-BW-C-4-M | ecosystem: Environmental > Terrestrial > Soil >... | reverse complement strand
CCAAAAATTTCTGATCTTGAGCGACCGCACCACCACCATCCGCGCGTCGGTCCTGAACGTGCAACAGACCATGGCGATTTCGGTGGGCCTGGTGATTATGGTGGTGTTCATCTTTCTGCGCAGTGTGCGCACTACGCTGATCCCCAGCGTCGCGGTGCCGGTCTCGCTGATAGGCACGTTCGGAGTGCTGTACCTGATGGGATACAGCGTCGACAATCTCTCTTTGATGGCGCTGACTATCGCCACCGGATTCGTGGTGGATGACGCGATTGTAGTGATCGAAAACATCACGCGGCACATGGAGCACGGCATGAGCCCCATGGAAGCTGCGCTGCGCGGCGCATCCGAAATCGGATTCACGGTGATGACCATCAGCATGTCGCTGATCGCTGTGTTTATTCCGATTCTGATGATGGCGGGGATCGTAGGACGCCTCTTCCGCGAATTCGCCATCACACTCTCCGTCGCGATCGTGCTGTCTCTGTGCATTTCGCTCACCATGACGCCGATGATGTGCGCCCGCCTGCCGCGCCCGCGGCCGGAGGAGGAACACGGGTTTTTGTACCGGGCGAGCGGCTGGGTCGTCGAAACTCTCCGCAAGGGTTACGAGAAAACGCTGGGCTGGGTGCTACGCCATCAGCCGGTAATGCTGGGCGTGACGCTGACCACGGTCGCGTTGAGCGTGTATCTGTACATCATCGTTCCCAAGGGATTTTTCCCGCAGCAGGATGTGGGCCGGATCAACGGAACGATTATTGCGGATCAGTCGACGTCTTTTCAGGCCATGCGCGACCGCGTGGTGCAACTGGTCAAAATCGTGGAGACCGATCCCGCTGTCGAATCGTTAAACGCGTATGTGGGCGGCGGCGGGGGCGGCGGGGGCGGAGGGAGCATCAATCAGGGTCGCATGAACATCACGCTGTATCCTCTGGACCGGCGCAAGATCAGCACCGACGAAGTGATCGCCCGGCTGCGGCCCAAGCTGGCGCGAATCGCCGGTGCGAGCCTGTATTTGCAGGCCGTCCAGGATTTGAGGATCGGTGGCCGCATGGGCGGCGCGCAGTATCAGTACACGCTGCAATCTGACAGCGTCGCGGAACTGAACGAGTGGGCTCCGCTTCTGTATCGCAAGCTGCGCGCACTCCCGGAGATTGCCGACGTCAACAGTGATCAGCAGGATCGCGGATTACAGGCCGGCCTGCAAATCGACCGCCAGACCGCGGGACGGATGGGAATCTCGGCGCAGATGATCGACGACACGCTGTACGACGCGTTCGGGCAGCGGCAAGTATCGGTGATGTACACGCAGTTGAACCAGTATCACGTGGTGATGGAAGTGGAGCCGGCATTCTGGCAGAATCCCGACGGATTGAAGTATTTGTACGTGAGGACTCCCGCCGACAGCCAGGTTCCGTTGAGCGCGTTGGCGCGTTACGCACCCTCCAACACGGCACTCTCGGTGAATCACCAGGGATTCTTCCCATCGGTGACCATTTCGTTCAATCTGCCGGTGGGCGTTTCGCTGAGCCAGGCAGTGCCGGCGATCGAGCAGGCGGAACGCGAAATCGGACTTCCGCTGACCATTCACGGAAGTTTCCAGGGTACGGCGCAGGCTTATCAAGACGCGCTTTCGAGCGAACCGATCCTCATCGCGGCGGCGCTGGTCACGGTCTACATCGTGCTCGGCGTGCTGTATGAAAGCCTGATCCATCCGCTGACCATTCTTTCCACGCTTCCCTCCGCGGGCGTCGGCGCGCTGCTCGCCTTGATGGTCACGCACAACGAGATGAACGTCGTCTCACTGATCGGAATCATTCTGCTGATCGGCATTGTGAAGAAGAACGCGATCATGATGATCGATTTCGCCATCGCGGTTGAGCGCAGCGAGGGGTTGCATCCACGCGATGCGATCTTCAAGGCGTGCATGCTGCGCTTCCGGCCCATCATGATGACCACTGCAGCGGCGCTGCTCGGTGGCCTGCCGCTCGCCATCGGCCACGGCGAAGGAGCGGAAATGCGCCGTCCGCTCGGTATGGCGATCGTGGGTGGGTTGCTATTTAGCCAGGCTCTGACGTTGTATACGACGCCGGTGGTTTATCTCTACATGGATCGAATGCGGCTGCGCTGGGAGTCTCTGCGCAGCCGGACTCGCCGCCCGGCGCCGCTGCCTACGCGTGCGTAAATATTGAATAGCGCACGGCCGTCAGTTGAGGCGCGACAGTCATGGAGCGCGTCGATCACTCATACCGTAGCGCGATTGTGGGATTGAGCCGCATGGCGCGACGCGCCGGCACGTAACACGCCGCCATCGCGACGCCGATCAGCAGCACCGAAACTGCTCCAAACGTCATCGGATCCGCAGGCCGCACTCCGTACAGAAAGGCAGTCATGGCCCGGGTCACCAGCAGCGCAACCACGATCCCGATGGCGATTCCCACTCCCGCCAGCCGCGCTCCCTGGCCGAGAATCATCCGGAAAACATCGGGTCGCCCGGCCCCCAACGCCATCCGTATCCCGATCTCCTGCGTGCGCTGTGCGACTGAGTAGGAGATCACTCCGTACATCCCCACCGAGGCCAGCACCATCGCGAACGCGCCGAACAATGCCACCAACAGCATCGAGAAGCGCGGCTGCGTCATCGAGTCACTGACCAGTTCCGCGAGCATCCGCACGTTGGCCAGCGGCAAGTCCGGATCGATGGAGCGGACTGCGTCGCGTGCATAGGCGATCGCCGTATTCAAGTCCGCCGTGGTGCGCAGCGCCACTTGCATGGTGAGCATTGACGGCCACGGATCCTGCGTGTAGACGACGTAAATCTCGGGGCCGGCCTCCTCGTGCAGGGAGAGATGTTTCACGTCGGCGGCTACGCCGACGATGGTCATGTCGTATTTACGGATGGGGACTCCAGCCGCCTTGCCGATCGGATCCTGGCCCGGCCAGATCTTCTTCGCCATGGCAATGTTGACGATCGCGACCGGCTGCGAATCTGCCTGGTCCGATTCCAAAAAATCGCGTCCGCGCAAAATAGGCGTTCCGATGGCCGATAAATATCCGGGAGACACGATCGTATAACTCACGATGGGGCGGTCGCGTGGATTCGTTACGGGACGATCGGGAATACGCATCACCGTGCTTTCACCCGCTCCGTCCACCGGCAGGATTTCGGTGATGCCGGTCGATTGCACGCCGGGTGCCGCCCTCAGGCGCTCCAGTGCAGTGCGATAGAGCGCCACAATCTGCTCCTGACGCGCATATTTCGTCGCGGGCAGAGTCAACTCGAAGGTCAGCACGCGGGCAGAATTGAATCCGGCATCGGCCGAAAGCAGGTGGAAGAAGCTGCGGATCAGCAATCCGGCGGCGATCACCAGCACCAGTGCGAGCGCCACTTCGGTCACCAGGATCGCGCTGCGAAGCGCGCCGCGCCCCGACGATCCCCGAGCGCCTTCCTTGAGTGAATCCGCCAGATCGGCACGCCGCGCACCAATCGAGGGTACGATTCCGAACAGAATTCCAGTGACCAGCGTGACTGCGGCTGCGAAGACCAACACGCGCGGATCGAGCGCCACTTCATGCAGCCGCGGGATGTTGGGTGGACCGAACATCTTGACGAAGTAAATCGCGCTCTGTGCAACGAATACACCCACGGCCCCGCCGGCAAGCGCCAGCACCAGGCTCTCGGTAAGCAATTGGCGGATCAGCCGGCTAGACCCGGCGCCAAGGGCCGCGCGAAGCACGAATTCGCGTTTTCGTTTCAGCGAGCGCGCAAGCAGCAGGTTCGCGACATTGCAACAGGCGATGAGCAGCACGACCGCGACCGCGCCGAGAATCAGCAGCAGAGGACGCCGCGTGTCCCCGGCCACCTGCCGCGACAGCGCTCTGGCGCGCGCGTGGATCCAGCCCTTGGCCCCAGGACGTTCCTGCTCCCAGCGTTTCTCAAACGCATCCAGGTCGGCCTGGGCCTGGGCGAGATCGGCGTCGGGATTCAGCCGGCCGATCACCGCCAGTTCACTCGGTTCGCCGCGATTAAGGGGGCCGCGCGAAAGTGCGATCGGCACCCACAATTGCGTTTCCCGGGGAAAGCTGAAGCTTCCCGGCATTTCGTGAGCGCGCGGAAACGCGAACCCGGGAGGCATCACGCCGGTCACGACGTAGGGAGCGCCATTCAGCTCCAGCGCGCGGCCCAAGATCTTTGGATCCCCGCCAAATCGCTCCAGCCACACCGCGTGACTTAGGATTACTTCGTGTTCACGGCCGGGCTGATCTTCTTCAGCGGTAAAGAATCGCCCCAGGACGGGCGAGACGCCCAACGCTGGAAAGAATGCCGCCGATACTTGCATTCCAGCGAGCCGCACCGGCGCGCCGACGCCGGTCAAGTTGAACGACTGAGTTAGAAATGCCGCGGTATGTTGAAATGTTTTCGAGGTACGTGCGAATTCGAGGAACGCCACCCGGTCCCAGGGAAGCTCGTCGAAGCCCAAGGTCATTCCTGCTGGCGGGGTACGCCACGGAAGCACGATCTTCTCCGGCTCCGGGTACGGCAAGGGCTTCAGAAGAATCACATCGATCAGGCTGAACACCGCCGTACTCGAACCAATCCCGAGTGCGAGCGTCAGAACTGCAATCGCCGAGAATCCGCGCGACTTTGAAAACGAACGGACCGCGTGCTTCGCGTCCTGTAACAGCGTGCCGAAGGTTGTGCCCAAATTCCACATTTCGCGACTGGTCTCCTTTACTTGAGTGGAATTGCCAAAACGGCGTTTCGCGGCGAAATGCGCGTCGTCGCCTGGCGAATCCTCGGCCCGAAGATCGAGGTGCAGGCGCAACTCCTCCTGCAGATCCCGTTCGAACTCGCGGCGCCGCGTCATGAATTGCAGCCGGCGCCATATTTCACCCAGCCACATCATGAACTCTCAATCACACGAAAAATCGCGCGCGAAACGCGCCGGAACTGATCCAGTTCCGATTCGAGCCGCTTTCTTCCAGCCCGCGTGAGCCGGTAGTAACGGGCTCGCCGGTTTCCTTTGGTGACGCCCCATTCCGCGGTTGCCCATCCTTTAATCAGCATCCGCTGCAACGCGGGATACAGCGATCCTTCTTCCACTTCCAGGATTTCGCGGGAGATCTGTTGGATGGAGTTGGCGATCTCGTACCCATGTTGCTGGCCCCCGCGGGCCAGGGTCTTGAGGATCAACATGTCTAGCGTCCCAGGTGGGATCTCGTCGCGTTCTGGCATAGACAGACTATGCCAGTGTGACTCGAAATGCTGCCCCGTGTCAACCGGTGGTCAGGAGTTCTTCAGCTCTCGCTCGACTGCATCCGCGAAGAAATCGAGATCGCTGAGCGTGCTGTACACATGCGGCGTGATGCGCAGACCGTCGAATTCCTCGTGTTGTACCCGCGCCGTGATGATGTTGTATTTGCTGAACAACGCGTCGTGCATCTTGCCGGCGTCGGCACCTTTGAACGCAAGAAATCCGATGCCGCAGGATTGCGCCGGATCTTCACTGTGTAGAGTCGTGCATTTCGGATTCTCACGCAATCGGTGCGCCCAGCGGTTGCGCATATAACGGAAGCGCGCCGCTTTGCGATCGATGCCGATGTTTTCGTTGAACACCAGCGCCTGTGAGATGGCGTCGTGATTCGCCGCGGGATGCGTCCCGATTTCCTCGAATTTGCGGATGTCGTGGTCCTGGGCATTGGTGGCGGCCATCAGCGGCCACGTGGTCGCGATGCGCGACTTTTTCACGTACAGGAATCCCGTGCCCACCGGCGCACAGGTCCATTTGTGCAAACTGACGCCGTAGTAGTCGCAATCCAGGTCGGAAATCTTGAATGGAAAATGATTGAAGGCGTGCGCGCCGTCGACAATCACCGGAATGTTGCGAGCGTGCGCCATGTCGCAAATCCTGCGGATCGGGAAGATCTGTCCGGTTCGATTAGTGATGTGGCAAACCAGGATGAGTTTCGTCTTCGGCGTCACTGCGCGCTCGAAGCGCTGATACAGATCATCCATGCTGGGCGGAGGCACGGGGAACGAAATGGTCTTCAGCACGATCCCTTCGCGCCGCTCGCGCTGGCGGAAGGTGGTCAGCATGCGCGGATAGTCCTGATTGGTGGTGAGCACCTCATCGCCAGGCTTCAGATCGATTCCGTACTGGGCGTTTTCGAGCGATTCGCTGGCATTGCGAGTGATCGCCATCTCTTCCCGGTCGCAACCCGCCGCCATCGCCAGGCGCGTGCGCACCATCTCGATCTGGCGTTCCAGATTGTTGATCATGGTGTGCCACGGGCCCATGTCGCTGAATTCGAGATAGCGGCGCATGGCCTCCTGCACCGGCTTCGGCGCGGGGCTGACGTAGCCATTGTTCAGATTGATGACGTTGCGATCGATGGTGAACGCGTTGCGGATTTCGGTCCAGTAATCCTCATCGCGAGCCACATCCTCGGGTTTGCGGCCATTGACCGATTCCGACGCGGCCTGAGCGCGTGGAATTGCATCGTTTTGAAATGCGGCGAGCGCGGCCGAGCCTGCCGCGATCTGGAAAAAGCCACGACGATTCATGGGGCCTCCCTACTTGGCACGAAGTCTACCATGAACTGCAGAGAGGGTACAGCGCTCAGACCGAAGCTGCCTTCGGAGACGGTCGAAGGCTGGGCCGGCGTGCCCACGCGACCGCGCGATACAGCATCAGCACTAAAAGAATCGCGCCATACATCAACGGCTCGCGGATATCCGATTTCACCAGCCAGTAATAGTGGATCACGGCAGCCGTCGCGCTGAAGTAGATCAGCCGGTGCAGCCTCTGCCAGCGCTTGAAGCCTAAACGCCGCACCCATCCCGCAGTGGACGTGATGGCCAGCGGCAGCATCAGCGACAGTGCCAGCATCCCCATGGTGATGAAGCGCCGCTTCAACACGTCCTGCCACATTTCGTGAAAATCGAAGAACTTGTCGAGCACGATCCATGTCGACAAATGCAGACAACCGTAGAAGAACGCGAATAGCCCCAACATTCTTCGGAACCGCACCAGTTGTGGCTGATTCAGCAGACCGCGGAGCGGCGTGACGGTCAGGGTGATCAGCAGGAAACGAATGGTCCAGTCGCCGGTGCGGTGCGTGATGTCGCCGACGGGATCCTTATATGTCGGATAGAGGTATGCAATGTACACCGCAGGCATCAGGCAGAGGACGAACAACAGGACTTTCGTCCACCTGCTGAGCAGAAGCGTCCGCATGCGGGCTCAGTAGTTTTTCTTCAGATCGAGCCCGGTGTACAAACTGGCGACCTGTTCGCCGTAGCCGTTGAACATGATGGTCTTCCGCCGGCCGATTTCGCCCAGCCGCCGCTCGGTCGCCTGGCTCCAGCGGGGATGATCCACTTCCGGATTCACGTTCGAATAGAAGCCATACTCGTGCGCATTCGCCATACTCCACGTGGTGGGCGGCTGCTTGTCCGTGAAATGAATCTTGACGATCGATTTGATGCTCTTGAATCCGTACTTCCACGGCACCACCAGCCTGACCGGCGCGCCGTTCTGGTTCGGCAGAACCTCGTCATACAAGCCAACCGCGAGCATGGTAAGGGGATGCATGGCTTCGTCGATACGCAGCCCTTCGACATACGGGTAGGAGATGAACGAACGGGACGGCGTAGCCAGCGGCATCTGCTTGAGGTCGTGATAGCTCTGGAAGGCTACGAACTTCGCCTTAGCCGTCGGCTCCACCTGCTTCAGCAACGCGTTTAGCGAAAACCCGACCCACGGAATGATGATCGACCAGCCTTCCACGCAGCGATGCCGCGTGATGCGCTGCTCAAGCGGCGCGAGCTTCATGATCGCGTCCAGGTCGATCGTCTTGGGCTTGGTCACTTCACCGTCGATCACGATGCTCCACGGCGAAGTCTTGAAGTTCTTGGCGTTCTGTTCCGGATCTTCCTTGCCGGTGCCGAACTCGTAGAAGTTGTTGTACCCGCTGATGATGTTGGGAGCCGACGCTTTCTCATCCACGCTGAACGCGCTTTTCTGGACGCTGGTCAGCTTGGTCCCGGCGAACGCGACCGCGGCGGGGCTCGCCAGCGCGGCTACGAGAAACCTGCGCCGATTCAAATAAATCGATTTCGGCGTCACGTCGGAATAGCGGAATTGAGGTGTCTTCCGGATGATCATGGCTCTTACTTCCTATGTTATCGCTTTGCCGGGGACTCAATAATTCCGCTTCAGATCCATCCCGGCATACAGGCCGGCAACCTCCGCGTAACCGTTGAACATCAGGGTTTTTCTACGTCCGAATTCGCCCAGCCGCCGCTCACTCTCCTGGATGGGGCGCACTTGCGGATTGACATTGGAATAAAAGCCATACTCCGGCGGATTCGCCATGTTCCAGGTGGTCGCGGGCTGCTTTTCCGTCAAATGAATCCTGACGATCGATTTGATGCTCTTGAACCCGTATTTCCAGGGCACTACCAGACGGACCGGCGCGCCATTCTGGTTGGGCAGAACCTCGTCGTACAAGCCGACGGCCAGCATCGCGAGCGGATGCATCGCCTCATCAAGGCGGAGTCCTTCCACATAAGGGAATGAAATTCCCGCGCGGAACGACGTCGCCAGCGGCATCTGCTTGGTGTTGTGATAACTCTGGAACGCGACGTATTTCGCTTTGGATGTCGGCTCCACTTGCTTGAGCAGCGCACTCAGCGAAAATCCGATCCAGGGAACGACGATCGACCAGCCTTCGACGCAGCGATGCCGGGCGATGCGCTGTTCCAGCGGTGCGAGCTTCAGGATCGCGTCGAGGTCCAATGTCTTGGGCTTCGCGACCTCGCCGTCGATCGCGATGGCCCAGGGCGACGTCGTGAAATTCTTGGCGTTCTCCGCCGGTTCGTCTTTATGGGTTCCGAACTCGTAGAAATTATTGAACCCAGTGATGATGTCATAACCCGTCGGCTTTTCATCGACGCTGAGCGGACTCTTCTGAAGGTTGCTCAGCTTGGTCCCGGCGAACACGACTGCGGCGGGGGTTGCCCATGCGGCCGCAAGAAACGTCCGGCGATTCACGTAGATCGACTTCGGAGTGACGTCGGAATAGCGGAATTGAGGAGCTTTCCGAATGATCATGGCTTACTTCCTATGCTATCCCTAACGAATCTCGGCGTGCCGGAAGCAATCGATCAGGTGATCGTTCACCATGCCCACGCCCTGCATGTAGGCGTAGCAAATGGTTGACCCAACGAACTTGAATCCGCGGCGCGAAAGCTCGCGGCTCATCTTGTCCGATTCGGCGGTCTTGGGCGGAACCTGGCTGGCTGTTCTCCATTTGTTCACCTTCGGACGGCCATCTACAAATTGCCAAACGAACCCAGCGAAACTGCCATACTCATGCTGTATCTCCATAAAGCATTTCGCATTGGTGACCGCGGAAGTTACTTTCAGTCGATTCCGGACGATCCCGGGATTGAGCAGCAGCGATTCGATCTTCTCAGGCCGGAATCGGGCGACCTTCGCTGGCTCGAAGTTAGCGAACGCTTTGCGATAAGCCTCGCGTTTGGCCAGAATGGTGGACCAGGACAGGCCCGCCTGGGCGCCTTCGAGGATGAGGAATTCGAACAGGAGCCGGTCGTCATGTACGGGGACACCCCATTCGCGATCGTGATATTCGATATCCAGCGGTTTTGTGGCCCACGGACAGCGCTTCATTTCAACACCTCGCTGACAATCGCTTGAGCTTCTTGCTGGATGCGGCGCAGGTGCTCGGCATCGCGAAAACTTTCGGCGTAGATTTTGTAGACATCCTCGGTGCCGGACGGCCGCGCGGCGAACCAGCCGTTGGTCGCGATCACTTTGACGCCGCCGATGGGACTACCGTCGCCCGGGGCCGCCGTCAGGATCTGTACGATCTTTTCGCCTGCCAGTTCCGTCGCCGGAACATCTTTCGGCGACAACTTCGCGAGCGCGGCGCGCTGAGTCGCATTCGCGGGCGCGTCGATCCGTTCGTATACCGGGGCACCGTGCATTTCGCACAGCTGCGCGTAACGCTCGCCTGGATCGCGACCGGTTCGCGCGGTAATCTCCGCTGCCAGAAGCGCCGCGATGATTCCATCTTTATCGGTGCACCACGGAGATCCGTCGCGAGCCAGGAACGACGCGCCTGCGCTCTCTTCACCACCGAACCCGAGCGATCCGTCCAGCAAACCATCGACGAAGTATTTGAACCCGACGGGAACCTCGAAGAGTTTCCTGCCGAGGGCGGCTGTGACGCGATCGATGGTGCTGCTGGATACCACTGTCTTTCCCACCGCGGCGTGAGCGGGCCAATCCGGGCGATGGCGGTACAGGTAATCGATGCACACCGTCAGGTAGTGATTTGGAGGCAGGAGCCCGGCGCTGCGCGTCACGACGCTGTGGCGGTCGTGATCGGTGTCGCAGGCGGCCGCAACATCGAACTTCTCCATTTGCTCGATCACGCCGCGCATGGCGTAAGGCGAGGATGGGTCCATGCGAATGCGCCCGTCCCAATCGAGCGTCATGAAACGGAAGGTAGGATCGACGGCGTCGTTGATGATGGTCACATTCAGCCCATACCGCTCGGCGATGGGTCCCCAATAGTGGACGCCTGCACCACCCAGCGGATCGATTCCGAAGCGCACGCCACGCATCGAGTCCAGGTCGAGCACGGCGCTTAGGTCGCCGACGTACTCGTTGAGGTAGTCGTGATCATGAGTGGTCGATGCGGCCAGCGCAGCGTCGAAGGTCACGCGCTTCACGCCTTCGAGTCCGCTGGTCAGGAACTCATTGGCACGGTCCTGAATGAACGTCGTGATGTGGCTGTCCGCTGGACCGCCATGCGGCGGATCGTACTTGAATCCGCCATCCTCCGGCGGATTGTGCGACGGCGTGACGACGATTCCATCGGCGAGCCCGGTCTTTCTTCCGCGGTTATATTTCACGATCGCGTGCGAAACCGTGGGGGTCGGTGTGTATTCACGATTGCGGGCGATCATCGTGTGGATGCCGTTCGCCGCCAGCACCTCCATCGCGCTGGCGAAGGCGGGTTCGGAAAGCGCGTGCGTGTCGATCCCCAGGAACAGAGGGCCGTCGATTCCATGTTGCTTGCGATAGACGCAAATCCCTTGAGCGATAGCAACAATGTGCCACTCGTTGAAGGTGCGGTGTAAAGACGATCCGCGATGGCCGGAGGTCCCGAAAGAGACGCGCTGCGCGGGAATGCTCGCGTCGGGACGATCGGAGTAATATGCCGTGATCAGGCGAGGAATGTTAACCAGCTTGGCCGGATCGGCAAGCTGCCCGGCGGCAGGATCGATGCTCATGCATCCATCATGTTAGCGCGCGACGGTTGAAAAATAGCTGAGAGAAACTGTGCACCAAGTGCACTAAATGAGAGGTAAGGGTTCGCTCGATGCATGGGGTAAGGAGAATCGTCGTGAAGGAGGCTGCGTGTGGTTGAGAACTCCGTAACAATGCCTGAGGGCAGGATCACAAAGACAGGTATCCGGGGCCTGGATGACGTCCTACTAGGCGGTATTCCAAGCACCAACAGCATTCTGGTACAGGGCGCGGCCGGGACCGGCAAGACGCTGCTGGGCATAGAATTCATTTACCGGGGAATCGTCGAGTACCATCAGCCCGGCATCATCGTTGTATTTGAGACCAGTCCCGCCAAGCTGATCCGGGATGCCGCCCTGTTTGACTGGAACCTGGAGGACCTGCAGCGGAAGAACCAGCTCAAGATCATTTTTACCAGTCCCTCCGTGCTTGAAGCGGAACTGCTGTCGCCCCGCAGCCTGCTACTCGAAACCGTCACGGAGATGGGCGCGAAGCGAATGTTTATTGACGGGATAGGGTTGCTGGGCACCATACGGAGTCCGCCCTTAGCCGGCGCTGAGCATTCGCTATCCACAGGGGCCCTGTCCACTGGCGGATTCGACCGGCCGCCATCTTACCGGGGTTTGCTGCAGCAATTGCTGGAAGGATTGGATCGCGAGAATCTGACATGCATGATGTCGCACGAGGTCGGGCTGTTGCCCGAATCGCTGGCTACTTTGGAGGCGGCTGGTTTTCTGTGCGACACGGTGCTGGAGCTCAGCCACGATCGCGTCAGCCGGCGCGGCCATCGCAGCGTGGAGATTGTGAAAAGCCGCGGCCAGAAATACGTCGCCGGTAAGCATACGCTACGAATTACCAGCGGGCGCGGTCTGGAGGTGTTTCGCCGCGTGCAAGCCCCTATCATCCAGAATCTGGCGCAGCCGACCTCCACCGCCAAGCGCTCGCTGATTGGCGTGCAGGCTCTGGACGACTTGATCGGCGGCGGCCTGTTTGACGGGTCGACAACCATGGTGGTGGGCATTTCGGGAGCGGGCAAAACCGTCCTCGGCGGGCAACTTCTACGGGAAGGCGTAATCCGGGATGGAAAGCGCGGCCTGCTGATCTCGCTGGACGAGCATCCCGCGCAGATCGTACGCAACTCTGAAACGCTCGGTCTGGATCTCCAGACGCACATCGATTCCGGGATGATCCGCATTTTCTACGAGAGTCCACAGGAGCTGGAAGTCGATTCGCATTTCGCGCGGATCGTGGAAACCATCGAAAAATATGACATACAACGGCTGGTGATCGACGGCGTGACCAGCTACAGCAGCGCGCTCGACACGCAGCGGGCCTACCGCGATTTCTTTCATGCCCTGGTGGCGTACAGCAAATTCCGTTTGATGACTACGTTTTTCAACTACGAAAATCCGGAGCTGTTCGGCCTGTCTTCCTATATGCCGGAGTTCCCGGTGAGTTCCATCGTCGACAATATCATCGTGCTTTCGCTGGTGGAACTAGGGAATTCGGTGCATCGCTGCATCGCGGTGGTGAAAGCGCGCGGCTGCAAGCATGAGTTCGAAACCCGCGAGTTCACCATCGGACAAGGGGGCATCACGCTGCTGCCGCTGGACCACGCCCAAGGGCTGACTGCCCTGCCGATCGAGAACTACTCCAGTGTTCTGAGCAGGGCGCCGACGCGCGAAAGTCCACGGAGGGGAGCGGCGCGGCGAGCAAGCCCGCCTAAAAGCCTTCGCCAAAGTGTCTGATCCGTGGAAATCAAGCGTGAGCTGCTCGATCCCGAGGCTTGGGCCGAAGTTCTGGAGTTGTGCGCCAGCGCGATGCAGGTTGCCGTGGCTCTCATCGACGAAAAGGGCCATCTGGTGGGAACCTGTCACAATCCCCAACCGATCTGGACTCTGGCTCGCAACGCCAAGCCGGAGTGGGGCGCAGGATGTTTGTTTTGCCTGGGGACGTCCACCGCAGACTGCACTGCCGATGCCGACGCGCGCCGGACGGACTCCGTAGTTCTGGCGCACGACCGTGCGGGCTTTGCGCATATCGCCCTGCCGCTCTTTTTGGGCGAGCGGCATTTTGGAACCATCCTTGCCGGTCAGGTATTGGATGGCTACCCTGATCCCCTCGCGCTGGGGCGGGTGGCAAAGGCATATGGTCTTTCAACGCAACGCGTTTGGAATATCGCGCGTCAACAGGTTCCCGTCAGCCGGTCCAACCTGAGGGTGTATGGCAGTTTGCTGCACACACTGGGACAGGCGATGCTCGGGCAACGCCATGCGACGATCCTAAAAAGAACCTTGGCCACTACCGATGCGGAGCTTCAGTCGGCTAATCAGGAACTGGAGCAGGCCAATTCGGACTTGCAAGACAAGGTTGCGGAACTCAGCACGTCCAATGGCGAAAAAACCATCTTGTTGCAGGAAGTCCACCATCGGGTGAATAACAACTTGCAGGTGATTGCCAGCCTGCTGCGCATGCAAGCCCAGTCTTCCGGCGATTCACAGCTCACCGACGCGCTGCGCACCACGCAGCTCCGCGTGGAAGCCATGGCGCTGATTCATGCGCAGCTTTACGACGCGGCCGACTTGCAACAAATCGATTTCGCCGAGTATACTGCGCGGCTAGCGGACAACCTGCTCCTCTCCTATGGCGTGGATCGGGAGCGGATCGCGATGTCGGTGGATATTAACACCGTCAAATTAACGGTGAACCAAGCCATCCCTTCCGGCCTGATTTTGGGCGAACTGATTTCGAATGCCATTAAATATGCCTTTCCGGAGCAGCGCCGAGGCTCCATCCGGATCGAAGGCCGGCGCCAGGGGGATCGCATCGAACTCATCCTGCGCGACGACGGAGTGGGCATTGCTGAGCGGCCTGCGAAGGAGCAGCACAAGAGCCGTGGACTGCAGATCGTAAAGATCCTGTGCGGTCAATTGCACGCGACGCTGGAGCAAACCCGGGGCGACGGAGAGCCTGGTCCGGGAACGATCTTTCGCATTTCCTTTGAAGACGGCGTATCTTCTCGCAAAGTCTAGAGCTGTTTCCGGCTTTTCTTAGACCACCTGTGGAACAAGTTTTCAGAGGCTGCGGAAAAACTCTCAACACGCACCTCTTGCCATCGCTGGGGGGCGGACCCCCTGGTCCGCGACCGATCCCCCGATCGGCCTTTCCGCGTGTCTGTCGACCTGATTTTATGGACCGAGAAAGCGCGATCAGGGGATCGCGCGCGGACCCAGGGGGTCCGCCCCCCATAGCCGCCAAAGTCTACCTGATTTGAGTTTTTGCAGCGACGGCTTTAGCCGGCGTCGTGACACGTCAAGATCGACCGCTTCCTTTGGGGTTGTTGTTATCTTATCTACGCAAAGAGCCGCGACCAGAGGAAGCGGTGGATGCTGAGTTTTTCCGCAGCCTCTGAAGTTTGCTCCACACCCGCTATTTCGCGCGCTCTTTTGGTTCGACGATCACGCCCTCACGCACCGCGTCCGTCGGATTCAGCACCACTGTGTCGCCCTCCGACAAGCCTGAAAGGATCTCGACTTGAGCTCCGTAGTCGCGTCCGATGGTCACTTCCTGGAAGTGCACTTTGCGATCGGAGCCCACTACGGCGACGCGCGGGCCTTCGGCGGGGAGAAGCAGAGCGTCGGCCGGGATCATCAGGATGTTCACGGCATGCGCCAATCCGAAGCGGGCCTTGGCGTACATGCCGGGGAGCAGCTCCTCCTTGGGATTCTGCACGATCAGCACGGCCAGCATCGTGCGGGAATTGGATTCGACGGAATGCGTGATCCCGCCGACGCTGGTTTGGAAAACGCGGTTGGGCAGTTCGTCGACTCTCAATTCCGCGGGCAGCCCGTCGTGAATCATGGGCGCATAGGATTGCGGCACGCTGACGAACACACGCAGGACGTCGATTTGCGCCACGCGCATCAGCTCGCGCGAGGATGAGGTATTTCCGCTGGTGATCAGCGTCCCAAGGTCGGAATTCAGGCTGCGGAACGTGATCACTCCGTCGAAAGGAGCCTCCAGGCGATCGAAGGTCTTCACTTGGTCCAGCCGCTTGAGGTTCGCGTCATTGGACGAAACGGTGCTCTCCGCCGCACGAATGTTTTCTTCAGCGGATTTGACGTTCGCCGCGGCCAACTCCAGCGCGGCGGCCTTTTCATCGTAATCCTGTTTGGCGAACACGCCCTGATCGGCGA
>Ga0210410_10002807_pt1 | contig 15535 bp, 11 predicted proteins | sample IncBWC4MmetaG_FD_161058 | JGI IMG/M metagenome (GOLD analysis project Ga0210410, IMG submission 161058) | Forest soil microbial communities from Barre Woods Harvard Forest LTER site, Petersham, Massachusetts, United States - Inc-BW-C-4-M | ecosystem: Environmental > Terrestrial > Soil >... | reverse complement strand
ATGGCCGGAGCCCGGCTCTTCTTCAAATGCGACAACCTGCAAAAGACCGGCTCCTTCAAGATTCGCGGCGCTTCCAACGCTATCCTTTCCTTGAGCGAAGAGGAAGCGGCTCGCGGAATTGTGACGCAGTCCAGCGGCAACCACGGCGCGGCGGTAGCTTGCGCAGCCGCGTGGCGCGGAGTCCCTGCGTGGATCGTCATGCCAAAGAACGCGCCACTCGTGAAAGTCAAAGCGATCGAGGGCTACGGTGGAAAAATTGTTTTCTGCGAACCGAAAGTTTCCTCGCGCCAGGAAGTCTGCGATCGTGTGCAAGCGGAAACCGGCGCGCACCTGGTCCATCCGTACAATGATGACCGCATCATTGCCGGGCAGGCCACCGCGGCCAAAGAGCTGCTCGAAGAGGTAGGAGATTTGGACGCCGTGTTTGCCCCGGTCAGCGGTGGCGGCCTCCTGAGCGGAACCTGCCTGGGTGCCCAGGGCCTTCGCCCGGGAGTGCGCATATTCGGCTGCGAGCCGGAGCGCGCCGATGACGCTTACCGCTCGCTCACCACCGGGACGCTGCAATCGCTCGAATCCAGCGACACCATCGCCGACGGTTTGCGCGCGTCATTAGCGCCGCGCACCTTCGCCATCCTGCGCCGCCATGTCGACCGCGTCCTCCTGGTCAGCGAAGAAGAAATTATCTCCGCCGCGCGGCTCGTCTGGGAACGCATGAAAATCATCATCGAGCCATCGAGCGCCGTGGCCATCGCTCCGCTCCTCAAGCCCGGCACGGTGGCCTCGCTGAACTTGCCAAAGCGCACCGATGGCGGCGCTCCGAAGTTGGGCGTCATCTTCTCTGGCGGCAATCTGGACTTGTCTTCCCTGCCCTGGATTCGCTGAAAACAGATTCAAATGCATTCGAATTCTGCAGCGGCCTAATAGGGAGGGTCCTGCTCCGTAGCTGGCCGATTCTTCTCCGTTGCTCGAACCAGCCCGGACTCATCGACTCGGAGGTTCAGAAAGTCGCTCTTTTCTGGGCGCGCGAGAATCACAAATCCGCGAAAAACGGCCTCGCCTGATGGTGCCGTAGGACTGTACTCGATTCTGTAGCCTGCACTCACAGCAGCCTCCATGGGCAAACTCGCGCGATCTCCTAGCGATTTCAGGGTCGATGGATAGGTGCCCCTGCTGGCGAGAGCGTAAGCTGTGAGCGCTTCGCGAAGCTCAGTGAGCGATTTGGCAGCGACCCCCGCCGCCTGTGAAGCAGGGCTGATGTTGGGTTCCCGAAAATTGCGCCAGAGAATTCCTGCCAAGCTGATGGCTAACACTAGTATTACTGCAATTAAGTATCTATATTCTTGCGCGATACGCGTCGCCGTAATGGGTGGTCGCAAATCGAGGTCCACCATTGGGACGGGACGCGTTTGGTCCGCGCCGCAAAAGGGGCACACAACGGCGCCTCGTTCCAGCATTACCAAGCAGGACCAGCATGAAGGTACGGGCGTTTGGGCACCTCCAGAATACGACGCGTGCGGCGCCGCCAAGCCCAAGCTGCGGTATGAGTCGAACACCATATAGCTCCGCCTGATTCCAGGCTTTTAGTCGGCCAGCGATTTGAAGGAGCAGGTTGCGTGCCACACTCCAATGCGTGCTAGTTGTGCATAATTTGTGCCAAGCAGTGGTTCGTTCCTGTCTCCACCCGGCGTACCGGAGTGACTCTTGTGTTCCGAAGCGGGAATAACTCCACTCGCGGACGCTCCACCTTACTCATAGATTGTTGACTTTCCATAAGTTAAACACGGCAGTTGAGTCGCCAAATGGTGGATTGCATGCAAGTGACTCTACTTGCCCGGAAGGGGATCCGCCTCAACCACAAACGGTCTTTTCGCCCTTAAGAGTCCCTCGGATGGCATCTACTGTGAACGAAACGGCAATCGGTGACCTACTCGTGCGTTCAGGAATCATCGATGCTACCGGACTCGCTCGCGCTCGAGAAGCCCAGGAAAAAAATGGCGTCTCTTTGAGTAAGGCCCTGGTAACCTTGGGATTGGCGGATGAGCAGGGCATAGTCGGGGCCATCGCCCAGATGATGCGTTTGGAGGCGCTCGATCCGAAGTTGCTGGAAATTCCCGCCGAAATCGCTGCCCTTCTGCCTTCTGATTTTTGCCGCAAGCGAACGGTTGTGCCCCTGAGCCTTCAAGGCAAGATTCTCAGGCTGGTAATTGCCGACCCCACGGACTACCCGACGATTCAGGATGCGGAATTTCGCAGCGGAAAGCGGATCCTGGCCGTGGTGGGCAGCCACGCCCAAATCCACAACTTGATCCGCCAGACGTATGCGGAAGAACCTCCCGCGAATCTGGACGCTCTGGGCGCGGTTGCTGCTCAAGGCGAAGTGGAAACGGTTACAGATTCCGAGATCGAGGTCGTCGATCCGGCCAAATTAGCGAAAGACACTAAGATGCCGCCAGTCGTCCGATTAGTGAACCTGATCTTAAGCGGCGCGGCAAAGATTGGCGCCAGCGATATTCATATGGAGCCGAAAGAAAATTTCCTGCAAGTGCGCTACAGAGTGGACGGTCTGCTGCGCGAAGTCATTAAGGTTCCGAAGAATCAAATGGACGCCGCCATTTCGCGAATGAAAATCATTTCTGGAATGGATATCGCCGATCGCCGCCGCCCTCAGGACGGCCGCAGCCGGCTGAAGTACGAAGGCAAGCGCATTGACCTGCGCGTGTCGTCCCTCCCGACGCAATTCGGAGAAAAAGTAGTGATCCGGCTTCTGGACAGCAAGCGGGCCCAGGTAACGATGGAGCAGTTGGGTCTGACTGCCGAGAATCTGCATGCCTTTCAACTGATGTTGTCGCGCCCGCAAGGAATGATTCTGGTCACCGGGCCAACCGGCAGCGGAAAAAGTTCGACACTTTACACCGCCCTGAACTGGGTTAAGTCTCCGACCAAAAATATCATCACCGTTGAAGATCCCATCGAGTATCAACTCGATGGCGTGAACCAGGTCCAAATCAATACCAAAGCGGGCGTCACCTTCGCGGCCGGACTGCGATCCATTCTGCGGCAGGACCCTAATATTATTTTGGTCGGGGAGATCCGCGATCAGGAAACCGCGGGCATTGCGCTGGAGGCCGCACAGACGGGCCACTTGCTCTTGAGTACTCTTCACACCAACGATGCCCCCGGCACCATTAGCCGGCTCTTGGACTTGGGGGTCGAGCCTTTTTTGATCGCTTCGGCCGTGATTGGCATTCTCGCTCAACGTTTGGTGCGCAGTCCTTGCCCTTCATGCAGTGTTCCTGACTCTCCCAGCGCGGACGCGATTGAAAAAGCGGGCGGAGCTGCGCGTCTGCCAGCCAACGCGAAGTGGATCGCGGGACATGGCTGCGACGTGTGCCGGCAGTCGGGGTGCAAAGGGCGCGTTGCGATTCACGAACTCTTGGTTGTGAACGATGAAATTCGGGAGCTGATCTCTCGTCGGGCATCCGAGCACGCCATTCGCAAGGCCGCCCGAAACGGGGGCATGCGCACTCTTCTTGAAGACGGAATCCTAAAGGCCGCTCAGAGCCTGACCACACTGGAAGATGTTGTCCGCGTTGTCGCAGCGGATGATGCTGCAGCTCACAAAGAGGAAGCCACTAAACCGGGGGCCGTTCATTCCTCTGCCGCTCACGACGATGCAGCAGCGCACAAACGGGAGGTGGCCATCGATCTGGATGAAACACTGCCGCATGTCCTGGGAGAAACGGGCAAGCCCGGTGATTCACAAGAGAAACAGCGCGTCCTGGTTGTTGAGGACAGCAAGACAATCGCCTCCGTGGTGAAGTATTTCCTGGAGCTGGAAGGCTTCGAGGTTCTCCAGGCCAAGGACGGGAACTTGGGCTTGGCATCTGCCAGGCGTGACCATCCGCATGTCATCGTTACGGATTACAACATGCCCGGCATGGACGGCATGGCTATGGTCAAAGCTCTTCGGGCTGACGCCGCAACTCGCGGTATCGCCGTGTTGATGCTGACTTCAGAAGAAAGCGTCGAGAAAGAGGCACAAGCGCTTGAAGCAGGCGTCGATGACTACATCCTGAAGCCGGTTGAGCCGCGCCGTTTGGCAGCTCGCGTCAGATCCGTACTCGCGCGGTCGCAGCGCCGACACGTCGCCGTCCCTCAATGAGTTTCATCCGGAACCCGCGGAGACTGCCTTCGAATGAGCCGGGCAAGGTTAAAGAAAGGAGCGCCACATGGGGGACATGAACGCAAGCGTCATGGTATTTGTCGAGGAAGGCAATGAAAAGGCGGACGAGCTCGAGCGCCATTTGATTCTGTTGGAAAAGTCTCCCACTTCGCAGGAATTGCTGGTCGAAGTTTTTCGCGCCTTGCACACCATTAAAGGGGCCACCAGCTTTCTGGGCTTCACGAAACTCGGCACACTGGCGCACAGCGGGGAAAGCTTGCTGGCTCGCCTGCGCGACGGCAAATTGCCGATCAACCAGGAAATCACCACCGCCCTGCTGTCCTTGGTGGACGCCATCCGTGAAATGTTGTCGGATATCGCGGCGACTGGCATGGAAGGCAATAGAGAATACGCGGGTCTGACAGATACGCTTACCAGGCTGCAGAAGGCTGCGTGAACTCAGCCGTCTAGCAAGACCTGCTCCTGTCAGTTTGTTAGCAAGAACAGGGCCTTACCCCGGCTTGGGGATCTGGCAGGTATGGCCTGAAAAGAGACTTCATGCGCGCACTCGTCGTAGAAGACTCGAAGACCATTCGAATGATCCTTTGTGCGTATCTGCGAAAAATGGACATTCAGGTCGTCGAAGCGGCCGACGGCCGTGAGGCCCTGGAGCGTTTAAGCGAGATGCAACCACCAGACTTGGTGCTGGTAGATTGGAACATGCCCGTAATGAGCGGCATCGATTTCATCCGCGAAGTCCGCAAGCTGCGAATCTATGACCTGCTTCCACTCATTATGGTGACGACAAATTCGGAATCCGAGCATCTCGGCACTGCAATGGAAGCTGGCGCCAACGAATATATCCAGAAACCCTGTACGCTCGATTCCCTCCGTGAAAAGATTGAGCGGCTCGGCCTTCTCAAAACATAAATTCAGTTCCCGCGCTGGTTCCGAGCGAGTTGGGAACTGTAAAAAGTATTTAACGCTTCGTAGAACTGTTTCGATTTCGCAGGATTCTGCTCTTTCTTGATCATGGTGTTCAAAATCGGTTCCAGGAATCGGCCGTACTTTTCCAGCGTCGCGCCGTCGTGTGTGACCAGGGCGCGCTGGACCGCTTTTTCCGTCGCGGGCGTGATAAGTTCGAGGCGCCCGACAAAGACGCGCGTGGTTTGCGCCGGAACTGGGTTAATCGAAAGCGGCAGAATCCCGTCCACGAACGCGGTAGGCACGATATATAAGAGCCGGCTGCCTTCTTCGAACCAGGAATCTTTCCACGTTTCCACCATTGCGTGCGCCTCGTCCTGGTACAGCCCTTGAGCGACCAGCATTCCTTCGAGATCCCGGTACAAATCATTGACATTGGCGGTGAGCTCCGGAGCATCGAGCCTCGCTTCGTTTTGCATTCCTTCGCCCGCGCGATAGCCCACTTTTCCCCCGCGCCGTTCGAATACGATGAAATGTGGAACGGCTTCCCCGCTGCGATTTTCCAGCAGCACTTGGCCATTTGCCGCCAACGTCGCCGAAATGGGCACGCGGAATACAGACACGCCGCGATAAAACAGAAATTTTTCCTGTTGCTCGCCCGCCGTGGTCTTCACGCGCAGCGGTGTAGAAGAAGTCGTTCGCGCGGCATAGTAATGATTGCCCGTATTGTCCTGCGGAAGTTCCATCCGGAGATTTGGCGCCAGCGTGACGGAATCCCACGCGATAGTGCCGTCAGCGCCCGGCTGATAGAGCGTCCCGTCAAAAATATTCGCGATTGGTTCGACCCGGCTGGCCCGCGGATACCATTCCGTGATCAGCCCTTTGGAAAACGCGACTTTCACGGAAACCGTTTCCTCGCGCGAATCATAAAAGTAAAGGACCGGCGTCTCCATTCGAACCGTCCCGCGCAATCCCCGCTTAAACCCGGCGTTTCGAAAGTGCTCTACAAAATTGGGCAGGTCCGTGGATCCATTCAGCGGCGACCACTCGACAGCCTTCCCGTCGCCACCCGCAATCGAAGTGAACGTGCCCCACTCGTGCACCGTGAGGCTCGGATACGTGGGTCGTCCGGCCGTGCCGCCGGACAGATAAGTCACCAGCATGAACGAGCAGGTAAGCAAACCAACAGCCAGCAAGCGCGATGATTTTGGCACCATGAATAACCCTCCCGGCAAATTCCCTTTGGTCTTGTTTCTGCTGCCTAGCAAGACGCAGCGCGAGGCGGGAGTGTTAACAATCCGCGGAGGTCGAAGCGTTGTCCGTAAGGCTCGCAAATGGCGGCCTGGCATTCGAATGGGCGGGTATGCGAACGGAAGTTACGCCCTACTTGTCCTTGAGCTTCAGTTTCCCGCTGGCTTTATTCGATTCGAGGAATTCGCGAAGCTGCGGAGCCGCCTCCAGCAGTCGCGCCCACTGTTCGTAATACAGCGTCACCGGGAAGCGTCCGAGGCCGTACACGCTGACGCCGCCCTTTTCCCCCACGCGAAATTCCAGCGAGCCGGTGCGGCGCCCGCCTTCCTGCTTCTCAAGTTCCGCAAGCCGCGCTTTCAGTTCCTCATAAGATGGTTCAGCCATGGCCACTCCTCCAGCGGTTCGAATCGAAAGCGGATTATACACTGGGCCGCCGCTCGCGCACTTAGGGCCGTTATTTATGGCGTATACTGCGTGGCCAAAGCACGGCTCGAGGAGGATGCTTCATGAGCGAAGGCCAGCGAAAAGAAGAAGAGCAAAGCCTCGTGGATTGGGTAAATCTTCCGGCGGGCGCCACGCCAGTGGGCCTGTGGTCGGCGCTCCATGACGCGCAAATCGTATCCATTCGCTCCAGCTTGCTGGAACGCACAATTACTCTCCACCTCGAAAGCGATCACCTCTTGGAATTTCACAAGCTCCCGCTCGATATGCAGTTTCTTTTGAAACTGGAGGGTGTGCAGTCCGCGCGCGTGCTTCATTTCGCCGTGTGGCCGGGAAAGTTTTTGGTTCCTGCCGGCGTTTCTGGCGAAGAGGAAGCGCGCCTCATCGCCGAGTATCAATCCAAGTGGCGCGAGGAATCGCTGAGCTGGGGCGAACTCGAGAAGGCCGTCACCACGGAATGCAAACAGGTCATTGATATCGCGGACGCCACGCTGGCCACCGCGCCGGATGGCTCCGTGGCACTGCGCATCAGCGGCCTCTTGAACTACACGGTGTACCACGAGCTTTTCTTGCGCGCCGAGCGCTTGACTCTCACGCAGGGTGATGGCAAGGAGCTTGGAATTGCCGGATTGCTAAAAATGGGAGAAGAGTATTGGGCAGCCGTGGAGCAGCGCAAAAACGGCGTCTCCCAGGATAGCCCTCGCGCAACTTAATTCGCGATCCGGGGTTACCACATGGGATGGGGCCTGGATTGCCTTGGGCATCCCGCTATACAAGGGCTGCCATCCAAGTGAGCAGGGAGCGATGCACCCGCAGCGTTCGCGGGAATCGCAGGTTGAGGGAGCCAAAGATTATGAGGAATTACCCGGCAATTTTTACCGGATTTGGACAGTTTTGGCGCGGAACTGCAATGGTAGCCTTGGCACTCTGCCTTGGCGTAGGGACCTTCGCGCAGCAAGAGCCCCAGGCACAGCCACCGCAGCAGCCAGGCCAGCAGCAGGGCCCGCAACCCGCAGATCAGCCTGCAGCGCAGCAACCGCAGCCACCGCCCGATTCGGCGCAGCCCACCTACACGCCCCAGGACGCCGACAGACCACCCTATTCGCATGACAGGTCTGCGCAAACCTCACCGAACCAGCGAAATGAGCAGGCTCCTCGACGTCAACCCACCCCGGCACCTCAGCCGAGCCAGCCGGTTCCAGGTAATTTGACCGTACCCTCAGGGACGGTTCTCATTGTCCGCCTCAATGACTTCCTTTCCAGCGACAAGAATCAAGTTGGCGACCAGTTCACCGCGGTACTGAGCGAGCCGATTATCGTGAACGGCTGGGTCGTGGCGCGGCGCGGCCAAATCGTTACCGGCCAGGTAAAAGATGCCAAGAAGGCCGGCCGAGTCAAAGGGACTTCAGAATTGGGGCTCGAACTTACCGACGTAACGATTGTGGATGGGCACCAAGTGCCCGTGCTTTCGCAGTTGTGGAAAGCCTCCGGTGGCACCAGCCACGGCGCAGACGCGGCGACCATCGTAGGCGGAACCGGAGTGGGCGCAGCAATCGGCGCAGCGGCCGATTGGGGCCGCGGCGCGGCCATTGGCGCGGGAGCCGGGGCGGCAGCCGGTATTGCCACCGTGCTGCTTACCCGCGGCCGGCCGACAATCCTCGGACCTGAAGAGCAACTGACCTTTCGACTCGTGGACCCCGTCACGATTGACACTACGCAAAGCCAGCAAGCGTTCCTACCGGTCGCGCAACAGGACTATCAAGCTGGCAGGATGGAGCGGAGAGGTCCGCCTAGCTTGGCCGGACCCTATCCCTACGCAGTGGCACCCTATCCCTGCGGTTACTATGCTCCGTGCTACCCGTACGCTGGCTATGCTTATCCTGGCTACGTGGGCTTTTACGGCGGCTACTGGGGCTGGGGACCGCGCTACTACAGCGGCTACTACGGTCGGCGCGGCTTCCGTCGTTAATGCAAATCCAGATTCGGGGATCGTTTTCTGCCGGGGGGTATCCTACCCCCCGGTTTTTTGTTGAAGAGTGCGTAATCCTATGAAAAGAAAAGCCTTGAATTTTTGCTCGGCGCAAAAAAAATGCAAAAAACGCAAAAGAGTGCGCAAGCCCTTGATTCTAAATCACTAAGCTAAATCGCTCACAAGCGCCGAGACGAAAAAGCGTGCCCATACCTGAAAAGAAACAACTTAACCCTGGAGAAGGCCCGGCTCAGATAGCGGCGGATTCAGCGAAGCGAGGTAGTAAGGAAGAGGAATGCACTTATACCTAAGAGCTAAGATATCTGATATTATAAATTACTCATGTTACAATAAATGGGTCTAATCGGCAAGCTATTCCAGGGTCATTGCAAGGGCGCTTGTTGATTCTGTTCTCCCGCTCGGGCGCTCAAGAGCGGGCTGAAGCCGCGAAGCCTCTTCATCAATTCGGCGAGGCGCGGGCGATCTTCTTCGCGCACGGTTGTGAAGGCCAAGCCCAATCCACGGCCGGGCTCTACGTGTCGCACAACCGCTTCCGCTCTGATCTGTCCTTCTTCGACAAGAAAGTGAACGTTGGTCTTCTCACCCACAGCCCTTGCGTTCCGTGTGTGCACGTACAGGCCGCCCGAACTTAGATCGCGAACCCGCGAAGTATCGTCAGCTCCGACGGAACTCCAGTAGACATAAACGTCTCCCGGCGTCTCGATCCGCGAACTGAATCGTTTTGAATGGGGTGTTTGTAACTGCATGATCACTCACCTCAGCTGGCATCCGCCTTCTCGGTTTGCGGCCTTACAACGGCGCACCGAAGCGGTTTTGTCGCCATATACATTCCTCACCAGCTTTAGATGCAGGCGAGAAAAGCGGCGATACATTTTTCGAACCGCCTCGTCAACGAAGTGCGATGTCCGCGCCGCAAAACCCACTGGAAGCGTAGAGGAGTGCTCCGGCCGAATCTGTATCATTTTGTACAGCGTGGATAAGTCCCCGCCCCAGTTCGAGTCAGTGGCGGACGCCGGCCACGGCGGTGCTTGTGCACCCGCCGTGATCCCCACTGGGGAATAAAGGCGGTGGAGGGACGGTTTTGCTTAGCTAGAGAGGTGGGTTTGGCGTGCCCAGGCGATGCCTGAATTCAACGCCGAAACGGGGCTTTAGCAAGGTAACGGGAAGCATCCCGGAGAGTGGCAGGTGCATCGGAGTGGGCATGGGGCGGTGGCGGGTCGTGAACTCGCGAGGTTGGGTGCTGTTCGCAAGAGAAGTTCCGCCGGCTGAGTACTAGAGAGTCTAATCAATTCCTGTGATAGGCTTTACGCGTTTTAAGGTGAATCGTTCACGGTCCATGCCCCTTCGGCCAGAAGCCGTTTCATGAAGTGCTTCCTCGCTCCCTTTGGCCAGCACCCTCAGACCGCAAACGCTTTGCCCGGGTCCTCAAAATCCTTCGGCGTGGGCGGACAATGAAACTCAACATTTCTGCAACTCGCAATTCCCTTTTCATCCTTGCTCTTACTCTAGCGCTGACGGGCCTTTCTGCAGCAGCCAACGCGCAAGAGAATCCTGAGGCCGAGAAGAAGACTGCGCCTACGGCGAAATTCCCCGCGGCAAAAGCGCAGGCAGCGGCAGCTACCGAACAACCTGACGCGGACGCCCCTAAGCAGAAAGCGGCCAAAGAAGAAAAGGATAGCCCGGACGCAATTCGCAAACGCGAAGAATGGTTTTACAAACAGCGCAGCTCGGCGAATGGACACATCCCCGCCGGTGCTCATGCTAAGGCGCTTGCGCACATGCAGCGCATGATGGAAGCGGAAGGCAAGCTGGTGCATCGCGCGGACGGCTCCGTCGCCGAGGTGGCTCCTTTCGCCGCATCCGTGACAAATACGTGGACTTCCATCGGGCCGACGCCCACGACTGGCGGGGAATTTAGCCCAGTGACCGGCCGCATTACCACCATCGCGGTCGATCCGAGCGATGCGACGGGAGGCACCGCGCTGATCGGTGGCGCTCAAGGCGGCATCTGGCGGACAACGAACGCGGGAGCTACTTGGACGGCCGTCGGCGATCAAAACGCATCTCTTGCCATGGGTTCGATTGCTTTCGCTCCTTCCAGTCCTGCCACAGTCTATGCAGGTACCGGTGAGCAGGCCTCGATTGGGTTCGACGTTTATTACGGCGCGGGCGTACTCAAATCCACGAACGGCGGCTCGACGTGGACGCAGAGCTGCACGACGGCCGGCCCGACGTGCCCTTTTATTGGACCGTTCGATCCCGGGCTAGAGCCTGGATTCGGGTTTTTTAACGATGGGGGAGCCCGAATTAGCTATATCGCTGTCAATCCAACAAATCCGAATTTGGTCCTCGCTGCAGCCCAAGTCACCAACCTGCAAACGGGCAACTTCACGGCTGGCGGTATTTACTGCTCGACCGACGGCGGAGCAACGTGGACAAACCTCATTACCAATCTCGGTGCCGGTTCGTTCGTAGGTTTCGCGAGCTCCACAGTTGCTTATGCTGCGATTGGCGACCCCTTTGGCGGCCCTGCCAACGGTATTTACAAATCAACGAACGCCAATGGCGGAGCGACTCCGTCCTGCAGCGCGATCACCTTCACGCAGCAAACAGCAGCCGCGTTGCCGCCGCAGACTTCCATGGGCCGAATTGATCTTGGAATTGCCCCAAGCGACACAACGGGAAACAGAGTTTACGCGTCAATCGCTGATGCTTCGATAGATCCTACTACGAACATCCCAAGAGCTTCGAACCCTAATCTTGGAGTATGGGTGACAACCAATGGTGGGACAAGTTGGACGCTGACACCGGCGCCGGACGCGTGTAATGCTCAGTGTTGGTACGACAACGTGGTCAAAGTCGATCCGAACAATGCAGCCATCGCCTTCTTTGGCGGCGCCGCACTAGGTAACCTCAACGCGGCGGGGTGGGTCCAGCGCACCACGAATACGGGAGGAGCTTGGACCTCAGTAATACCAACCGTACAGGAGGCAGGGCTCCCACATGTGGACGTCCACGCGATGGCTTTCGTGAAGATTGGGACGAAAGTTCGCATGTACCTGGGTAACGACGGCGGAATCTGGAGAACTGACGATGCAGAAGCAACGCCCGTCGTCTGGACGAATTTGAATGACTCGACATTGACGCTGACGCAGTTCTATCCCGCGATTTCCATCCATCCTTCTTCGCAAGCGGTAGCGTTTGCGGGAGCGCAGGACAACGGCAGCCAAATCTATGCGGGCCCGAGTACCACTTGGATTGACAACAACTTTTGTGGTGACGGCACGGGAACAGCGATCGACAACGTAGTTCCCAGCACCGTGTACGTGGCCTGCAACGGAATCAATATTGGCGTTTCGACGCAGAACGGTCAGCCGAACACTTTCCTCAACGCGGTGAACGGGATCAATCCCGCCGACAACTCGGACTTCGTGCCCCCGCTGGTCACGGACCCAAGCACACTGAATACCGTGTACGTCGGCACCACGAAGGTCTACCAATCCGTAAACGCTGGGAGCTCCTGGACAGCCTTATCCGGCGACCTGGTAAACGGAGCGAAGGACGATGTCCTAACGGCGCTTGCCGTGGCACCGGGAAAGCCAAACGTGGTCTACGCGGGAGCGAATACCGGCGGGGTTTTCGTGGCCACAAACGTGGCGGCTGGGTCCGGCACGTTCGTCCAAGTTGCCGGCCAGGCCGGCCTGCCGCCACGCCAGGTTTCGGCAATCACGGTGGATCCTTTGGACGCAACGGGCAACACGGCATACGCCGCATTCTCGGGATTCGCGTTTGTCGGCAATGGCATCAACGACGTCATCGGCCATTTGTTCAAGACGACGGATGGCGGCGCGACCTGGAAAGACGTCAGTTGCACGGTGGCTAGTTGCGCGACACCTGCATTGACCGACCTCCCCAACAGCCCGGTCAATGATGTCGTGGTTGACCCGGATGTCGCTGGGACGCTTTACGCCGCGACGGACATCGGGGTGTTTCAAGGAGTCTGCACGACCACGTGCACGTGGACGACCTTGAGCACAGGGCTTCCACGCGTAGCCGTCCTTTCATTGAAGTTGCATCATGCGTCACGCACGCTACGCGCGGCCACGCATGGCCGCGGCGTGTGGGACGTCGTTCTCAATAACTTCACTTTTACGAACCCGCACATTTCCTCCATTTCCCCGGTTTCCGTACTCGCCGGAGGTGGCTCTTTCACCTTGACGGTGAATGGCGTCGGACTGACAGGCGGCACAGTTCTTTGGAACGGCTCCGCCACCAATGTCACCACCACTCCGGTCAGTGATACACAATTGACCGCGACCATCGGCACCGCACTCACCGGCGGTGGGGGAGCACCCAAGATCTCCGTGAGTACGGCAGCGGGGACCAGCAACGCGCTGACGTTTACAGTAATTGGCGGGGCGCCCACAATTACGTCCGTCGCTGCCACTCAGGTCCCTCTGGCAAACTTGCCGGTGACGATCACGGTCGCTGGCACGGGATTTGCTTCCAATTCCGTGGTGCTTATGAACCCGGATGTGGGCGGCACAGCCATTCCGACCACTTTCGTTAGTGCTACATCGCTGCAAGCTACCATTCCAGCTTCCTTCGCTGCCGGATTCGGGAGCACGAATTCCGTCGGCGTACAGAATCCTCCGCCGGGCGGCGGCACAACAGTCACCAATTTGAATGTCAACCCGCCCATACTCTTGCCAACGTTTGTCGTTGTGGCTTCAGCGCCGAGTAACGACAACTTCGCGAACGCCATGAGCATCACCGGGAATACCTTCACGGACACGAAGGACAGTTCCGCCGCGACAACCCAAACGAGCGACCCAGCGCCGCCTTGCTCACAAAACCCGGCGCAGATCCCCTTTACGACTGGCATCTCCAACACCATCTGGTACAAGTTCATGCCAACGTCCAACGGAACGATTACCGATGTGGACACCATCGGAAGCAGCTACGACAGTGTACTTTCCATCTGGACCGGCTCCGGTACCACCGAGACATCCCTGACCGCGACGCTAGTGGCCTGCAACGACGACATCGTTCCGATGGTCGTCACGCAATCGCAGATTCAGGGTGTCGCCGTCACGTCGGGGACGACCTACTACATCATGGTTAGTTCCTTCGGCCAGGCCGATCCCAATCCGGTCGCATTTGGCGGAAAGAGCATTCTGAACTTCACGTTTGCCAGCAGTAGCGGGACCGGCGGCTTCACGATCGGGGGCACTGCAGTTTCGCTCTCGCCCGCGACGGCTGGAAGTAGCGGCACCGGCACGTCCACAATCACCATGACGCCTGCCGCTGGTTCGACCGGCACCCAGACCGCGAATATAACCTGTTCAGTGCTTCCTCCTGGGGTTACTTGCACGCCGAATCCGCTCTCGATCAGCACGACTGGCACGACGGCCATGACGGGACAATTAACCGTGACAGTTGCAGCTCCGGCGGCGGCGAACGCGATCGCATCGGTGGTGCCTGACGAGCGCAAACTTTATGCCGCGGGCCTGACCCTCGCGAGCGGTGGCAAAGGTTGGTGGACACTGAGCGCAATCACGGGGCTCGGCGCCATACTCTTGCTTTTGCTCCCCGGGCGGAAGCGGTACCGCGCGGCGCTGGCTCTCGGCCTGCTCTGCATCCTGAGCTTCACGCTGGGCTGCAGCAGCTCCGGAGGAGGCGGCGGTGGTGGTGGCGGCGGCCCGGTAGCTACCACGACGCACATCACGGTCACCAGCGCGACAAAGGGTCCGGCTACCACCGCGTTTACCTTCACCGCGACCGTGACTGGCGGCACTCCAACGGATATGGTGCAGTTGTTTGACGGAACGACTGCCATTGGAACTGCTGTGGCAGTCTCCGGCGGCACGGCGAACCTTTCCACGGGGGCAATGAGCACGGTGGGAACGCACGCCATCAGCGCGCACTACGCCGGCGATGCCACCAATACGCAAGCGTCGTCAAGCGGCTCCCTGAACGTGACGGTCACAGGATCGACTACGCTCTCCATCGCTGCGTCGCCTGCGGCGTCGAATGGGTCACCAACAATCAACATCACAATTAATTGAGAATCATACAAGGAACAAAGACGGGGCGGCTCCGAGGTTTTGGGGCCGCTCTTTTTTGGGGAATCGTCAGTTGACGTTGGGCGGAAAAACGATGTTCCAGAACAGCGGCGCCGGCGTCAGAAATTCCACTGGAAGCAACGAGCCTTCCTGATTCATCTGCCCAGGTCGGACGACGTTGACCTCCACCTTCTGCTGAGACTTGGGATTCTCGATCGTAAACTTTGTGCCCTGGGCAAAGCCCTCGGGAAGAATGATCATGGCGCCGGTGGCGCTCACGGTATGCGTGAAGCCTTTCATGGGTTCCGGCTTGTTGGGGACGTGAACGAGAATGGCCATGCGCAGCAGCACACGCTGGGCGCGGCGGCGCTCCTCGGCGGTGGGCTGCCGCTGCACCGCAGGGCGCACGGGATGCCCGCCTGGGGCCTTGAGGTTGGAGGTAGGCTTAATCACAGTTCCAGCCCCCAAAAATCCATCTCTGGCGCGACCAACTCGATTCCATATTCCCAGCCGTCGGGGCGCGCATTGCCCTTCCAAACAATCACCGCGGCGTTGCTGGTCTCGGTGGCCAGATTGGTGAGCGCCAGGCGATGCTCGAGGTCCAGCGAATCGGACAGCACTACCATGCAGCCGTAGGGATTCACCACTCGCGTGTGGGCTTCGACGGCGTGGCGCTTGCCGGCATCGCCGTCCCATTCCAGG
>Ga0210410_10002805_pt1 | contig 15550 bp, 7 predicted proteins | sample IncBWC4MmetaG_FD_161058 | JGI IMG/M metagenome (GOLD analysis project Ga0210410, IMG submission 161058) | Forest soil microbial communities from Barre Woods Harvard Forest LTER site, Petersham, Massachusetts, United States - Inc-BW-C-4-M | ecosystem: Environmental > Terrestrial > Soil >... | reverse complement strand
CTCGGCGATGAATTTTTTCAGACCGCCACCGGTGAGCAGGTCGCGGCGGATGTAGTCCATCCAGGGAGACTGGCCGTAGGCGAGGAGGCCTTTGAGAGGATTGGCAGCGGATTGGCTTCCGGTATTCGGAACAGTTGCTGAGGTTGTCATAACACTTCTCCTTATAGTTTCAAAAGGGCCTTCATCCTAATTCTACGCCCCTGCGAGGCAGGGGGCCTGGGAATTCAACTCTTGCACATCTTGTCCTCGAGGGCCTGCACCTTGGCGAGGCGGCGGACGTGGCGCTCCTCGTTAGTGAATTTTGCGCCCATGTAAGCGCGCACGAGCTCTTCGGCGAGCTTTTCGCCGGTGATGCGAGAGCCCAGGACGAGGACATTAATATTGTCGTGCTCGACGCCCTGATGGGCGGAGTAGGTGTCTGCGACCATGCCGGCGCGGATGCCGCGGACTTTGTTTGCGGCGACGCTGGCGCCGACGCCGCTGCCGCAGATGAGGACGCCGCGTTCGGCGCGGCCATCGAGGACGGCCTTGCCGACGGCTTCGGCAAAATCGGGATAGTCGGAGGGATTTTCGTTGTAGGCGCCGACGTCGAGGACTTGATGGCCGAGCGAGGCAAGCAAGACGCCCATGGCATTCTTGAGTTCAAAGCCTGCGTGATCCGAACCGATGACAACTTTCATAGTCAGGTTACCTTCCCAGCAGTTGCTTCGCGGCGGTGACGACGAAGTCCGGCCCGAAGCCAAATTTGGGCAACAGATCCTTCAGCGGCGCGGAAGCGCCAAACGAGTGCATGCCGATCATTTTGCCCTTGGAGCCGACGTAGCGATCCCAGCCGAGTGTAGCGGCCATTTCGATGGAGACGCGCGCGGTGACGGCGGCGGGCAGAACGCTTTCCTTGTAGGCCGCGTCCTGCTGATCGAAAATTGCCCAGCAGGGCATGCTGACGACGCGGGCCTTGATGCCTTCGGCTTTGAGTTTTTCGTAGGCGGCGACGCAGTGCTGCAGTTCGGTGCCGGTGCCCATGAGGATGACATCGGGCTTGCCGCCGTCGGCGTCGGCGAGGACGTAGGCGCCTTTGGCGACGCCGGAGGCCGGAGCGTATTTGGCGCGGTCGATGGTGGGCATGGGCTGGCGGCTGAAGACTAGGGAGGATGGCCCGTGGGTGTGCTGAATGGCGACCTTGTAGGCTTCGGTGACTTCGTTGGCATCGCCGGGGCGAAACACGAGCATGTTGGGCATGGCACGGAAAGCAGCGAGTTGCTCGACGGGCTGGTGGGTGGGGCCGTCTTCACCGACGCCGATGGAATCGTGGGTGAAGATAAAGAGAACGGGAATTTCCATGAGAGCGGCGAGGCGCATGCTGGCGCGCATGTAGTCGCTGAAGTTGAAGAAGGTGGCGGCGAAGCCGCGCAGGCCGGAGAGTGTGAGGCCGTTGACGGCGGCGCCCATGCCGTGTTCGCGGACGCCGAAGTGGATGTTGCGGCCCTTGAATTCGTTGGTGAAGAAATCGCCGGCGCCTTCGAAGAGAAGATTCGTCTTGTTGGATTTGGCGAGGTCAGCGGAACCGCCCACGAGCCAGGGAATATTCTGCGCGAGGGCGTTGAGAACTTTGCCGGAGCTTTCGCGGGTGGCCATGCCTTTGGGGTCGGCGGGGAAGTTGGGAAGATTTTTGTCCCAGCCGTCAGGAAGAGCGCGGCGCTGCATTTTGTTCAGGCGGGCGGCAAGTTCGGGAAATTTCTTGGAGTATTCGGCGAAGAGCGCGTTCCATGCGGTGCGATCGTTGTTACCGCGGGCGCCGACGCCGTTCTGGAAATGCTGGTAGACGCCGTCGGGCACGAGGAACTTGGCGTCCTCGGGCCAGCCGTAATTCTGTTTCACGAGCTTCACTTCGGCTTCGCCGAGCGGCTCGCCGTGGGCTTCGTAGGAATCCTGTTTGTGCGGGGAGCCGTAGCCGATGTGGCTGTCCACGACAATGAGCGTGGGCTTGTCGGTGGTGTTGAGAAATGTTTTGTAGCCGCGGGAAAGTTGCAGGAGGTCGTTGGCGTCGCTCACGCGGGTGACGTTCCAGCCGTAGCCGACGAAGCGGGTCATCATGTCCTCGCTGAAGGACCAGCTTGCGGGGCCGTCGAGGGTGACGCGATTGTTGTCGTAGATCCAGCAGAGATTCGAAAGGCCGAGGTGTCCGGCGAGAGAAGCTGCTTCTCCGCCGACGCCTTCCATCAAGTCGCCATCGCCGCAGACGGCGTAGACGCGAAAATTGAAAAGTTCGAACCCGGGTTGATTGAAATTCGCGGCCAACCATTTTGAGGCGATGGCCATGCCGACGCTGTTGCCGATGCCCTGACCGAGCGGGCCGGTGGTGGTTTCGACGCCGGTGGTGATGTGCGATTCGGGATGTCCGGGAGTGCGGCTGCCGAGCTGGCGGAAGCGCTTGATTTCATCCATCGAGACGGAAAGCTCTTTTTGGACTTCGCCATTCTTATTCACGGCGCGGACGCCCGCGAGATGCAACGTGGAATAGAGAAGCATGGAAGCGTGGCCGGCGGAGAGAACGAAACGATCGCGATTGGGCCAGAGCGGATCGGCGGGATCGTAGCGGAGAAAACTTTGCCACAGAGAATAGACCACGGGAGCCAGACCCATGGGAGCGCCGGGATGGCCGGAGTTGGCCTGTTGCACGGCGTCGATGGAAAGCGTGCGGATAGTATTAATGCAGAGCTGGTCGAGATTGGGCTGGCTCACAGGGACTCCTTCGGAGGATAAAGCAGGATTTGGCTGGCTCACAATGACTCCTTCGCAGGGTTAAAAGGATGCCCACGGAAGAGGAACGATTGCCCGGGACACCGCGCGCGGCAGGAAGCGGGCTATTGTACTGCAAAAACCGGCGACTTGGCGCACCTCTTCTTTTGACAACCCGGGCGGGTAGCACCGTCCCGAAACTTTAGCATAAGACAAAACTGAGATGAGCCAGCGGGAGAAAAGTTGCGTTTTTGGGGCAAGAAGTTCAGGGGGAAGAGACTTTGCGGAGGGAAACGAGGTCGGTTTCGACAGGAACGCCCTTGGCGATCTTCACGTGAAGAAGGGCCTCAAAGGGCTTGAGTTCGCCGGTGTCGGATACGGAGAGGCGCAGGAGAAGCTCCTGAACGGATTTTTCGCGGCAGGCGTATTCGACGGCGCCTTGGGTGCCGAAGGTGGTGGTGCCGGCGATGATCATGACGGAACGCGAGGGATTGAGTCCTGGGATGAAGGCCAGCAGGGCGTAATCTTCGGTGAGGAGCGCATTGGAGGGGGAGGCGAGATAGGATTTCTGTTCGCCGGGTTGAGGGTGAACGTTAAAAACCGCGAGGTCGCCCTTGCGGGGACCGACGGGCATGCGCTGGAAGACGAACTCTCGTGTACCAGGAATTTCCAGAAGGTTCAGATTTTCAGAAGGAGAGCCGACGAAAATCAGGTCGGTATTCTGGGCGTCATCCAGGGAGAAGAGGCTGCCGCGCTTGACGCGGAGATTGCGGCGGAGTTGGCCGAAAACCTGATCGAGGCTGTGGACAGCAATTACTTCGCCGACGCCGGTGTAGTGATCCCAGATAACGTTTTTCGGGTCGTGGGCAGAGTCGTAATAACGCATTCCGGTTTCGGGGCGGCCCACGAACGCGGCGTTGCTGAACACGAGCCAGGGTTCTTCGGGGCCGGTGAGAAAAGGCTTCCAGAAGGTCTGGAAGGCGGCGGGAGCGGGTTTGGCATCGCCAGCAAAGGCAGTCGGAGTGGTCTTGCGAGTGAGATAGAGGGCGAGGAGCGAGCCCGCCAGGAGAAGAGAGAGGACCACTACAGAGAGGAGCCAACCACGAGGGGCCTGCTCGTTGACGGGATGAGAGTGCTCCGGGGGGAGATGAGGGTGCCGATCAGACTTCGAAGCGCCATCCCTCTTGTGGAACGCGAGGGTGTAGGTGCCTTTGGGAAGTTCTATACGGATGGGGTCGGTGGAGCCTTCGCCGGCGTAGTACTCGGCTAGCTTCGAGCGGAGGCGTCCGGCCTGGACGCGGACCATGGAATCAACGGCGGGGTCGAAGTCGGGCGGGCGACCGAACTCCTCAGTGGCAATCTGGTATTCCTTTACGGGGGTGCCGGGATGTTCGATGGCGTGGTGCGCGAGATAGCGCAGAAGCTTACACAAAGACTCTGAACCATGGAGAACGGAGCTGGCTGCAACCTTCTCCACCTGGCGTAGATGTTGCTCCTTATCCGACATACTGTCCCTGTAACCCCAGAAAAATCTCTTTGTAACAACGTAACAAACGATGGAACCCACTGCAAGGGAAGAGGTTTCGGTTGTAACAGTATCAAACGTGACGAGACTTCTTTCTATAGCAAGCATTTGAAAAATTGATGCACACTAAGGGTGCATTTCTCGTTACCGGTGCCAATTTTAGCGGTTATTTGTCTGGGGATGTTCCAACTTCGGGTTCCAGGGGTTAGGAATTCCGTTCCAACGCAAGTCGAGAGGCGTTAGGGGAAGCACTATCCGGTGCCTGTTCAGGTTCGGGTGTGGACAAAGTCATTTCGAACGAAGAAAAGGGGCATGGAATGAAGACGAAACAGTTGCGGAATTGGGTGGTGGTTCTGCTGATCGTCCTCTCGACGGCGGCGGTATGCCTGGCACAGAGCGATACGGCGCGCTTGCAAGGAACGGTGACCGATCCCCAGGGGAACGCTGTTGCGGGGGCGGCAGTGAATGTAACGAGCGTGGAGACGGGACGAGTGTCCACGGCGACGACGAGCGAGTTGGGATATTACACGGTGTCGGCACTGCCCCCGGGGAACTACCGCGTGGACATCGCACAAAAGGGATTCAAGAAAGTATCGCGGACGCTGGAATTGCAAGTGGCGCAGTTGGGTGTGGCGGATTTTCAACTGCAGGTCGGCGAGGTGACGGAGACAATCACGGTGGAAGCGGGATCGCCGGTGATTGATTTGCAGGACTCGTCGCTTGGCGAAGTAGTGGAAGGGCGGCAGATCACGGAACTTCCGCTGAATGGACGGAACTTCACACAACTAGCGCTCCTGGTGCCTGGCGTGACGCGCGGCCAGCCAGGCGGCGCGGCGACTGGCTCGAACAATAACGCGGAGACATTTCGATTCGGACAGGAAGGGGGGGCGTCGCTGGCGGTCAATGGATTGCGGCCGCAAGCGGACAATTTCATTCTAGATGGAATTGATAACAATGAAGCGCTGGTGAATACAATTGTATTCTTCCCTCCGGCCGATGCCATTGATGAATTCCGCGTCCAGACGAGCGTTGCTCCGGCTCAATTTGGTCGCGCAGGCGGGGCGTTGGTGGTAAGCACCATCAAGTCGGGCACAAACGAGTACCACGGAAGCGCATTCGAATTCAATCGGAACACCAACCTGAACGCCGAGAGCTTCTTCACGTCTCCGCACACGCCAACTCCCAAGTTCAATCGGAATCAATTTGGCGGCACGGTTGGAGGACCGGTCTTCAAAAACAAACTATTCATGTTTGGGGACTACGAAGGGTTGCGGCAGCAAATTCCCGGAAGTCCGGAATACGCCACGGCGCCGACGGATCTGATGCGTCAGGGAGACTTCTCAGAGTTACTGCAACCCACTGCGACGACCGGGCTTGGCCAGACTTACACCATCTATGACCCAACCACCAACGGTTCAGTTCCCAAGACGGCGAGCAACCCCAATGGTGCGCTGCAATTCATGGGCAGCGGCGCGCAGCCGAACGTCATCCCCGCAAATCGCATCAACTCCGTGGGGCTGGCTTACATCAAGGCTTTTCCGGAGCCGAATTGTACACACGCGCAAGATCCGGCCTGCTTTTCGGTGTATCACGATTACAAGAACACGCGAAAACTCATCGAGAATTGGAACGACTTTGACATTCGCGGTGATTACATCCTGAATACCAAGAACTCCTTGTTCGTACGGTTCAGCCGCGGGCGTGCGGATCAGACGGACACGACGCGCCTGACCACTCTGCCTTCCGGGTTCGGTTCGGGGACGAACTTCAATCACCCGTGGGGCACCTCGGTCGGTTTCACTTACCCTCAGCCAAACGATGATTAACGAGTTTCGCGGGGGCTTTGTCCGCACCACCTTTGGGTATCTGCCTCCTTTCAACGGAACAGACCTTTGCGTTCAACTGGGAATCGTGAACTGCAACACGCCGTTGCTGGGAGGCATTGCCCTGATCGGTGGGTACAACAATCAAATCGAATATACGGGGGACTTCGGGACCTACAAGGTTCCGCAGACCGGGTTCAACTATAACGACACGTTGACCTGGACCAAGGGCCGCCACACGGTGAAAGTTGGAGCAAGCATTCTGCGCCGTGAACTCAACCTCTTCCGGCCGCTGGCAGGCAAAGGATATTTCCAGATCGCCGGCAACGGCAATTCAGGCTGCTGCAGCGGCGCGACCGGGCATGTGGATACGGGCTACGAAGTATCCGACTTGCTTGCGGGGTTCGTCGACGGCTACTCGCACGGCACCCAGTTCGGCATGGTCGGAACACGTTCCTGGGAGAACGGTTTCTTCGCTCAGGACGACTTCCGCGTGACGAACAGGTTGACACTGAACCTGGGAATCCGTTGGGACATTCTCACCTGGCCGACCGAAGTGGAAAACCGCCAAGCCAACTTTGATTTGGTGACCGGCGCCCTGATCGTCGCGGGAAGCAATGGGGCCCCACGGACCTTGATTCCGAACGATTACCACGACTTCGGTCCGCGGCTTGGTTTTGCCTATCAACTTACGGGAGACGCGAAGACGGTCCTGCGCGGCGGCTACGGCCTCTTCTACTTCATCGACCGGGGTGGCATCAGCAACCAACTGGCGCAGAATCCTCCGTTCGGCGGAGAAAACTCGGTTACCTATCAACAGGGCTTCCGGATCACGTTATCAGGCTCGCTGCCCTGCGAACCGACTTGCACCCCGGCACAACTTCTTGCCCCAAACGCCACCGGTCCGGTGCCAAGCGGAAATTTCACAGGCCTGAATCTGGCTGCACCGACGGGAGTCAGCGTAATCGCCTTGCTGCCCTCCAACATTCCGCCGATGGTTTCTCAGTGGAACCTTCAGGTGCAGCGGCAGATCGGCACTAACCAGTCCGTGAGCCTTGCTTACGTCGGCACGCATGGCGCGCATCTAGTGCGTAACTACAACGCGAACCAGCAGCTTTATAACACTTCCACTTCTGTCGCGGGTCTCTATCCGAATCTGGGGAGCATCCAGGTCCAGGACACTAGCGGAAAGTCGGATTACCACGCCTTGCAGGCGCAGTATGAACGGCGCTTTACCCAGGGCCTGCAGATGACCGGTGCGTTCACATGGTCCAAGACACTCGACGATTCTTGTGGCAACCTGGATGGTGGCGGCGGCTGTGCTCCGCAACTCTATACGAATTATCGGTTGGAACGCGGCTTGTCCACGCAGGACGTGGACTATGTTATGTCCATTAGCGCGCTGTATGAATTGCCGTTCGGGCGCGGTAAGAAGTTCGGAAGTGACGCATCCAGGTGGATGGACTATCTGATTGGTGGCTGGCAGTTGAACGCCATCTACGCTCTGCAGGGCGGCACTCCCTTTAGTGTTACGGTCAGCGGCAATCCCAGCTCGACGCGCGCAGACCTCGTCGGCAAAATCAGCGTGCATCCCGGGAACATCAACAATTACGTGGATGCCGCCGCGTTTGCGGTGCCCGCCAAGAACGCCGCGGGTAACTATATCGCTCCGGGCACTGCGGGACGCGACATCGTGCGAGGACCTGGATTCTCAAACATGGACTTCGCTCTGTTCAAGAACTTTCCCATTACGGAGCGCATAAAGGGCCAGTTCCGCGTCCAGGCGTATAACCTGACCAACACACCGCACTTTGCGAATCCCGCGGACACCAATTTGAGCGATGGTCACATCGGGTTGATCAACAACGTGCTGACTAACAGTTGGCGCCAGATCGAACTGGGCTTGCGCATTACTTTCTAACCCGAACACCCCGGGAAGGAGGCGGAGATTTCTTCGCCTCCTTTCTTAATTTTTTGAAATTCTTGTGAGAGGGTACGTTCTTGCTTCCCAAAAAACGGTTGCTCGCTGTTGTTGTGTTTGCGTTGTCCCTTACCGCGCGGGGTTCGGCGCAGAATGCGCCCGGAGGGCCGGGGGCGATACCGACGTGGACGGCGGGAAGCAAAGATGCGGTTGGTACGGCAACCGCTACTCAGTCGCATGTTTGGTTCACGCTGGAAGGCGGGATTCTGACTGAGGTGTATTATCCGCGTCTGGATACGGCGAATCTGCGGACGCTGGAATTTGCGGTGAGCGATGGGAAAGCGAGCTGGGCGGAGTCGAAAGATATGCTGCATTCGCTGGAGCGGGTGAACAGCGATGCGCTGCTGTACCGGCAGACGAGCAGCGAGCCGGGCGGAAAATTCAAGTTAGAGAAAACGTTTGTAAGCGATCCGCAGCGGGACGCGGTCTTGATTGAGATCGTGTTCACGGCCCCCGCGGGGTATCAGCTGTACGTGCTGGCGGACCCGGCGTTGAAGAACAGCGGATATGGCGACACGGGGTTCACGCAGGATGGGGCGCTGGTGACGCAGAAAGAAGATGTGGCTTGCGCTCTGATGAGTGCGCCGGGCTTTTCGGAGGCGAGCAGCGGATTTGTGGGGAAGAGCGACGGGTACACGGACCTGCTGCTGCACCACAAATTGACCTGGAAATATGAGCGTGCGGAGAAGGGGAACGTTTTTCAAGCGGCGAAGCTGGGCGGCGCGGGGCGATACACGCTGGCACTAGGATTTGGAGGGGATGCTCCGGCGGCGATCGATGCGGCGAAAAAATCGCTGGGGCGGAAGTTTTCGGAGGTTACGAGCGAGTACGTGGCGGGATGGAAAGAGTATGGGAAGGGGCTGCGCAAGGTGGACGCGCGTTATGAGAGCGAGTTTCAGCTTGCGGCGATGGTGCTAAAGGCGCATGAGGACAAGACGTATCGCGGGGCGATGATCGCTTCGATGACCATTCCATGGGGCTTTGCGGCGAAATCAGATACGGCAGGAGTTGGCGGGTATCACCTGGTGTGGGCGCGGGACCTTTATGAAGTGGCGACCGGGTTGATGGCGGCGGGCGATCGCGCGGCGGCGGATCGCGCGCTGACGTATTTGTATACCGTGCAACAGAAGCCGGACGGGGGATTCCCGCAGAACAGTTGGTTGGATGGGCGCGCTTACTGGCCGGCGCTGCAGATGGACGAACAGTCGTATCCGATGATACTGGCGTGGCAACTGGGGCGGACGGACGCGGAGACGTGGACGAAACACGTGCGGCCAGAGGCGGAGTTTGTGATGTCGCACGGGCCGGTGACGCAGCAGGAACGCTGGGAAGAGATCGGTGGATACTCGCCTTCCACGATTGCGGCGGAGATTGCAGGTCTGGTGTGCGCTTCAGATATCGCGCGGAAGAACGGCGCGACCGAAGATGCCGACCGTTATATGAAGACAGCGGACGATTGGGCGGCGCACATCGAATCCTGGATGGTGACGACGACTGGGCATCTGGGGAACGGCCCCGGAGAGCCGGGTTACTACATTCGGATTGACAACAACGCGGACCCCAACGATGGATTCAAGCTGGATGTGCGGAATGGCGGGGGCGTGTGGGACGAACGGGACGTGGTGGACGCGGGCTTCCTGGAATTTGTGCGGCTGGGGATTCGGCCGGCGAACGATCCGATCATCCGTCATTCGGTGGAGATTGTGGACGGCGCGATTCGCGTGGAGACGCCGAATGGGCCGTCGTTTTACCGGTACAGTCATGACGGGTATGGGGAGACGTATTTTGGGGGGCCATGGCAGGGAGAAGGGATCGGACGGCTCTGGCCGATTTTTACGGGGGAGCGCGGCGAGTATGAAATTGCCGCGGGGCACGACGCGACGCCGTATTTGACGGCGATGCTGCATTTCGCGAATCAGGGCGGAATGATTCCGGAGCAGGTGTGGGATCAAGCGGAGCCGACGCGGGCGGGATTTGTGTTTGGGCGGGGAACGGGCAGCGCGACGCCGCTGGCTTGGAGCATGGCGCAATTCCTGCGGCTAGTGGTTTGCGCGGAAGAAAAACGCATCGTGGAGACGCCGAGCATCGTCTCTGAACATTTCCTGAAAAATCATCACTAGTCTCTGAGGCGGCGAAACGAGTTACTTTATCTAGCGGGAACTTGCATTTGTGTTTGCATCCTTTCCGGCTGGCAAATTAATTCTTCGGAGGTTACCATTTGTCACCAAGCGATTTGGGACAACTGATGACCCGCGGCGAGATCGAAAAAACCGTCAAACCAATTATTTATGAGTGCCTCCGGAAGTTCGGCGAGAATGCACGCCCCGGTATTTCAGCCGAAGAGTTAGCTGCGGAGATTGTGGACCAAGTCAGGCCCGATGTCCGCCGGGTTTCTCTGCTGATCTCACTGGCAAATTCGGTCATGGGCGATGAATTTGCAGGGGAGGGATTGGAACTCGGATGCGGCTACGGGTATCTGCTGTTCCCAATGGCGAAGTTCAACCCCAAGGTCCACTGGACGGGCATCGAGCACCCCGGCCGCAGCTACTTCAGCAGCCCCGATTTTCAGCATGCATTTCGAGATTACAAGTGCAGCCTGGTCGGGCTGGACTTTGTGCACGAGCCGTTGTCTTTTGCCGATCAATATTTTTCCGTAATCACCTTTTCGGAGACGCTGGAGCACCTGCCGGTGGAGCGGCTGAACTTTGTGCTGGGGGAAATCACCCGGGTGCTGCGCCCAGGCGGCATATTGATCGCGTCGTCGCCTAATCAGGCGGGACTGGAAAACCGGCTGCGCTTGCTGAAGGGCGGGAGCATTCTCGATTTGCCCGACCAGATGGAAATTGCCCACGGGATTTTCAGGCACATCCGTTTGTACACGCCCGCGGAAATGACGCACATGATGGCGCGGCTTGGGTTTCGGGTGGAATGCTCGGCGATGGAATCGAACAACTCCACGTACCGGGGAAAGTCCGGGAAATCCATGTACCGGCTGATGTATCGTCTTTACGAAGGGGTCGAGCAACGGCTGGGATTTTTTCGGGGCCTGGCGGACACCTGGTTTTTTGTGTTTCGCAAGAACGCCCCGGGCGAGTAAGCCACCATTTTATTCGCTGGCTGACAAGTCGTAAAAGAAATCGGGAGTGCCCGGTTCTGAATCTTGCGCGGCAATTGACACTTGCTTCCGGGTTGGAGTGTTGCACGAAGCGGGCGCGTTGGTTAAATTTGTAGTGCCAGCGCCCGGGTGGCGGAATGGCAGACGCTGAGGACTTAAAATCCTCCGGGGATTTTTCCTCATGTGGGTTCGACTCCCACCCCGGGCACCATTTCACATCACGAGTGGTCCCGGTTACACCGGGATTTCGGCTGCGGGCTCAGACACCCGCAAAGCGCCTCAAATTCGACTCCTACCCCGAGCACCATTGTTTCAGCAGCATTAAAATCACGTTTACCTCGAAAAATCACGTTAATTTGCAAAAATTGTATTTACCTGAGGGCTAGGATTCGAGCTGCACCTGATTCTTGTGGAATGCGCATAGAACAGACGGCCGCCCGGTGCTGAATTGAAAATTTGAGTAGAGCAGAGAAATAGATTGATTGATGGAATGGCGGCCAATTACAGGCAGGGTGCCAAAATCCGTCAGTTAGACAAGTATCTAACTCTCGCCCCTCGGCATCCAAACAGAATCGGATTTTTCCGTGAGAACCCCAATGGGTGCTCGCGACGCCGGATTGCCAGCCCGGTGCGGCGTCGGGTAATTCAGAAGACAGAAACTTTTCAGGGAGACCAGGGGTATGTACAGGCCAAATTACTGGTTAGATTCGATCAACAATTCTCGTCGCGGGGCGTTTTGGTTCGCGGGGTCAGTGGCGGTTACCGCGCTGCTCGCCTCGGTGTCGCTATTGATAGTTGGATGCGACACGAAGTCCGCTCCGATAACGAAGGCGCCTGCGCCGCAGGTTACGGTGGCGAAGGTGGAGTGCAAGCCGGTCATTGAGAGCGATGAGTTTACGGGCCGCCTGGAGGCGGTGGATCACGTGGAGATCCGGCCGCGCGTTTCAGGGCAGCTGGACAGCGTGCATTTCCAGGAGGGCGCGATCGTCCAGAAGGGCGATTTGCTGTTTACGATTGATCCGCGGCCGTTTCAGGCGGAAGTGGACCGGTTGAAGGCGGAGCTACAACGCGCAAAGGCACAGTTGGCCCGCACCCAGAGCGATTTTGCGCGCGCCGAGCGGCTGCACAATAACAATGGAATGTCGATCGAGGAATACGACCGGCGGAATTCGGCGCGGGCGGAGGCAGAGGCGCAGGTGGCTTCGGTGGAGGCTTCGCTGCGCGGCGCGGAGCTGAATCTGGAGTTTACGCACATCGTTTCGCCGATCACCGGGCGAGTGAGCCGTGCCGAGGTAACGCGCGGAAACCTGGTGACGAGCGGTGGCGGCGGGCCGGCGACTTTGCTGACGACGGTGGTCTCACTGGATCCGGTGTACGCGTATTTTGACGCCGACGAGCAAACCTATTTGCGGTACGGGAAACTGGCGCGCGCCGGGAAGAAGGGCACAAACGGCGAAGCGAACGGCCCCATTTATCTGGGGTTAGCGGGCGAAGAGGATTTTCCGCACAAGGGAGTGGTGAATTTTATTGATAACCAGGTCAACCCTAGCACGGGCACGATTCGCGCGCGCGGCGTGTTTAGCAATAAGGATCTATCGCTGACGCCGGGACTGTTTGCACGATTGAGGCTGGCGGGCGGTGAAACGATTCGCGGCTGCCAGATTGACGACGCGGCGGTTGGAACGGACCTAAACCAGAAATTTGTGCTGGTGGTGGACGCGAATAACGCGGTTGCTTACCGCCCTGTGACGCTGGGGCCCATGGTGAATGGATTGCGCGTGGTGCGCGACGGATTGCATGAAGGAGACGTCGTGGTTGTGAATGGATTGCAACGCGTGCGCCCAGGAATGAATGTGACGCCGAAGCAGGTACCGATGGGGAGCGCGCAGTTGTCTTCTCCCACACAGCCTACAGGCGCGAATGACGATGCGAGTGCGAAGAGGCAAGGCGCCTCCGGCAAGTGATGCAGGGCAAGTAAGACAAAAAGGTATCCAATGAAAATCGCAGATTTTTTTATTGATCGACCCATTTTTGCCGCGGTGGTCTCGATTGTGATCACCATTATCGGCGCGCTGGCGTTTTTGAAGCTGCCCATCAGCGAATATCCGGAGGTTGTGCCACCGACGGTGGTGGTGCGGACGACATATCCCGGCGCGAACCCCACGGTGATTGCAGACACGGTGGCCTCACCGCTTGAGCAGTCCATCACCGGCGTGGAAGACATGCTGTACATGTTTTCGCAGGCGACGGCGGACGGAGTGATGACGCTGACGATTACGTTCCGAATCGGAACGGATTTGGACAAAGCACAAGTACAGGTGCAGAACCGCGTGGCGCAAACGTTGCCGCGGTTGCCGCAGGAAGTGCAACGGCTGGGCGTGACCACCGAAAAAACTTCGCCGGACCTGTTAATGGTGGTCCACCTGATTTCACCCGACAAGCGCTACAACATGCTGTACCTGGCGAATTACGCGGTGCTGCAGGTGAAGGATGAGCTATCGCGGCTGCCGGGCGTGGGGAACGTGCAGATTTTTGGCGCTGGGGATTTCAGCATGCGCGTGTGGCTGGATCCGAACAAACTGGCGTCGCACAGCCTGACGGCGACGGATGTGGTGCGCGCGATCCGCGAACAGAACGTACAGGTGGCGGCGGGAGTTCTTGGCGCGCCGCCGGTGGACAACGGGAAAAACGCGTTTCAGTTGCTGGTGAATACGCAGGGGCGGCTGACGACGGAAGAAGAGTTCGGGAACATCATAGTGCGGGCGGCGCCGCAGATTACGCGCATCCGGGATTTGGGGCGGGTGGAATTGGGCGCGAGCACATACGCTCTGCGCAGTTTGCTGAACAATGAGCCAGCGGTGGCGATTCCGATTTCGCAGCGGCCTGGATCGAACGCGCTGGAAACGTCGAAACAGGTTCGCGAGACGATGGCGCGCCTGAAAGCGCAGTTTCCCGAGGGTTTGGACTACAGGATCGTTTACGACCCGACGGTGTTCGTACGGCAGTCGATCGAGGCGGTGGGCCACACGTTCGTGGAAGCACTGATCCTCGTGGTGCTGGTGGTACTGATCTTTTTGCAGACTTGGCGCGCTTCGATTATTCCGTTGCTGGCGCTTCCGGTTTCGCTGGTGGGCACGTTCGCCATTATGCTGGCTCTTGGATTTACGCTGAACACCCTTTCGCTGTTCGGACTTGTGCTGGCGATCGGTATCGTGGTGGACGACGCGATCGTGGTGGTAGAAAACGTTGAACGAAACTTGGAGCTGGGTTTGCAGCCGCGGGAGGCCACGCAGCGGGCCATGGCGGAGGTGAGCGGCCCGATTGTCGCGATTGCGCTGGTGCTGTGCGCGGTGTTCGTGCCGACGGCGTTCATCGTTGGGCTTTCCGGGCAGTTTTACAAACAGTTCGCGCTGACGATTGCGATCTCGACGGTGATTTCGGCGTTTAACTCACTGAGCTTGAGCCCGGCGCTGGCGGCGCTGTTGCTGCAGCCGCACGGTGCGAAGAAAGACAGGTTTTCGCGGATTCTGGATTTCGCGTTCGGCTGGTTCTTCCGAGGCTTCAACCGGTTTTTTGGATGGGCCTCGGGCAAGTACGGAACGTTTGTGGGGCACGCGATCCGTTCGACGGGAATCGCGCTGGTGATCTACGCCGGATTGATTGCGCTGACGGGCATCGGCTTCAGCAAGGTGCCGAGCGGATTCGTGCCGACGCAGGATAAGCAATACCTGGTTGCGTTCGCGCAGTTGCCGAACGGCGCGACGCTGGACCGCACGGAGGCTGTGATGCGCGAGCTTTCCGACATCGCGCTGGCGCATCCGGGCGTGCAGGACGCCATCGAATTTCCGGGTCTTTCGATCAACGGATTCACGAACAGCCCAAACTCGGGAATCGTGTTCGTTGGCCTGAAGCCGTTTGAGCAGCGGACGACTAAGAATCTTTCCGGCATGGAGATCACGAAACAACTGAACGAGAAATTTTCCGGGATTCAGGAAGCGTTCGTAGCGATTTTTCCGCCGCCGCCGGTGCAGGGACTTGGAACGGTCGGTGGTTTTAAATTGTACGTAGAAGACCGCGCGGGACTTGGGCTGGAGCCGCTTTACAAGGAAACGACGGCGGCTATCGGCAAAGGCTATCAGACACCGGCTCTCGGCGGCCTGTTTTCGAGCTTTGACGTGAACGTGCCGCAGATTGACGCGCACGTGGACCGCGAGAAAGCAAAAACATTCGGCATCAGCCTGGACGACGTGTTCGAAACGATGCAGGTGTATCTCGGCGCGCTCTACGTGAACGACTTCAACCGCTTCGGGCGAACATATCAGGTGAATGCGCAAGCGGAATCGAGTTACCGGTTGGAGCCGGAAGAC